>Ga0210377_10000461_pt1 | contig 39195 bp, 29 predicted proteins | sample PLM4_65_b1redo_FD_155480 | JGI IMG/M metagenome (GOLD analysis project Ga0210377, IMG submission 155480) | Groundwater sediment microbial communities from an aquifer in East River, Colorado, USA - PLM4_65_b1 redo | ecosystem: Environmental > Terrestrial > Soil > Riparian zone | place: USA: East... | reverse complement strand
TGAACGTTATCGCAACCGACGAAAACGTTTTGCCATCCGGTTCAATCTGATTGCCGCTATTTGCAACTTGGAACTCAAAAAGGCTTAAGAATCTACTTTTGCAAGAGGTCTAATTTATTTTTGCGAATTATCCTAATACAGGATACCATTGCTAACATGGCTCATCAATTGAAGTTTCCCCAATTCTCTCCCGATCAACCCGGCAATTCAAAACGGCGCGTTCAAGGCGGTGTCGCTACAACTGACGTTGTGATGTCCGCGCATATGGCCGGTAACGCCGATGTGTTTCCGCAAATCCTTGATCTGCATGTGCCAGAAGGGTCAAGAATTGCTGATGTGACGTATGGTAATGGAGTTTTTTGGCGGAATGTTGACACGACTAAATATGACTTAGTGGCAAGCGATGTTGCTACTGGAATTGATTGTAGAGCTTTACCCTATGAAAGTGGAAGTTTTGACGCTTTAGTATTAGACCCCCCTTATATGGAAGGATTATTGCGTAACAACAAGGACCACAAAGCAGGTGGTGGGGTTTTCTCTGCTTTTCGAAAATATTATTCGAATGGTGATGAGATTAGTGGCGGCCCCAAATGGCACGCGGCTGTGACCGATCTGTATTACAAGGCAGGCACGGAAGCCTATAGAGTTCTAAGAAAAGATGGCGTAATGATAGTTAAGTGCCAGGACGAAGTATCCGCAAATCGTCAATGGCTCACTCACATTGAAATAACTAACTACTATGAAAACTTGGGGTTTTATGCCAAAGATCTATTTGTAGTAGTTCGCATGAATAAAGCAGGCATTTCACGTTTGAAGAAACAAGTACACGCTCGCAAGAATCACAGCTATTTTCTGGTATTTGTAAAAAACCCTCAAAACAAGAGAAAATCGCCGACACGTTCCAAGTGGTAATTACTCGATGAGCTTATCAAGCAGTTCAAAAGGGTTATCCGTGAACGGCGGTTGCAGAGGCCACGCAACGGGTATGAGCGAAGGCAACAGGTGTTGGCGTTGATACTCGGAATATTTCTTGAAAGTGTTTGCAGGCAATTCTGCGTTGAGCGCAAAAGCAAACCGCCATTGTTCGCCGAAGGCGAAGCAATTGACGGCCAACAGGTCGAACTCGCCTCTGCGCAAGCAAGTTGTTTTCAGCTTACTGCCATCAGGAAACGTGATTTCTCGACTATCACTGGCGTCCACCTGCGCCTTGCCTAACCAGTTACCATTGCCCAAGTTTTCAATCATGTTTGTTTGCAGGCTTTTGACCTCAATTAGGAATACATGACCTTTATAGATTATGCGACGATCTCCCTTTTTCTTTCTGTCGTGATCGTCGTCCTTTTGCGCATTGGAAATATCGGGGTGATTAAGATATTTGTCATGAAACTTCTTTTCCGCAATGTAGCCCAGCAAAATCCCGCGAAGGCTGGGGTTCTGTTCAATCAATTCCGCCAACTCTGCCTCAGTTACTTGCCATCGCTTTAGGATAGAGCGTTTCTCAGTCAATATCAGCCCCTAATTGACGTATGATTGCTACTGGATCAGTGTGCAACGTTTTGCAAACTTCTATGAATTCGATTACATCCAAGCGGCGCTCCCCACTCTCATACTTTGAGACAAATGATTGGGGCTTGCCCAAACGACTGGCAACAATCGTTTGGGTTAGGCGCTGGGCCCGTCGAGCTTCAACAAGCGCATCTTGCAGTTGTCGATACGAATTTCGTCTTATCATTCCTGTATTTTCTATCCCGATTCGGAATATCCCAAATTGGGTTACTCTTAACTTCATCGTGGGTTGACTTGATTTGTTGAAAAAGAGGCGCTGATGATCAATTTAGGGCCGCTTGTGCGCGTGAAGGCTGTTCAACCATTAGACAATTTCTCAGTGCGTCTCGTTTTCTCAGACGCAACGGAGAAAACAGTCGATCTTGGCCGCTTTTTGCGCGGCCCGATATTTGAGTCAATCCGCAACGATATGACCCTATTCCGCGCTGTCAAAGTGATCGGCAGCACGATTGGCTGGGAAAACGGCGCGAACATCGACCCCGATGTCCTGTATTATGACCTTCAACCCGCATGGGAACATGAAATTCAAACAGGCCCTTGAAGCGGCTGCCACTGGCGTTAGAAACACCATGCTCGGCGCTAATTTGGCATCCCTGACCCTGCTCCATCGCCCGGAGGCAATGATTCGCTATATCGCTGACAGCCTGTTCCTGTTCAGCGCGATGAGTTCACGGCGCGCTCTGCCACAGAAAAACGTCTTTGAAGCGCTGGGTGGAGACAACGCGGTTAGCATTACGCTGGGCAGTCTGGACTCTTTTGACGCATGGTTCTGGCCGCAAGCGTTGTACACTCAGGATATCGTCAGCCTGTGCCTGATTTGCCAGATCGTCAAGCCGAAACTGGTGTTTGAGATCGGGACTCTTAACGGTTACACGGCCTATCACTGCGCGCTGAACACGCCCGCCGATTCCCGCATCCTTACCCTCGACTTGCCACCGGGCGAGGCAGTCTCCGCCAACCTCTACACTTCGGCGATTGACGATCTGCATATCTACGCGGCTGCCCGCGCAAAGGCATACTGCTTTGATCATTCCGAGGTTGCCGACAAAATCACTTGCTTGTTTGGCGACAGCGCTGCCTTTGATTATTCGCCTTATCATGGCGAGGTTGACTTCTTCTTTATCGATGGCGCGCACTCTTTCGAGTATGCGCGCTCGGACACGCTGAACGCGCTTCGATGCTGTCATCCCGGCAGCGTCATCGCGTGGCATGACTACGGCAAGGCCAGCGTCATCGGCGTGTCAAAATGGCTGGCGGAATTTGCGCAAGACCGCGCCATCTACTCCATTCCGGGCGGCAGTCTCGCCTACATGGTGGTTGAATGACTGGCATCCTCTACCTCGACTGGCCGATCATCGCGGTTTCGCTGTTCAACGCCATCCTGTCGCTGTGGCTGGCGCTAACCGTGCTGCTCAACGCCGAGCGCCGCAATCGCGGGGTGTATCTGGCCGGGGCGGGCCTGTTGGCGAGCGCAGCCTTTTTCATCAGCCACACGGCTATTGTGGGCTGGCTGTTTGACCCCGCCGGGCTGGGCCTCGACTTCTGGTGGCATGTCGGCTGGCTGCCGATCATCGTTGCGCCATTTGGCTGGTATGTCCTGATGCTGTGGTATTCCGGCTACTGGGAGTCTGCTCCCCTCTCCACTCGTGGAGAGGGGCTGGGGGTGAGGCTAAACCCCCTGCGCCGTCGCCATACCGTGTGGCTGGCCGTCACCGTCGCTATGCTGATCGTTCTGTTTGGTCTGGCTTTATTCACCATACCCTCGTTCGCGCAGGCCATGTATTTCGACTTCACCGCAATCCCGACCCTGCGCGGCGTCCCGATCTTGCTGCTGCTGTACCCGGCTTTTATCGTCGTATGTATCGCGCTCGCGCTCGACGCGCTGATCCGGCCCGGCCCGTCGCATCGCGTGCTGGGCGATCTGGCCCGCGCGCGCTCCCGGCGTTGGCTGGTCGCCGCGTCGGTTGATCTGCTGGCGGTCAGCCTGCTGGTGACTGCCGCCATCCTGTGGGGCATCAGCGCGATTATTCGCGGCAGGCCGATCATCCTGACGCCCGATTTCATTGTCTCGGTGGCGTGGTTTGATCTGGCCGCCGCCACGCTGATCGGAATCACGATCACGCTGCTGGGGCAGTCCGTTGTCGCCTACGAAGTCTTCACCGGGACGGCGCTCCCCCGGCGCGGCTTCTTTCGCAACTGGGTCGGCGCGACCCTGCTCGCCGGGGCGTATGGCGCAGTCGCGGGGGGAACCATCGTGGCCCATTGGCGCCCGATTTACGGATTGCTTCTCAGCGCCGTCCTGATGACCGTCTTTTACGCGCTGTTCAACTGGCGATCCTTTGTCGAGCGCGACCGGTTCATGCAGCGCCTCCGGCCTTTTGTCGGCGGGCAAGGGCTTATCCAGCAGTTAGCGGGGGCCGAGCGAGAGGCCCACGCCCGCGCAGGCGCAATGTTCCGTGCGTTATGCGCGGGCGTTCTCGGCGCGTCGCAGGCCCGCCTGATTCCGTTAGGGCCATTGTCCACGCTGATTACTGGCCTGCTGGCCTACCCTGCCGACAGCTTGCCCGCAGTGACCCTTGATAATCCGGGTTCGCTTTTCAATGGACCCGATCAAGACCTTGCGCGCCTGCCGTTGTCAATGTCGCCTTTTCGCTGGGCTATCCCGCTGTTGACTCAGCGCGGATTGATCGGGGCGCTGTTGCTGGCTGACAAGCAAGATGGCGGGCTGTACACGCAGGAAGAAATCGAGATCGCCCGCGCCAGCGGCGAGGGGATCATCGATATGCTGGCCGGCGAGGAAATCGCCCGGCGGCTGATGGACATTCAGCGCCGCCGTCTGGCCGAGTCGCAGGTGATGGATCGGCGCGCTCGCCGCGCCCTGCACGACGACGTGCTGCCCAATCTGCATGCCGCCCTGCTGGGGATCAGCGCCCTACCCCGCGACAACCCTGCTGTCCAGCAAGCAGTCGCCACGCTGACCAACGCCCATCGCCAGATAGCCGACCTGATTCACAGCGCGGCAGGCGCCCCCGCCCAGTTGGAATCGGGCATTCTGCTGCCCGATTCTGTTCGGCGCTTGACGCAGGCCGAGTTCGCCGCCGAGTTTGACGAGGTGGCGGTGACAGTTGAGGGCCCGCCCCGCCCGCTTGACCCGCTGACTAACGAAGTTGTCTTTTATGCCATTCGCGAGGCCATCCGCAACGCCGCCCTGCATGGCCGCGACAAGAATCGCCCGCTTCAGTTAGACGTTTCGTTCAAATACGGCGACGCGCTGACGATTGTGATCGCCGATAATGGCGTTGGCCTTCACGTTGCGCCCTCGCCCGCCGAAGTTTCCTCCCCCTTGCAAGGGGGAGGTGGTCGTAACCCGCGTCTTTTGCGGGTTACGGACGGAGGGGGTGAGCCGTTGCGCTCCCCCGGCGCTCAGGGCGGATTGGCCCTGCACACAACCCTGCTGGCGGTGATCGGCGGGTCGCTGGCGATTGGGCCGCGCGCGGGCGGCGGGACTTGCGTCACATTACGGCTGCCCCTGCCTGCGACCACTCGCTGAACTATTCGGTTGGGCTTGCATAGTGGGCGTGATTTGCCCGGTTGGGTGGCGTTGCGGGTGAACCGATTCTATGCAGAGAATAGAGACTCGGCTCGCAGAGTTTACCCCCTCCGGCCTTCGGCCACCTCCCCCCAACAGAGGGGAGGAAACAGCGGTCGGGTGGAGGTGTGTCTGATTTCCGGCAGGAGGGGCGGGATTGAATCCGCCCCAATGCAAATGTCCCCACGTGGCTGGGCGCGGTGGCGCACATACCACCCAACATGCCACGCGGGTTAGCTGGATACCCTTATGCCTAAAAAGTTACTTCCTTTTCGCCCATCTCTTTCCCCCAGCGACGACATAGTCCCCGGATTCCGCAGATAGGCGGCAGTGGCGGCTGACTTCCCCGTTTGACGCGAAGACCGCGACGACATAGTCCCGGCCCGTGTGCCGCGTCGCACGCGGGAAGACAAACCGACACTGCGAAAAGATAGCTACAAGCTTTTAGCTCTAAGCCGTAAGCTTAAAGCTAAAGCCGGGCGACCCAGTGGGTCGCCCCTACGTCTGTGGGTGGTGGTCTGATGGTGGAAGCCCCATCACCGTAGGCCCGCGCCTCCGGGGGCGAATGCGGTTGCAAAGCCCGTCCGTGCGGTTGCCCACAGACAAAGAAAAGTGAGAACTCAGAAGTCAGAATGCAAATTGAACGTCAAAGGCAACTGCAACGACATCTGCGTAGAACCTATGTTCGGATACTATTTTACAGGGTTAGCGAAAAAAGTCAATAGTATTTTGTAGCACGTTTGGTCTACAGCCCTTGTCCTGTTTAACCGGCGCACCGGGGGGGATTTCACGTTTTGGAGCGAGATGTGGTATTACTGAATATCATCATACCCCCAGAATATTTGTCAGTACACAATCACTGGATTAAGAAAACCACGTTGAGGTTGGCATGGCAAATAAGGATCAAGCTTATAAAGACATAGCAAAACTCGTTGAGGATTTTGAACAACGAGGAGTTGCCGCGCGCGCGTCTTTGAGCGAACAGGATATTTGTAACGTCTATATCTTGCCTTTGTTCGAAGCCCTTGGGTGGAACTACAGGAGTCTTGATCAAGTTCGCGCAGAAGTGCGCGTTGCTAGAAAGTATGCTGATTACGCATTTAGTCTAGATGGAATCACACGCTTCTATGTTGAAGCAAAGAAAACTGATGTCAAACTTGATGCCGATGAAAATGTAACACAGGCTATCAGCTACGCCTATAACAAGGGTGTATCGTGGGCGATACTCACAAACTTCGAATCCTTAAGGCTCTATAATGCAGACCGCGAGCTAGACGAAAACAAGGACTGGACAATACTGAGCCTGAGTTATCACGATTATCTTGATGCGCTGGATGATTTACTGGCATTGTCGCCTTCAAGTGTTCGCAACAACGGAATTGAAAAACGATTCTCCCGATACGCCCAATTCCCCAAACGAGTAAGCGTAGATCAGCGATTGTTTGGGCTAATGAAAGACTGGCGGCTCAAACTAATAAATTTGTTTATTAGCTATCAGCCACCAGACACTCCCTTGCGGCTTGGGGAAATTGACGAAGCCGTACAGCGGATACTAGACAGGTTGATATTTATACGCACGATTGAAGATCGCCAGATTGAGGACAAGATTCTCTGGCCGATCTACACACAACGAGCAGACCCTAGAAAGACAAACGGCAAGAAAACAATGTGGGATTTGCTCAAAGAAGAATTCCGCCGCCTTGATGACGACTACAACAGTGAGCTATTTGCTATCCATGGGGCTGACAGCCTCAGAGGAGACGACAGCGCCTTTCAAAAGATAATTCCACAACTATACCACCCGGATGGCCCAGCTTATCAGTTTAACTTTAGCGCGATTGAGTCCGATGTGTTAGGACGCGTTTATGAGCAGTATCTTGGGCATGTCATTGAGACTAGCAAGAGCCCGGTCAAAGTCAAAGGGAAAGTGTATCTGCCGGGATTTCAACCTGCCACCGCCGAAGCTTTTCAAGTTGTCGCTAAACAAGCCAAACGAAAGAGTCAAGGGATTTACTATACGCCCAAATACATCGTGAACTACATTGTTGAGCAAACGTTAGGACGGTTGTTAGATGAGCGAGGCAAAGATCCCGAATTTGTGAAACAGATCGCAGTGCTTGACCCGGCGTGCGGAAGCGGATCGTTTTTGATTGCCGCTTACAACCGTTTGCTTCGATTCTACGCTGAATTACGACAACTGGACGGGCCGGAGGCATTAGGGCAGCAAGAACGGGTTGACATTTTGCAGACACATATTTTCGGGGTTGACCTTGACCCACAGGCTGTGGAAATTGCACGGTTGAATTTGTTGCTACGAGCGTTAAAAGAACCGAACAAGCGGCTGCCCAAACTGGATAGCAATATTGTGCAAGGGAACAGCCTGATTGGTGAGATTGACACGCAGGAACATGGGGCAACTGTGTCCCTACCTGTTGGGTCGCACACGCTCAACTGGCACGAGCGTTTCAAGGATGGGAAAGGGCGGCGCGAATTTGATGTGGTAATCGGAAATCCGCCCTACATTCGCGCTGAAAACATGAACAAAGATGACCGCGAATACTGGCAAGCCAGCGGACAATATAGCGTCATTTATGGGCGGTTCGACATATTCATACTGTTTATGGAACGCGGCTTGGATTTGTTGCGGGATAAAGGAAGGTTAGGGTTCATCGTGCCGTCTGCCCTACTTAACCAGAACTATGCGACTCTGTTACGCCGCAAAATTCTCGATAGCACTGTTATTGAATCTATTGTAGATTGCTCAAATTATAAAGTCTTTGAGCAGGCGAATGTAGCGACAATAGTAACTGTGTTGCAAAAGGAGCTTGACCGGGAAGTTCGTGAACATAATATGCTAACAGTTGTTGCTCAAGATGACTATGAACGGGGTATTGCCCCAGAACCGCGTGAGCAATACCCGCTAAGTCAGTCGCTTTTCCGCGACACTCCGAACCATATGTTCAGACTAGGATTGATAGGGCCAGTGAAGGATTTGGTCGATAAGGTTGGGGCGAGTGGACTAATCATAGGCGACATTTGCGTTGTTATAACAGGGGTTGTCGCGCACGACAGCAAAACAGGCGCATCAAAAGACAGATTGATTACCGAAACCGCAATTAGCAAAGTAAGCAAGCCGTATGTGGAGGCAAAAGAACTATTAGGTGAGCGGTATGCACCGCTAACGCCAAAGCGATATATTGAATATATTCCCGAAGCTATGCATAGACCGAAGTTTCCTGAACTGTTTGAGTCGCCAAAGATTCTCATTCAGAGGATCATAGGCTCGTCTCGCATCGTTGCTACCTTTGACGAAAATAGCATCTACACGAACCACTCGTTCATTTGCTGCGTCCAGAAACATCATCTAACCAATACTGACCAACGTCTTCCGATCAACGAAATAGATGTAGCAGTCGCTCAGGAATATGATCCACGTTATCTATTGGGACTTCTGAATTCCACGTTAATTTCAGCATACTTTCAAATAGCTCTTGGCGGTAAGATGGATATATATCCTGAGCAAATTAGACAACTTCCAATTTACAAGATAGATTTCTCCGACCAGGCCCAAATTAGGCTGCATGACCGCGTAGTTAAGCACGTCGAGATGCTGTTGGAACTGCACCGCCAGCGGGCAGAAGCAACTCCAAACACATATGCCGCAGACGAGATCGAGCGCGCAATTGCGAGGGAAGACGCTGCGCTTGATGAGTTAGTTTGCAAGGAGTTGTATGGGCTGACGGATGAGGAGATCGTGATTGTGAAGGGTATGTAGTTAGAATCGCGGAAGGACGGAACAACGGAAGGCGCGGAAGTTATCCCCCGCAACATGGCAGGGTCCCGCGAAATCCACGCCATCCGGTATTTCCGCGTTTCAAAAGAGGGGCACGTTTTGCGGCGCGGGGCAATCCGCCAGTGGTTTTTCATGCGCCCTGCGCCATGCGCTATGCGCTCGGCGGCCCTGCCTTCGCTACCGCCGGGTCAACGTCGGCTTCGAACTTCTTGAAGTTCTCGACAAACAGCCCGACCAGTTCCTTCGCCTTCTGGTCGTAAGCGGCGGCGTCTTTCCACGTGGCGCGGGTGTCCAACATTTCGTCCGGCACGTTGGGGACATGGGCGGGGATATTCAGCCCAAAGAATTTCTCCGAGCGGGTTTCGACGCCCGCCAGCTTGCCATCGAGGATGGCGTGAACCATGGCGCGGGTGTGGGCGAGGCTCATGCGGTGGCCCGTGCCATAGGACCCGCCGACCCAACCGGTGTTGACCAGCCAGACATCGGCTTTATGCTGCTTGATCTTCTGGCCCAGCAGGTCGGCGTAAACCTTCGGATGCAGCGGCAGGAACGGGGAGCCAAAACAGGTGGAGAACGTCGCCTGCGGCTCGGCGCTCAGGCCGCGCTCCGTCCCGGCGACTTTGGCGGTGTAGCCGCTCAAGAAGTGATAAAGCGCCTGCTCGTAGGTCAGCCTAGCGACGGTCGGCATCACGCCAAAAGCGTCGGCGGTCAGGAAGATGATATTCTTGGGATGCCCGCCTACCCCATCCAGCTTGGCGTTGGGAACATACTTGATCGGGTAGCTGGCGCGGGTGTTCTCGGTCAGCGAGCCGTCCTCCAGATCGACACGGCGGGTGCTCATATCCATGACGGTGTTTTCGAGGATCGTGCCAAACATGCGCGTCGCCTGATAAATCTCCGGCTCGCCCTCCGCCGAGAGGTTGATCACCTTGGCGTAGCAGCCGCCTTCGTAGTTGAACACGCCTTTGTCATCCCAGCCATGCTCGTCATCGCCGATCAGCTTGCGGCTGGCGTCCGATGAGAGGGTGGTCTTGCCCGTGCCTGACAGGCCGAAGAACAAGGCGGTCTTGCCGTCCTCGCCCTCGTTAGCGGAGCAGTGCATCGACATCACGCCCGCGCGGGGCATGAGATAGTTCATCACGGTAAAAATGCCCTTCTTGATCTCCCCGGTGTAATGCGTGCCGCCGATCACGGCGATGCGTTTGGCGAAGTTCAGAATGATAAAAATCGGGGTGCGCGTGCCGTCCTGTTCGGGGATGGCGTGGAAGTTCGGGGCCTGAATAACGGTGAAGCCCGGCTTGAAATCCTTGAGGCCGCCAGCTTCTTCGTCGCGCGGGATGATGAACATGTTGCGGGCGAAGTAACTGTGCCACGCCATCTCGGTGATGATCCGCACAGGCAGGCGATGATCCTTGTCGGCGCCCGCGTACAGGTTCTGGACAAAGACATTGCGGCCCTGAAAGTAGGACATGACGCGGCCCAGCAGCGCGTCGAACTTGTCCGGCGCGAACTTCTGGTTGACGCTGCCCCACCAGATATGATCGGACGAGCCGGGCTCATCCACCACATACTTGTCTTTGGGCGAGCGCCCAGTCTGATCGCCGGTGTGGACAACCAGCGCGCCCATGTGCGCGATATAGCCTTCCTGCCGGCGCAGCGATTCTTCGACCAGTTGGGGGGTATGAAGCTGCCAGTAAATCTGCTTCAAGTTGCGAAACCCAAGCGCTTCAAGCTCTGGATGGGTTTGCAGGATTTCCATGAGACCTCCAAAAGCAGTAGTGACGGATGAACCAAAAGGCGAAAGGGTAAAGGGTAAACCCACAACCTCTGCAACCCGGCTGGGTCGCCGAGGATAATCGGCGAGGCGTTGATTAGCCAAGCAGAAGGCCAGTTTAACTCTCCGAAAGCCGGATGGCAAAGACTTCGATAGGTTCTGGCAGTTAGATAACAATCGCGTAGCAATGGCCGGATCGGGTAGCGCGGGTCGCGGCGATCTGGTACACTGGTAGCTTGTGTGGTAGGATTTTCTATGAGTTAACGTGGCGATATGTTAGCTTCTCGCCTTAATGGCAGGATGGATGCGACGATGTACAAGTTTATTCAAAAGACATTAGACTGGGGCGTTAAGATCGCCAGTCTGGCGGTCACCGGCCCGGCGACATGGGTGGTCGCGACCGACCTGTTCGCCGACATCGAAAGCCCGCTGCTGCTGTTCCTGATGCGTTTCGCGGCGGTGTTTCTGGTCGAAGGCGTGCTGTTGTCGAACTGGCTGCTGCTGGAATTCGACAAGTCGGCCACGCCGGAAATCAAGGTGCGCTATGGCGTGACCGCGCTGACGATGTACGTGGCGCTGCTGGTCATCGGCTGGCGGCACGAAGGCCCGACCGGGATTGTGTTCCGCGTGGCGCTGCTGGCAGCCCTGATTGGCTCCGGGTGGGACACGTATGTGTACACATGGCACCGCATGACCGCCAATGTGGATCGCTCGCCGGAGAATTCGGGCAAGGTCAAGCGCCATGCCCGCAATCTGGCGATCCGTGAATCGATGATGCGGCGCGAAGCCGAGCATTCGGTGACAACGGCCATGCTTGAAGCCGAGACGCACGGGGCGCTGCACAGCGCCGGGCTGTACCGCGAGCGCTTGCTGGCCGGGCATAATGTCGAGCACAAGGCGGCGACTCTTCAGATCATCGAAGAAGACGAACGTCTGGACTCGCAGGCGAACGGCAAGAAACAACGGCTTCATCAACTCGCCCCCGGCGGCAATGGCGGGCGAATGATCGAAGCGCCGCAGGCTCCTAAACCACAACGCCCCGAAGTTCGGCGACCGCCGGCTGAGACGTTCCCGCCGGGCCGCACGGGCAAGCGATCCTAACCGCTTGACGGCAATTGGATGGCGACATATTCGAGAGAGTTTGCCAAGCGGCAGGCTCTCTTTTGTTTGCGCCGTGAAAGGTTCGCCTAGGACGGTTCAGCATGAGCGCGCAAACGGGGCTATAATGGCGGCATCATTGTAAGGATGGGGGAGCGTGAATGGACAGATTGTCATTGGAATGGACGAACATCGGGCAGCTATTGGAGCAGGCCGCCACGACCCATGCGGATCGCCCCCTGTTGATCTTTGAGGGGCAGGCCATGACCTTTGGGGAGGTCAACCGGCGGGTCAACCGGGTCGCCAACGCGCTCAAAGGCGCGCTGCGCGTCCACAAAGGCGACCGGGTCAGCGTGATGCTGCCCGCCGGGTTTGACGCGCCGATCCTGTGGCTGGCGACGGCCAAGCTGGGCGCGACTATCGTGCTGACCAACACCAACGTCCGGCAGGACGATCTGGCTTACCTGTTGAGCGACGCCGGGACATCGCAGATTATCATCGACCCGGCGTTTCTGCCCACCTTGCAGCAAATCGGCGAGCAGCTGCGCGACCTGACCGAGATTATCGTCACCGGCGAAGCGGTGGAAGGTTATAGTTCATTCGAGGACGTAGTGGCGGGCGAGGCCGAGACATTCAGGATTGGCGACGTGGCGGACATCGATCTGGCGACGATCCAGTACACCTCCGGCGCGATGGGCGATCCGAAAGGGTGCATGGCTTCGCATCGCTACTGGTTAGTGATGGGCAGCCTCGTGGCGGAAGCGTGTCACTTAGGGCCAGAGGACGCCTTGCTGACCACGCAGCCGTTCTACCAGCTTGATCCGCAGTGGATGCTGATGGCGTGTTTGATCAGCGGCGCGGCGCTGGTGGCGCTACCTGAAGCGTCGCCGGAGCGTTTCTGGGAGACCGTCCAGCGGCATGAGGTGACGGTGGCTTATTTGCCGCCGAGCGCGCAGGACATGTTGATGAGCCAGCCCGAAAACCCGATGCTGGAACAGGGGCATCACATCCGGCTGGCGCTGGCGTCCGGCATCGACGCGGCGTACCACGATGGCTTTGAGCGCCGGTGGGGGACGGCATGGCGCGAAGTGTTCCGCATGGCCGAAGCGGGCGTGGCGATGATCGCCCCGCTGGACGACACCGAGTCGGTGGGCAGCGGCGCGCTGGGCGTCCCGGTCAGGACCAAAGAAGCGCGTGTCGTGGACGCATCCGGCGCGGACGTGGCCGACGGCGTGGCGGGGGAGCTGCTGCTGCGCGGCGAGCCGATGATGTTCGGCTACTGGAACAAGGCCGAAGAAACCGGGCTGGCGTTAAAGGGCGGCTGGCTGCAGACCGGCGATCTGGTCAGGCGGGATGAACAGGGGCGCTATTACTGGGTGGGGCGGCTGGAACATTAGGCGGGCCATGCCGTGATTCACCCCCTCCGGCCTTTCCCCGCAAAGTCGCGGGTCAGGCCACCTCCCCCGTGAAACGGGGGAGGACAGACCGAAGCGCAGCGGAGGTCAGGTGGGGGTGAGTCATGAGGCGAGCTTAGACGATTCTATTTCACGCCGGATTACCTCGATTACTCCATCCAGATTCTTCATCACATCGTCATTGTTAAATCGAATAACCCGATAACCGGACGCTTCCAGCCATTGCTGCCGGGCGTGATCTTGATCGCCAGTGTAGCTGTGAACCGCTCCATCCACTTCCACAATGAGGCGACGCTCAACGCAACAGAAGTCAGCGATGTAATGGCGGATGGGGTGCTGGCGGCGAAAGCGGGCGTTGGCGATTTGCCTGCGGCGCAAAATTGCCCATAAACGATGCTCGGCGGGGGTCATGTCACGGCGGAGCGTTCGAGCCGCCTGTTTGACGGGCTTGGAAGCGCGCCATTCTTTGGGCATGAATTCGTCCTTGTCTGGCGCTTCCACCCGCGCACCCCCACCTGACCTTCGCTTCGCTCTGGTCTGTCCTCCCCCGTTTCACGGGGGAGGTGGCCTGACCCGCGTCTTTTTGCGGGGAAAGGCCGGAGGGGGTGTGGGGGCGACCGCTTCGCGCGGATTCACGATCAGAAATTCAGAAGTCAGAAATCAGAGTTATTGAGAGCGGGCGCAGCGGAAACCGTCGTAGTCGTACTGGTGCGTCAGATCGGGCCCGACCCGATACGCGGCGCGCAGGACGTACTCAAAGTGGTTCCACGCGCCGCCCCGCAAGACGCGATACTGCCCGCTGCCCGGCCCGGATGGATTCACCTGCCGCCCGGACTGATAAGTGTCCGCATACCAATCCGCTACCCACTCCCACACATTGCCGCTCAAATCCAACGCCCCCACCCACGACACGCCGCCCGGCTTGCTTCCCACGCTGGCGGTCTGGTTGTTCGAGTTGCCTGCATATACCACGTTACCCACCACAAATGAATTCCCCCACGGGTAGGCCAGATTATCCGGGCCGCGCGCCGCGTATTCCCACTCGGCCTCGGTAGGCAGCCGCGCCCCGCGCTGCTCGCAGTGCGCTTTCGCTTCGTCCCACGTCACCGTTTCGCGCGGGCGATCCGCGCCTTTGAAATAACCCTCCGAGCCGTACTGTGCGTTGGTCACTTCGGTTTTGTCAATCCAAAAAGGCGCGTCGAAACAAACCTCGTGAACCGGCTCATCGTTACTAACTCCGTCATCGCTACCCATCATAAAGCAGCCTGCCGGAACAAGAGCCATGTCCACGCCATCAAAGTCTTGAATGATCGGCGTCCAGTCGGCGTTGCGGCTCACGGGGGTGAAACCGGGCAGGGGGGTTTCGGCGCCGGTTGGCGACGCCTGTCCGCCTTTCGGCGCGAGAATGATGGCCGCAATCACCAGTCCAACTACTCCGATGCCCGCGCCTGTGATCGGAATCCAGTTAATTTTCCGAGCTAGCGGCTTGACCGATATCGTTTTGGAAATCTCTAGGATTGGCTCAGGGGCGGAATGCGCTGGGGCGGTTGGGGTCGGTGTAGTCTCAATATTCACATCGCGCCCAGCGACATTTACCTCGCCGGACACATCGCGGCCAATGGCGATCACGTTGCCTTCGACATGGCCGTAGACGTTGATCACTTGCACGGCGGGGATGCTGCCTTGCCCGCTATGCTCAAATTCATAATCTGGAATCTCCGCGCCAAAATCGGCGACCAGTCGCGCAACCAACTCCTCGAAGCCGCGCTGGGGATCAGAACGCCCGCGCATATCGCAGTATTGGTCGCCAAAGATTTCAGCCGGAATTGCCTCCAGCAGCTTTTCCCCGCGAACCAGCGCCGCGATGATGGGGATGCCCGCGTCTTTCGCCATCGAGACTTCTCGGTTGACCCACTCGGATTGCTCGGCAGATGGCGAGCAGACGACGATCATGCCATCCACCTTGACAATCGCCGCCTTGACAGCGCGCGCCCACTGCGGTGTGCCGGGTTTGAGATGTTCGATGTCGATCCACAGGTTAAAGCCCAGCTTGCGCAGGTTGTCACGGATGACGCCCATCGCGAGCGAATCGTCGCGGCTGTAGCTGATAAAAAGGTCGGGCATAGGGTTCTGGCCTGTTAGATACGGATTATGAGTTCCCATTATAGGCCGCAAAGAGTGCGTCGCAAATGGATAACGGCTACCGACCCATTGTTACGTCCATAATGTCACGAAACAGTCACAAAACGCGGGAGTTTGTATTTGGAAAAGTCGGCGACGATACCCGCCACGATTTTGTTCGATAGTTTTCCGCTTGACCCAACCCAATTTACCTGAATATGTTGCAATTGGTATTTTGCCGCGATATAGTTAGCGAGGCTAATTATTAGACGCGCCAATGGTTAGCCCTACTTTTGACAGGCGCGCGGGAGTGGTGGCTTATGGAATTGCGCGAAACAGCCCGCGAACTGGTGCAGATTATCCCGCTGGTGATGCGCGTGGTGGGCGCGGAAATTCGGCGCAACCCGAATTTTCAGGAACCATCTCAGGTGGGAATCATGCGCATGTTAGGCCACAAGGGAAGCTGCACGATGGGCGACATGGCCGACCGCATGTCGGTCAGCCTGCCCACGATGTCCAAGACGATGCGGCGCATGGAACAGCGAAACTGGGTCACGCTCCAACGCGATCAGGATGATCGCCGCACGGTGTGGGCGGCCCTGACCCCTGACGGGCGGGCGGCGGTTGACGAGGTGTACGACCAGACCGCCAGCTTTGTCGAACGGCTGATCAGCGACCTGACGCCAGAGGATCAGAAGACGCTGGCTGCCGGGCTGGCGGTGATGCGCGACTTGTTCGAGACCGCTATCCGCAATGACCCGGCGCATGATCACGGCGCGAAGCATCCCGCGCATCACCCTGAGTGATTTCACGAGGCGGCAACATTGAGCCGCCCAAAGCGAAAGTCATCGACTTTGTAAAGCGCAAGATTGAGGCTAAGAAAGGTCAAGAAAAGATGCAAGCACAGGCAGCACAACCGCAGTTGGGGGGTCGACGCGGCGGCGCAGACCGCCCGCAACGCCCGTCCATGAATTTTAGCGCGCTGGGACGCGCCATCCGGTATCTGGGGCGGCATCCACGCTCAACGATTCTGGCGTATGGCGCGCTGCTGCTCGCCAGCGCCGCGCAGTTAGCCGTGCCGCAGCTGATTCAGAACATGGTCGACGCCATCAACAAGGGCGCGCTGCTGGTGATCGTCCAGCAACTGCCGTCGGCGATCCAGCCGCAGGCCCTGCTTCGATTGGGCAAGACGCTGGAAGAACTGACCGCCGATCACGCCGCCGCCGAGGGATTGCTGATCAACGCGGGGCTGATCATTGTGGCCTTCGCCGCGATGCGCGCGCTGTTCAGCTTTGTGCAGGCGTACATGGCCGAGACCACGTCGCAGGGCGTGGCGTTCGACTTCCGCAACCAGCTTTTCGAGAAGATTCAGCGGCTGTCGTTCAGCTATCACGACCACAACCAGACCGGGCAACTGATGATCCGCGCGACGGATGACGTAGAAAAAGTCCGATTGTTTATCGCTCAGGGGTTGATCCTTGCCTTGCAAGCCTTTATCCTGCTGGCCGGGGCGTTGATCATTCTGGCGTTTTCGAACGTCAACCTGACGCTGGTCATCCTGCCGATTTTGCCGGTGGCGGTAGCGCTGTTCGCCGTGTTCGGCGCGTTGAGCGTCCCGTTGTTCGGGGCGGTGCAGGTCAAGCTGGCGGCGCTCAACACCGTCTTGCAGGAATCGCTGGCCGGGATCAAGGTGGTCAAAGCCTTCGCCCGCGAGCCGCACGAGCAGGCCCGCTTTGATCGCGGGGCGGACAACCTGATGAACCAGATGCTCAAGGTCAACCGGACGTTCGCCATGCTGTTCCCGGTGATCTTCCTGATCGCGCAGGTGGGGCAAGCCGCGCTGCTGTATTTTGGCGGCAAACAGATCGTGGAAGGAACGCTGACACTGGGCGAATACCTCAAGTTCAGCCTGTACGCCATCTTTATCTTCTTCCCGCTCGGCCAGTTGGGCTTTATTATCTCGCTGATGGCGCAGGCGTCAGCATCGGCGACACGGGTGTTCGAGATTATCGACGCCAAGTCGGACGTGGCCGACAAACCCGGCGCGGTGGAAATGGCGCAGCTTCAGGGGCGGGTCGAATTCAAGGACGTTGGCTTCCGCTATTTCAGCGGCAGCGAGCCGGTGCTGGACGGAGTCAGCTTTGAGACCGAGCCGGGCATGAGCGTCGCGCTGTTGGGCGGCACGGGCAGCGGCAAGACCAGCATCATCAACCTGATCCCGCGCTTCTACGACCCGACACAGGGCAGCGTCCTGATTGACGGGCATGACATTCGGGATTTGACGCTGGACAGCCTGCGCTCGCAGATCGGGATCGTTCTGCAGGAGACAAACCTGTTCAGCGGGACGATCCGCGACAACATCGCGTTTGGCAAGCCGGAGGCGACGCTGGAAGAAGTGATCGCCGCCGCCAAAGCCGCCGCCGCGCACGAGTTCATCCTGAGCTTCCCGGACGGGTACGACACCCCGGTCGGCGAGCGCGGCACGACGCTTTCGGGCGGGCAGAAACAACGCATCGCCATCGCCCGGGCCATGCTGCTTGACCCGCGCCTGTTGATTCTGGACGATTCGACCAGCAGTGTTGACCTGCTGACCGAGTATCGCATCCAGAAAGCGTTGGATAAATTGATGAAGGGCCGCACCAGCTTTGTGATCGCCCAGCGCATCACGACCGTGCTGAACGCGGACATGATCCTTGTGATGGACAAAGGCAAGGTGGTGGCTTCGGGCAAGCACGCCGATCTGATGGAAGACAGCCCGATCTACGCCGAGATTTACAATTCACAGTTGGTCGGCGATGCGGAAATTTAAGATTTCAGATTTGAGATTTCAGATTGAACGACCAAAAAGCGCCCTGCGTGGGAAGTTGTTCTCCAATCTGAAATCTGAAATAATCAATCTGCAATTAGATGCTGTGGAGGCATTGTAACGAGCATGATGGGTGGACTGGATGGACAACGGCGGCTATTGGAGCGCGAGGTTATCAAGCCCAAGAATCTGGGCGCGACACTGGCTCGCTTTGGAAAATACTTTGGGCGGCACTGGATCGGCGTGACGCTGGCGATGGCAATCGTCGTGGCCTCGACATGGACACAGGTGACCGCGCCGGATTACATCGGGCAGGCGGTGGACTGCTATATCGCGCCGCGACCGGGTTCGACGACCTGCTGGTTCGCCACGTCCTCGCCGACGATGCCGCTGGACGAGCGCATCGCGGGGCTGGGGCAGCTCGCGTTGATTCTGGTCGGGTTGTTTGTGGCCGGGTCGCTGCTGACCGGGGCCGGGTTCTACGCGATGGCGTGGACGGGCAATCATTCACTGCGGGACATCCGCAAGGATTTGTTCAGGCACATGCAGCGGCTGCCCCTGAGCTTCTACGTGGAGCATGAAGCCGGGGACATTATGAGCCGGATCACCAACGACAGCGACACAATCCAGCAGACGTTCAACTTCGCGCTGCTCAACGTGATCAGCGGGGCGCTGTTGATGGTGTGGATGGGGATCAAGATGTTTCAGGCCAATGTCCCCTACGCGCTGTTGAGCCTGTCGGTCTCGCCGATCATGATTGTGGTGACGATTTACTTCTCGGACATGGCGCGCAAGGCTTTCCGCAAGAGCCGGGCGCAGATGGGCAGCGTCAACGCCGAATTGCAGGAAAGCATCTCCGGGGTGCGCGAAACGCAAGCCTTCAACCGCGAAGAGGAGAGCATCACGTCCTTCCGCGAAACGAACGCCGCTAACCGCGACGCGAACATCCGGGCGGCCAGCTTCACCAGCGCGCTCAATCCGGCGCTCGAAGCGCTGGGCTATGTGGCGCTGGCAGTCGTCGTGCTGGTCGGCGGGCTGTCCGTGCTGCGCAACGAGCCGCTGCTGGGCACGACGGTCATTTCGCTGGGGACGGTGTTCGCCTTCCTGCAATACGTCCAGCGCATCAACCAGCCCGTCCAGCAGATCGCGGTGCTGTGGACAAACATCCAGAGCGCCATCGCGGGCGGGGAGCGCATCTTCGGGCTGCTCGACGCGCCGCTGACCATCGTTGACGCGGCGGACGCGCAAGAGATGCCGCCGATCAAAGGGCAGGTGGTGTTTGACCACGTGAGCGCGGAGTATCAGGTCAAGCAGCCCGTGCTGAACGATGTCAGCTTTGAGGCCAAGCCGGGCCAGATCATCGCCATTGTCGGGCCGACGGGGGCGGGCAAGACCACCATCATCAACCTGCTGCCGCGCTTTTATGATGTGTCGCACGGGTCGGTGAGCATCGACGGGATCGACGTGCGCTCGGTGACCGCCGCCAGCCTGCGCAGCCAGATCGGGCTGGTTCTGCAAGACACCTACCTGTTCTCGGACACGGTGATGAACAACATCCGTTATGGCAAGCTGGACGCGAGCGACGACGAAGTTATCGCCGCCGCCAAACTGGTGGAAGCCGACAGCTTTATCGAACGGCTGTCGGACGGCTACCAGACCGTGCTGGGCGAGCGCGGCGGCGGCTTGAGCCAGGGCCAGCGCCAGTTGATCGCCATCGCGCGGGCGGCGCTGAAGAACCCGCGCATCCTGATCCTCGACGAAGCCACCTCCAGCGTGGACACGCGCACCGAGCGCCTGATCCAAAAGGCGTTTGAGAAGATGCTGGCCGGGCGCACCAGTTTCGTGATCGCGCACCGCCTCAGCACCATCCGCAACGCGGACATGGTGTTGATGTTACAGGCAGGGAAGATCGTCGAACGCGGGACGCACACCGAACTGCTGGCGCACAAGGGCGCGTACTATGATCTTTACATGAGCCAGTTCCGGGTGGAGGAAGACTCGGCAACAGGCGGCAATGGCAAGCAACCAGAGATGGCGGCGGCCAGCGCGGACTAGCCGCGACTCACCCCCACCTGACCGCCCCGTGCCGGGTCGGTCTGTCCTCCCCCGTGAAACGGGGGAGGTGGCCTGACCCGCGCCTTTTGCGGGGAAAGGCCGGAGGGGGTGCGGGGGTGAGTCACGGCGCGAGTTTCAATGATTCAATCTCGCGCCGGACAACCTCGATTACCCCGTCTAAATTCTTCATCACGTCGTCATTGCTAAAACGAATAACCCGATACCCGCTGGCTTCTAGCCATTCCTGCCGGGCGTGATCTTGGTCGCCTGTTAAATTGTGCGCTGCTCCGTCCACTTCAATAATGAGGCGGCATTCCACGCAGCAGAAGTCAGCGATGAAATGCCTGATAGGGCGCTGGCGGCGAAAGCGGGCGTTGGCGATTTGCCTGCGGCGCAAGACCGACCATAAGCGGGTTTCGGCAGGGGTCATGGCATGGCGGAGATTGCGCGCGGCCTGTTTGACGAGCTTGGACGCCCGCCATTCTCTGGGCATGGCAGTCTCCTTTCAACAGCGCCTTACACCCCCACCGGCCTGACGCCGCAAAAGACGCGGCGCAGGCCACCTCCCCCGTTTCACGGGGGAGGACAGACCGGAGCGTAGCGAAGGTCAGGAGGGGGTGTGGGCGACGCGCTGCGCGCGAAACCAATGAGCAGAAATCAGAATTTCAGAAAGCAGAAATCAGAACCACGAAGAGCGGGCGCACCGAAAACCGATAACGTTGAGGCGGCCTGTCGGATTGCCCCAGCTGCGATTCGGCGCGCGCAGGTCGGAATCGACGAAGTTCCACGCGCCGCCCCGCAAGGCGCGGTATACGCCACTGCCCAGCCCAGATGGATTCACCTGCTTCTCAGACGGATACGTGCCATACCAATCCGCCACCCACTCCCACACGTTGCCGCTTAGATCAAGCGCCCCCACCCACGACACGCCCCCCGGCTTGCTGCCGACGCTGGCGGTCTGGCTGTTCGAGTTTCCTGAATATACCACGTTATCCGCCACAAACGAATTGCCCCACGGGTAGACCCAGTTATCCGGGCCGCGCGCCGCGTATTCCCACTCGGCTTCGGTCGGCAGCCGCGCCCCGCGTTGCTCGCAGTGCGCCTTCGCCTCATTCCATGACACGCTTTCGCGCGGGCGATCCGCCCCCTTGAAATTGCCTTCCGAGCCATATTGCCCGTTGGTCACTTCGGTCACGTCGATCCAGAACGGCGTGTCAAAGCACACTTCGTGGACAGGCTGCTCGTCGCTCTGTCCGGCATTGCTTCCCATCATGAAACATCCCGCCGGAACCCGCGCCATAGCCACGCCGTCGAAGGCTTGGATAATCGGCGTCCAGTCGGCGTTGCGAGTCACGGGCGGTTCGGTCGGGGGCACGGGCGTGAAGGCGGGTCGGCGCGTTTCGGTGAGGGTCACGCTTGCCGCAACGGTCGGCGCATCGCTAGGTGTGGTAGGCGCGACTGATTCGGTCACCCTTACGGGTTGGGTGGCGGAGATCGGCTCGGTGGCAGGCGCGGCAGGCTGATTGCCACCGAAAACACCGCCGAGGGCCAGCCCGCCAATCAGCAGGCCCAGCGCAACAAGGCTGCCGACAATGGCGATGGGCGTCCAGTGGCGGAGTTGTCCTTGCGCAGCTTGGGCATCGGTGTCCTGCCATGCAGGATTTGTCGGGCCGCTAGGGGGGAGATGGGTGACAAGCACAGGCTTGTAGCGAGGCGCTTCGGCATTCAACGTAGGCGGGCTAACCCCACCCAACCTCGCAACAGCGCTCGGTTTTCCCTCCCCTTGCAAGGGGAGGGTGGCCGCAGGCCGGCTTTGCCCCTGCAAGGGGGTGGGGTCAGGCGGGCGGGGCGGGGCTTCAATATGCATATCCCGCCCGGCGACGTTCATCTCGCCGGACACATCCCGGCCAATCGCGATCACATTGCCTTCGACGTGCCCGTAGACATTGATCACCTGCACCGAGGGGACACCGTGCCCGCCATGCTCAAATTCATAAGCTGGCACGTCCGCGCCAAACTCGGCGACCAGCCGCGCCACCAACTCATCAAAGCCGTGTCGTGGATCAGAGCGCCCGCGCATGTCGCAATACTGGTCGCCAAAGATTTCAGCCGGAATTGCCTCCAGCAGCTTTTCCCCGCGAACCAGCGCCGCGATGATGGGGATGCCCGCGTCTTTCGCCATCGAGACTTCACGGTTGACCCACTCGGATTGCTCGGCAGATGGCGAGCAGACGACGATCATGCCATCCACCTTGACAATCGCCGCCTTGATCGCGCGCGCCCACTGCGGCGTGCCGGGCTTGAGATGCTCGATGTCGATCCACAAATTGAAGCCCAGCTTGCGCAGGTTGTCACGGATGACGCCCATCGCCAGCGAATCGTCTCGGCTGTAGCTGATAAAGAGGTCGGGCATTAGGTTCTGGCCTGTTAGACGCGGGTTATGAGTTCCCATTATAGGCCGCATGGAACTCGTCGCAAATGGATGGCCGCTGTTCTCCATTTGTTACACCCAAAATGTCACATAACGGTCACAAAACGCTGTCACAGGTGTCACAAAACGGGCAGCGCGCGCACCCCCTCCGGCCTTCGGCCACCTCCCCCGTGAAACGGGGGAGGACAGACCGAGCGCAGCGAGGTCAGGAGGGGGTGCGCGCGGCGAGTCGATGATTTGCGCTCAGGCGCGGTATACTCCAACGCATGAACGAACCCACAGGAGGACGTATGTCTTTTAACTGGAAATATCTGCTGATTCTGCCGCTGCTGCTGGTCACGCTGGCGGTAGGCATGGTTGGCGGGGTGGCGGTGGATCGGCTGGCGCTGGGGGCCAAAGCCCCGGTCACGGCGGCGACCGCCGAACCCAGCGGCTCGGAGCCGAACTACGCCCTGATTGAAGAGGCGTGGACGCTGATCGACGCGCACTATGTAGACCGCGAAGCGATTGACGGCCCGACCCAGACCTACGGCGCGATCAACGGGATGATGCTGTCGCTGGGCGACATCGGGCACAGCAGTTTTCTCAGCCCGCAGGCTGTCAAATCGCAGGACATCTCAATCAGCGGCGAATTTGAGGGCATCGGCGCGGAAGTGGAGATGCGCAACGGCTATCTGACCATCGTCACGCCCATTGACGATTCGCCCGCGCAAAAGGCGGGCCTCAAACCCGGCGACCAGATTCTGGCGGTGGACGGCGACGACATGTCCGGCAAAGGCATCGACGAGGTGATCGGGCGGGTGCGCGGCCCGGGCGGAACGGAAGTGACGTTGACGATCTTTGACCCGGACACGGGCCGCACCAAAGACGTGAAGATCGTCCGCGCCAAGATCATCCTGCACGCCGTGACGTGGGCGTTCGTCCCCGGCACGACCATTGCGCATTTGCGGCTGTCGGCGTTTAGCGGGCACATGACCGAAGACTTGAAGGTCGCGTTGGACGAGATCAACGCGCAGGGAGCCACCGGGATAATTCTCGATATGCGTAACAACCCCGGCGGGCTGCTGGACGAAGCGGTGAGCGGCACCAGCCAATTTGTCGGCTCAGGCAACGCGCTGTTGACTCAGGACGCGCAGGGCAACCAGACGCCCTACCCCGTGCAGCCCGGCGGCAAAGCGACCGAAATCCCGATGGTAGCGCTGATCAACCGGGGAACGGCCAGCGCCGCCGAGATCACGTCCGGGGCGATCCAGGACGCCGGACGCGCGACGATCATCGGCGAGACGACGTTTGGCACCGGCACAGTCTTGAACCAGTTTGACCTTTCGGACGGATCGGCGCTGCTGCTGGCGACTGAATTATGGCTGACCCCCAAGGGCCGCCAAATCTGGCACAACGGCATCGAGCCGGATGTGGCGGTTTTGCTGCCCGACGACGCCGAGATGCTGTTCCCGTCGGCGCACCGCGACATGAGCGAGGCGGATTTCAAGAAGACCACCGACAACCAACTGCTGGCGGCGCTGGAAGAAATCCAAAAGGCCATCGCCGCGAGCGCGCCGGTCAAGTGACTTTCTGCCCCGGCTGCGATGGCTAAGTCGCAGCCGGGCCTTTTTCCCTATGTTACGTCCGCATCCCAACGCCGCGCTTGAATACTGGTTTTTCAAGGTCAATGACGGGCCGCTGGCCCTGATCGTTGACTGGATCGCGCGGCGGCGCGCCAACGAATTCTGGCTGCGGGCCAGCCTCCATGCGCCTCATCGACGTGAAGCGCTTTTTGACCAACGCCCCGCGTCCACGATCTCCGATGGGTTAAGCCTTGATTCCCGCCATACCTCTGGGCAGGTTGGCGACATCGGCTGGGAGCTTGATATCGACACTGGCGATGAATGGATCGCGCCCGACATCTTCCCGGCCAGACTGCTGCGGATGACTGATCTGGCTCTGGTCAGCGCCCCCCGCGCCACGTTCACGGGCCAAATCTGGCATGGCGGCGAGCGCGCCACGCTTCAAAAATCGCCCGGCCTTGTCTCTCACTACTGGGGCCGACAGCTCGCGTCGGAATGGTGGTGGGTCTCCGCCAGCCAGTTTGACGAGCCGAACGTGGCTGTCGAGTGCTCGGTCTTTCGGTCGGGCCTGTGGGGAATCCCGCTCAAGATGCCGCTCGCCTACCTGTATCTTCGCTATGCCGATGGCCGGACGCTGTTGATGTCTCCGCCCGCGCGGGCGGCGGTGACCGGCTCGCCGGAACAGTTCGAGATCCGGTTTCAGCCTGTCGGCGCGCCGCCCATCACCCTGCGCGCCACCGGACGGGATTATGGCGATTTTGGCGAGGGCATTATCAATACGCTGGTCGGCGATCTGGAAATTCGTCAGGGCGAAAGGCTTGTCGCAACCGCCAGAGGAACAGCCGGGCTGGAGCGGCGAGCGCCCCGAACTGCGCCTTAAGTCTCGTTCAACCACCGATGGGCCAAGCAGCGGCTTACGCATCGATTGGCGCAACTAACATCGGGGCGGGACGGGCGGCTCGCTTCTTTGATTCAACCCGCCGACGCGACCATCCACTGAAGATTAAGCCGCCGGTCAATATGCGCTTCGCTCTAATGAGCGTACAATAGTGGCTTACCTGAATTCAATCGGGAGACCTCATGCCCGCCACCAAAACCGTCACCGAAATGCTTGCCCCCGACGAGATCAAGCGGCTGCTGGATTCGTTCCACGCGCTGGAACCGAGCCTCGATCTCGCCATCGCCGAATTGGATGGAACGCCTGTCGCCATCGTCGGGGAGTGGCCGCCGGGGGCGATGGAAGCCCTGCGCGGCCTGACCGGCACGGGCGAAGTCCGCTTCTACAGCCTCGGCAACGGCGCGCAGCAGGTGGGGATGCTGGGCGTGCATGGCAAGGCGACATCGGCCACGCGCGCGATTGAAAAAGCGCTGCACACGGCGCTGACGCTGGTCGTCAACCAGACCGCGCTATCGAAAAGCCAGACCGATCTGCTGCGCACGACCCAGACCCACGCCATGCAGCTTGAAATTGTGATGGGCATCACGCAGGAACTCACCGCCACGCTTGATCTGGAAAAACTGCTGAACATCATTATGCGCAGCGCCGTGGCGATCCTTCAGGCTATGTCAGGGTCGCTGTTTCTGGTCGACCCCGACAGCGGCGATCTGGTCTTCCGGGTGGTGACCAGCGGGGAGCAAAACCTGATCGGCTCGCATATCCCCCGAGGGCAGGGGGTGGTCGGGCAGGCCGCCGCGACCGGACAGCCGGTGGTGTCGCACGATGTGAAGGGCACAAAAGAGTTCTATGGCAAGCTCGACCATGAGGGCTTTCAAACCCAGTCGCTGCTGGCCGCGCCGCTGAAGGTCGCCGATCAGGTGATCGGGGTGGTGGAAGCAGTCAACAAGGCGGACGGCAGCGTGTTCGACGACGATGACATCAACCTCCTGACCACCTTCGCGGCGCAAGCGGCAATCGCGATTGAGAACGCGCGGCTGATGGGCGAGACCGTGATCAAGCAGCGCATGGAACATGAACTGCAGATGGCCTTTGACGTGCAGGCCAGCCTGATCCCGCAGCAGACGCCGCAGATCGATGGGTGGGAATTCGCCGGGTGGTGGCAGCCCGCCCGAGAAGTCAGCGGCGATTTTTACGACTTTCCGCCGCGCACCGACGGCAAGCTCGGCGTGACAATCGCTGACGTTTCCGACAAGGGGATGCACGCCGCGTTGTTTATGGCTCTCACCCGCAGCATTGTGCGCGCCAGCGCGGGAAGCGGCGTCACGCCAGCGGAAAACATCGCCCGCGTCAACCGGCTGGTGTGCGCCGACTCGACGGGCGGCATGTTTGTCACGCTGTTTTACGCCGAACTGGACCCGCAGACCGGGGAGACGACGATGGTCAACTGCGGGCACAACCCACCTCTGCTGGCGCGGGCCGGGCAAGACGGCCTTGAAACGATCCGGCGGACGGGGATCATGCTGGGCTTTGACGCCGACGCCAGCTTCGGCGAGACGGTCATCACATTGCAGCCCGGCGATGTGCTGGCCCTGTACACCGACGGCGTCCCCGAAGCTTTTAGCCCCTCCGGCGAGGCGTTTGGCATGGACAGGCTCAGCCAGATTATCGCCAGCCACAAACACGAGCCGGCAGACGCAATCATGAGCGCGCTCAGGGCCGCGCTTGAAAACCATCTGGGCGATGTCGCGCCATCGGACGACATCACCGTGGCGCTGGTGCGGCGGACAGCGTAGGGCAAGGGCGTCGCCTTGCTTATGGATATTTCCCGGCGAGGGATGGGTCAGGCCGGGCTGGCGGCGAGGATACGGTCAACCACCTCTTCCAGTTTCAGAGCTTTGCCCCGCTTGATAGCGGCTTTGGCCTGGTTGGGCGGAAGCTCTTTTTGCAGATCAGCATAATACTGTTCGGACGTTTCCAGAATATCTGAGGCCGTCGCCGGGTGATTGCGGGCCAGCGTCACCCATTCCAGCGCCGTCACCTTGTCCCCGGCGCGGTCTTTCAGGCGGGCCATGCCAAATAACAGATAGACCATTTTGGGCGCCGCCCCCATCTGCGTCGATAACAGCAGAGCCTCTGTCTGGAAACTCTCAGCGTCCTCAAAGTCGCCCATGTCAAAAGCCACTTCGCCGAGGTTGATCAGGGCGCGCGAGATGGCAGGCGACAGCGGGCCAATGGCGCGGGCATGTTCAAGGCCGGCTTCATAGTAGGCCCGCGCGCCCGGGTAATCCTTGAGCATATAAGCGGCGGCGCCCAACCCATTCAGAGCGTCGGCCATGCCATTGCGGTCGCCAATCGCCTGCTGCAGTTCAAGGCTCTCCGAAAAATACTCGGTCGCTTTGTGATAGTCGCCTGTGCCCCAATGCACAAATCCCAGCGCTTGCAGCCCGGTGCCCTGCCGCCAGCGATCCCCTAATTCCCGCGAAAGAGCAAGACCTTCATCCAGATAGCGGATGGCGTCGTCATAACTGCCGCGGCGGTAGCACAGATCGCCGAGCGACATCAGGGCCGTCGCCAACGCCGTGATGTCGTCCTGCTCGCGCGCGATCTCGATGCTTTCACGCTGATGCGCGTCGGCGGACTCGTAGTCGCCCAGCAAAGTCTCGGCGCTGCCCAGCCATGTCAGGGCGCGAGCCATCGTGCCCCGGTCCTTGATTTCGCGGGCCACCGCCAGGCTGTCTTCCAGCGTCTCGCGCGAACGGGCCAATTCGCCCGTGCTCTGGCAAGCCCGCCCGATCTGCTGTTTGAGCGCGCCTTCCCATTGGCGCGCATTCAGCAGTTCGGCGGCGGAAGGGCCGGTCGCCAGAGCCAGCCCGCGTTCGAAGAACGTGACCGCGTCCTGATAGGCGCTGACCCGCAGGGCTTGAACGCCCGCCTGATTGAGGTATTCCAGCGCCTTGCCGATCTCCCCGGCCCGCTCGTAGTGGTCGGCGATCAGCCCGACATATTCGGCGGCGCGCTCGCCCGACTGCGTGACCAGCCAGCGCGCCACCTGAAGGTGGTAGACCCGCCGCTGTTTCTTGAGCAGGCTGTCGTAGGCCACTTCGTGCAGGATAGTATGCTTGAAGGTGTACTCGTGCGCGCCAGCGAACACGGAGGCTTCGCGCTGGAAAATCAATTCACGGTCAATCAGCCGTTCCAGCGATTTGTCGAGGCTGGCGCTGGCCCGGTCGTTGTCGGTCAACTCGGCGAGCGCGCGATCCCAGAAGATGCGGCCCACCACCGCCGCCCTCTGAAGCAGCCCTTTTTCTTCGGGCGGCAAGCTGTCAAGACGCGCTTGCAGCACCCCGGTCAAGGTCGGCGGAACGCGCAGTGTCACCAGCTTGTCAGGCTGAACGAGCCAGCGGTCAGCGCTTTTGACAATCACGCCGTCTTCGATCAGCATCTTGATCAGTTCTTCAAGGTAATAGGGGTTGCCTTCGGCGCGGGTGACGACCAGTTCGCGCAGCACGTCCGGGATGTTCTCGACTTTCTGAAGAATATCATCGACCAGATGGCGGCTGTCGTCCTTGTTGAGCGGAGCCAGATGCATGGTCGAATGGAAATACCAGCCCTTGCCCCAACCGGGAAAACGCTCGTAGAGCAAGGGGCGGGCGAGGCACAAAATCAGAATTGGCGTGTCGTCGCACAGCCGGGCGAGGCTCTCCACCACGTCCAGCGATCCGGCGTCAGCCCAGTGGAAATCTTCCAGCACAATCGCCAGCGGCGATAGGTCGCGGCGGTTAAAACCTTGCAGCAGCTCGGCGATGCGTTGAAAGCCCTGATTGCGGGCCGGCCCGGCCTCCTCCCCCTGCCCTTTGAAATACGGGCTGTCGGGGAAGTCGATGCCAATTAGCTTGCCGATGGCGTGGGCCTTTGGCTCGGTGTCCGGGCCTAACACGCGCTCAACGCCCTTGACCAGTTTCTCGCGCGCGGCAGCGGCGGTGTCATTATCCTGTATCTGAAGGCGATTAGAGATGACCTCGCGGATCAGCCCGAAGGGGGCGCTGGCAAGCTGCTGGTTGCCACGCCCGGAAAAGAACCAGACCTGATCGGGCAGCAGTTCCAGCCACTTGCGAAATTCGTGCAGGAGGCGGGACTTGCCCACTCCGGCTTCGCCTGTGATGGTGATGGCGCGGACTTCCTGCATCCGAATCGCCGATTCAAAGGCGGCTTTGAGCGTGTCGAGTTCGGTGTCGCGGCCCACCATGCGCGTTTCGACGCCTTCCACGCCGCGCATCCCGATCCGAAACGCGCGCGGCTTGGCGCGCTGCGCTTCGTACACTTGAAGCGGCTCGGCGCGGCCTGGCGCGGTGATTGGCTCTTGCTCCACCACGTCAAACACGCCGCGCACATGGCGATAGGTGTCGCGCGAAATCAGAACGCTGCCGACCTGCGCGGCCTGTTCCAGGCGGTTGGCGATAGTCACGGTGTCGCCGAGCGCGGTGAATTCGCCCGCCGTGCCGACCTCGCCCAGCAGCACCGGCCCGGTGTTGACGCCAATGCGCATCTGGATCACGCCGCCATCCAGACCCCGGGGCGACGCCTGAGCGGAGACAAAATCCTTGAGAGCCGCCTGCATGTCCAGCGCGGCGGCAATCGCGCGTTCGGGGTCGTCTTCATTGGCGGTCTCGACGCCCCACAGGGCCACCACCGCGTCGCCGATATGTTTGTCAATCGCGCCGCCGCGCTGAAGAATGGCCGCATCTAAACGCTGCCAGACCGAATTCATCATGTCAGTCACATCTTCAGCGTCCATCGCTTCCGACATGCGGGTGAAACCGGACACATCGGCGAACAGGACTGTCGCCAATTTGCGCTGGCGCTCTGGCGTGGTCGCTCGCAAGCCGTCCAATTTCTGGCGCATCCCGCTGACCGCAGCGTCGACGGCAGGGCCGCCCAGAACGGCGCGCTGGGCTTCCAGCGCAGCGATGCCTTTTTCAAGTTCGGCGATTTGATCGGCGACCGATTTGCCCATGACTGATGGTTCCTTGAGAACTTGCGTGCCGGGCGTATAGTATACTGGGGATGCGGGGAGCAGCGCAATCAGATCAGGGCGTTTTACAATGCCTGCGCCCAAGCGGCAGGGGCGATGCGCGGATCGCCCCTGCCGCGCCAATAACGAGCTAAAGCACCCGTTTCAAAAAGCTCTGGGTGCGCGGGTCGGACGGATTGGCGAACATTTTGTGCGGATTGCCCTGCTCCACAAACTCGCCGTCTTCGACAAAGATCACCCGGTCCGAGACTTCGCTAGCGAAGCCCATTTCGTGGGTGACGCATACCATCGTCGTGCCTTCGTGGGCCAGATTTTTCATCACGTCCAGCACTTCGCCGATCAGTTCGGGGTCAAGGGCGGAGGTCGGCTCGTCAAACAGCATGACGCCCGGCTCCATTGCCAGCGCGCGGGCGATAGCGACCCGCTGGCGCTGCCCGCCCGACAGCCGGATCGGGTGAACATCACGCTTGTCGCTGAGGCCCACTTTGCCTAGCATCTTCTCGCCGACGGGGATGGCTTCGTCCTTCTTCATCTTTTTGACGATGACCAACCCCTCGATCACATTTTCGAGCGCCGTTTTGTGCGGGAACAGGTTGTAATCCTGAAACACCATGCCCGAACGCAGACGCAGATCATGGATCAGCTTCTCATCGATCTTCTTGCCCGGCGCGGCCTCGATGGTCACATCGGCGACGGTGACGGAGCCGGACGACGGCCTTTCCAGATAGTTCAGACAGCGCAGAAACGTGCTTTTGCCGGAGCCGCTGCGGCCAATCAACACCACGACTTCTTTGGGGGCGACGGTGAGCGACACATCGCGCAGAACATGCAGCATCCCAAACCATTTGTGCAGCCGGGAAACGTGAATAAGGCGATCAGCGTTCATAGGCGTGGGCCATGCTCCGTTCAAGGCGCTGTTGCAAATACGACGAAATGATGGTGAGCGCCCAGTAGACCAGCGCGGCGACCAGCAGCATTTCGAGAAATTTGCTGTCGTTCTTGCCGTATTCACGCGCCAGGTAAGTCATCTCCCACACACCGAGGAATGAAACCAGCGATGAGTCCTTCTGCATAGCGATGAACTGGTTGCCAATGTCGGGGATAATAATGCGAACGGCCTGCGGAAGGATGACACGCCGCATGGTCTGCCACGAGGTCATGCCGATGGACTGCGCGGCCTCCCACTGACCATGAGCAGTGGACTGAATTCCGGCCCGAAATATCTCGGTCATATACGCGCCATAATTGACGCCGAGCGCGAGGATGCCTGATGGGATAGCAGGCAGGATAAAAAACTGCCCAAAGAACCTCAGATCATGCGCGTTCAGATACGTTCCAATCCGCGGCAGGGCAAAGTAGATGATGTAAACCTGAATCAGGAGGGGCGTGCCGCGCACCAGCGAGACGTAAAACCCGGCCATGCCGTTGGCAATTGAATTCCGGGAAAGCCTTCCCAGCGCGCCGAGGAACGCGAGAATGGATGCCAGCGCCACAGAGGCAAAAGACACTAACAAGGTATAGCCCAGGCCCGTCAGCACCACGTTAAAGTGCGAAAGAACATAAAGCAGGTCGAACTGGACGACTAACAGCCCGACTGTCACAATCGCCAGCAACATGAACCATATGACGCCGACCCTGAGCGTCATCATCAGACGGTCACGCTGTTCATGCGCCAACAAAGCGCGGCCCATACCCAGATCGGGATCATTCATCCCGGGAGCCTGTGTAGCCATAGCCGAATCCTCTGGTGATGGAACTGACCGAACGAGGCCGAAGGAAAAAGAACGGAGACGCCCATTCAGGCCGTCTCCGTTCTTTCAAACCAACCCTTACTTATAGAGCAAGGAGACGTCGAAACTGGCGGCTGGGGTTGCAATATCCACCCCAAACCACTTCTCCGCGGACGCTTTGAGCGCCCCATCTTTGTGCATTTCCTGAATGATCCGCGTCACTTCGTCGATCAACGACCTAGAATCTTTCGGCGAGGCCTTGTCAACCGCCGCCGCATTGTATTCGTAGAACACCGGGTCGCCCAGCGGCTTCACGGGGTAGCCATCCTTGATCCAACCTGCGCCGGCTGTCTGTGAGGTCAGTATCCCATCCAGACGAATGCCGTCGCCCAGCTTGAGGTCTTCGGCAGCCTCGATGTCGGTGCCATAACCTGTTAACACCGCATCCTTGACTTTGAAGTCAACAGCTTGCGCGAACAGTTCCAAGGCGCCCATCAGGTATTTGTCGTATGTGCAGTCTTTGCACGAGCCAACCTTCTTGCCGGACAGATCTTCGACCTTAGTGAAGGTGGTGTTATCACTGTGGATGTAAAACTGCGCCGGAACCGCGTAGTAGGGCTGGCTGAAATATAGAACCTTCACGCGCTCCGGCAGCGGGGTCATCGAGCCGATGCTGATGTCCCAGCGGCCTGACCAGTTGCCGACTGTGATCAGGTCCCAGTTCGGCGTGACGAAACACGCCTCAACACCCAGCCGTTTGGCGACTTCAACTGACGCATCGATATCGAAGCCCTGAAATTCGGTGGCCGTATGCTGGTCAGACGCGCATTTGGTGTTTTCGGCGCGTTTGCCGTCCGGCGCAAGCTCCGACTGCGGGGGATACGCCGGGTCGGTAGCAATGACCAGAGTTCCGCGCGCCTTGACCTCGGCGAGCAAATCAGCCGCTGCCGGGGCTGGGGCGGCGCAAGCCGTCACTAATGCCAGAACCGCAATCACCGACAATATGGCTAACAACAACTGTTTTCTGTGCATCTTTCTCATCCTCCGAGGTGCGACAACATGAATGAAGCAAGATATGGGCACACTAAAAAACAGTATAAGGGAATGTGTCGCGCATGTCAAAGCGAAATAATGGCGCGTCAGGCCGGTTGAGGGCACGGCAAAGCCGAGCGTCGCATCGCCCGGCCTGGGGGAATATCAGTTGCGGTTATGCGCTAGATTCTTGATGGCGGGCAACAGATCGCGCTGCATATTGGCTTTGGTCACAAAAGCGTGCGCCCCGGCCTGAAGGGCCGCGTCGCGGTGGAAGCCTGTGTCCAGCAGCGTTAGGACAATGATCAGCAGATGAGGCCACTGGAGTCGAACCTGTCGGGCGAGTTCGAGGCCGTTCATGTGAGGCATAGAGATGTCCACAATCAGGAGTTCTGCCATGCTCCCTTCCAGCAGCTTGAGAGCTTCTGCGCAAGAGGCAGCTTTGCCTACCACCTGAACGCCGCCTACCAGCTCAACATAGTCCTGAAGGGCTGACAGAAAACCGGCATTGTCATCAACAAGAATGGCGCGAAAAGACATAGATGCTCCGTATCGCTTGATCAAATCAGCGAGATCAACGGAACATGCCGGGGGTGCACAGCGCTGCGTTCCTGATAACTCAATCCACCGGTAGATGTGAACAACCTGACACGGGCCGGCAGTAGCACAGAGATGGCGTCTTGCTGGCAACGCGCCGAGGCATTGCCCGTGGACACCGTTCTATTAAATTAGCATGAAGCCCGATGGCAGTCTATGGGGTGATAACCCCATTTTCGCCGCCGTCAGAAAGGGCGGAAATGACGCCATGCGACAGGGCAAAACGCACCAGCGAAGCCACATCACGCTTGCCCAATTTCTCCATCAGGCTGAATCGATGTTTCTCCACGGTCTTGACGCTGATGCCCAGCAGGTAGCCAATCTTGCGGTTGGTGTTGCCCTCTGCGACCAGTTGCAGCACCTCCCGCTCGCGCGCGGTCAGGCGATCCAATTCAGACCGGTGGTCAACCGGACTCGCCAGACGCTCGACGATTTCGTCGCGGGGCAGGCGGGCCGAGAAATACATTTCGCCGCGTGTCACCGCGTCCAGCGCAGCCAGCAATTCGCTGAAGGACGAATCTTTGAGCAAGTAGGCTTTGGCCCCAAACTGGCAGGCTTGAACGACATATTCAGGCGCGTCGTATTGCGAGAGGATCAGCACCTCGGGCGGGGAACACAGGGAGCGCAAACGAGCCGTCGCCTCAAATCCATTGAGGTTCGGCATCATAATATCCAGAACCACAATCTGCGGGCGCAGTTCTTCCGCCATCGCCAGCGCTTCCTGCCCATCCTGCGCCTGGCCGACAACGCGATAGCCAGCGCTTTGATCAATCATGGCGCACAGGGCTTCACGCACCAACTGGTGGTCTTCAGCCAGAACAATCGAAACGCGAGTCATGCTTTCTCCCCAGAGATCGCTGGAAACTCGGCGATAATCGCTGAACCATGACCCGGCTGGCTGGCAACCGTCAGCGAGCCATCAACCGTTGACACGCGCTCTTGCATGAGCAGCAGGCCTAACCCAACATTCCGGCCCTGCGCGCGCCGCAGACTGTCGGGGTCGTATCCGCGACCATCATCCTTGATTGTAATTCGCAGGCCAGTTTTAGCAAACGCTGAGACAACCGTCACCCGGCTGGCATGGGCATGGCGCAGGGCGTTGGTCAGGGCCTCCTGAGCGACTCGATAGATCGCCAGTTCGACAGCAGGCGGCAGGCGCGTCTTTTTGCCGGTGTGCCGGTAATCGACCCGCAGCCCGGAGCGCCGCGCGAAACCGTCGCACAGCCACGCCAGAGCGGGCTGCCAGCCCAATTCTTCCAGCAGGGGCGGGCGCAGTTCCTGAGACAGCCCGCGCACCACCCGCAGCGATTCCTCCAGCGCCGCGCCCAAAGCGTCAAGCTGCGTCCTGATTTTCTTGAAGCGGACAGGCAGTTGATTCAAGGCGATCTCCAACCGGACGCGAGCCACTGTCAGCGATTGGCCTGCCTCGTCGTGAAGCTCAGTGGCGACGCGGCGGCGTTCCTCCTCGTGGGCGGCGGCAAGACGCTGGCTCAGATCGCGCAGCCGCGCGCGGTCGATCTGCTGCTGGGTGACGTCGCGGGCGATGCCCTCAAACGCAGTCACCTGCCCTTGATTATCGCGCACCTGTGTTGCCCGCAATTCTTGAGTAGCAATCTGCCCGTCCTTGCGCCGCAGGCGCGCGACCAACGGCTCGGTCACCTGCTCGCCCCGTGTCAGAGCCGAAAAGTACGATTCATAGGCAGCCACATCCTCTGGCACAATAGCGCGATAGCCCAGCCCCGGATCATCGTAATAGTCCTGCTCCGAATATCCGGTCATGGCCGTCACTGCCGGGCTAACATATTCAAAGCCGCGCGCCATTGACCAGCGGAAGATCAGATCGGGGGCGTTTTCAGCCAGACGGCGGTAGCGTTCCTCGCTTTCGCGCAATTTCTCCTCCGCCAGCTTCCGGTCGGTGATGTCTTTGATCAGCCCCAGCCCATACAGCAGTTCCCCGCGCGCTTCACGCAGGGCAAACGCGGTTAGATGAACCCAGATGATCGTCCCGTCTTTGCGGATCATCCGCAACTCTTGCTTGAAGCTGGCGGTCTCCCCCGCGACAATCCGCGCAGTCAAGCGCATTGCGCCTGACACATCGTCAGGATGAATGAAGTCTACTGACTTGTGGCCCAACAGCTCTTCCTCGGCATAACCTAATATTTTGGTCAGGGCGCGATTGACGGTGATCCATTCGCGATCCTTGCTGGAAATAGCCATGCCCAACGGCCCCTCTTCAAAGATGCGGCGGAAACGCTCCTCACTATCCCGCAAAGCCTCTTGCGCCTGAATGCGTTCGGTGACATCGCGGCTGATAATCAACGCGCCGATAGGGTCGCCCTGCGGGTCATTGATCGGCGACGCTGAAACTACGACCGGAATCAAGCTGCCATCCTTGTGGCGATGCGCGACCTCGCCCGCGAGACGCTGTGGATCAGGAACAGCGGCGCGATCCGACTCAGACGACCCGGGCAACGCCCCGCCATACAGGGCTTCTCCAAGCGGCTTGCCAATGGCCTCGTCCGCCGTCCAGCCATACAGGCCCTCTGCCGCGCGGTTCCAACTGACAATCACTTGCTGGCTGTCGGTCGATATGGCGGCGTCGCTCATCGCGTCCATAAGGTTCGCCAGATAACCCGACAGCGTTTTGTATTTTTTGGATTGAGACGACAGGAAAAGATAGAAGCCCAAACCGGTGATCAGCACAAACGCCCAGTTCAACCCGATTTCCCAGATGGCTTCAAGATAAAGGTCTTTCACCACCCAGTGCAGCGCATTCACGAAAATCACCGCCCACACGGCGGACACTGTAACGTAGGCTGTCGTAATCCAGCGTATTGACGGAAAGTTGAGTGGCTTAATTCGCATCGCAGACCTGTGGACAAGCAAATCGGACGATTTTAGGCTAATTTACCAACATATGACTTGAGAGGACTTATGCTAATAGGAGTATATCTCCCCAATGCGCGTTGAGACGCGTCAGGCATTGGTTTACCCTATTTGTGGTATTATAGACAAGACTTACGCAAAACCGACCATGACACTAACGATTGGCGTGAAATGCCGTTAAAATTCGTGTCATTCGTGAAATTCGTGGACGAATGCTTTTGACTTTGCGTAAGTCCTGATAGAAGCATTATTCTCATCAATGTGAATCTGATTGGCATCCTCAATAGCGTCTCAAAATTTAGTCGGAAGCAGCAAAGATAGGGCATTGACTATGTGCGCAGCGACACCCCGGCAAATTTTGTTGGTAGATGATGACTCGGCTATCCTCGAAGCAGTGTCCGATCTGTTGCAAGTCCATGACTTTCAAGTCGTCACAGCGGCAGACGGGCAGGCCGGGCTTGCCTGTCTGCAAGGTTTCCAGCCGGAGATGATCATCTCCGACATCGCCATGCCGATCATGGATGGGTTTCAGTTCTTTAACGCCGTTCGCCAGAACCCGGACTGGGCCGCTATCCCGTTTATCTTTCTGACTGCGCGCGGCCAGCAGGCTGATATCAGCTATGGCTACACGCTGGGGATAGACGACTACATCACCAAGCCTTTCGAGCCGCTGGATTTGATCGTCAAAGTGGAGGCCCGGCTTAAGCGCGTCCGAGAAATCCGATCCATTGTCGAAACCGAATCGGATCGCATCAAGCAGCAGTTGATCACGGTATTCAGCCACGAAATCCGAACGCCGCTCACCTACATATACGGTTACGCCAGCTTGCTGCGCGACGACCGAAACAATCTGGACGATGAAACCATAGACCAGATGCTCAATGGTGTGCATGTGGGCGCGGAGCGGCTGGTGCGGCTGGTCGAGGATTTGCTGTTTGTCATTCGAATTGACAACGGCGTTCTGGCTATGGAGGTTGAGCGACGAACCGCGCCCACGGACTTAAACGCGATCTGCCAGCGCGCGCTGGCCACCCTTCAACCCTTCGCGGCGACGCGCGGCGTCATGATGGAGGCCGACATTCCACCGGGCCTTAAAGTGAATGGCCTGTCAATTTACCTTGAAAATGCGCTCACCCGACTGATTGACAATGGCATCCGATACAGCAAGCCAACCGGCGGGCGAATTGCCATTTCGGCCAGCGCCAACGAACACGACACGGTGGTGCGCATCGTTGACGACGGGATTGGAATCGACGCCGCCGATCATCAGCGGGTGTTTGAGCGTTTCACGCAGGTCGACCGCAAGCTGCGCGAACAGCAAGGATTAGGGCTGGGCCTTGCGGTGGCTAAAAGCGTTATTGAAGCCCATCACGGAACAATCACGCTGGAGAGCGAGCCGGACGGCGGGGCCACTTTTGAAATCCGACTGCCGCTGGCCTGAACTACATGGATCAAAGCCTCAGCAGCATCTCCGTTCGGGCGAATGACTCAATATACCCTTGCGCGTAGAAGTCAGGGGTGTAAGGAGCGTCAGCCGGAACATTCTCGGCGATGGCGTCTAACATAGGGAAACGGGAGTGCAGGCGCTGTAGCAGCAGATTCGCCGGGGGGCAGTTCCCGCTGTCCGGTTGATCGCTGTCGCCGGTGTCCGGCCCGATGATGACGTGCTTGAGTTGCAGCGGCGTTTCCTCATAACTAACCCACCCGCTGGATCGGGCCGCATAATCGACAATGCGCAGCCCCCGCGCCCGTCCCACATTTGCCAGCGTTTCTGATTGGTTTGTCCACGCGGGCCGGTCCGAGCGCGCGTTCGCGCGTTGCTGGATTTGTTGTTCATTCAGCCATGTGGTCGTGATGGTGGTTGCCAACGGATCATGGCTGGCCGGGGCTGCTGGCGGTGCGCTGGGCGGACGGCGCAGAATGAGAAGCTTCTGCGATTCCTTGAAACCTAACCGCATAAACAGCGCATGGGCTGGTTCGTTGCCGATAATGACTTCCAGCGACAGTTCGCGCAGGCCCAGCGCGCGGGCGTGCCCGACGCACTGCTCCATCAAGCGCTGCCCGACATGATGCCGCCGGGCTGTGGGCAGAACCCCCAACCGCGTGATCCAGCCCCGCTCTGACCGGATTCCGAGCATGCACAGGCCCAGTAGTTCGCCGCCCAGCACGGCCACCAGCGAGTCGTCCAGAGACACATCGTAATCGTGAACATAGTCGGCTAACCGGCGCGGCGACATGGGCATCGGAACAAGATAGTCCACCCTTGTCTGGTTATAGGCGTCAGTTAAAGCGTCAATAGTGAATTGACTGGCCGGGACAAATTCAACAGGCGAGGCCTGCGCATCCTGCGCGATCATGCGTGGCCGGATTGCGCGAGGTAAGCGGCTACCTGCGCCGGAAACTGTCGGGTGTCTATCGGCTTGGAAATATAGCCTTCGCAGCCATACGCTGCCACCATTTGCGCGGCAGTTTCTGAGGGCCAGGCCGTCACAACCACCAGCGGGATGTGCTGCATGGCCGGGTCTTGTTTTAGCCGGGCAGCGACCGTTTGACCATCCACGTCCGGCAAGCCCAGATCAAGCAGGATCAAATCGGGCTTATGGCTGTAGGCCATATCCAAGCCCTCCGCGCCGTCGCCAGCGTGAATGATGGCATAGTCGCTGCGCTCCAGCGAGCGCTCCATGATGCGCAGATTGTTGGGGTTGTCTTCAATGATCAGGATCGTTGGCCGTGCTGCCATGCTCCCGCCTCCCGACGACCGTCAAGACGCGGCAGGTTTTGCCCGGTCGACCGTCAACAGATGGCGA
>Ga0210377_10000460_pt1 | contig 39210 bp, 36 predicted proteins | sample PLM4_65_b1redo_FD_155480 | JGI IMG/M metagenome (GOLD analysis project Ga0210377, IMG submission 155480) | Groundwater sediment microbial communities from an aquifer in East River, Colorado, USA - PLM4_65_b1 redo | ecosystem: Environmental > Terrestrial > Soil > Riparian zone | place: USA: East... | reverse complement strand
GAGGCGCTGCCCGCGGACACGTGTTTCGAGGGCGAGGGCGACGCGCTGTGGTTGGGCGACACGCTCTTCGCCGGCTACCGCATCCGCTCCGACATCCGCTCGCACCAGGCGATCGCCGCGATGCTCGGCTGCGAGGTCTTATCCCTTGAACTGGTCGATCCGCGCTTCTACCACCTCGACACGTGCTTCTGCCCTCTGGACGATCGGCGCGCGCTGTACTATCCGCCCGCGTTCGACGACTATGGCCGCCGCGTGATCCGCGAGTTCGTCCCCGAACCGATCGCGGTGGGCGACGCCGACGCGCTGTGGTTTGCCTGCAACGCCGTCGTGGTGGGGCGGGACGTCGTCGTGCAGTCGGGCTGCGACGCGCTGGAGAAAATCCTCCACGAGCACGGCTTCACGCCGTACCCCGTGAACCTGTCCGAGTTTCACAAAGCGGGGGGGAGCGCGAAGTGCTTGGTGCTGTGGCTCCCCTAGGAGCCTGTCTGGCTATTCGACCGTTGAAGCTTGTTTGCGTACGCGGTGGGTAGAAAAAATGGAGTCCGAGAGATTTTCTGAATGCGACTCGAACCGATTCCCGATCCGCCTGGTCTTGCGACCCTTCCGTGGTATGGCCTCGACCGCACGCTGCCGGCGTATCGATTCGTCCCCGGTCTTCACCCGCATCCGACTCGAAGCCCTCAAGGCCACAGCTTCGGCCAGTCCGGTCCTGCCGCGCATCCGCCGTGGACGCCCGAGCAGTGGCCGGCGCTTGGGGCCTATCTTCGCGGCGTCGATCTGTTCAATCGGTGGTATTTCTGGGAGGCGCATGAGGCGTGGGAGCCGCTGTGGCGGGTCCATCCCGCCGATTCGGAACCCGCCCGGTTCATTCAAGGGCTGGTCGGTGTGGCGGCTGCGCTGTTGAAGCTCCACGCGCGGGAAGCGGCGGCGGTCCGCACGCTTCGGCAAGCCGCGTCCGATCGGTTGAGTGTGTTTCGAGGGACGGTCTGGATGGGGCTCGATGTCGATCGGCTGCTCGATCATCTGGAGCGGTATCTCGCGCCGCTCGCGAGCGGAATCGCGCCGCCTCTCGGTCCGGAGACGCCGTTGCTGCGGTTGGTCCGGTAAACGAATAGGATGACGTTACGAGTGTGTCGGAGTCTTTGGGTGTTGGAATCTGTTCAGGGATGGCCAGATGCAAGGCGGAAGGAGGCCTTACGCGCGGAGCATACTGGGAGGTTCCTGGAGGTACGAAGCATTCCCGGTGGATTGCGGTCGTACGTGAGCACGCAAGACCGACTGACAACGCCGCTCTAGCGTGACGGACGAATGCTGCTTCCCGAGATGGCCGTTCATGGACAGGCTCCTACGCCGCCTCGCGCCGGTTCGCAAATCGGAGCGTCACATCCTTGGTCTCGGCCCGGGGGATCTCCAGCAGCGGTCGCGCGGTGTAGTTGAGGATCTGGGCGACGAAGGCGTCGGGGATTTGCTGGATGCGCGTGTTGAAGAGCGTGACGCTGTCGTTGAAGAACTCGCGCCGGTCCGCGATCTGGGTCTCGATCGCGGAGATGCGCTGCTGGAGCTGCGCGAAGTGCTGGTTTGCCTGCAGTTGCGGGTAGGACTCGGCCACCGCGAAGAGGCGTCCCAGCGCGGCGGTGATGCGGTTTTCCGCTTTTGTCTTATCCTCGATCTTTCCGTCGTTCATCGACGCCGCGCGCGCGGCAGTCACCGCTTCCAGCGTCCCGCGCTCGTGGGCCATGTACGCGTTGCAGACCTCGACCAGCTTGGGCAGCTCGTCGTGGCGCTGCTTGAGGATCACGTCGATGTTGGCCCACGATTGATCGACCGCGTTGCGCATCCGCACCAGTTCGTTGTAGAGACTGACGATCCAGAACGCCATGCCGGCGAGCGCGAACGTGAACAGCGTGAAGACGATCAACGTGGTCGACATCATCATCCCCTTTTCATCGTAGGGGCGTATCGCGATACGCCCGCCGTGTTAGGTTCCACGCATCACCCACGCGGCGATCGAGAGCGCGGTGAGCAGCGGCCCGCCGTAGAGACAGCCCCCGGCGACCAGCCGCAGGCGCGCCAGCAGAGCCTTCTCGCTCCGGTCGGAAATCAGGAAGCGCGGATTGTTCGGGTGCGGCCCGATGTAGATCCGCGCGGCGTTGTCCGACGTGCCGGCGGCCGCTGGATTCTCCTGCGCCGTCCCCAGGACGTAGAGCGGATCGCCCGGCGCGATCACCGCCTCCCGGCAGCGGATCGTCCTCGGCCCCAGCCAACTCGCGGTCGGCGACCCGATCCCGCGGAGGGTTCGGGCCACGTGATCGGGCAGCGCGCCCGGCCAGCGGTTGGAGAAGACCTGCTCTTTGGACAGGGTCGCCTCGGCGCCCATGGGGACGATCAGGACGCTCCCGGTCTGGTCTCGGAGATAGAAGGGCTCGGTTGAGCGCTCCTCGGCAACCGTGACCCACCGGCGCGATCGGCCGCCGCCCCGCAGTTCCTGGATGCGATACGTGTAAAACACGCAGGGCTGGTTACCGATCGGGCTTGAGAGCGGGTCGCCATCCGGTTGCGCCGCGCCGGCGACCTCGACGAATCCCAACGGCATGGACCGCACGGTCGATGTGGGCGTGTTTTCGATCACCCGCTGCGTCGTGCGGACCTTGAAGCCGTAGGCGAAGAGGGCGACGCCCCCGACGGCGCCGGCGATCAGCCAGAGCGTCGAGTCCTCCGCGAGCGACGGCCAGACGGACCAACGCGGGGTGCGGTGCACCATATCGGCGACGATCAGGACGGCGGTCACGCCCGCCGCGCCGAGGACGACGACCCACGCCACGACCGCGGTGCGACCGCCGTCGCTTGGCGTCGGTGCGGCGGGCCTCGCCGCGGGTCGTGGGGCGGGGACGGCCATCTACGGCATGAGCTTGACGATATCGCCCGACTGGAATCCCTTGCCCGACACGACCGAGGCCTGGGACAACCGCTCGCTCTGGTGCTGGGTGAGGCGGATCACGCCGATTTTGGATTCCTTGCGGCCCAGGAGTTCGCCGCTGTCGGGGTCGCGGATCTCCTGACCCGGCCGAAAGACGGACAACTCCGTGCCCTCGCCGAGGTGGGAGCGCGTGCCGGCGCGGACGACGATCGAGTCGGAATCGGCCATCACGATTTTGCTGCGGAAGGGCTGACTGCCGAGCTTGGCGACCATCTTGCTCATCGCCTTGGCGAGCGCGTCGCGCAGCGCGCCGTCGCGCAAATTGGGGTCGAACGACGATTTGGCGCCAAGCCCCAGCGCCCCGGTGGTCTTCTTGCGGTATTCGCCGGCGCCCGATTCGGCGACCAGCGCCTTGCCGGTAGCGAGGTCGACCAGCGCATAATCCACGGTGACCCGCGCCACCCGCGACTTGCTCTGGTAGATCAGCGCGTCGACGCCTTCCTCTACCTCGGAATACGCGGTGATCGCGCCCGACAGCCGGTAATCGACGGCGTCGAATCCTTCGTCGGCGCGCTTCTTGCCGGTCTTCATGGTGCCGGTTTTCTGCAACTCGACCATCTTCTTCTGCTCGGCCAGCTCGCCCTCATCCATGAGGATCGCCTTCAGCCCCGCCGATTCGAGCTGGGTCCGCAGAATCGTGGTAGCCGCCTCGCCGATCCCCAGGACCTTCGAGGGGGTCTTGTTCTCGAACGTCAGGATGCCCACCAGATACTCCGGCCCGGTGTACCTCGCGCCCGCCTCAGCGAGGCGCTGGGTCTCCCCGCTCAGCGTGGTGTCGTCCTTGACCACGCCGGTCGATCTGATGCTGCACGCACTCGCGCCCCACACGGCGGCCCCCACGAGCGCCACCATCCCGGTCCGTCTGATTCGGTGCCACGCGTTCGTCTTCATCTCAATCCTCCCGTTCCGATCCATCCGTGGAAGCTCCCTGCAGCAAACTGCCGGGAATCTTCGAAGTGCAAGGAAGTGAAGAAGCACGGTTTTCATCTTGCTCGCTTACCCCGCAGCAAGCTGCGGGGAATGCGCTCGCAATGCACTTTCAATCCGTCCAGCCCCCTCCCTGCGGCGCTTCGGCGCCGGTGGGCATTTCCGAAAGCAGCTTGCGATAATACGTGCGCACCACCGGTTGCAACGGCTTGCCGTGTCCGCGCTGGACGAGGCTCCCCACCAGCGCGGCGGTCAGCGAGACCGTGTTGGAGTTGCGCTGCGCCACGGCCGTGTCCTGCCGCGTGTAGCCGTGGTACTCCCAGATTTTTTTCCCCGTGCCGGTCTCGTACATGACGAACGTCGCCTCGACCTCGCTGTAGAGCGCAAGCACGGTGCCGAACTTCTGGAGCGTCCCGGTCAGCACCGCGTCGACGCCGAGGGCCTGGCCGATCTTCGGGATGAGGTCCTCCGACACCTGCCCCCCGAGGGAGATGCCGAGCTGGTCAGACAGCGCGCGGTCGACGTCGGCGAGCGGCGGCGCGGCGTAGCCCTTGCGCTCGAGATTGTCGTGCATGACCTGGCGGACGTAGAGCACGCCGGGGACCGAGTTGGTCTGGTTGTCGATTGGGAGGACGGCGAGCGTGCGGGGCGGCGCGATCCCCGGGCCGAAGGGGATGATCCGCGGCGCGTGGGCTCCGCAGCCGGCCGCCAGCAGCAAGAGGGCGAGTCCAACGAAGAATCGTATCGGATTGACCGTGCGCATGAAAGATCCTCTTCTATAAAAGATGTCGACTCGTGTGGCCTCTATCATAACGAGCGGGGAGAAAATGTAAAGGTGTTCGGCGACCGCCGTTGACTTCGGCGAACGCCCGGTAGTAAGATCAGCCCCGTACGCTGGGGGAGCCCCGAAGGGGCTGAGAGTCCGCGGATGCGGACAACCCTTTGAACCTGATCTGGATCATGCCAGCGAAGGGAAGCGGTCGGTGTCGACGTTTGAGAGACCGCGCCTCGCTGGGCGCGGTTTTTTTATTTGGGAGGCACTATGGACACACAGGGAGACGGCAATCGGAACGGATACGGGGACGGGGCGAAGCGGACGGCGATCGAGGAGCCGGTGTCGGAACCGGGATTGACGACCGCGCCGCTGCCCTCCTCGCGGAAGATTTTCGTGGAAGGCGCCCGGCCGGGAGTCCGGGTGGCGATGCGCGAGATCACGTTGTCGCCCACGCGGCACGCGAGAGACGGGGCGGTGGAGGTCAACGAGCCGGTGGTGGTGTACGACACCTCGGGCCCGTACACCGATCCCGACGCGGCGATCGACATCCGCAAGGGGCTCGCGCCGCTGCGGCGCGCGTGGATCCTCGATCGCGGCGACGTGGAGGCGTTGCCGCGCGTGTCGTCCGAGTATGGGCGCCGGCGCGAGGAGGATGCGCGCCTGGACGCGATCCGATTCCCCAATCTCCAAAAGCCCCTGCGCGCCAAGCGGGGCATGAACGTTACCCAGATGCACTACGCGCGCAAGGGGATCGTGACACCCGAGATGGAGTACATCGCGATTCGCGAGAACCAGCACCGCGAGCGGATCATGGACGTTATGGCCGACGGGAAGAGCCCCGCCCCCAGCCACCTCGCGCACCAGCACCCGGGGCAGAGCTGGGGCGCCGCCATCCCGAAGTGGATCACCCCCGAGTTCGTCCGCGACGAGGTCGCGCGCGGCCGGGCGATCATCCCGGCCAACATCAACCATCCCGAGCTCGAGCCGATGATCATCGGCCGCAACTTCCTGGTGAAGATCAACGCCAACATCGGCAACTCCGCGGTGGCGTCGTCCATCGAAGAAGAAGTCGAGAAGATGATCTGGGCGACCCGGTGGGGTTCCGACACGGTGATGGACCTCTCGACCGGCAAGAACATCCACGAGACCCGCGAGTGGATCATTCGCAATTCGCCGACGCCGATTGGCACCGTGCCGATCTACCAGGCACTGGAGAAGGTGGACGGCCAGGTCGAGGCGCTCACGTGGGAGCTCTTCCGCGACACCTTGATCGAGCAGGCCGAGCAGGGCGTGGACTACTTCACGATCCACGCGGGGGTCCTGCTCCGCTACGTTCCGCTGACGGCCTCGCGCGCGGCGGGGATCGTCTCGCGCGGCGGATCGATCCTGGCCAAATGGTGTCTCGCGCATCACAAGGAGAATTTCCTCTACACGCACTTCGAAGAAATCTGCGAGATCATGAAGGCGTACGACGTGTCGTTTTCCCTGGGCGACGGCCTGCGCCCCGGCGCGATCGCCGACGCCAACGACGAGGCCCAGTTCGGCGAACTGGAGACCCTCGGCGAGCTGACCACGATTGCCTGGCGCCACGACGTGCAGACGATGATCGAGGGGCCCGGCCACGTGCCGATGCACTTGATCCAGGTCAACATGGAGAAGCAGCTCAAGGAGTGCCACGAGGCGCCGTTTTATACGTTGGGGCCGCTGACAACCGACATCGCCCCGGGCTACGACCACATCACCTCGGGCATCGGCGCGGCGATGATTGGATGGTTCGGCTGCGCGATGCTTTGCTACGTCACGCCCAAAGAACATTTGGGCCTGCCGACCAAGGAAGACGTGAAAACGGGCGTGATCACCTACAAACTCGCGGCCCACGCCGCCGACCTGGCCAAGGGACATCCGGGCGTGCAGCGGCGCGACAACGCGCTCTCCAAGGCGCGCTTCGAGTTTCGCTGGGAGGACCAGTTCAACCTCTCGCTCGATCCCGAGACCGCCAAGGCGTTTCACGACGAGACGCTGCCGACCGAGGGCGCGAAGGTGGCGCACTTCTGCTCGATGTGCGGCACCAAGTTCTGTTCGATGAAGATCACGCAGGACGTCCGCGACTACGCCGCGCAGAAGGCGCTGGACGAGGCGAAGGCGCTGGAAACAGGCATGCAGGAGAAGTCCGAGGAATTTAAAAAGACGGGGCTGGAAATCTACCGGTAGGTGACGACATGGACCAAACACGCGCGATAGCACCCACCCGCGAGCGGGACATCACCCGGGCGATCGCCCGCGAATACTTTCGCCAGTTCGACGAGATGATCGAGTCGGACGCGCTGATCATCGGTTCGGGCCCGTCGGGCCTCGTCTGCGCCCGGGACCTGGCCCTGGCCGGATTCAAGGTCGTCATCGTCGAGCAGATGAACCACCTTGGCGGCGGGTTCTGGAACGGCGGCTACCTGATGACCAAGGCGACGATCGCCGCGCCCGCGCAGACGATCCTGGAAGAGGTCGGCGCGCCGTGTCGGGAGGCTGGTCCCGACATGTATCTGGTCGATCCCCCGCACGCGACGGCCAAGCTGATCGGCGCGGCCTACGACGCGGGCGTGAAGGTCATCAACTTCACCAAGGTCGTCGATCTGGTCCACCGCGAGGGCCGTCTCGAAGGCGTCGTCGTGAACTGGACGCCGCTGGAGATGCTGGGCCACGACGTGGCCCACGTGGATCCGATCGCGCTCGAATCCCGCGTGGTGGTGGACGCCACGGGCCACGACGCGGTGGCCGTCCAACTCCTCGCCAAGCGCGGGCTGCACGCGCCCGTGCCGGGCAACGGCGCGATGTGGGTCGATCAGTCGGAAGAGTTGGTGATCCAAAAAACCGGCGAGGTGTATCCCAATCTCTTCCTCGTCGGCCTCTCGGTCGCCGCCGTGTATGGTTCGCCCCGCATGGGGCCGGCGTTCGGTTCGATGCTGCTGTCGGGACGGAAGGGCGCCGGGCAGGTCGCGGCCAGGCTCGCGGCTCAGCGCGCGACGGTCAACGGCCGGGGGTAGCGTCGCGCATTAGACGGACGGTCCGAACCACGACGTCATCACGTCCCCGATCAGCGCGAACGAGTTCGTCATGAGCAGGACGCCGATGACGATCAGCAGCACGCCGGTGACCTGCGACACGCGACGCAGGTACGGGGCGAGGCGGCGGTAGGACGTCAGGAATTGTTCGACGGCGATCGCCGAGACGAACAGGGGCAGGCCGAGGCCGAACGAGTAGGCGAGCAGGAGCGTCCCGCCGGCCTCCGTGGTCTCGGCCGACGCCGCCATCGTCAGAATCCCCGCGAGGATCGGTCCCACGCACGGCGTCCAGCCGGCCGCGAACACCATCCCGACGATGAAGGTGCCGACGAAACCGGCGGGTCGCGCGGCGAGATGGACTCGTCGCTCGCGGGACAGCCAGTGCCAGTTCAGCCATCCCGCGATGTACAGCCCGAACAGGATCACCAACACGCCCCCGACGACGCGGATGACGGGTTGGTAGTCGAGCAGCCACTGGCCGAGCGCGCTCGCCGAGGCGCCCATCAGCGTGAACATGGTCGAGAAGCCGAGGATGAAGAGCAGGCCGTTGATCGCGGTGTGCAGCCGCACGCTCGCCGTGCGCTCGCCGTCGGTGAGTTCCTCGAACGAGAGGCCCGTGATGTAGCCGACGTAGGACGGCACGAGCGGGAGCACGCAGGGCGAGGCGAACGACAACAGCCCGCCGGTGAATGCCACTGCGAGAGAAGCCGATTGATCCATCCCAAGACTCCTTGTCTCTACAGCAGGCCGAACTGGTGTTGGCCGGCGAAGACGTAGTTGACGCCGATGAAGGTAAACAGCGTGAGCGGAAGCCCCGCGATCATCCACAGCGCGAACCGCCGGGGGTTGGTCGCCATGTGAAACGCCGCGGCGTAATACAGCCACGTGATCAGCGCCCACGTTTCCTTCGGATCCCACGCCCAGAAACTGCCCCAGACGGTATAGGCCCAGATTGCGCCTAGGACGATGCCGGCTGAAAAGAGGGGAAAGCCCAGGCGGAGCAGGTGAGTCGTGGCTTGGGTATACGCCGCCGACGAAACCCCTCGCGTCATGTTCCAGAGCGTGCACGCGCTGGCGAGCCCGGCGACGGCGAAGGTCGCGTAGCCCAAGACCGTCACCGGAACGTGGATTTGGATCCAGATGCTGTTGAGCGACGGCATCAGCGGACGGAGATCCGCGCCGCCCTTGAGTTCGGCATAGGTGAGGAACACTCCGAGCGGTACCAGCATTCCCAAGGCGGTGGTGGCGATGAGAGCGGGGGTCTTCCGTCCGACCCAGAAGAGCAGCCCCACGCAGAACACCATCAGCAGAGCGACCGCTTCGAAGAGATTGGACGAAGGGAAGTGTCCATACCCGAGGCGCCAGCTTTCCCAGCTCCGAAGCGCCAACGTGCCGATGCCCAGGCCGAGCGTCGCGCCGATCAGCGCAGTCTGAATGCGGCGCAGCGTGGGAAAGAACGCGAGCCCCGCCATCGCGAGGCAGCCGCCCTTCATGATGTGTAAGAGGAGTACATGGGTCATCGCGCATCCTCCATCGCCACCGGCGGTCGCCAGAAACGGAGCATCCAGGCCACGCCCGCCACCACCAGCGCGGCCGAGAAGAGCAGGAATCGAAGTCCCGGATAGTACCGGATCTGCAGCCCGATGGTTTTGGACGGTTCGACCGACGCGACCGTGAGATAGTGGTCGAACGGCAGATTGACGGCTTCGGCGCGATCCCGCAAGAGGTTGATCGAGGTGAACTCGCGCGCGCCCGTGCGCCTAAAGTCCACGACGTGACTGGCCGACTCGTAACTCATCACTTCATATCGCGTGCCGTCCCGTCCCGGCATCTCGTACACCAGCCCCCGCCCGATGTCGCGATCGCCATCTGGCGTGCGGCGCGTGGTGTGCTCCTCCAGCGAAGCGAGGATCACGCCGGTCCCATCGGGCAACGTGAGGTTGGAGCCGACGATCGCGTCGTACGTTGTCCACCGAACTGGATCCGTGACGGGACGGATGCTGCCGGTCACGCGAGAGCCCCGATAGCCGTAGCGAAATAACGAGAAGCGATACCCGCGATAGTCCAGAGGATCGCCGACCGTCAGCGGTTGCGATACGACGATCCGATCGCCCTCCGCCAATTCGACCCCGCCGACGAATTGGCGGACCTCGCCGCTGGGATAGTGTTCGGTGTCAAATGCGGTGGCGCGGACGGTAAACGGCAACGTGACCCGCCGGCCGTCATCGAGCACCGCCACCCGCCCCTCGCCACCCACTGGTAACTCCATCACCGCCTCGAGGCTGCCGTTCTTCGCGTAACCCACCGCCAGGATCAACAACACGAGACCGCCGTGCAGCACCAGAAACGGGCCGTGGGGAGTCGAGCGGAGCAGCCTCAGCAGATCGAGCCCGTGCCGGGACGATCCCTCCAGCGCCGCACCGATCTGACGCATGCGCTGCCAGAGGCTCAGGAGCAGGATGAGCGTGACCAGGCTAAAGGACGTCCACTGGGTCCCCCGCACGGCACTCCGTATCCAGGAGGGACCGGGCGCGAGCAGGGTCTCCACCCCGATCGCGGCGCCCAAAAGCACCAGGATCCCCAGGCCCTGGCGCATTGTGGCTCGGTATGCGAATCTTCCCAGGCGCATTTAGTGGGCGGCTGGAGGTCCTTCGGCGCCGTCTTGAATCCAACGCAAGAGCGTCTGGTAATCCCGGTCGTTCCGATTGACCGCGATCTTTCCGCCGCCGTGTGACGTTTCGGGACCCAGCATCTTAGCGAGGAGCAGGCTATCCTCCGGTTTTTCCAAGTTGATCAACGGACGCCCGCTGATTCCGTGCCGCGGTAACCCGGTCGCTTCGTCGATCAACGAGTCGTACTCGACGAGGTCGAACTCCGCTGTGTAATCGTATTTGCCGACCTTCCGATCCACGAGTAACCGTTCGTCGTTGGCGGGCGCGTGGCACGGCAGACACTTGGCGCCCAGAATCGGCAGCACGTGTCGGTTAAATGACACCATGTGATCTTGATCGTGGGGATCGGTGGGAAGGGGCGCACTGGGCGCTGCCGACCACGATCCCGCCCACATCGCGCCGCGCCAGACAAACGGCGAGTGGTGCTGGTTGCACGAACTGCTGGTCATCGTGACCATCGGCAACACCGTCCCGTCGGCGCCGCGGATCCAGGTCTTATACGTCCGGGCCTTCAGGGGATCGTTAGGATCTTGGGCGATAGGGGTTTGGGTCATGAAGTTGCCCGCGGCGTTGGTGGTCATCGAGATCACCGTGCCGGCCGCGTCCAACAACACCACTTCCGCCCCGGCGAGCGGTTCTGAACCTAAGAGATCTTTGTAGACCGTGCCCGCCATGGTGAACGGAAACGCTGCCGCCTTGGCACCCGCGACGTGGCAGCGCAGACAATCCTTTCCAATGTAGTGAAACTCGTTGGAGCCCTGCGTGTTATTTCCCTTCGGGAGATAGTTATCGGCTCCCACGCCGTTCGGCCGGGCGGGGACCGCCGCGATGGCGAGGTCGGACGGCGTAAAGAGGGTTTGCAAGGGGAGATTCTGATCCGGGTTGTCCACCACCTGCTGGACATCCCCGCCGGTGCTCGTTGAGCAGGCGGTGATCAACCCGACCAGGGGTAAGGCCCATAGAGCACTTGTGAGTCGCATCAACGTCCTCCTTACGGCTGGAACGACTGGATGACCGCCGCCCCGCTGTTTTCGTTTGAATTCGTGCCCGGCACGTCAGTGACCGTATCGGTGGTGGTCGGATCGCGATCCGGCGCGCCGACAACTAGTTCAAGAGGTGTCGTAGGTGGGGATGCCAATGTGATAAGATCGCCCGCCGCCAACGCCTGGCCCATCCGATCGTTGCCCCTCCCCGCGAGTTGAACCCAGTTCCCGCCGGCATCTTTAAGGAGAATGTGATCGCCATGCGTTTCGATTTTCCACGCGAGGCTGGTCGGAAGGAGGGTGTTGGTCGCGGCCCCCGGCGTGGGTTTCAGCACTTCGGCGCCCGAGACGACATACACCCGCCCCGAGATGGTCGAGCCGAGGAGGATCCCATCCGCCCAGGGCGCACCCACCGCGAAGTCAGGAACACCATCTGGCGGGTTATTGAGGTCGCCGAGATTGACGGCGGAGGTTCCGAATTTATCCTGCAGCTTTTCTCCCGAGATGGCCGCCAGCGACACGATGGTCAGCTTGTTGATGCTGTGGGTATCGGCATGGTCGAAAGGCATGAACTTGGCTGGATTTAGGAGATTGCCGTCGACAATGTACAACCCGCCGGCCGTGATGATATCCACCAGCAGGAATGAGTTATTCGGCCCGCTGCGGCCCGGCATCGTGATCTCGGGCCAGCCGTCTCCGTTCAAATCACCGATCAACGCCGGCGAGCCCTCTCCCAGCGAAGTGGTCCCGTCCCCGGTGATCACGACCCGAGGGTCTCCGAACCCGACCGGATCTCCGTCGGCGAGGAGGTCCTCGCTCCAGCTCGTGAAGTAGGCGGATCCCGGACGGGTATGGCCTCCGGCCCCGGCTCCCGAAGCCCAGATCATGAGATCGTCCTGCTGATCGAACAAAGGATCAGGATTATGGGTGGGATTGTCGAGATTGCCGAGGTTGAGCAGGCTGATCCCGTAGAACGCCAGGTAGCCTTCGCCGGGAGTCGGTTCGACCATCACCTCGTCGTCGGGATTTCCAGGAAGCGCGGCGAGGTGCGCGGCGATGGCGGCGCCAGAAATGAGAGAGACGGCGCCGGTCATTTGCCCGTCTTCGGGGTGCATCCCCTCTTCCACGTGGCTGTGACCGGCGGTATACCAGGGCGATCCCACCACGACGTCTTGGAGCCCGTCGCCATCGAAGTCGCCGACCTCGAGCGATTGCCCGAAATGCTCGCGGTACTGCGTTCCGCAAACTTCCATGGTGGCGTCGTGGGCTTCGAGATCACCAAGTGGGATCGGCCCTTGGAAGATGTAGATACATCCCGAGCGATAGCTCTCGTGTCCCGAGGCGAACATCGCCGAGACGATGAGATCTGGCGAGGCGTTGCCGACCACATTCGCAACTTTGATTGCGGTCCCGAAGCGATCGTTGTGATCCTCCCCGTGGAGAATCGTGTATGGAGCAGCGCCAGGGCCGTCGGCCGAGCCGGTGTAGACCAAGACCTGCCCCGCAAATCCGCTGGGCTCCGGGCTATCGGCGTTCTGGCCGGCTCCCGGCAGAGCGCCGGCATCGTACGCCGGAGCGCCCACGATCAAATCGGCGAAGCTGTCGCCGATGACGTCGGCCACCGCGACCGCGTACCCCGCGCGGCCTTGTGGGTCGGGGCCCTGGCGAAACTCGGGAGGGAGCATCGTCAGCGCCCAGGCGGTGCCGACCGCGAGGCCGAAGAAGATGCCACCGAGGCTGAGGTTAGTGATGGTTGAGTGTTTCATCGTGCGCTCCTTCTGGCCGTGTGGGGGGCGGCGTGCGCCCCTCATGCCCCTTACGGTTCTCGAAACATTCGTCCGATCGCGATCGGACTGCTTCCAAGTTCCACATGACAGGTGTTGCAGGCATATCGATCCGGCATCGGATGCGGGCCGCTGGTCTGCAGGCCGATGCGGAACAGGAAATCTCCCTGATACGGGCCGAGGTCCCAGACGTTTCCCAGTTGATCGGCGACGATCCCTCGATCAGGCGCGCCGCCTGGAGGAATCACGACCAAGGCTTCGCCCGGCAGACGGGTCTGTCCGTCGATGCGTTCATACAACGTTCCTGAAAGGGTGTATCCCGCGTGGCACGCGGAATCGGCGCAGTTGGGACCGGTCTTATGGATGGCCGTCAGTTCGGCATTGGTCGCGCCGACCTCGCCGTAGCTTCCGCAACCGGCGAGGCTCAAGAGGCCGAGTCCGAGAATCCAAACCCTACGCATCATGGAGGTCTCCACTAGAATGCCGCCCGCATGCCGACTTCGACCACCATGGCCTTGAGGCCGCCGCTTTGGGTATACCGGTCGACCTTGGCGTCGAACTCGGTTCGGTCGAACCACGGGATGTGCCACCGGGTGGTCGTGACCTTGAGGCCGTACAGGTTCGAGGTGAAGGGCCGCAGTTTGCCGTCGATCGTCTTGAACGGCGCCCCGGGATCCGGGCGCTCGTCCCAGAAGTCGGCGGCCGACTGATCGTAGAGTCGGTAGCCGATCCGGCCGATCCAATACGGGCCGAAGTACTGGTACCACTCGGCGCCGGCGGTGTGGGAGCTGATGCCCCAGGTGTCGCGGTAGTAGCGATAGTCGGTGTGCAGCGAGGAGCGCGTCTCGAAGTACCGGATGAGCCGGCCGACCACGGCCGCGCGCTGGCGTTCGCTGGGATGCACTTCCTCGGCGAACGAGCCGTCCGCGTTGACCACGATGTTCTCGGGGTGCGCGAGGTAGCCCTGCTGGCGAGCCCAGAACACGTTGGCCTGCGCGACCAGCTTCGGCGAGAGCACCTGGGCGGCCGTGAACGTGACGGCGTCGAGCGAGACGTCCCGCGGGAACGGCCGCGTGTCGGCGAGCTTGAGCGTGTCGATCGAGTCCCGGTTGATCGTGTAGGCCAGGCCCAGCGTCGTGTTACGGTCGAAGAACTCGCGCTGAACCGACAACGTGGCGAAGTTGGAATCGTAGTTGCGCTCCCGGCTCACGCCGCCGTTGACGCTGAACTTGTTCACGCCCAGCGTATAGCTCGCCCCCAGACCGCCCTCGTGACGATACTCCTGTCGCGTGCGCGGCGTGGCGCCGGTCACGCCGTCCACCCGCCACGTGGCCGAGCTCACCGCGTCCACGCCGTAGTGCGCGTTGACCTCCACCCGCTCGGTGACGCCCTCCTTGATCGTGATGAGCGTTTGCGGCGTGGTGTTGCCGGCCGACTCGGTGTAGAACAGGCTCTGGTCGTCGGTGAAGTAGCTGTGCTTGATCGTGAGTTGGGTCTTGGGAACCTGCTGGGCATGGGCTGCAGGCGCAACGGCCGCCGCGAGCAGGCAGACAAGGCCCACGGATACGAATGTGTGCCACGCTCCCGAGCGTGGAAGCCTGTTCAGGAATGCGTCAGATGCAAGGCGGAGCGAGGGATCCCCCCGGAGCGTACTGTTCCGTACGTGAGGAGGGATTCCGAAGCGACAACGCCGCAGATGGCCATTCATGGACAGGCTTCTAATTGCAGCCACAGCCGCCCCCTCCGCCTCCATACCCGCCGATGCTGCCTTCGCGGGCGCCGAGGACGTGCTGGCGCATCACGGACTCTTCCGGGTCAGGGTCGACTTGCATGATCGGGTCCGCAAGGTACTCCCGTTCGTACGGTGCCACGCGCGCACAGCCCACGGCGAGCAGTGAGCCCAACAGAAGCGCGACGGCCATCGCCCGAGTCGTCATGGAGTCGGTCCTTCTGCCAGGAGGCGCGTGATTTCCTCTCGGTACTTGGCGAGGTATTCGCGCTGGTAACCCAGGTGGACGAAGCGCACGATGCCGGCTTGATCGATCACGTACGCGGTCGGCATCGCGCGCGGCTTGAAGCGATCGGCGATCGCGTGGTCGTTGTCGTGGACGACGGCAAAGGTCACCGGGTGCTTGGCCAGGAAGGCCTCGGCATTCTCCCGCTTGCGGTCGACGGAGACGGCGATGATCTCGACGCCGCGGTCGCGGTACTCCTTATAGAGCGCCTCGAACTCGGGGAACTCCTCGCGGCATGGGTCGCACCAGCTCGCCCAGAAGTCCACGAGCAGGACGCGGCCTTTCAAGTCGGCCATCGCGATCGGCTGTCCCGCGAGCGTCGTCGCCTCGAACGCAGGAGCCGGCCGCCCCACGTCGGCGCGTTCCGCCCACGCGGGAACCCCTATGGCGAGGATTGCCGCCATGATCCAGATTGGCGTGAGGGACCGGGGTGTCATAGGTTGAAGCTCACCTTCTCTTTCAGCGCCGGCGAGGCGTGCAGGCCGCCCTGGTCGTCGATGACGATGCCCTGGAGGTTCTGGGCGTGCAGCAAATCGAGTCCTCGTTTCGGTCCCAGGACGAACGCGCCCGTCGCCAACGCATCCGCCCGGGCGCCGTCGGGCGAGATCACGGTCACGCTGCGGGTGCGTCGGGCGGGGCTGAGCGTTTCAGGATCCAGAATGTGGTGGTAGCGAACGCCGTCTTTGATGAAGAACCGTTCGTAGTCGCCGGAGGTCGAAATCGCCGTGTCGGTGAGGTCGAGCGTGGCCAACAACGCGTCCTTGCGGCGCGGGTGATGGACGCCGATCCGCCACGGCGAATCGTCCGGTCGCCGACCGAAGACGATGAGGTCGCCCGCCGCGGCGATCAGTCCGCCCCGCATGCCGTGGTCGATCAGCACACCCTTGGCGCGCTCGGTGAGGGAGCCCTTGCCGATCCCGCCGGGATCGAGCTTCATCCCCGTGTGGGTCAGGAACACCTTGCCCGCGGACGCATCGACTTGCACGCGGCCGCCGTGGATGAGCGGGCGGATCGCCTCGAGCTCCCGATCGGACGGCACGTGCGGGTGGTCCAGGACATCCCACAACGAGATCGCCGGCCCCAGCGCGAGATGGAAGCCGCCGTCGGTCAGCGTCGTCATCGCGAGGCCGTCCCGGATCAACGCGAGGGTTTCGGGGCCGACGGCGACCGGCCGTTTGCCCGCTTCGGCGTTGAGCCGCGACAGCTCGCTGCGGGAGTCGTAGATGGAGAACAGGCGCTCAAGGCGTTCCATCTCGGCGAACGCCGCGTTCAACGCGCGATTCGCATCGACTTCGCGTTCGGCCGAGACGGTCAATGTGACGGGGATCCCACCCATCATCACGCGCGACTGGCGAAAGAGCCCCAGATCGCTCGCCCCTGTCGGGCGGGCGGCGGCCAGCAGCGACGACGGCCGTCCCAAGGCGACGCCCAGTGCGGTGAGTCCAAAAAGCTGCAGTACTTCCCGACGGTCGATCGGCATGGCCGACATAAGCGACTCCTCCCTTGGCGATGCCTGCCAAGCGGCACATAGACCCCGCCCTGACGCCTCATGCGTGGCGGGACGAGAACGTTGCGTGCTGTTGTGGGACGAAAGGGGTGGAACTAAACGGCGGGCGGTGCGCGGGCGGCGAGGGACGTCCTCGCCGTGGACACGTGGATCAACGGCTCATCGAGGCTGCTCGATCCTACGACCTCGATCGAATGGAGCGCGACGAGAGCCAGGGACACCAGGGCGGTGGAGGTTGCCTGATGGGCGTACAGACAATGAGAGAACGCCGTCTGCTGCGACCCCGGCTGCTGGTGTTCGTGCTGCGAGGAGACGAGAGACCCGTACTGGCAGTGGATGTCCGCTCCGACCAGCCCCAGGAACGCGACGATCAGCGTCGCGGAAAGGACTGCGGCCCAGCGCGGGAAGGTCCGTCTATGGAGGGACGAATACACCATGTGACGGGGTGACACTCTATGAGTGACGGATATTCCCTGTCAAATATCCGTATTCCCTGTTCGGCGGGCGGTTAGTCGGCCCTGAAATACTTCGCGTCGGGGTGATGAAACACCAACGCCGACACCGAGGCCTCCGGGTCCATCATGTCGCCGTCGGTCAACTCCATGCCGATCTCTTCGGGGCGGAGGAGCGTGAACAGCTTGCGCTGGTCCGCGAGGTTGGGGCAGGCGGGGTAGCCGAAGCTCACGCGGACGCCGCGATACTTGTTCTTCAGCACGTCGTGGATCGTGGTCGTGGGCGGATCGGGGAACCCCCACGCGGTCCGCAGGCGCCGGTGGAGCCACTCGGCCAGGCCTTCGGCGGCCTCGACCGCGATCGCCTGCAGCGCGTGCGAGCGCAGGTATTCGCCCGCATCCTTCCAGCGTTGTGAGAGGTCGCGGATGCCGACGCCGCAGGTCACGGCGAAGAGCGCGATCGCGTCACGCTCGCCCGAGTCAACGTCGCGGCAATAATCGGCCAGGCAGAGGCGCTCGCCGGCCGGTTGGCGGGGGAACGCGAACCGCTCGATCGTGGCGTCGGGCCGGACGGGGTCGTAGAGGACGAGGTCGTCGCCGCTCGACTGGCAGGAGAAGAACCGCCAGACCGCGTGGGCCGACATGAGCTTCTGCTCGGCGATCTCGCGCTTGAGCGCCTCGACCGTGTCGTGGAGCTTGATCGCCTTCTCGTCCTTCTCGGCGAGGAGCTTGTCGATCTGCCCGCGCAGGCCGAGGTGCTTGCCGTACAGCATGATCGGATTGATGTAGGCGAAGACCTCGCCCAGGGGGACGTGGCGCAGCAGGTGGCGGTCGTAGTCCGGCGCGGGGGGGACGGGGACGTCGCGTCGAACCGCCGATCGAAGGGGGCCGGGGGCCGACGGCGCGACGACGGGCTTCGGCGCCGCGGCGCTTCGCACCAGCGATTGCTGCTCCTCGCGAATGCGCGCGATCAACGCCTGCCGCTCCTGGTCGTTGGTCAGACGGTTGGCCAGGTCCAGCCCGTTCATCGCGTCCTTGGCGTACAGGACGATCCCGGTATACGCCGGGGCGATCTTCGTCGCGGTGAACCGGTTGGAGAGCGCGGCGCCCCCGACCAGGATGGGCGCGTCGATGCCGGCGGCGCGAAGGTCCTGGGCGGTCACGACCATCTGCTGCGCGGATTTCACGAGGAGGCCCGACAGGCCGATCGCGTCCGGCTTCTCGCGCCGATAGGCTTCGATCAGCGTCTCCGGGGCGACCTTGATCCCCAGGTTGATGATCCGGTAGCCGTTGTTGCCGAGGATGATCTCCACGAGATTCTTCCCAATGTCGTGGACGTCGCCCTTGACGGTGGCGAGCAAAATCGTGGCCTTGGCCGCGGTCTCGCTCTTTTCCATGAACGGTTCGAGGTGGCGCACCGACGCTTTCATTGCCTCGGCGCTCTGCAGGACTTCGGCGACGATCAATTCGTTGGCGTTGAACAGGCGTCCGACCTCGTCCATCCCCGCCATCAGCGGGCCGTTGATGATCGCCAAGGGCGTTCGGTCCTTGAGGGCGACGTTGAGATCGTCGATCAGTCCGTCTCGGGACCCCTCGACGATGTAGCGCGCGAGGCGGTCATCCAGCGGCAAGTCGGCCGCGGCGGCGCGGACCTTGGTCTGTCTGCCCTTGAAGTGCGCAGCGAACGCGGCGATCGGATCGTCGCCGCGCCAGAAGATGAGGTCCTCCGCGAGCCGTCGCTCCTCCTCGGGAATCGAGGGGTACCGTTCGAGCCGCTCCGCGTTGACGATAGCCAGATCCAGACCCGCCTTGATGTTGTGATAGAGGTACACCGCGTTCAAGACCTCGCGGCCGGCGGGCGGGAGGCCGAACGAGACGTTGCTGACGCCCAGGATCGTCTTGCAGTCGGGCAACGCCGCCTTGATCAGCTTGATGCCCTCGATCGTTTCGAGCGCCGAGCCGATGTAGTTCTCGTCGCCGGTGCCGACCGGGAAGACCAGCGCGTCGAAGATCAGATCCCGAGGCGGCAGGCCGTACTTGTTCACGAGGAGATCGTAGGACCGTTGGGCGATCTCGAGCTTGCGTTGCCGGGTGACCCCCATGCCCTGCTTGGGGTCCTCGTCGATGCACCCGACCACCACCGCGCCGCCGTACCGCTTGATGAGCGGGACGACCAGTTCGAACCGCTCCTCGCCGTCCTCCAGATTGATCGAATTGATGATGCACTTGCCCTGGCAGCGTTTGAGCGCCGCCTCGATCACCACGTGGTCGGTGGAGTCGATCATCAGCGGGGCCTTCACCTTTTTGGTGAGAACCGAGATGAAGGCCTCCATGTCGGCCAGCTCGTTGCGGTCGGGGTTGGCCATGCACACGTCCACGATCTGCGCGCCGTTCTTGACCTGCGCGCGCCCGATCTCGCCCGCCTCTTCGAGTTTGCCCTCGATGATCAGGTCCTTGAACTTGCGGCTGCCGATCACGTTGGTCCGCTCGCCCACGATGATCGGGCGGTTCTCCTCCTCGATCGGCAGGAAGTCGATCCCCGACACGGCGGGCCGCAGCGCGCGCTGCGGCGTGCGCGGGGCCTTGCCCTTGACCATCTCGACGATCGCGGCGACGTGCGCGGGCGTCGTGCCGCAGCAGCCGCCGACGAGGTTCACCCACCCTTCATCGACGAAGCGCGACAGCTTGGCGGCCAGCGTCTGCGGCGTCTCGGCGTAGCATCCCTCCTCGTCGGGGAGCCCCGCGTTGGGATAGACCGAGACGAAGCACGTCGCCATGCCGGCGAGCGAGCGGAGGTGGTCGGTCATGAATTCGGGGCCGGTGGCGCAGTTGAGGCCGATCGAGAAGAGATCGACGTGTTCGAGCGAGGTGTACAGCGCGTCCACCCCTTGACCGGCCAGCATCGTGCCCATCGGCTCGATCGTGCCCGAGACCATCAGCGGCACGCGGATGCCCAGATTCTCCTGTGCGCGGGCGATGCCGATCGCGGCGGCCTTGAGGTTGAGCGTGTCCTGGGCGGTCTCCAGCAGCAGGAGGTCCACGCCGCCCTCGATTAGGCCCAAGGCCTGGGCGGCGAAGGACTCCACCAACTGATCGAACGTGACACCGCCAGTGACGGTGATGGTCTTCGTCGTCGGCCCCATCGAACCCGCGACGAAGCGCGGCTTGTCGGGTGTCGAGCGGGAGTCGGCCGCCAGGCGGGCGAGTCTGGCGCCCTCGCGGTTGATCTCGGCGGTCAGATCTTGAAGGCCGTATTCGGCCAGGACGATCGGCGTGCCGCCGAAGGTGTTGGTTTCGATGATGTCCGCCCCCGCGTCCAGATAGGCGGTGTAGACGCTGGTGACGACGTCGGGACGCGTGAGGTTGAGGTGCTCGTTGCAGCCCTCGAGCTCGGGCCCGCCGAAGTCGGCGGCGGTGAGGTTCTTTCCTTGCAGGACGGTGCCCATCGCGCCGTCGAGCACCAGGATGCGCCGGGCGAGGATCGAGCGGAGCCGGTCAGTCACGGTGTCTTGATCGCGTCGGGACATAATTTCGCATCATAGCAGAAGCCGCCGGCGGCCGTCCATGCGCGGGCGACGCGATCTGAGGGGGGGGTTATTCGCCGGGCTGACGGTCGGCCGGTTCGGCCGCGGGGGTGTCCTCGGTCGAGTCGTCGTCGCCGAGGCCCGTGTCGAAATCGGGGTGGACGGGGTGGTAATCCAGGGCATCGGGCAGCAACACGATCTCGATCGCGGGGTTGCCGTCGCCGACCGACACGACGGCGGACGCGGACGGCTCGATGACGACCCGTTCGGGCGGGGGCGCCGATCCCTCGACGGCGAAACCGTCGGCGACGAACCCCAGGGCCATTGCCAGCGCCAGAACGGGAACCCAAACCCACGACCGCATCGTCGATCTCCGATTGAGAATCCGAGTGGAGTTATGAGTTTTTGCAAAGGCCGGACCACGCCGGATGACGCGAAAGGGAGCGATTTCACGGGCGCCCTCGCCTCCCGCGCGCTGCATGGTGATTGAGATAGGGAAAAAGTCCAATACGGCGGCATGGAATTCCCCAAAGATTCCACTGGGCGCGGGTCTTGATCCGCCGGTCGAAACCCGCTATAAAGAAACTGTAAATAAGAATCGCCCTTCGAATGTCTAGGGTTCGGTGGGGTCGACGGCCGACGGGGGAGTAAGACGATGAGCAACGACGAGCGGAAGGTGGCGGTGGCGGCGAATGACGATTGCACGGTCGCGGACACGGGCGACGCGCCGCCGTTGGTCGTGGTGTATGACATGCGCGGCAACGAGGTCGTCTTTCGGACGATTCGCTATTACGACAACAGCCTCATCGAAGCGGTGACCGACTGCGCGCTGGTGATCGGGAAGTCGTTCGGGGAGCAGATGAAGGCCGATCTGGCGTCGCGCGGGATCGAAATCCGCCTGACCACGGTCGAATCCTCGGATGAGGCCATCGGGCAGGCGTTCGACATCAAGCGAGGCGACACGAAGATCGAGATGAAAATTCAGCACTGACCGCGGTCGTCATCGGTTCCCTGCCCCGCGTTCCTCCGACCCGCGTGCCGTGAGATAGATTCCGCCCAGCACGACGAGCGCCGCGCCCGCCAGAAAATTCGGCGTCGCGGTCTCGCCCAGCACGCCGATCCCCAGAGCGCTTCCCACCACGGCCCCGAACATCGACAGCACGCCGCCTTCAACCGCCGCGGTGTAGCGGTACGCGTACGTCGTGCCGAGCTGCCCTGCGATCGAAAAGATCAGCACGCCGAGCAACATCGGCGCGCTGTCGATCGTCGGCGTCGTCCAGTGGGTGAGAAGCAGCGGGGCGGTTACCAGCATGCCTGCGATGTTGTAGTAGTGAAACACCGTCCACGCCGTTTCGGTGCTTCGCGAGACCTTGAGCGACACGATCGCGCCGCCCGCCGTCAACGCCGCGAGCAAGCCGAGAACATCGCCGGTCAGCACCGTCTCGAACGAGGGCTGCACGATCAGAGAGATCCCCGCGAGCGACGCGGCGAATGACCCCGCGACGGCCCATGACAGGACCGAACCATGGAGGAGGCGGGTGATCAGCGCGGAGAACACCGGGTACGTGTAAAACAGCATGACGGCATTGCTCAGCCGGGTGTGCGTGATGGCCAGAAAGAGCAACAGGCTGCCGACCCCTCCGAGGATCCCCCGGATCCACAGGATCCGCCGGTTCACGGGGCGGACCTCGACCCACGCTGCGGCCATCGCCGTGCGCATGAGCGCGTAGCTCACCGCGAACCTGAGGAACGCGAGCGTGATCGGGTCGATCTCCCGCGTTGCGAGCTTGACGAAGAAGGCCTGAATCCCGATGCAGGCGGAGGCCGCCAGCATCAGGATCATCCCGAGTCGGTGTTGTGCGGCGAGGGCGGGCACGGAACCGGGATCGTAGTACGCCTGGCGCGTAAAGTCAAAGCGGCCTCTCCGCGGTGAATAACCCGACCCGCGGTTCGTCTCTTGGAGTAGGCGTAGGGGCTGGTTGCTGCGCAGCGCAGACACCGCGTTTCGAACCAGCCCCTACGACCCGGAGGTCGACAATGCGTGTGCTGCTGCGTGGTTTCCCGCTCCTCGTCTGGTTTTTTCTTTCCGCGTGCGGGCCCATCGTGGAGCCGGTCGTGTTCGTGCCGTGCCCGTCGGGGATGTGCTGGGATCTCTCCCAGGGGACGTGGCTCGCCGTCAACGACGCGCCGAGTCCCGCGCACCTGGAGGCGCGCGAGATTCACGCGTGGCGCGTGCCGACCGTCCCCGGGCGCCACTACCTCGTCCTGACGCGCGTCTTCTCCGGCAGCGCCGACACCTACGTGTCGCCGTCCCCGATCATCGATCCCTGGACCCACGCGATGGTCGACGTGCGCTCCGAGACCGGCCTCTCCTTCACGGCGACGACCGGCGCGGCCTTCATCGCGGTCGCGGACCGGGGGAACGACGCGGGAACAGACTACTCGGTGCGCGTTGCCTCGTACGACGAGCGCCTGGACCCGCTCCCCGGAACGACCACGCTGGCGGTCAACGGCGCGCCGGCTCCCAGGGGGCTCGCGTCCGGCGAGATCGCACGATTCGTCTTCGACGCGTGGCGGGGTGCCGACTACACGATCCGCATCCGGGTCGACCGCGGCGCGGTCGAGACGTTCGTCTCGCTTATTCCGTCGGTGGATGACGACCTCTACGACCTCGCGGGCGCCGACGGGACGATCCCGTTTCGCGCCACCGAGACCGGCCGGTACTACGTCGCGGTGATTGATCGCGGCGGCGCCGCAGGCTCCGAGTTGACGATCCAGGTCACGAGCCCGTAACTCGTCGTTGCGTCCATCGAATGCCGCGTGATACGGTAGGGGCGGCATCGACATGCGCTATCGACGTTTGGGCAAGACGGGGCTTGAGATCTCGGAAGTCGGGTTCGGCGGCTGGTCGATCGGCGGGAAGGACTACGGGCCGACCTATGACCGCGAATCGCTGGCCGCGATCCAGCGCGCGCTCGACCTCGGCGTCACGTTTTTCGACACCGCCGACATGTACGGGGACGGCCGCAGCGAGCGGCTGTTCGGCGAGGCGCTCGCGGGCCTTGGCGGGCGGGTGGTCGTCGCCACGAAGGGCGGGTACGACGTCGCCCGCGGGATGGTCAAGGATTTTTCCCGCGCTCACCTTGAAGCGGCCGTCCACGCGAGCCTCAAGCGCCTCAAGGTCGATATCATCGACCTCTACCAACTCCACAACCCCGCGGCCGAGCTGCTCCGGCGGGGCGAGGTCTTCGGGATCGTCGAGGATTTCCAGCGGCGCGGGCTGATCCGGCACTACGGCGTGTCGGTGAGCGATGAAGAGTCCGCGCGGCTCGTCCTCTCCCGGGGCACCGCCGCCACGCTCCAGCTCGTCCACAACCTGCTGCGACCCCATATCATCCGGGCGATCGCGCCCGAGGTCGCGCGCGCGGGCGTCGGCGTCATCGTCCGCACGCCGATCGAGTACGGCATCCTCTCGGGCAAGTACCGGGTCGGCGCCCATTTTCACGCGACCGATCACCGCGCCGCGCGCTGGAGCCCCGAGGCGTTCGCCGCGCTCCTGAAGCGGGTCGAGTCGTTCCGGTTCCTGGTTCGCGGCGAGATCAAGAGCCTCGCGGAGGCGGCCGTGCGCTACGTGCTGACATCGCCCCTGGTCTCCACGGTCATCCCGGGGATTAAGACCCCCGCGCAGATCGAGGAGTTTGCCCGGGCGAGCGATCCGCCGTATCTTCCCGACGATGATGTGCGGCGAATCGCTGCCCTCCAGCAGGACGCCGGATAGAACAAAACAGGGTGGCGCGCTGTTCATCCGACCAGAGGTATCAAACGATTCATTGACCCATGGTCTCTCGTCGGGAGGTCTAAGATGAAGACAAACGTCGTTGGCTCGTGGGTTCTGGCGGCGAGTCTGGTACTGGTTGCTGGGTGCGCGGCGAAGAACGACACGACGTCGGGCGGCGAGTCCGGCGTCCGCGTCCCGCTGGCATCGCTCCAACTCAAGCCCTCGGCCGGCTGCGACGATCTGAGACGCTATCTTGAGGCGTCATGGATCGAGGGGTTCACGTCGGCGCCGTTCTATTTCTCTCGCGGCGGCGGAGGGGTCTCGGTCACGGCCGGCGACGGTCCGACCGCGGCGGGGGCGGCGCCCGACGACGTCTCCCAGACGAATACCCAGGAACCGGGAGTCGACGAGGCCGATCGAATCAAGGCCGATCGCAACGGCTTCCTCTACGCGGTGAGCAATGGCTTTCTGGTCGTGGAGCAAGGGTTTCCTCCTGAGGCGTTGCACGAGCTCAGTCGGCTCGACTTGGGTGCTTCGGGGCAGGCCCTGTACCTGGACGAGGCGAATCACCGCCTCGTCGTCATCGCGTCCGCCGCTGCCCCCGGTCCTGGACCGGTGGTGTTGTCTGCGGCGGCTCCCGTTTTGGACGTCCCGCACGTTCCAGAGGTCCAACTCATTTTCATCGACGTGTCCGATCCAACCGCACCTTCGATTATCCAACGGCTCTCCCTCGAAGGGTTTGCCGTCGGGAGTCGGCGCGTCGGGAACCGGATTCATCTGGTCTCGCGTTTTTGGATCTCTCTGCCGAAGGCGCTTCAGGACAACCCAACGCTCCAGGATCTCGTCGATCGGTATCAGGCGGCGGTGCGCGACGGCCGGACCGGGGAGATCGACCAGCTCAAACAGGACATCCGTGACGTGATCCACACTGCCGTGGGATCGCTCGATGTCGAGACGCTCTTGCCGCGAGCGGTGCACCGCGTTGATACGGTGGACACGAACGTTCCCTTGCTGTCGTGCGCGGACATCTACCGGCCCGAGGTCCAGATCGAGCCCGGCCTGCTCGTGGTGACCAGCGTCGACACCGACGGCGGTAATCCGTCGGCGGTGGGGATCATGAACAACGCCTGGCTGATGTACGCCACCCGCGACCACCTCTACGTCTCGCAATCCAGCGGGGGGTGGTGGTGGAGTCCGTCGCAGACCCCGCAGACCGCGATCTATAAATTCGGTCTGTCAGATGCGCGGCCCTCGTACCTCGCAACCGGGAGCGTCGATGGCTGGGTGAAGGACCAGTTCAGCTTCAGCGAATACCAGGGATTCCTGAGGGTGGCGAGCACCGAGGATGTGTTGAATCGGGAAACCGGACAGTGGAGCTCGTCCAACCACCTCTTCGTCCTGGAGGATAGGGGCGACGGCGCGCTCGCAGCGGCGGGGTCGGTGCGCGGCCTGGCTCCCGGCGAGCGCATCTTCGCCGTGCGCTTTCTCGACGATCGCGGATTCGTGGTGACGTTTCGGCGCGTGGATCCGCTGTTTGCGTTCGACCTCTCCGACCCCGCTCACCCCGTCTTGGCGGGCGAGGTCGAGATCCCCGGCGTGAGCACGTACCTCCATCCGATCGACCGCGACCACCTGCTGACCGTGGGCCGCGAGGGGGGAAACGTTCAGCTTCAGATCTTCGATGTGCGTGATCTGAAACACCCAACACGGCAACACCTGTACGTCCCGCCTGGGGCGGGGTTCAGTTTCAGCGACGCGGAGTACGACCACCTCGCCTTCACCTACTACGCGCCTCGCAACCTGCTCGTCATCCCGCTCGTGACGGTGGACGTCGTCAATGGCGACTACTTCAGCGGCATGGCGGCGTATCGGGTGAGCCTGGCCGACGGCTTCACCGAGCTGGGGCGCGTCGACCACGCCGACCTCGCGCACCAAGCGTATTGCAGCGATATTCCCCCGGGAGAATTTTGGCGCGCCGAGGGATGCGCGCAGGGCTGGTACCTCTGGGGTGCGATGCCGAGGCGCTCGATCGTGATGACCAGCGGTGACGCCACCTACCTCTACAGCGTCTCCGACATCGGGATCAAAGCGACCCCGATCGATGCCCCCAACTCGACACTCGGGAGGGTCCTCTTCCCGAACCAGGGCCCGCTGTGGTGGGACCAAGTTGTGGTGTTCTAAGCAATGAATCGGGCTGTGTCCACGTAGGGCCGATATGGGCTGGGATGAGATCCAGCGCGGCGTGACGTTCTGCGCGCACTGCGGCGGGCGACTGGAGATTCGGTCTCCGAGGCCCGCCGAGCGGCCGCGGCCGGTGTGCGGCGCCTGCGGCGTCGTGGTCTACCTCGATCCCAAGGTGGCCGTGGGCACGATCATTCCGCACGAGGGCGGCCTCGTCCTGCTCAAGCGCGCGATCGACCCCGGCTTTGGCAAGTGGGTGTTTCCCGGGGGGTTCGTCGACCGCGGCGAATCGCTGGAAGAGGCCGCGGCCCGCGAGGCGCGGGAAGAGGTCGGTCTCGACGTGGAGCCGGTGAGCCTGCTGGGTGCCTATTCCTATCGAGAATATCCGGTCGTGATCGTGGTCTATCAGGCCCGCGTGATCGGCGGGGCGCTGAAGGCCGGGGACGAGGCCCTGGAGGCGAAGGTCTTCGCGGCCGATGGCGTGCCGTGGAGCGACCTGGCCTTCGAGAGCACGAAGGACGCGATTCGGGCGTATCTGCGGGACGGCAATCCGGCGGGGTGAATGAGGAGGAGCGGAGGTACGCTAATGGTGACCAACTACGAAGTGGACGCGTTTCTCACCGGCATGCGGGACGAAAGCCCCGAGGCGCAGGGGATCATCAAGAATTTTCTGAAGCTGCTCGACGACGCGCACAATCCGGACCTCTCCGCGGCGCGGAAGCGGCTGCGGGAGTTGATGCAGCGGGATGCGGAGATCGGCAAGTACCAGAAGGTCTGGCCCCTCCTCGCGCCGTGGCTCGCCGAACCGTCCGAGCCTCCCAAGCCGGGCCGATCGAAGGGCAAGATCATCGAGGACCTGGGCGTCACCCCGCCGTAGGCGCGCTCCGAAATCTGATGACGGAGCATTCTCGCCGGTCGGCTGTTCACGTGGTGTTCTGGCTGGCGGCCGGGGTCCTCGCCGTGGGAGCCGCTGCGGCGGGTGCTCCCGATGCCGTGCTCAGCGTGGTCCATGGCCGCTTCGTCTTTCGCGCCGTCGAAGCCGATCGCGCGTTGGCGGCGGCGCTTGAACGGGTTGCGGACCGGGCGTGGGAGCGGGTGAGTACGGATCTGGGAAGCGCGCCCACCGCGCCGATCACGGTCGTTCTGGCGCCCACCGATGAAGCCTTTAACCAGTTTCAGCCCGCGGACGATCCCTTGCCGGATTGGGCTGCGGGGGTCGCATATCCCGGGACGATGACGATGGTTATCCGTTCGTATCACGTCGTGGGCTCGCCGCGCCAGGATATCGGTACGATGTTCGTCCATGAACTGGCGCACCTGGCGCTCGGCGCGCGGTTCGGCGGGCGGCCGATTCCTCGTTGGCTGAACGAAGGGCTCGCCATGTACGAGGCGGGCGAATGGCGGCCTGGGCAAGAGTGGACGCTCGTGCAGGCGGTCATCGCAAACCGCGTGCCGCCGTTGAACGATTTGACGGCGCGATTTGAACGCGGCGAGGTCGAGGCGCGGCTCGCGTACCTGCTCGCTGGAGCGCTCGTCAACGACATGATCGTGACCTACGGGCGGGAGGCGTTCGGGGATTTCGTGGGCCGGTTGGCCCGCGGTGAGTCCTTGGAGGGCGCCATGATCGGGGCGTTTGGCGTGTCGCCGTTGCTGTTTGAGCAGCGGTGGCGGGCGCACCTGGATCGGCGCTACGCCTGGATTCCCCTCATCACGAGTTCCACGGCCCTGTGGGTGGTCGTGATGGGCGTGACGATCGCGGCCTACGCGGCGAAGCGGCGGCGGAGCCGTCGGATCGTGGCGGCGTGGACCGAGGAAGAGCGCGAGTCCGGACCGCCTCCCGGGTAAGGCGGGAGAGGGCGGAGCCGGCCCCGCCGTGGACCGGCTCCTCGGCTGTCGGACAACCCCCCTTGTCCCCGGTCAGCCCCGTGCTCTCCCATGCGATTTTTGATACACTGCCCGCCACGCGCACGGTCCGGGCGATCGCGCGCCGTGGAGGGGCCGATGAAGCGAAGGACGAGAGGCACGCCGCCGCGCGCCGGCGATCTCACGCCGTCGGTCGGCGCGGAAACGGACGTCGCGCCGCTGGGGCGCGCCGCGGTCAAACCGGCGCACGAACGCACCGCCGACGAAGATCTCGACATCGTTGACTGGGAGCGTGTGGCGTCGCGCGACGACTTCCGGTCGCTCGTCGCGGCGAAGCGGGCGTTCATTGTCCCCGCCACGCTGTTCTTCGTCGTCTACTATTTCGCGCTGCCGCTGTTGGTGGGTTACGCGCCGGGCGTGATGAAGACCGAAGTCTTCGGCGTCGTCAACCTGGCCTACCTGTTCGCGCTCTCCCAGTTCGTCATGGCCTGGGGCCTCGCGGCGTGGTATCTGCGCGCGGCGGGCCGTTTCGACGTGATGGCGCAGGCGATCGTCGCCACGCTCGGGCGGACGAGGCGGTGATGTCCGTGTCGCTCGTCATGTTCCTGGGTTTCATCGCCCTGACCCTGGGGGTGACGTACTGGGCGGCGGGTCGCTCGAGCGGGACCAGCGCGTTCTTCGCGGCCGACCGCCGGATCACGGGCTGGCAGAACGGGGTCGCGGTCGCGGGCGACTACATGAGCGCGGCGTCCTTCCTGGGGATCGCCGGCATCATCGCGTTCCAGGGCTACGACGGCTTCATGTACTCCGTCGGCTGGCTGGTGGCCTATCTCACCGTGCTCCTGATCGTGGCCGAGCCGCTGCGCAATGCGGGCAAGTACACGATGGCCGACGTGCTGGCGTACCGCCTGAGCCCTCGCCCCGTGCGCGCGATGGCGTCGCTCTCCACGCTCACCGTTAGCACGTTCTACATGATCGCGCAGATGGTTGGCGCCGGCGCGCTCGTGGCGCTGCTGCTCAAGGACTCCGGCATCGGGTTCGAGGCGGCCGTGATTGGCGTGGGCGTGCTGATGATCGTCTACGTCGTCTTCGGCGGGATGCTCGCGACGACGTGGGTGCAGATCATCAAGGCCGTCCTGTTGATGAGCGGGACCGTGCTGCTGAGCCTGCTCGTGCTCGCGCACTTCGAGTTCAACTTCGGCGACTTCTTCCGCGCCGTCACGCACGTCACCTACCACGACAAGACCGGCGCGGAGGTCACGCAGAACTTTCTGGAGCCCGGCCTGCGGTTCAAGCCGCCATACGGCGCGCTGGACCTTGTGTCGCTGGGCCTCGCGCTGATCTTCGGGACGGCGGGGCTGCCGCACATCCTCGTCCGCTTCTACACCGTGCCCGATGCGAAGACGGCGCGGGTGAGCGTGGTGTGGGCGATGGCGATCATCGGCGGCTTCTACATCATGACGACGTTTCTGGGGTTCGGCGCGGCGACGATCGTGGGGCGCGACGCGATTGCGGCCAACGGCGGTACCAACATGAGCGCGCCGTTGCTCGCGCAGGCGCTGGGCGGCGAGGTCTTCTTCGCGTTCATCTCCGCCGTGGCGTTCGCGACCATCCTCGCCGTGGTGGCGGGCCTGACGATCAGCGCGTCCACCTCGTTCGCGCACGACTTCTACACGAACGTCCTCCACCATGGATGTGAGCGCCGACCGGGCGAAGAGGTCCGCGTCGCGCGCATCACGGCCTGCGTCGTGGGCGTGCTCGCGATGGGGATCGCGATCATCGTCGGTCCCAACACCAACGTGGCCTTCCTGGTCGCGCTCGCGTTCGCCGTGGCGGCGTCGGCCAACCTGCCCGTGATCGTGCTCTCGCTCTTCTGGAAGCGTTTTACGACGCGCGGCGCGGTCGCGGGTCTTGCCACGGGGCTCGTGTCGTCGATCGCGCTGATCCTGGTGAGCCCCAGCGTGATGACGATCGATCCGCCGGGCGTGACGGGCGCGGCCCGCCACCTGATCCAAGCCGCGCCGTGGTTCCCCCTGGAGAATCCCGGCATCGTGAGCATCCCGCTGGGGTTTCTCGGCGCGCTGATCGGCGCGCTGTTGGGCCGTGAGCCCCATGCGGAAGCCAAGTTTGCCGAACTATTGGTCAGAGCGAATACGGGGCTGGGGGCGGAGAAGGCGTCGGGCTAGGAGCCTGTCCATGAATGGCCATCTGCGGCGTTGTCAGTCGGCCTTGCGTGCTCACGTACGACTCAGTACGCTCCGCGCGCAAGGCCTTCTTCCGCCTTGCATCTGGCCATCCCTGAACAGGCTCCAGCACCCCAATACTCGGACACACTCCTAGTCGGTTAGCAGTGCAGGGGGGGCCTTGTCATATCCGACCGAGTCGGCGCTGACCAGGTCGGCGAACACGAACCCCTCGCGCTCCACCGTCTCGCCCACAGCCACCGTGACCGCCTGGGCGAACATCGGGCCGTCCCAGGCGAACGTGTGAAACTCGCCGTTCTCGCCACAGGGATCCACGTCGAGCGGGAGATCGGCAAGCAGCGCGTCGTCGAACGCTCGGCCCGCGAGGCGTCTCGGCATCCGCCTTGGATCGACGCACACCAGATGCGCCTTGAGGCCGCCGTCGATCATCTCGCGCGCGAGCGCCGTGGTGTCGCATCTCCAGAGCGGAAACACACCGACCATCCCGATGCGCGCGAGCTGGGCTTCGCGGTAGGCTCGGATATCTTCCAGGAACAGGTCGCCGAAGACGACGTGGGTGACGCCGTCACGCGCGGCGGATTCCAGCGCGATCCGCATCTCGGACTCGTACACCTCGTTTGGACAGGGTGCGGGAATCCGAACGCGGTGAAGGGGCAGGTCCGTCGCCTCGGCTTGGGCGATCAGCAGTTCCTCGCGCACGCCGTGCATCGAGACGCGCGAGTAGACGTCGGTGACCGTCGTCAGCAGGCCGACGATCTCCACGTCGTCCCGCTGCCTTGCGACGTGCAGCGCCCACGCGCTGTCCTTGCCGCTGCTCCACGCCATCCATGCTTTGGGTTGTGCCATTCCGGTTCCTCCGCGATGTCCCCGGGACGATAGCGAGAACCGGCTGCTGAGTCAATGACTTTGGCCCGGAGGCCCCCACGTTCGCGGATGTCTCAGGAGGATATATTGTGGATGGCGATGAATTCCGGTGCGCCGGGACCATCCCGTCGCAGGACCGGAGCCGAATGACTCCGTCACGGCGCGATTGCCGATCTCATTGAATTCTCATCGATCTTCTCGCCTAAAAATTGGGCACAGTGCTCGTCTCTGCGTGGATGACGGCGGATCGTTCGCAATCCAATGGGTTGTGCACAGCTTTTCCACTGGGAGCGTGGATAGAACGGATGAAGAAGGCTCCTGGACGTGACGCGACACGGGTGGGGATTGCGCCGCCGGGGGGCGGTCTGGTATAGCTGTGCCACAAGCGTGAGGCGGGGAGAAGCCGATGACAAACGTGTCTGATCGACCGGTGCTGCTCGAGACGCACCTGGAGGCGCTGGGACCCAAGCGGCGCGGCAAGGTCCGCGACATCTACGATCTGGGGGAGTATGTGCTGTTGGTGGCGACCGACCGCATCTCCGCGTTCGACGTGGTTCTGCCCGACGGCATCCCGGGCAAGGGCTACGTGCTGACGCAGTTGTCGAAGTTCTGGTTCGAGTGGCTGTGGGCGATGGAGGACGTGCTGCCCCACCATCTGATCTCGACCGAGGTCGAGAAGTTCCCTCCGGCGTGTCTGACATACCGCGAGGTCCTGGAGGGCCGGACGATGCTGGTCGGCAGGTTCGAGCCGCTGCCGGTGGAGTGCATCGCCCGGGGGTATCTGGCGGGGTCGGGGTGGAAGGAGTACCGCGAGCGGGGGACGGTGTGCGGGCAGCCGCTGCCGCCGGGCCTGCGCGAGGCCGACCGCCTGCCCCGGCCGATCTTCACCCCCTCGACCAAGGCGTCCAGCGGCCACGACGAGAACATCTCGTTCGAGCAGATGGAATCGATGGTCGGCGCGGAGCTGGCCCGCCAGGTGCGCCGGTGCACGCTCACGATCTACGAGCGCGCGGCGGCCCGCGCCGAGTCGCTGGGCATCATCATCGCCGACACGAAGTTGGAATTCGGCCTGGAACCCGTCACGCGGCAGCCGTACCTGATCGACGAGGTGCTCACCCCCGATTCGTCGCGGTTTTGGCCCAAGGACCGATACCAGCCTGGGAGCTCGCCGCCGAGCTTCGACAAGCAGTTCGTCCGCGATTATCTCGACTCAATCGGCTGGAACCGCACGCCGCCGGCGCCGAGCCTGCCGCCGGACGTGATCCGCAAGACCAGCGAGAAATACGCCGAGGCGCTGGATCGGCTCACCGCGGCCGGCTGACGGCCGCGGCACAAGACAAGGAGAGGGCATGGAGTCCATCGTCGGAGTCGAGCACAAGGCCTTTCACGCCCGGGACGACCGGCGCCACATCCTGATCGGGTTCGACGCGCGCCAGAACTGGCTTCCCATGGCCAACTGGTGGCCGCAGAACGGGCCGTTCCTCTATCTCCTGCGCGACGACGTCGCGCGGCCCTACTCGGTCGACAAGAACATCTGGAGCTCGGTGTGCCACGTCCTCGCCGACCTCGCGCGGCCCGACGACGCGGGGCCGCTGCCGCCGCTGTGGAACGACTGCGACCGACTGAGAAAGCACCTGGCCACGAAGGAGGGCCTCGATCGGCGGCCACACAGCTTCGTCGCCGTGACCGTGGGGGTGGACTCGATCGGCCCCGGAGCAGCGGAGTGGCTCTCGCTCATCGGTCCCGGCGGCCCCGACCTCGGCGCGCTCGACGCGGGCTGGATGCTCGCGGGTTACGACGTGGCGAATCCCAAGCTCCTGAGCGGGCTCACCGACGCCCCGTACGACACCGAACAGGAAGACCTCGCCGCGCTGAAAGCGCGATGGGTGCCGCATCTGAACGACCACCACCTCTTCACCCGATTCGACGAGGCCGCGGCGTTCGTGTCGGTGTGCGAAAGCCGCGCGAAGCGGTTCGCGCCCTTTGGGGTGTTCGGGATCTGGACGAGGGGCTGAGACGATTCCGGTCCCGGGCATCGGTGTGATCGGCCGTCGACTCGGTGGACGCGTGTTCCTCGTTGCGGCGGTCGCGCTCGGCCTCGCGGTCGGGGGCTGCTTCGACCGGGGCGCGCTGCGCGACGCGTCGCCCGGCCGGCGGGCGACGGCCGTGGCGTCGTGGTACGGCGAGCCGTTTCACGGCCGGCTCACGGCCTCCGGCGAGCGCTACGACATGCACGGCTTCACCGCGGCGCACCGCTCGCTGCCGTTCGGGACGCGGTTGAAGGTGACGAGCGCGGCGACGGGGCGTTCGAGCGTCGTGATCGTCAACGATCGCGGTCCGTTCATCCGGGGACGAGATCTGGATCTGTCGTACGGCGCGGCGAAAGAAATTGGATTGACCGGTGAGGGTGTCGGGCGCGTGGCGGTCGAGGTGATGGACCGGGACCTGCGCTACCAGAAGCGCGTTGTCGACACCACGGTCGCGCAGACCGCGTCGTCGCCCGACGCATTCGCGATCCAGTTCGGCGCGTTCCTCGACCCGGAGAACGCAAGCCGCCTCAAGCAGGCGTTGGAGCTCGAAACGACGGACGTGTCGATCACCCAGGCCGTGGTGGACGGCGCCCTCTACCATCGCGTCCGTCTGGGGCCGTTCGCGTCGCGGGACGAGGCGATCGGGCGGGCGCAAGCGTTCGCCGACGAAGGCTATGAGACGCTGATCGTGGCACGCTGATTGGTCTCCGCGTTGGGCCGGAGTGCTGGAAGTCGCGCCCCCTGTGGCCGCCTGTCCTGCTATAATCTCGGCATGCAATCCCGGATGCCGCTCGGCAATTTCCTCGTTGCCTACCTTCGCAAGATCGGCGTCCGCCACGTCTTCGGCATCCCCGGCGATCTCGTGATCCATCTCTTCATGAAGTTCGGTCAGACCCGGGGGCTCGACGTGATTACCCTCTCGCACGAGCCCTCGGTGGGATTCGCGGCCGACGGCTACGCGCGGAGCACCGGCGGGCTCGGCGTCGTCTGCGTCACCTATGGCGCGGGGGGCTTCAACGTCATCAACCCGATCGCCGGGGCGTTCGCCGAGCGCGTGCCGCTGCTCGTGGTCAGCGGCGGGCCCGGGGAGGACGAGTATCGCCTGGGGACGCTCATCCATCACCAGGCGAGGGCGATCGAATCCCAGGTGCGGATGTTCCGGGAGGTCACGTGCGCGGCACGCGTCATCGCCGATCCCCGCACCGCGGCGGAGGAGATCGACGAGGTCGTGCGGGCGATCTGGCTCCATCGCCAGCCGGGCTACCTTGAGATCCACCGCGACATGGTCGGCCGCTCCGTGCCTGTCCCGCGCCGGCTCATCGCGTGGGACGGCCGCCTGCCCCGTCCCAAGAGTGACCCCCGCAAGGTCGCCGAGGCGGCGGACGAGGCGGCGGCGTGGATTAATCGGGCCCAGCGCCCCATGGTGCTCGTCGGGATCGAGCCGTACCGGTTCGGCGCCAAGAAGGACGTGGTCTCGCTCGTGGACCGTCTCGGCTGCGCATGCGCGGCGTCGGTCCTGGCCAAGGGCGCATTTCCCATGGAGCACCCGCAGTACCTGGGCGTCTACGCCGGGCCGTTCAGCCCGCCGGCGATCCGCCGCCGGGTCCGCGACGCGGACCTGGTCCTCAGCCTGGGTACGCTCTTGACCGACATCGAGCTGGGCCAGCAGTCGCCGGAGATCTCGCGCGAGAAGTCGATCTGGACGATCCACAACCGGGTGCGCATCCGGTTTCACCATTACAACGACGTGAGCGAGCGCGACTTCATCCAGGCCCTGCTCAAGCGGCCGCTCACGCGCCGCGCGGAATCCGTGGGTTACCACGACAACCTGCCGGGCCGCGTCGAAGACGACGGCCCGCCGGTGAAGATGGCCGCGCTCCTGAAGACGCTCAACGCGTTCCTCGCCGAGCATCCGCGCACGGCGGTGGTCGTGGATTCCGGCGACAGCCTGTTCGGAGGCATCGAGATCAAAGTGCCCTCCGCCGGCCTGTACCTGGCGCAGGGCTTTTACGCGTCGATGGGGTACAGCGTCCCCGGCGCATTGGGTGCCCAGCTCGGCACCGGTCTTCGCCCGCTCATCCTCTGCGGGGACGGCTCGTTTCAGATGACGGGAGCGGAGATCGCCCACGCGGTCCGATTGGGCCTGAACCCGATCGTCGTCCTCCTGAACAACGGCGGGTGGGGGATCTTCCGGCCCATCACCCGGCAGAAGAAGCTCTTGGAGCTTCCCTCGTGGCCGTACGCGCGGTTCGCGCGCCTTTGGGGCGGGACGGGGATGCGGGTCTCCTCGGTCCCCGAGCTTCGCCACGCGCTGGAGGTCGCCGCGGGGGAGCGGCGGTTCGTGTTGATCGAAACGATGATCGACCCGCAGGACCTGTCTCCGGTCAGCCGGAAGTACATCGAAGCGGCCGCCAAGCGGGCCAGGATGGCGGCGTGAACACAGGGAGGGGTGGATGGAAATCTTGGCCTTGAGACGTCGACTCATCAGCGCGCCGATCCTTCGTCTGTTCCGCCGGGTGATGCCTACGATGTCGCAGACCGAGCGGGAGGCGCTGGAAGCGGGCACGGTGTGGTGGGACGCTGACCTGTTCAGCGGCCGCCCCGACTGGTCGCGGCTGCTGGCGACCCCGGTCCCGACCCTGACCGCCGAGGAGCAGGCCTTCCTGGACGGGCCGGTCGAAGACCTCTGCGCCATGCTGGACGATTGGCGGATCACCGAGGAGCTGCACGATCTGCCCCCTGAGGTTTGGCAATTCATCAAGGACAAAGGCTTCTTTGGCATGATCATCCCCAAACGCTACGGCGGCCTGGAGTTCTCCGCGCTCGCGCACTCGAGCGTGGTGATGAAGCTCGCGAGCCGGAGCATCACCGGTGCCGTGACGGTGATGGTGCCGAACTCGCTGGGGCCGGCGGAACTCCTGCTCCACTACGGCACCGAGGAGCAGAAGACCCACTACCTGCCGCGCCTGGCGCGGGGCGAGGAGGTGCCGTGCTTCGCGCTGACCGGTCCCGAGGCGGGCAGCGACGCCGCCGCGATGACCGATACCGGGGTGGTGTGCCGCGGCGACTTCCACGGGCGGCCCAACGTTCTCGGCATCCGGCTCAACTGGGACAAGCGCTACATTACGCTCGGGCCGGTCGCGACCGTGCTGGGGCTGGCGTTCAAGCTGTATGACCCCGACCATCTGCTGGGGGACAAGGAGGAACTCGGCATCACCGTCGCGCTCATCCCCACCGACACGCCGGGGATCACCATCGGCCGCCGCCACATCGCGCTCGACATCCCGTTTCAGAACGGCCCGAACAGCGGGCGCGACGTGTTCATCCCGATGGACGGGATCATCGGCGGGTCGGCGCGGGTCGGGCAGGGGTGGCGGATGCTCATGGAGAGCCTGGCGGCCGGCCGGTCCATTTCGCTGCCCGCGCTCAGCACCGGGGCGGGCAAGCTCGCGTGCCGCGCGACCGGCGCCTACGCGCGCATCCGTAAACAGTTCAAGACCCCCATCGGGCGCTTTGAGGGCGTCGAGGAGGCGCTGGCGCGGATCGCCGGTTCCACCTATCTGATGGATGCCGCGCGCGTGATGACCGCGGGGGCGGTCGACCAGGGCGAGAAGCCGTCGGTCATCTCGGCGATGATCAAGTACCACCTCACCGAGCTCATGCGCCGGGCGGTCAACGATGCGATGGACATCCACGGCGGTTCGGCGGTGGTGTTGGGACCCAGTAATTTCATGGCGCGCGTCTATCAAGCCATCCCCATCAGCATCACGGTCGAGGGCGCGAACATCATGACCCGCAGCCTCATCATCTTCGGCCAGGGCGCGATCCGTTGCCATCCGTTCGTTTTGAAAGAGCTGCGGGCCGCCGCCGATCATGACCACGCCAGGGGGTTGCGGGAATTCGACCGCGCGTTTTTTGGCCACCTCGGCCTGATCGTCCGCAACGCCGCGCGCGCACTGTGGCTGGGGCTGACCGGCGCGCGCTGGGCGTCGACGCCCATCCACGGACCGGGGCGGCGGTACGCCCAGCGCCTGTCGCGCATGAGCGCGGCCTTCGCCCTGACGGCCGACCTGGCGATGGCGGTCGTCGGGAGCGCGCTCAAGCGGAAGGAATCGCTGTCGGCCCGCCTGGGCGACGTGCTCAGCTATCTGTACCTCGCGTCCGCCGCGCTCAAGCGCTTCGAGGATCAGGGGAGACCGGCGGAGGATGCGCCGCTGTTGCAGTGGGCCTGCGAGGAGTCGTTGTCCACGATCCAGGACCGCCTGGACGAGGTCCTACGCAACTTCCCGAACCGCGTTGTCGCGAGCGTGCTCCGGCTGCTGATTTTTCCCACCGGCCGCCGCTTCAGAAGGCCCGACGATCGGCTGGGCCATCGCGTGGCGAGCCTGCTCCTGGAACCGTCCGCCGCGAGGGACCGATTGACCGCGGGTATCTACGTCCCCACGGATACCTCCCAGGCCGTCGGGCGCCTGGACGCGACCCTGGTGAAGATCGTCGCTGCAGAGGCCGCGGAGAACACGCTGCGGGCCGCGATCAAGGCGGGGACGCTCAAAGTCGCCGACGAGGCCACCCTGCTGCGCGAGGCGGTGGAGCGGGGCGTGATCGGCAAGAAGGACGCGGACGCGATCCGCGACGCCGCCGCGGCCAGGCGGGAGGCGATCCAGGTCGACGACTTCCCGCCGGACTATTGGCGGCATGAAGCCGAGCCGCCGCGAAGGACCATCGTCAACCGCTGACGCTCCCTTTCCCGCAATTTCGTCCGTTTCCCGCAGCTCCGGCCTAGACAATCCTTGATTTGGCCGTCTGGCCCGCCTATCATCGAGGCCTCATCGACCGAAACGTGGAGGCATCCCCTATGCGGTTGGCGGATCGGACGGCGTTGGTGACGGGCGGGGGGACGGGGATCGGACGAGCGATCGCGGCGGCGTTCGTCGCCGAGGGGGCCAGGGTGGCGATCGCGTCCCGGGATGCCGCGCGGCTGGAGCAGGCGGTGCGCGAACTGGATCCCTCGGGCAAGCGGGTGACGGTGGTCGCGATGGACGTGACCGACCGGGCGTCGGTCGCGCGCGGGGTGGAGTCGCTTGCCGCGCGGTGGGGGGCGATCGACGTCCTCGTGAACAACGCGGGCGTCTCAGGGATCACGGCGATCAGCGACCCGGACGACGCGCTCTGGCATCAGATCATCGCCACCAATCTCACCGGCATGTACCTGGTCACCAAGGCCGTCGCCCCGCGCATGAAGGACCGCGCGCGCGGCCGGATCATCAACCTCTCGTCGGTTCTGGGTCGCTTCGGGGTGCCGGGCTACGCGGCGTACTGCGCGTCCAAGCACGGCGTGATCGGCCTCACGCGCTCGCTGGCGCTCGAACTCGCGCCGCGCGGCATCACGGTCAACGCGCTCTGCCCGGGCTGGGTGGAGACGGCGATGGCCGAGCAGGGGATCGCGAACGGCGCCCGCGCGATGGGCGTCACCGAGGCCGAGTTCCGACGCCAAGCGGAAGCGGCGGTTCCGCTCAAGCGCTTCATCGACCCCCGCGAGGTCGGCGCGCTCGCCGTCTACGTCGCCTCGGACGACGCCGCGGGCATGACCGGCCAGGCCCTCAACCTCTGCGGCGGCG
>Ga0210377_10000459_pt1 | contig 39317 bp, 14 predicted proteins | sample PLM4_65_b1redo_FD_155480 | JGI IMG/M metagenome (GOLD analysis project Ga0210377, IMG submission 155480) | Groundwater sediment microbial communities from an aquifer in East River, Colorado, USA - PLM4_65_b1 redo | ecosystem: Environmental > Terrestrial > Soil > Riparian zone | place: USA: East... | reverse complement strand
TTGGTGAAGACGACGCTCCCGGGAAGAATCCCGATAGCCGTGGCGAGCACGTAGGTCGAGAGCGGAATCCGCGTCAAACCGCAGGCCAGGTTCACGAGGAAGAACGGGAACAGCGGGATCAACCGGAGGGTGAGGAGGTAATTGAAGGCGTTCTGCGCGAACCCTCGCTGAATGGACTCCAGCTTGGTTCCGAACCGGCGTTCGATCGTATCACGCACGAGGTAGCGGGCGACCAGAAAGGCGAGCGTGGCTCCCGACGTCGCCGCGAGATTCACGTAGACCGTCCCCCACAGAATCCCGAACAAGAATCCACCCGTGACGGAGAGAATCGCGGCGCCGGGCAACGAGAGGGCGGTTTGCACGCAGTAGACGACGAGGAAGAGCGCCACGGTCGCCGAATAGTTGGCGTCGGTATAGTCGCGCAGCGCGTCCTTGTGGGTCTTGAGCTCGGCCAAGGTGAAATACCGGCCGAGGTCGAGGACGAAGAACGTCGCGATGCCCAGCACGATGACACCCAGCACGAGAACCTTCCCGCGAGGGAACGCGCGCGTCACGGCCATCCGATCGCTCCTCTGCCTTGGGTTATTCCGGTCGTGATTCTTTCACCGCGTGTCCCCCGAACGCGTTGCGCAGGGCCGCCAGCATCTTTTCGGTGAACGACTCCTCTTGGCGCGAGCGGAACCGCGTGAACAGGGCCGTGGTGAGGGTCGGCACCGGCACGCCCTTGTCGATCGCGTCCTGGACCATCCAGCGGCCTTCTCCCGAATCGGGCACGTACCCCTTGAGGCGCTCCAGGCGCGGATCACGGGCCAGCGCTCCGGCCGCCAGTTCCAGGAGCCACGACCGCACGACGCTGCCGTGCATCCACAGGTCCGCGATCTTGCCGAGGTCCAAGCGGTACTCGCTCTTGGACATCAACTCGAAGCCCTCGGCGTACCCCTGCATCATGCTGTACTCGATCCCGTTGTGGACCATCTTGACGTAGTGCCCCGCCCCGTGCCCTCCCACGTGGGCCCAGCCGTCCGCGGGCGCCAACGCGACAAAGATCGGTTCGAGGCGTTTGACGATTGCCGGGTCGCCGCCGATCATGAGACAGTACCCGTTCGCGAGTCCCCACACGCCACCGCTCGTGCCGACATCCATATAATGGATGCCCTTCGCCTTGAGTTCGGCGGCCCGGCGCACATCGTCGTGAAAATTCGTGTTGCCGCCGTCGATGAGGACGTCGTCGGATTGGAGGACCACCGCGGCGGCCCGCACCGCCTCTTCGGTCGGAGGCCCGCTCGGAACCATCAGCCAGACGGTCCGGGGCGCGGCCAGCTTCGCGACCAGATCGGCGAGCGAGGTCGCGCCGACGCACCCCTCGCGCTCCGCCTGCGTGACCAGCTCCGCGGCGCGGTCATAGACCACGACCCGGTGCCCGGCGCGCCGCAACCGCGCCGTCATATTCATCCCCATTTTCCCGAGACCGACGAATCCGACGTCCATCTCCGCCCCTTCCCTCCCGGTCATAGGTGGGTCTCGACCACGTTCCGCGCGAGTGTATCACAGTCGACTTTTCACCGGATAGGCGGGATGGATCGGCACCTCTTTTCCACTCTTCGTCACGTAGCTCCACATCGAGCCGCCCCCGTGTGTCGCAGCCAGACGAATGAATTCCACCGGCTCGCCCGCGAGATATTCCGGTGGATTGATCCCAAGCGCGGCGGCTTGGGTCACCGTAAAGGTCGCGGCCGCGGCAACCACGCTGTGCCCGCCGCCCAGGGTGATTGACGCGGTCGCACTTGACGAGGCCGTCGTGCCAGACAGCGGCACACTGTTCGCGCTGCTCACCGCTCCAGAAGCCGGCGTGACGGTCACGGTCACCACGGTCCCGACCGGAATGCCGGTCGCAGACAGGACGACGTCCACGGGATTCGTCATGTTAAATGGTAGCGCGACATCGGACGTTCCCGTCGGCGCCGTGGGCGCCGTCACACCACCCACGGATGCGATGGCCAGGGTGGGCAGGCCTGGCACGCTGATCTGACCCGGCGCGAACGAGGCGGTCACCGCGGGGGATGCCGTGCCCGTCAGGCTGATGGTGGAGGCCTCGACGCGGATGCGGCCGTCGCCGCCTTTGCCCGACAGACCACCAATGGCGCAGGCTCCGGACGCGTTGATGTAGACCACGCTCTGCGCCGCGCCCCCGGTTGCCGAGAGACTCCCGCTCCCGGTTATCGCATTCGCGATGAGACGAATGCCGCCGCCACTCCCCCCGCCTCCACCCCCGCCACCGATCGTCGAACAGCTCCCGATGTAGGAGGCGCCGGCCCTGCCTCCGTTGGCTTTAATCGCGCCAGCGAGCTGGATGCTTCCCGGTGACGCGATCAGGATCGCGCCGCTCCCTCCGCCTCCGCCACTGCCGTTATACGTCCCGGTGGACGCGCCGCCACCCCCACCAGACCCGCCGATCAAGGGAAGCAACGATGCCGCGCCGTAGGCGACGCCCTTGAATCCGGTCGTGCCCGTCGCATCCGTGCCGTCGGCGCCGAACCCGCCACCGCCACCGCTCATGGGGACCGTGACACTCCCGGTGAAGTACCCCGGCCCCGGCTTGCCGCCGCCGGGCCCGAGGCCGCCGCCGCCCGAGGTTCCGGGTGCGGTCTTGCTCGCCCCGAATCCCCCGGTGGCCCCGCCCGGCCCACCCACTCCCGGCAACGTGTCGTCCGCAGAAACGCTATCCACCACCGACGCACCATCCGTGCCGCTCACATCGACCGTGCCGTTGATGATCACGTCGCCCGTGGCCAGGATCGTGACCGGCGTGTTGATCGCATTTTTCTTGAACGTCACGGTCACGCCGGTCGGCACGTTCACGGTCGTGAAGTTGAACACGCCGTTGTCCGGAAGCTGAACCTGGGTCGAGGCCTGGGGCGCAAACGCCCCATCCGCGCCCGTGCTCCCGCTCACGAACGGCGCGGCCAAGGGGTGTCCCGCTGAACCCGCGATCACGACCGCTCCGAGAATTCCGCCAATCAGATATCGTTTCATACGTACCTCCCTTGATCTCGTCGGGGCGGCCTGTGACCACCCAAGGCAGCCAGAGGGTCTGCCCCTGTCTGCCATCGACCCGCCCTACGGCGCGGTGATGTCCACATCATTCGCGTCCGTCAATGTACTCGATGAACTCCCCACCGGCGTGGTGATCAACACACGATACGTCCCCGCCGCGACCGCGGAATCGATCGTCACCGTCACCGTCGCCTGCGTCCCGTCCTGGCTGACCGCCGGGGAATTCTGCACGGTAAAGCCCGCGGCCGGCGTGATCGTCACCGCTGTCGCACCGGTGAACCGGCGACCGGTGATCGTCAACGTCACCACGCTCCCCCTCACGGCCGAGCCCGGCGTCACCGATGTGATCTCGGGCAGCGGCTTGGTGACGGTCACGGTCGCGGCCTCGGGCACCGCGGCCGGAATCGCGGCCGTGGCCGTGAGGACGGTGACCTTCCGCAGTCCCTCGGCGACCGGTGAAGCCACGGATACGGTCAGGGACAGGCCGCGGCCGTCCGCGTCGATCACCGGGGGATTGACCACCGTGATCCCGGTCGATGGTTCGAACGTGACCGCGACCACGCGCGTCAGATCGGTCCCGGTCACGCGGAACGTCACGGACTCGCCCTGCGCGAGCGTGGCGTGGGACAGCCCGGTCACGGTCTCGGCCACCGCGAGACCCACCCGCGGACTGAACACCTCGCCGCCGCCCACGGCGCCGGATTCCGGAACCCGCACGCCGACCGCTGGCGAGCGAATGTCGCCCGTGTTGAACCCGTCGCGTCCCGGAATCATCACGCCCACGGGAGCCGACCGGGTGGAGAGCGCGGAGGCCCCGGGCGCCAACTCGTCCACATAGACGCCCACCGCGGTATACGCTAGAGCCGAACCCGCGAAGGGCGGCGCCACGTACACGGGCGCGCTCGCGCTCACCACGCTGCCGTCGGGATTGGTCAGTTGCACCGTGATTGTCGTGGACCCTTGGGCCACGCCGCTCACCAACACGCTGGCTTGCACGGACCCGCCGGGCAGGATCGCGCTCACCGGCGCCGTGGCGATCGTCGGGTCCGCCGTGCTCAGCGCGATCGTTCGATCGAACGGATCGGCCGTGGGCACGCTCACCGTGACCGGCGCGGTGGCGCCGGGCGCGACCGCGACCGGGTTGGGAGTGAGCGTCACCGACGAGGCATTGCCCGACGAGCCGCTGATGGTCACGGGCGCGCTCGTCCCGCCCGCGGTCGTCACCGTGAGCGAACCCGGTCCGACGCCCGACGGCGACAGCAAACTCACCGAGCGGTTCTTGGCTGTCACGTCCATGTTCGCGCCGGTATCGGCCACGTCGATCACGCCGCCTCCCGACTGAGGGAAGCGCAGAATCAAACCGTCCTCGACGAACCCGCTACCGGTCAGCGTCAGCGGCTGCGCCGCGCCGAAGCCCGTGGCGGTCACCGGATCGAGCGTGGGCACGATTTGGAGGAGAATGGACTCGGCCGACCCCACGCCCGTGGCGCGATCGAGCAACCGGACCGCGCCGGTCGTGACCAGGCCGAGCGGATCGATCACCGCCTGGGCCGACGAGCCGTCGGCCGCGATCTGGGACAACGGCAGGTCCAGCGCGCCCACGACCTTGGTCTCGGAGAACGTGGCCGCGTGCAGGATCACCGAGCCGTTCAGTCCCGCGCCCGTCACGCCGATCGTCTGGCCCATGTTGGCCGACGGCTTGGTCGGATCGGCCGGCGTGCCCGTGGTTGCCGTGGCCACGAGCGCCGTGAGCCTCGGCACCGTGAACGTGAACGGGACGCTGCTTCCGCCGTCGGTCGTCACGACCACGTCCCCGCCGGCCGCGCCCGCGGGGATCGTCAACACCATCCGGGTATTCCCCGACTGCACGTCGATTTCAGCGGACAGGTCCACCACGGACACGTGGTTGCCGGTCGCGGGATGGAAGATGACACTGCCGCGGTTCTCGATCACGCCCGCGCCGCGGATCGTCATCACCTGCCCCGGCGCGAAGATCGGCGCGTCCAGGATCGTGATCGTGGGCACGATCTGGAGCGTGACGCTCTCGGATAGGGCGCCGGAGGTCAGATCGTACAGCATGACCGGCCCGGTGGCCACGGCGCTCGCCGAGGGCACCACGACCTGGGCGCGCGTCTGGTCGGCCGACACGCTGCCCGTGACCAATGAGACGTCCTGGGTGCCCGCGGTGCCCGCGTCGTTCCGCGTGGTGAACCGGACGCGAATATCCGAACGCAGGTCCGCGCCCACGATCGTGATGGTCTGGCCGAGGTTGGCGGACGGTCCGGCTAACGCGGATATTCCCGTCGCGGCAACCGCCTCGACCGCGGTCAGCCTCGGGGCCACCGGCACCACGGTCAGCGACTTGGTCGTGCCCGCGCTGCGATTGCCCGAGGTGTCGTCCGCCTTCGCCGTCAGCATGATCGCCTGGCCCACGGGGATCGTCCCGTCCACCACCAGCGTGAAGCTGGCCGACGCCGAGGTCAGCGACGGCGCGATGGTCACGGGATTCGGCGACGTGATCGTGCCCGCGGACGCGGCCAGATCGATCCGGCTCACGCCCACGGCATCCGTCGCGCTGACCGTGACCGTCACGGTCGAGCCGGTCACGGCCTGGTTGCTGGTCGGCGCCGAAATCGTCACGGTCGGCGCCTTCGTGTCCACGACCGTGACCGTCGCGGTCGCGTCGGACGCGACGCCGGCCGAATCCACCGCGGTCGCGATCAGTGTGATCGTGGACCCCGGCCCGGCCGCGGCGGGAATCGTCAGCGTGAAGGTCCCCGTCGCCGGGCTCTGCGTCGAGTAGGTTCGGCTCTGCGTGCTCGTGATTGCGCCGGAGGCCGTCAGCTTGAGCGACGTGACGCCCACGTCGTCCTGCCCGGTCACCGTCACCGACAGGTTCGTCCCGACCTCGGCGGTCGCGGCTGCGCTCACGATCGCGGTCGGCGGCTGATCCGGGATCACGGTCACCAGGAGCGAGACCGGCGCGCTGCGGTTGCCCACGCGGTCCACCGCCACGGCCTTGAGCGCCACCGTGTCCCCGCTCGCGGGAAGCAGCGTCACCGACCCGGCAAACGGCGACGTCGCGTCGAGGGCCGCCAGCCGATCGTCGATCGAGAATTCCACGGACGCCACGTCCGTATCCGCCACCGTGGCGGTCGCAATCACGGTCCGGCCGCGGACCGGGCTGACGCCCGACGGCAACGAGAGACCCGTCACCGTGGGCGGGACGATGTCGAGCGTGTCGAAGCGGCTTGTCGCGGGAGCGGCCAGTGCGTTACCCGCGAGATCCACGGCTCCCGACACGCTCGCCGTGTACGTGGCGTTGGTCGCCAGCAACTCGGTCGGCGTGAAGATCGCCACGGTATTGTTCTGGACCAGATCGACCCGCCCGGCGACCGAGAGTCCGGACCGCGTGAGCGTCAGCGACACCGTGGCCGGGTCCACGGGCTCGGAGAACGTGACCCGGACCACGGCGGTCGGATCGACCTGAATCGCGGTGTTGGCCGGCGAGATCGACGCCACGGTCGGCGGCACATTGTCCAGCGTCACGAACGTCGTCCTCACCTCGGCGGGCAACGCGTGGCGCGCAAGGTCCTGCACGCCGGTGGTGACGACCAGGGTGTAGCGCGTCGAGCCTTTCAACGTCGCGGCGGGTACGAGCGTCACGCGCGTCCCGTCCGCGGACAGGGTGCGGGTGAGCGTCAACGACGTTGTCCCCTCGAAGAACCGGATCGTCGCGGACGTGATGGTTGCCGGATCCGCGGCCTCCGAGAAGGCAATCGACAACGGCGCGGTCACCGGCGCGCTCACGGCCCCGTCAACCGGCTGGACCTCGATCACGCGGATCGGCGCATCGTCCAGGACGATCGTCCCGAAGTCCAGCGCCTGCCCGTTGGTCGCGAGCGTCTGCGCGCGGTACGCCACGCCCTTGCCGACCGCTTCGATCGCCTCGAGCGCGACCGTCCCCAGCGGCACGGGATCCGCGGTAAAAGACCCGTCGTTGTCCGCGATGAGCGTGAACGTGAGGCTGCCCACGCGCAGGGTGACCAGCGCGCCAGCGGACGGCGTCACCCCGCCAGGCGCCAGGAGCCGTCCGCTCACCGTGCCCGAGGCCTGGTACGTGAGATTGATCGTGACGGTTTCCCCCTCGCGCGCGAGCGTGCCGGATCCCGATCCCCCGAGTCGCCCGTCCGGGCTCTTGACCGAGAGCGACAGGGTCCCGGCCGGGACGTTCGCGAACACGTACCGCCCGTCCGCGCCGGTCTGGTACGACAGGTTCGCGGAGATCACGCCTCGCGCGCCGAGTTTGACCAGCGCCCCCGCCGCGGGCGTGACCCCGTCGGAGTCGAAGACCGTGCCGTCCACCGAGCCGACGCCGTTCAAGCGGACCAAAACGTCAGCCGCGTCGCCGTCAGCGGCCAGGTCCGCGGTCGCGGTTCCGCCGTCCAGCCCGTTGAGGGCCGTGGCGGTCAGCGTGTAATGGCCCAGCGGCAGGAGCGACCGGCTCACGCGGCCTTCGGGATCGGCCTGGAGCGTCAGAGACGTCCGCGGCCCTTGCAGCCTCACCACAGCGCCCGCGGCCGGCGTCACGCCGTCGAACCGCACCACGGTCGCCGACACGGTCCCGGTGGGCTCGAGCCGCACCTCGGTCGTCACGACCTCGCCTTCGAGCGCAAGCCGCCCTTTCGCCATCCCCCGCAAGCTCGTGATCGGATCCTGCACCGTCAGCGTGAACTCGCCGGCCAGGACGCCGGGGAACGCAAAGCTCCCATCCGATGCGGTGAGCCCCTGGAACGACTCGGAGAAGATGCCCGACAGAGACAGCACGATCGTCCCGCCCTCGACCGGGCGCGAGCCGTCGGCCGAGAGCGCGCGGCCGATCACGGTGCCGCGCGCGATCTGGAGCACGTCCACCACCAACGTCTGGCCGTTCGACGCGAGTTGGCCGAATCCTTTGCCGCGCCGCCCGCTGACCGGATCGAGGCCCTCCACCACGATCGACCCCAGCGGCACGTGCTCGAACCGATACGCGCCCAACGACTCGTGGTCGGTCGAGGTCGTCAGGTACCCGATGGCCCGCCCGCCTTGGGTCAATTGGATCTGGCCGTTCCCGATCGGCGTGCGACCGTCGGGCCCGTAGAACCGGCCCGCCACCACGCCGGCGGGCGCGAGCGTCAGGGTGACCGCGGCGGTCTGCCCCTCGCCCGCCAACCGGCCCGACACGCGGCCCCCCAATCCGTTCGGGTCGCGGGCCTCCACCGCGAAATCCCCCTCCGTAATATTCTGAAAGACCAGCCGCCCGTTGTCCGCCGGGCCGATCGCGCCCGAAGCCTTATCATTGGGGAAACTGGTGCGTGCCAGGTCGACCGTGGCCTGAGGCGTCGCGGACCCGTCCGCGTTCTTGACCAGCACTTCCACGGTCCCAAGCCCCAACAGGCGCAGCGTCACCGGGGTGTCCTGTCCGCCCTGCACCACGGCCGACCCGATACCTCTGAGCCCGAACACCGGGTCCTCGGCGTTCAACGGGTAGGTACCGGCCGGCAGGACCGGCGAGAACCGGAATCGCCCTGAGGTATCCGTCGTCACCGTGACCGGCGCGCCGGATAGCGTCAGGGTGATCTGCACGCCCTCGCCCACCGGCGTGCCGTTGGGCCGGTTGACCACACCGCTGATCGATCCGGCATTGGGGATGAGGGTCAGCGTCACGTCCTGCGTATCGCCCGCAAAGCGGATCGTGCCCGAGGCTCTGGCGGGATTGGGCCGAAACGCGTTGGACGCTTCGACCGAAAACGACCCCGGCCATGCGCCCGCCACGGCAAAGCGGCCCGTCTGGGCGTCGGCCTGCGTGGTGCCGATGAGCCGCTGCTCGAACAGCCCGGCTTCGTTGGGTTTGACCCCGCGGACGATCACGTTGGCGCCGGTCGGCTGGTTGGCCGAGCCCTGATCCCGCACCGTGCCGGTCACGGTGCCCGGCCCGGTCAGGACGATGTCGGTCTTGACCGCCTGGCCTTCCGAGACCAATCGGAAGGCGGCGTTGCCGACGTCGGCGTTCACGCCACGCACCGCGATCGCGGTCGGATACTTCGGCGGAATCGAGATCCCGTCGATCCGATACCCGCCCTGGGCGTCGGTCGTCGTCTGAAGGACCTTGTAGATCGGCGGACACGGGTCCGCCAGACAGTTGGACTCGATATCGAGGATGACCCGCACCGCCACGTTCGCCGCAGTCGTGACGCCGTCGCGCTCGTACACCGCGCCCACGATCGAGGCGCGCAGCCCGCTGGTCAAATAGATGATCGCGGTCGCAGCTTGGCCCGGGAAGCTCAACGAGACGGACGCCGACCCCGAGCGACCCTGTGTGTCCTTCGCTTGCAGGGACACGCTCCCCAACGGCACGCCGGCGATCGTATACGCGCCCTGATCGTCGGTGAACGCAAAGCTCTTGTTGTTCGCCGTCACCAGCGCGCCGGCCACCGGCAAGCCGAACTGGGTGTAGACCGTTCCGGAAATCGAGCCCAGGGCGTTGAAGACCACGGTGAGATGGGCGGTGTCGCCCGCGGCCAGCGTGGACGACGCGCGCGCGCGATTGCCGGTGGCAGGGTCCACGGCTTCGGCGGTCAGTCCGCCCGCGGGCACGCGCTCGAACGCAAAGCTGCCGTCGGCGCCGGTGAAGACGTAGTTCTGATAGTTCGCGCTGCCCACGGTCAGCACCACCGGGATGTTGCCCAGCGGCGTCACGCCGTCATCGGCGTAGACCGTGCCAATCACGCGGCCCTCCGGACGGGCCAGCGGCGGAAAGAGCACGACGTCGATCGTCGCGGTAGCGCCGTCGCCCGCCAGCGCGCCGTTGACGGCGCCGTAGTAGCCGCCGGACGCGGTCGCGGAGACCAGCACGTTGCCCACCGGAATGTTGCCGAACGTGTACCGCCCCGCCGCGTCCGCGATCACCGTGCCGCCCGTGCCCGACACCGCGGAGCGGATCACCACCGTAGCGCCGCCCAACGCGCGGCCCTGGTCGTCGCGTGCCGTGCCGGTCACGGTGCCCTGTCCGGGGAAGATCAGATCGAGTGTCATGCGCTGGCCCGCAAACCGTTCTTGCGTGGCCAGTTGCACGGACCGGCCCGTGACCGGATCGTCCGCGCGGATCCCGAACCCGGTTCCGGTATAACTGAACGCACTGCTCGCGTAATCGTAGTGGTAGCCGCCGTCGGCATCGACCGCCTTGGTGCCGATCCGGAAACTCGCCACGTCGCCGAAAAGGTTGCCGGTGTCCGCCAGGTACACCAACGACACCTGCGCCATGGTCACCGGGCGGCCGTCCGCGGTCAGGACGCGGCCCTGCACCACCGCGCCAGTGGCGGTGGCCGTGGACCGGATGAGCGTAGACTGCGACGCGGGCTGCATCGACACGCCCAGCCGATCGGTCAGTCCCGCGACCGTGAGATGCCGGTCGATGTACGGGCCGATCGGATCGCGCAGCCCCACGAAGATGACGCGGCCGCTGGGTTGCAGTAGCGCGGTCAGCACTGCGTTGTCGTCCACCGATGAATGACCGACGTCCTGCACCTGGGCCTTGACCAGGCGCTTGCTCATGAGCACGGCCACGAGGCGGCCGTATTGATCGAGCTTGCTCTCGTCGAAGTCGAACAGTTGGACGGCGCCCTCAAGCGCCGGGCCCGCGTCGGGTACCGGCGTGATCGCCGTGGATGTGACGGTCGTATCGGTCGCGCCGTCGCCGTCGTAGTCGATCGAGAGCGTGAGTTCCTGGGCGCGTGGAATCCCGATCGTGAGCGAAAGGCGGTCGTTCGCCACGACGGACACGCCCGCAAACGTGACCTGTTCCAACCCGGTCGCGCCGGGAAGGACGACGCCCAGATTAACGAGCCCATCAGCAGTGGCGACCCAGTCAACCGTGTACGACCCGTTGGCCGGCGCCGAATGGACCGCCAGCAGGGCGTCGGGCGCACCGGACGGGCCGATCGGCACCAGATCCGCATAGGGCATGTTGCGGGACGCGGTGGCAACCGTCTCGCCGCCCAACACCCGCCCGAATTCATCGCGCAGCCGCATGCCGCCCACCGGGCCCGCCGCCATCACCGACAGATAGGGTCCGCGATCGGTCGCGCCCGTCGCGAGCGCCGACTGGAGCCCCAGCGCACCGTGCGCGGTCAAGGCGGGAGACAATTCCACGCCGACCGCCGCGGCAAATTCCTCGGCGAGCGGCGAGATCCGCCGCAGGCCGTCGAGCGCGGCATCCGGCGTGTCGCTGCCCAGCAGATCCAAGAGCAGCGTGTGCAGCGACTGCTCCAGCGGTTCGCCCAGAAAGATCCGTAGGCCGCCCTCACCGATGTTCGCGGCGCCGGTCTGTATGGTCTTGCGCGCGATGCGCGCGATGCCCGTGGGCAGAGCGCCCGCCGGTGCCGTGGACACGCTGTAGGCCTCCCCCAAGAAGCCCACTGCTGCCGTGCGCACGCTGTCCGGCAGGTAGTCGGCGAAGCTGGAGAGCACCAAGGTGTCCGGCGAGAGCGGGATGTTGTTGGCGCCCACCCCGGCACGGAGGATGAAGCTGCCTTTGACTTGATCGTCGGTCGGAAAGACCGTGGCCGTGACCTTCCCGGTGACCTGCGAGCGCAGGCGGAACGACACCGTGCCCGCGGTGTGGGGCACGAGCGTCTGGATCTGCACCGTGGACGACGAGAGCAACGCGGCGCCGCTGACCGCGTGGGGGTCCAGTGTGACCTGGACCAGGTTGGCGGCCACGTCTGAGGTGTTGGTCACCGTGGCGGACAACGTGTACTCGACACCCGCGCGCACCGTGGAGGGATGTGAGAGCGTGATCGCGAAGTTGGGGTTGCGCACCAGGACAGCGCCGGTGGCCTTGCCCGAAATCTGCACCGGCCCGCGCGGCAAGCCTTCCAGCGTCGCTTTGATGGCAAACTCAATGCTGTGCGTGCCCTCTTTCAACCCTTCGAGCGTGAAGGCCATTTGCCCGGTCTGCTGCGCCGCGAAGACCTCCACGTCATCGGGCGTGCCGAACTGCCCATCGGGACCCGGAGCTTTGACCGGCAGCGTGCGCAAGGGCACCCCGCCGGTGGCGGTCGTGCCCACCGCACGCAAGGGGTCATCTCCCGGCGCCGCATCCGTCCCCGCAATCCGGTCGAGACCAGTCGGCAACACGATGGTCGCCTGCACGTCGCGAATCGACAGGGCGCTCGCCGCCGGAGCACCGTTGGTCACGAGCAGGGTTGCCTCGAAGAACTGATGCAGGTACCCGATGCTCCCGGGAATGACCACGATGCCGGAGATCGGTGGGAACGCGGGGTCCTTGTCCACGCTGCCCGTGATACTGTCCAGGGTAAAGGTCTGGATCTGCAAGTTGGGGATCACTTGGTCGGTGTTGAGCACCGGGATCGGCTGCCCCAGCGGCCCGGTCTGCACCACCGCCGCCAGGCTCCCGAGGTCCTGCGGCGGGGCTTCGTCAATCTGCGTGCGCCCCACCACCGGCACCGCGATGGGAATCTGGAGTTGCACCGGTCTGGACTGGAACGACAACGCCGCCGTGAAATTGACCACGTTGAAGTTGCTTGCATTGATGGCAATGCCGCGATCCGCGATCTCCTGCGCCGTGAGTTGCCGGGTCGTGACCTGCGTGACCAACGCCTTCTCGAACGATTCGACCTGCACCACGTTGGGAGAGGCCGCCACCACCTGCCCGGCGCTCTCCATGCGAATGTTCTCGACCGTGTAGATCCCGACCACCGGCAAGGTCGGCAGCTCCAACGGATGGTTGGGCAGCGCTGATAATTGGAGTGGCGAAGCAAACGCCGGCCCGCGCAACTCGGCCTTGACGAGCAGGTCCTTCGGTAAGAGCGGCTGAAGCTCACCGAACACAATCCCCGCAGTCTTCACGCGGTCAGGGAGGACAAAGGGCACGTTGATCTGCGTAGTGAGGCTCTTAGGTACCGCCTGGTAGCCAGGTTCCGGCGCAAGCTGCCCGCCAACAAGGTAGAACTCGACGGTGGTCAAGGAGACAGAAGAAGGCTGCTGGGCAAGCGCCGCCCCTGCGAACCCGACCAGCAGGAACGCGAGCGCCAGAATTCTATGCCAGAGCCTCCGCATAGGGGTCAGCCCTTGACTTGTGACAGCACGCGGTTCACCATCGTCGCCAGCCACCGGTCGCCCCCTACGCGCGCCGCGACTCGCCGCGCTGCCTGGGCAACCGCCGACGGCCCGACCCCGCCAAAGAACTGCCCCAGGTTTCGATTCGTCAGCCCCGTGCGCCGTTTCAGCACGTGGATCGCCACGTTCCGCGCATCGGCATGCGGCGTTCTCGCGGCCAGGATCTCCGCCCGCGTCACCCGAAATACCTCGCTCACCGCTCGCACAACGTCCTCCCGATCGACGTCGCACGTCAACAGGCGTCGGCCCGCCACCTCGGTCTTCGTCAACCGCCTGCGGTCCACGCGATTGAGCACCCCGCGAACGAACTCCGCACTGCCCACAATGAGCCCGCCGTACGGCTGCGCCAGCGGGTCGCCGATCGGATGCCCCAGGCCGGCCTCGACGAACCGGCGATACGCATCCGGCGCACGCGCGAGACCACCGGGCATCAGGCCCAGCGTCGTCTCGGTCGTCACGAGCCCGTCGCCCGCCCCCACCACGAACGCGCGGTAGCTACTGAATGGATAGCCCTCGGGCCGTGCCGAGAGCCCGGCCCTCACCGGGTTGAGATGCACGTAGCGCGACAGCTCGAGCAGATAGGCGTCGCGGTCCACGACCAACGCTTTGAAGCGCCCTTGAAACAAATGCCCGCTGCGCTGGTGCTTGACGTTGATGTAGGTCGTGTACGAGCCATTGAGAAAGTGCATGACGTGACTCAGGTTCGCGCGCGGCGTCTCGATCACCAGGTGATAGTGATTCGTCATGAGGACGTAGGCGTGGACGCGGCAGCCATATTTCACGATCGCCGCGGCCAGATACTCCCGCCACTTGGCCGCGTCTCGGTCCCCAAAGACAATGGCCTGGCGGTCGTTGCCGCGCGAGGTGACGTGATAAAACGCCCCCTCGTATTCGATCCGGAGTGGCCGCGCCATGCGTCGTCAGGCTCCGCGGTTCACCAATCTGTCACAAGTCAAGGGCTGACCCCTTTTCTGGCACTCACCAGATTTGGCGTCTATTGCTTCGGCGGCCTCACATACACCGGTACCTGAACCCGTTTCTCGCCGTTTTTGATCGTGATAGTCGCCTGCCCCGGCGCGACCGCCGAAACCAAGCCCTCGGAGTTCACAGTGGCAACCTTCGGATCCGATGTTTCGTAGGTTGTGCCACGGATTGAGGATGAGAGGCTGCGCTCGATGCCATCCGAAAACCTTCCCATGACCGCAATCCGATTGGTCTCAGTAAATCGAACCTCCTCCGGATCGCTGCCAGGAGGCATCTTTCGGAGAAATACCTTGTCAGGGTCTGGACGCATTGATACGAGAATAATGTCGGGGGGCAGCACGACTCGGATCTTGATCGAGCCTGACCGAATCACACTTTCCGTTGCGGTGGGTCCCACTATGCCCGTCACCCAGAGTGTCAACGTCCCGACGAACTCCTTGGGTACAGAAAGATTTGCCCGATAGATAGGACCGGGCGCATAAATGAATTGAGCCCACCCCTGATCGCCATTAAAAGTTACCTTTCGGATATCCGTCTCATTAGGCCCTACATCGGCTGCCAGCGCAATCACATCGCCAGGATGAAACACATCCCCATCGTTCGGATGAGTGATTATCAATGCCGAGGCATTGTGAGCGAACCCCGCCACTGTCCACGCGAGCAGAACACCGGATATGGCATAACGCATAGACACCTCCCTATCGAAGCCCACCCCAGAAACCTGTGCCCTGAAAGGCCGCCCCTGTCGGGGAGGCTTCTAAGAGCCGAATCACCTCTCTGGCTACTCGCTCCCGATCATGCACCGTTACGTGATCGACGTCAGTAAATGGCATACTCACCCCGTTCCCGGTCAGGCCCCCAAGCTGGCTGACCACGGGAACGAGACGATCGTCACCACCATCTGGAAACACGACTTTGGTATGCTGGTCGCCGACAAGGAACTCCCTATTGGGCACCCGATTACAATAGATGTGGAGCCCCGTCCACAAATACGCAAGGTCAGGATCGTATGCGAAAAACAATGGGATCGAGAAAATAACATCTGGCGTTAAGGGAACGGGGAATGTGCTGGCAGCACCCAGTGGCGTGCCCCCCGCGATGGTGTGGCTGGGCACAATGATTGGGGTGAGAGCGAGTCGCTGGATCGCCTGGCTGTCTTTAGCGAGGTCAAAAACAGCCCCTTCATCTACACGATTGGGTGGGTTACGAGCATGAAGACCATCGCTGATAACCGTTTCCTTGCAGCTTCGCTCGGCGGGATCAAGCCCTACCTTAATCACCTCATTGGCAATCTCGGTTCCCGTGTGGGGCGTATCAATCGTGATGAACTTATGGATCTGGCGTTTACAATCATCCGGCTTTTGGAGGCAATACTCCCGGGTGATAAGTCCCCCCATGCTATGGGCCACCACGTCCACCTTCGTCACGGTCAGGCGTTCGGCTAGGGCTTCTCCGAGGGCTTGATCTATGAAAGACGGAAGGCGCTTCGCATTGGTCGCAAACCCAGCGGCGTTGGTCTCTTCATAGTCCGCCTTGGCGGTCATAAACTGATGCTGGACGTTGAGCAGCGGCTCAAAGATCTTCCAGGCATCGTCTTCATCCTTCCCAGCCGACCAGATCCCGTGCACCAGCAGCACTGGCGGTCGTTTGAGTTTCAGTACCCGCGAAACCAGTTCCTTGCTGTTGGTCGCCTCGTATACTGCCACATCGGCAAAGCGCACGGCTGCCTGCTCGTCTTTCGCCCGTTGGGTGTCTCCAAGGAACGCTCGAATGAACACGTCCGGCACCTGGTAAAGCGCCTCCGCAAACGCCACCTGGCCCGGAGGACGGTTGACCGCCACGTTGAGCACGGGGTCCTGGCAATGGGCGCTAGTAGGGGTGTCGACAGGCGTCCCCATCGGGCACAGCCCGCCCAGGCCTAGTCCCAGGTTCTTGGTCTCTGGGTCATTGAGCCGCAGCCATACCGTCTCTTGGCCCTCCAAGACCCGACCCGTCACCCGCACCTTCAGCCGGGTCACGCCATCGGTCACCCCGCCGTCGTACTCTTGCTGGACATCCGTCGGATCGAGGAACTTCACCCTTCCTTCAGCCCAGACCTGGACAGCGGCTTCGTCATTGGTGGTGGCATCCACATACAGCGTCTGATCATCCGCCGCAAGATACCGCGGCGCCACTTCGCCTTTGAGGGTCCCGATCTGCGTGGGGTGCGTCGGGTCGGTGAGATCGAGCGCATAGACCGTGTTGAAGCCATTTCCCGCAAACGCCAAGCGCCGGCCGGGGATGCCGATGATGCTGAACAGCGGCTCGCCCAGATCCAGCGAGCCCAGCATCGTGGGCGACGCGGGTTGGGTCACGTCCACCACGTGCACGATTGAGCCCGCCGTCACCAGGGCCAAGGTCTTTTCCTGTTCAGCCCCGGTCAGCGGATCGAGGACGCGGTAGCCTGAGGCCGCGCTGACGCGAAACGCGTTGGGCAGGTCCAGGGTGCCCAACCGCTCGCCGAACGCCGCGCCATTGAGCACGGTCAGGCCCTGGCGGCTCACCGCCAACACCGTGTCGCCTACCGCCGTCACATCGCGCGGCACCCCGCCGATGTTGACGGTTTGCTGCACGATCGGCGTGCGCCGATCCGTGCGCGTCTTGAGCGTGTGCAGGTCCACGACCTGGATGCCCAGAGGCACAGTCGCCACGTAGGCCGTGTCCCCCACCACCGCCACGCGCAGCGGAATCCCTTCCCCCGGACTCCGGCCGAAGAGCTGCTCGATCTCGCCATTGGCCGGCCAGGTGAGGGCGCCGCCTTTCATGAAGGTCGGGCTGGTCGGGGTACTGGCGTCCACGATGCGAATGAGGCCGAAGAGGGCCGAGGCGCTCACCGATGACGAGACATCCACGCCGAAGCCGGATGATCCGCCAAAGGTCCCGGCGGCCAAGCCCGCATCAAAGGTGTCCATGCTCAAGGGCCCCGTCCCGAAGGTTTGGGTGCCGTACTTGTGGGCCACCACCACGGCCTCTTGGGCTACGGCGAATCCATTGTTGGTCTGCCCCAAGAGATCGAGCCGCCCCAACTCGGTGGGCGCGCCCGGCTCGCTGACATCGAGGGTCACGAGCCCTTGGTTTTGTTCGAGGCCGATTAGGGTCGTGCCGTCCAGATGCAGGCCGCGGCCGTTCATCAGCGGCGTGCGACTCAGCACCCCTAAGGGCATGGTCGAGAAGCTGACCGACAGCGGATTGGCGAGCGCCTTGCCTTCCCCATCGGTGAGCTGATCCGTGAGCACGACGTCGTACGTCGCTCCATAGTGCAGATAGCCTCGCGGAGTGAGGATGACTTCCGCGCCTGTACCGCCGATCTCGGTCTCCACGGTTTCGCCCGTGGTCCGGTTCCGCAGAAACAGGCTCGTGGCGGTGGCCTGCACCGGCTCGGAAAATGGCACGCGGACCACGGTGTCGATCGTGAGGTCCGTGGCCCCGTCCGGCGGCGAGATCCCCGCCGTCACGACCGTGGGCGGCGTGTTGGGAATGGGGGGCGGCAATTGCCTCAGGTCTGAGGCCGTGACGATGCGGATCGTCAGGTGTTGCTGGGCGCGCTTCCCCGTCAGGTCTTCTACGGTGGCCACGAAGGTCACGAGGCCCGGGTCGGTTGGGATCAGCACGAACTCCGCCGTGCTCTTGGCCGTCCCCAGCCCTTGCGGCGCCACGGTCTGGACCACCCCGTCCCGCGTCAGCGCGAGGCTGGCCACGACCTGGTCGTCTTGAGCCACCAGGTTCAGCGTGAGCGGGCTATTGATCAGACTCGTGCCCGCAAACAGGTCGGGACCTTTGGCCGTGATCGCCAACGTGGGCGGCACCTGGTCTTGCTGGCGGCTCACGGTGAGGTCTTCGAGCAGCAGGTTCGCTGCCAGCGCGCTCGTCGTGCTCGGATCGATGGCCGGCAAGGTCTCGGTGCGGCTCAAGCTCCCGCGATGGTCCAGCGCCGTCACGGTCGAGGTGAACGTCGTGCTGCCGGTCGGCGCACTCAACAAGAGGGCATAGGTCCCGTCGGTCTGCGCCACGGCCAGGGGCGACGGCGCGGTCGCAAAGCCGGTGAAGCTCCCCTCCCCCACGAAGGCGCCTGCCGCGGCCACGTCCCCGCCGTCATACACGCCGTTGCTGTTGGCGTCGCGGAAGACGATCCCGGAGACCACGATGGTCTGGACCGAAGCCGGATACGCGACCACCGCATACAGCCCCTCGGACGTCACGCCCGGAAACGGCGGGCTGGCCGTCACGATCTCGTTGCCGACGACCTTGGCCGTGGTGATCATCGCCCACCGCATGGTGCCATCCGGCAAGGGAAGCGATTTGACCACGAACGGGTGCGCCCCCGCGGGGAACGTCGATGGTTTGGGCACGGCAAACGTGGCCTCCACCCGCCACGGGATGCCTTGGCTGGTGATCCGCCACGCGCCAACCTGCACCAACCCGTCGGGTAACGGGGCAGGGAGTGGCGCATTGGGATTGGCCAGCGGCGCGGGCGTCAGCGTGAACACGGCCGGCACCTTCAGGGCTTGCGGCGGAATGAGTAATCGCGAGTTGTCCGGCCCACGCACCTCGCCGCCCGTGGTGGAGACGAACGTGCGGCCGTCCGTCGCGCGCATGGGCGGCAGATCCGCCACCGTCTGGTTCCCGTCGACATCCCGAATGAGTAGTTGCAGCTCGTCGCCAATCGAGCCGAAGATCTGCGCGGAGAAGCTGCCGTCGGCCAGGACCGTGACTGAGACGGTCTCGCCCGTGGCAAGGTTCAGCACCACTACCGTGTGTACGGGGTCCACCGTGCCCTGCGTGGCAGTAATGGTGATCATGCCGTCGTCAGTGGGAAAGCTCACGGAGAGCCGCCCGGCGGCCGGGCGCGGGGGCGGCACCACGTTGGCCGTTGTGAACGAGGCGGTCACGGTCGCGGGCAGGTTCCGGCCAAAACGATCGTTGATTCCCGTTCCCAGCGTTAGCGTGTAATGCCTGTTCCCCTCCAGCGCGCGAGGATACAGGGTGAGCCGCGTGCCGTCCGCGCTCGGGATCGCCAGCACGCCAATCTCCGTGGTCCCATCGCGGAAGCTTAGGGTCGCCGGGGTGAGCGTGGCGGTATCCACGGGTCGGTTGAACGTCACGTGGAGCACGGCGCGGATCGAGACCCCTGTGGCGTTGTCCGCCGGCTCGATCGCCGTGACCGCAAAGGGCACAACCGCCAATCCAAGATCATGAACAACGACCGCATCGCGTTGGGTTACGTCCACGGTGGCCGTAGCCGACTCGGCCGTGGTCGCATCCTGCGCGCTTACCGTGTTCGATCCCACGACCGCAGCCACCACGAAGCGTCCGTCCGCCTCGGTCTGATCCACCAGCGGCAGCGTGGCCACCTCCACCACCACGCCCGCGCGCGCAGCCTGATCGCTGCCGCGCACTACGCCCGTGACGAAACCCACTGGAGCTGGCGGCTGCAGGATGACGTATTCGCCGCCTTGGCGAATCCCGGCCAAGCTGATGCCGCCAACCTGCGTCTCCGTCGTCAGAAGCCCGCCATCGACCCGTCCCACGGCCGCCAGGCGCATCCTCTGCGCGCCCGCGATCGGAACAACCTGGGCCACGAGCACTTGCGTTCCGGGTTGATAGGTTGACGGCGTGGGCACGGTGAGCGTGGCCGACGCGGCCAGCGACACCTGGGGCAGATCCAGCGTCACGGTAGCCAGCGCGCGCCATCCAGTCGGCACGGGGATGGACGGCGCAGGCAGCATGGTGAACACTACGGGCACTTCAGCCGTGAGCGCCGCGGCCGGGATCGCGACGTATGCGCCTTCGGGCGTCGTCAGGGTTGCTCCTCCTGATCCCACGACCGTGGCCGGAACCTCGCCCTCCGGCGTGCGGAGATCGAGCGTGATCGTGCCCAGGAGCAATTCGCTCAGGCTGTAGCGGCGCGACGGCGTGATGGGGAAGGTGGCCGTCAGGTTGCCGGCCGTTCCGTTGTCAGCCGTGGCGTAGAGGATGACATCTTCGCGGAACCCGGACCCGACCACAGTCTCGCCCTGGCGCGGGTCGAAGCGCTCGGAAACCGCCGCCGTGACCACCATCCCGCTGGGGAGTGGCGTGGGGCTGGTCAGCGTCACCGTCCCCTGCGCTGCGGGTTGGACGGGCCCGTCCTTGGTCGGCGGCGCGGCGCGCGGCACGACCGTCCCCGTCCCGGCGGTCCCGCCGGGATAGTTCACGGCGGGGACCCCGGCCAGCGGCTGGGCGACGATGGGCACCGGCGGCGCGGTGGGTCCCACATCCGGCAGGATCATGGCGTACTGACCCGGGCCGGCGATCTCGATGGCGAGCGTCGAAGCGGTCCATTGCGCGGAACCAATGACGAGCCAGCGATGAGTGGCCTCGTCGTAGCGGACAACCGTGGCCGCCGCCGTAGACGGGACCGAGCGGGAGACCGCCAGGGTCGCCGCAGCCGTCCACGTCGCCGTGGCGTCGATCTGCGCCGCGGCAATCGGCGTCCACCCCAGGGGCAGGGGTAAGACCAGTCCCTGGCGCGACAGGGGGGTGACCCGCACGCCCGTCGGAGTCCCCAACGCACCGGCCGGCACGTCGAGGCGAATCGGAGACGAGGGACTCGGCGCCACACCGCCGGTCGCGTCCAGCATCATCTCGGTGGGATCCACCGGCGTCAGGCGTGCATCCAGTAGCGTGAGCCTTCGCCCCGCTTGGACCCTCCCCGTTCGTTCCACCGCGGTATAGCCGGGTTTGGTGACGCGCACGACCACATCGCTGGCCGGCTGCGTGAGCAGGAACGCGCCGTTATCCGCCACCGGCGCGCCGACGCCGTTCACCAGCGCGCTCGCTCCGGCCAGCGGCAGACCCAGACTATCGTCAAACACGTCCCCCTGGATAAAACCCGGCAGCGTGGCTGCGGCGGTGACGTGCAACGTAGCGGTCGCCGTACCCACGTTGCCTGCGCGATCCACCGCGGTCACGGCCAAGGCCAACGCGTCGCCCACGGCCGCGGTCACCGGGATGGTGTACGCACCTTGGCGCGAGGCCTGGGCACCCGCAATGACTGCGTCGGCAATGGTCACGTTGCCGATGGCCAGCGTGAGCCGCACCAGCCCGCCGGCGTCGTCAGCCGTGCCGGACACGGTGACATTCTCGCTCGCGCCCACGTCGGCGGGGGCGGTCGCCTCGACGATCGGAGGGACCGAGTCGACGACAACGGCGATATCCCGTGTGGCGCTGTTGCCAACGGCATCGACCGCGCGAATGGTCAGCGTGTTGTCGCCTTCGGTCAGGGAGGCCGATGCTGCCCAGGAGGTTCCCGTGACCGTTGCGGGTTGGCCGTTCACGGTCACCGTCGCACCGGGATCATCCACCGTTCCCGCCACGAGCATTGTCCGGCTGTTCGTGAGCCGTCCCGGTTCCGGCGTGGTCACGGTCAGAGGCGGCGGCACGGTGTCCAGGATGATGTTCCGGATCGTGGTCGCGGCATTGCCTGCCGGGTCCGTGGCCGTCACGGTCAGCAAGTTATCGCCTTCGGTCAGGCTCACGGCTGCGTCAAAGCGAGCACCAGTGAGCGCGGCGGGCGCCCCGTTGACGGTGACGGCCGCTACGGGTTCGTTGATGGTCCCGGACAGGGCGTAACTCGGCGTCGCGGTCACGGCGCGATCTTGCCCATCCAACGCGATGACCGGGGGTGCGGTGTCCACCGTCACCGCGCGCGTCACCGTGGTCGCGTTCCCAGCCGGATCAGTCGCCACCACGTCCACGGTCTGGGGCCCCTCCGCCAAGAGGCGATCGGCCTGCCACGCAGCCGAGGCGGCGGCCGGCTGCCCCGTTACGAGCAGGCTCGCCGAGGGATCGTCCAGCGTGCCCGTCAAGGAGACCGAGGGGTTGTTGGTAAACAGGCCGTCGGTGGGGCTGGTGACCGTGAGCCCCGGAGGCGTCGTGTCGTAGACGATCCGGCGCTCCGCCGTCCCTCGATTGCCGGCGGCATCGACCGCGACCACCACGAGCCCTTTGGGCCCATCCCCGGTCAGCGGACACGCCCCGACGAACGGTCCCGGTTGCCCGGCAAGCGTCTGCGTCACGCCCGCGCACGTCAGTTCAACCTGCGCGATCTGGCCGTCGTCCGCGATCGCCCCCCGCACCTCCACCGGTGAGCGGTTCGTGGCCAAGCCAGCCGCCGGATCTGTCAGCGTGACGACCGGCGCGGTGTGGTCCAGGGTCACCGTGCGTGTGGCGGTCGTCTGGTTGCCCGCCGGGTCGGATGAGACGATTGTCACCAGGGCCGACGGGCCAGGCCCGATCGCCGCCTCACCGCTCCACGCCCCGGTCGGCGCGATCGGCACAGCCGTGCCGTTGACCGTGATGGTCGGTGGCGACAGGGCGTCGCTGACCGTGCCCAATACCGTCACCGGCGAGGCTGCAACGAATTGGCCGTCCGCCGGCGCGGCAACGGTCAGAACCGGCGGGGTCTTATCCAGGGAGATCGTGACCGATATCGTCGCGGGATTGCCGGCCGCATCTTCCGCCGCGATCGAGATATCTTGGCCGGCCCCCTCAGCCGTCACGGTTTGGGAAACCGGGCACGTCGCGATCCCACTGAGGTCATCAAGGCACGTAAAGGTCACGGTCGGATCCGTCCGGTTCCACCCCGCGGCGTTGGGGGCGGGAACAACGCTCGGAGTGATGATGGGCGGCGTGAGGTCAAGGTTGACGGTGACAGAGGTCGATGCCGTGTTGCCCGCCAGGTCCGTCGCCGTCCCGGAAATCACCTGATCCGCTGCTTCGGTATTCACCGTGACGGGGGCGGGGCAACTCGCAATGCCGCTCCCGGTCTCGGAGCACCCGAAGCTGACGGTGACGTTCGCCTTGTTCCACCCGGCCGCGTTCGGTAGCGGGCTCACCGAGGCGGAGATCGTCGGCGGCATGGTGTCCAGAATCACCGTGACGCTGGCCGTGCCCACGTTCCCTGCCGCGTCGGTCGCCGTGACCGTGATCGTATTGGATCCTTCGGCCAGCGTGACTGTGGTCGTGAAGCTCCCCCCCGACAGCGGCGTGACGACGCCGTCTACCCGGACCGTCGCGCTGGCGTCATCCACCATTCCAATGACGGTCGCCGTCAGTTCGTTGGTGGTGGCGCCGCTCGGCGGCGTGTTGATCGAAACGTTGGGCGCCGTCGTGTCTGCACTCACGACCGTGAAGGTGAGGGTGTTCGACGTCCCTCCCCCCGGCGAGGGGTTGGTCACGGTGACGGCCACGGGACCGGCCGTCGTGATGGCCGACGCGGGAACGTCGGCGCGGAGCTGCTCGTTGCTGACGAACTGCGTCGGCAACGTCTGTGTGCCGACGTGTACCGTCGACGTCTTGAGGAACCGGCTCCCGTTCAGCGTCAACGTGAAACCGGGCCCGCCCGCCGAGACCGCCGCTGGCGCGAGCATGTTCACGATCGGCACGGGGTTGGGCAGTTGGAGAATCGTCAGCGCGCCGGGCTCCTCGTTCGTGATCGCCGCACTATTCGTCGAGGGGTTGATGGCCACCTGCTGGGGCTCGCGGCCCGCAGGGAACGTGGCCTGGATCGCGTTGGTGGCCAGATCGACCAGCACGACCGTGTTGGTCTCATGCCCGACGACGACCGCAACGTTCGTGGACGGGTTGATCGCCACGCCGGTGGGCGTGGGCAGGACGGCGAGCGTCGCCGTCACCGTGTGGGTGGCCAGGTTGATCACCGACAAGGTGCCCGCCTTCTCGTTGGCCACGACGGCCGTGTTGGTCACGGGGTTGATCGCCACGGAGACGGGATCCTTGCCAACGGCGATGGCGCCGATCGTGACGCGGTTGACCAGGTCGATCAGCGTGACCTGATCCGTCTTCTTATTGGCCACGATCGCGACGTGGGTGTTGGGGTTGATCGCAAGGTCGGTCGGGTGTGAGCCGGCCGACAGCGTGGCCGTCACGGCGCGTGTCGACAGGTTGATCAGGCTGAGCGTGTTGGCGCGCTCATTCGCTACCACGGCCACGTTCAGGGTCGGATCGATCGCGACGGAACGAGGGCCCTTGCCCACGGGCACCGTCTCGACCACCGCGCGCGTGGGCAAATCCACGATCGACGCGGTGTTGGCACGGAAGTTGGCCGCCACCAGGAGATGGCTCGTGGGGTGGATTGCCACGTCGCGCGGGCTCTTGCCGACGGGGATCCGTGTGAGCTCGCTCGCCGTGCCGAGATCGACCACCGAGAGGTCGTTGCTCTTGGCATTCGCCGTCACCGCCGTGTTCGTGTCAAGATCGATCGCGACGCCTTCGGGATCCCGTCCCACCGGAACGGCCGTGCCGCCCGGCGGATTGTTCACATTGATGGCGTACACAGTGTCGCCCTGAACGTTGACGACCAGCAGGAGGCTGAACGATGGGATCACGGCAACGCCGTCGGGGTTCTGTCCCACGGGGTAGGTCGCGATCACCGTGTTGTTCGCGAGGTTGATGACCGAGACCGAGTCCGAGAAAGTATTGGTGACGTACGCGCGGTTGGTCGACGTATTGATCGCTACGTCCGCCGGCCCCTCCCCGACCGTCACGGTGGCGACCACGGCATTGGTCGAGGTGTTGAGGATCGTGACGGTGCCGGCCAACCGATTGGTCACCACCAGCCGCTGCGTGCCGCGGTTGATGTCGATGCCCGTGGGGCCCGCCCCGACCGCGACCGTGGCACTCACGGTCTTGGTCGCCAAGTTCACGACCGAGACGGTGTCCGATCCGGCGTTGGTCACGTAGGCCTTGTTGGTCGACGCGTTGACCACAACGCCTTGTGGATCGACCCCGACGGCCAACGTCTTGTTGACCGTATTCGTGGCCAGGTCGAGGATTGACACCGTGTCCGATTTGGTATTGGCCACCACGCCGATGTTGGTGGACGAGTTGACGGCGATTTCTTTCGGGCTGTCGCCCACGGCGATCGTCGCCGTGACCGCGTTGGTGGCCAGATTGACGACGCTCACCGTGTCGGACTGCTCGTTGGCGATGTATGCCTTGTTGGTCGTCCCATTGATCGCAACGCCCCACGGATGCGACCCCACGGTCACCGTCGTCGTGCTGAAGGTGGTGAGATTGGCAACCGTCACGGTATTCGTATTGTGATTGGTGACGACCGCGCGATTGGTCGTGAGACTGATCGCCAAGCCCCGCGGCTCGCTACCCACCGACACCACCGTCACCGGCGGGGTCTGGGAATAGAGGACGGAGACGATCAGGACAGACAGTGCAACAAGGGCGAGGAGGGGGAGGACAACCGCAGCGCGAGGCTTGAGGCTCCAGGACATGGAACCATCCATCCGGGATTGATGGCAACCGTCGATCGCTCTGCCACTATCTCGGAGCGGAATGGCCAAGCGAGCCGGAACGCGGGGACGACTTGTAGCATAGCCCCATCACGGATGTCAATCGCCCCAGCTCGAACGAAGTCAAAACGAGAATACGGACCGGTCGGAGCAGATCATCCTCTCACGCAACCAAACGCAACTACGGCTGGCGATCAGACTTCGTTCGGGGCAAGGGGGGGAACCGAAGTTCTTAATTTTGCTGGAGCCGGCGGTCAGGATTGAACCTGCTCCGCGCCGAGGGCGCGGGATGGGAATCTCTCCTTCCGCTCAGGTCGTTCCTACGGGCTCACGGTGGGGCGATCACCGGCACTTGGAGGGGGTCCGCCGCTCCAATGATCTCCGTCACGCTGTTGCCAAACGTGTTCGCGACCCAGACATTGCCGGAGACGTCTACCGCGATCCCGCGCTCAGGGTTGCCCTCGCTAGTGAAGCTGGTGCAGCCCGACGAACAGTCTGAGGCCGCCCCATTCGAAATCTCTGTTATGCCCGTGTTAAGGTCCGCGACCCAGACGTTGCCGGAGGCGTCCACCGCAATCCCAGCAGGGACACTGAAGCCTCCTCCGGTGAAGGTGATGCAGCCCGAGGAGCAGGAGCTCGCCCCCATTGGAATCTTCGTCACGCTGCTGTTGCCGGAGTTCGCGACCCAGACGTTGCCGGAGGGGTCTGCAGCTATCGCGACGGGGTTATTGATTCCTGCGCCGGTAAAGGAGGTGCAGCCGGAAGAGCAAGAGCTCGCCCCGTTCGGAATCTTCGTCACGCTGTTGTCGAGGTTGGCGACCCAGATGTTGCCGGAGCCGTCTACTGCAACTCCGATGGGTCTACTGATGCCTCCGCCGGTAAAGGCGGTGCATCCCGGAGAGCAAGAGGTCGCACCCTTCACGATCTTCGTTACGTTGTCGTTGCTGTTAATCCCACTGCCATTGCCGAGGTTCGCGACCCAGATGTTTCCGGATGCGTCCACAGCGATCGCACCCGGAGAGATAATGCCTTCCCCGGAAAAGGTCGTACAGCTCGAAGAGCAGGACGTTGCCCCCTTTGGTATCTTCGTCACGCTGCTGTTACCGGGCGAGCTGTTCGCAATCCAGACGTTACCGGAAGGGTCTACGGCGACCCCAGCGGGCCTATCGATGCCCCGCCCGGTAAAGGTCGTGCAGCCCGCAGAGCAATCTGACGCCGCCCCTCCCCGTATCTCCGTCACGCTGTTGCTGATGTAGTTCGCAATCCAGACGTTGCCGGAGGCGTCCACCGCAATCCCATCGGGCCCATTGATGCTCCCGCCGGTGAAGGTCGTGCAGCCCAAGGAACAGTCTGGACTCGCTCCTTCCGAAATTTTCGTCACACTGCTACTGCTATTGTTCGCCACCCAGATGCTGTCGGAGGCGTCCACCGCGATTCCAGCAGGATGACTGATAATTTCGCTGGTAAAGCTGATACAGCCCGAGGAGCAGGAGGTCGCCCCCTTCAAAATCTTCGTCACGCTGCCGTAGCCACTGTTGTTTGCGACCCAGATGTTGCCGATGTCGTCCACAGTAATCGCGACTGGACCAAAGATTCCTCCTCCGGTGAAGGTGCTGCAGCCCAAGGAGCAGTCTGAGCTAGCCTCCTTCGCAATCTCCGTCACACTGCTATTGCCGGCGTTCGCAACCCAGATATTGCCGAACGCATCTGCCGCGACCGCCTGCGGCCGGAATATCCCTCCCCCGGTAAAGGTGGTGCAGCCCAACGAACAGTCTGAGCTAGCCTCCTTCGAAATCTCCGTCACACTGTCCTGGCCGGAGTTCGCGACCCAAACATCGCCGGAGACGTCGACCGCGATCCCAATGGGCCAGTTGATGCCCCCGCCCCCGAAGGTGATCGCTAGCGAGTTTGTGGGACTTTCCACCATGTCCAAGACTGCAGAAAGGGTGTCCGTCGGTGCGCTCCCGTTGGAAGGCGTAGCGTTGGCAAACAGTGTGCCGCAGTTTGAAGGTAACCCACCTACACAAGACGCTAAGATAGCCGCCAGACTATTGAGCATGTTTTGTGCGTTCGAATCCAGGGAGGATTGCGCCGCTCCGGTGGCCGGACTGACCAGAGCCAATGCCGTTGCAGCCGCATGCTCCAAGGAGGGGGATGGTCCCGAGATGGAATGATCGCTGGAGGTTTGGATAAAGAAGTGCAGGGCGTATCCCACGGCAACGCTCGTGACCTCGTTAACCGTCACCGGGGTGGAGGATAGGTTGCCTGCCGCACCCAGCATCAGCGCCAGTTGGATTGCGGAATTGGGGCCATGCCCCGCATTGCCGCCCCGCGCCACGAGGTAGAGAATGGGGGTTCCACCGGGGTTCGTGAATGACATCGAAAACTTGCCGTTGGAGTCGGTCGTCGCGGTGCCCAGCGAGATTGAGATCCCTCCGGCCGTGTTGCCCGCTTCATACAGCGTAAGGGTCGATCCCGAGATCGGCGACGCTCCACCCATCACGGTGCCAGAGAGCGTCGAAGGTGCCCCGCCTGTGGTTCCTCCTCCGCCACTGCCGCCCACCCCACAGGCAGCCAGAACGGCGGTGGTGAGAACCGCCCACCGATACAGTCTGCCCAGCCCTTTCATTGCGCCTCGCCTTGCTATATTTTTAGGCACTTGCCGATCTCGACCGGTGCACGCCTGTCTGGATCGGTAGACGCTCCCCACTTATAGCCCTCTAGTCAGACTGCTGTCAACCATAGGAGTCGGGGGCCAATCCGGCACGGACTTTCGAAGACCATGATGGCAGGTCATGGGTGCAAACGCGTGGGCTCGCGTTGGCAGCGATCTTGTTTCCTGGCGGCAGCCACATGTCGCGGGCATGACCGTTCCATAACCTGTCGCTGGCGCATTCGTAATCACGCCGCTATCAGAGTATGGAACAGCCCACGAGAACGGGCGTAGGGTCAAAAAACTCCTTAAGCCTCACCATGGACATACTTCAACAGACCACAAGCTCTTCCCGACGCTGAATGGAATGCTGACGCCGCCCCCCCGGGGTCACGCCCGCATCGAAAAACTCCATCCCTTGGGCGCTACATCGCCAAGCAGCTTGTGGGCAGCAAGCCCGCAACGACTCTGCGATCTAATACCCATTTGATCTGCCCAACACTGACACCAATTTTGTGGCTTGGCGCGATCTTGAAAAGAGTTGGCACCAAACACCATAACTGAGGCGCCAACCGAGAGCGCGGCCACTCTGCAAGAGACTGAATCTACGGAGGAAAGTGGAGCCGGCGGTCGGGATTGAACCGACGACCTGCTGATTACGAACCACCTCCCGACCAGACCAGCCCGACCGATCCTGACGTATCCTCAACAAAACCAACCGATCCGGCCTGACGATCGGTCGCGCTGGTCTGACAGACTCAGGGTAGTTTGGCACCAGGTTGGCACCACATTGGCACCAAGGAGTAACCTAAAACCGAAACACTGCACCAGGAATGAGTTGAGAACAGGTCCCGAGGCAGGGTGTCGCCGAGGTTCGCCAGGGCACCGCCGATCCGGTTGTCGCCCCAGCCCGGATGCTCCTTCGCCATGTGCACGACCAGTTGTGCGATGTCAGGATCCACGCGGGACCGGCTTGGCGACTTGCGACTGCGCGATCTGTCGCACTCACGAACAATGAGCTGCCGGCCCCACGCCACCAGCGTGTCCGGTTTCGCCGCATTAGCCACGTCCGCGAGTGCGTTGCGACCCAGTCGGGGCGCCACTGCGGCCAGCGTGACCTTATCGGCGGCCGATCGCCTCAACCGGCCCCTGCGTTTGCGCGTTGAGGATCCGCTGCTCGTCGACCAGGTCTTCGTTTCGTCACAAGAGTTCTGGGTCTACCGTTCCGGCAAAAGAGACCAGCACGCGCGCCCAGGTTGTCCTCATCCTCCACCGCGCCACAGCGGATTGGAGCCCAGGCAGCGGGAGGGCGGTCTCCTGAGATTGTGGCGCCTTTGAATATTTTGACCACACGAGAACGCGAAACCTGTGCGCTCAGACGCTCGAATGCCATGCTCTCGCTTGACAGTAGTATTGTATTGCGTTAGTATCCTCAACGATGATAGCGAGTTTCCGAGACACCGAGGCGGAACGGCTCTGGCGCTCGGGCAAGAGTCGTCACCTGCCTGCTGATCTGCACCGAAGAGCCTTTAAGAAACTCGCCATTTTGAATGCGGCCGTCGCGCTCGACAACTTAAGAGTGCCACCAGGGAATCATCTGGAGACGCTCCGTGGGAACCGAACGGGACAGCACAGCATTCGGATCAACGATCAATACCGAGTCTGTTTTGTGTGGCGGGATGGAAACGCCTTTGATGTTGAGATCGTGGATTACCACTAGGAATGGGGAGTACCGTATGACTAAGACACGAAACAAGGTTTTTGCAGTCCACCCTGGAGAGATTCTCAAGACCGAGTTCCTGGAGCCTATGGGTGTCAGCGCCTATGGACTAGCGAAAGCGCTGAACTTTCCCGGCATCTATGAAGTCGTGCGAGGAACCCGGTCGGTCAGCGCCGACACGGCGATTCGACTGGGGAAGTATTTCGGTTTACCCGCGCAATTCTGGCTCAACCTTCAGAATGACTACGATCTGAGAGTCGCAGAGGGCCGGGGTGTCGGAAAAGGAATCAGGCCGCGAAAGGTCCACCACGACGCGGTATTGACCGGCACACCCTAGCCAGCGACGCTGAACCTGTGGCTGGCGAATTGGAGATCGAGCCGCAATCAGTGTCTGGGAAAACCCACGGCAGCGCGGAGTCCCGTATGGTCAAAACACTCATGCGACCTCACGATGGTAATATTTCAACAGTCCCCCGAGCCGTTCCCGACACTGAATGGGAGAGCCACGTCGATGGCTTGAGTGTCCAGAGGGCATCAACGGCACATTGCCCTTCCCCTGGTGGTGGCGCTCCTGGTAGTAGTGCTCAACATACTCGTGGACGGCCCGGCGCAGGGCGTTTGGCGAGGGAGGAGAAGAGGTATTTCGCTCTCTAACATCGAGTTTGGCGAACCAACGAATATACAGTTTGCCAGCGTCTCAAGTACGTACCTCGCAGCTCGCGGGCACAATTTGGGCACAATGGCCTGGGGTGAACCCCTCTGGTGAGCCACTTTGGCATTGGCACATCTGACGTTGGGTTGCGAAGTTACCGTTCCACTTCCGCTTTGTACCGAACCGGGATGCTGATGGCGTCTCGAGCCATGTCGACGATCGGCAAGTCGATGGTGTCATCCTGGAGCGCCCAACGCGCGTACTTGATGTTGAGCTTGCGATACCGGAGGACTGCACTCGCCGTCAGCGGGCTTTTCGCCCAGTAGGGAATGGGAAATGTGTACTCCGCGATGTCCGTACCGCCCGCCGGGACGAAGTTCTCGTAGCTATTGCCGATCACATTAAACAGATCGTGGCGCCAGACGTGTTTGCCCTTTCGATCCACTGAAGTCGAGCGATAGAAATCGGCCTGAGGGTCAACAGCGCCGCTGTCCAATAGGCCGCCGCTCTCGTACACCAGTTGATTCTGGGCATCCACGACTCGGAATGCAATCCAGGCCTCATCGATGTCCAATGTCCCGCCTGGAAAGTTGTGCCCGACCAGCAGATTGATGACAGAGACTTTGAGGTTCGCCGTGTCCCCTAAATCAAAATAAGAGGGCGCTTCAGTCTCCACACGAGCTTCCCGCTCAACAAACTCTGCGCTGCGCGTGGCACCAGCTTCGTGCGGCTCGTCGATGTCAATGCGGACCTTCCCGGACCGGAGGAAGTCCCGGACAACCTGCAGTTGTTCGCGGTCCTGGGTCACCCAGGGGATGGCCGTATTCGCTCCGGGGAACCGATGGAATCGGACCAGTCCGTTCGTATCCGCGGAGGGGGCGTGGCCAGGGGCCAATGGCATATGACAATCCTGGCAGCGGGTCACCGGGTCGTGCGAGAATTCTTGCTCCTGCTGTCGCGAGTAGGGGCTGTTCAACCAGGCCGTGTAGTCATCCTGCATCTTCACCCAGCCCCACCCGTTCACGTCTTTATCCATGAATTGCGCGTGGCAAATCCCACACAGTTGTGGACTCGCGAGCGGCGTCTTGGCCATATCTCGACGGTGCTCTTGCGGGTGGATGCGGACCAGGAAGTTGTGAATCTTGGTGGCAACCGGCCCATCATGGTCGGCGAACAGATAGTCGTTTTGCGGCGCGAAGCGATAGCTGCCCACGCCTCTGACGAACGCTTCAGGATTGTGATTGGACAGAACAGCCCCGTGGGCGGTTCGGAGCAAGCAGGAGAAAAAGGCGCTCAGCGCTCAGACATAGAGCGTGGCAAATCGGATAGCGCGAATACTGCGCCCGTTTACAGCTCAGCAAGGATCTTGCGCCGCAGCTCGACGTACTCCTGCTCGCTGATGAGCCCCTCCGCGCGCAGTTCGTTCAGCTGCCGCAGCCGTTCGGCAATTGCCCCCTGCGCCGGCGGCTGGGAAACAGAAGGCCCGGACTCGGTGGCCGTCTGCGGTGCCGGCTTGTCTGGCTCGGAACGCCACGGTGCCAGCGCGGCGGGCGGGGTCGCACTGGAGGAGGGAGCATGCGCGGCGGTGGACGCTGCTGAGGCCGAGGCGGTCGCTGGTGGCGGCGCACTCGTCAGGCTCGTCACCGGTCTGCCACTTCCCGTCGCGGCCGCTGCGCCACTCGCTGCCCAAGTCGCGCCCACGAGCGTAGCCGCCCCCGACAGAAGCTCCTGCTGCTTGAGCGGCGCCGGGGCGAGCAGATCGACCACTGGAACCGGCGCGGTGACGCCGGCGTAGCCGAACGTGTCTCGCGGACGACCTGATTTGGGTTGCATCACACCAAGCGGCAGGCGCTCGATCGCCGTGCCGGGCGAATGGAACAGGTCGAGATCCGCCTCGATACTCGTCTTCGCGCCCGTGATGAATGCCGTGATCGACCAATCCATGTCGGGTCGCCCCCCGGCGAGGAATGCGGCGGGCACGACGAACGATACGGTGCGATTGCGCACCCGTATCTCGGTGGGAAACACGATCGAACGATCGATGTGTTTCGCGACGTCATCCGGGCTGCGCGCCCCCTCGCTTTCCGCGACCGTGTCGATGAGCTGCTGACGCATCAGTTCGGGTCGAGGGGTCAGGATGACGGCTTTCTCCCACGCGTGCGACTCGTCGATGCTCACCCGGCGCCCTGGCAGGGTGTAGGTATTGCCGGAGCCCTTGACGCGGTCCTGATCAATGTAGATGTCGAGGTTGAACGCGTAGAAGCCTCGACGAGCAAAGTGGGACAGCGCCTCCGGCCCGACGTCGCCGGCCACGGACGCCGGATTGCGTATCGGATTCCTGAACGTTCCTTCGAAGCGGTACGCATCGTCGGTGCGAACGATGCGCAACGACACCAGGTCCAAGTCACCGGACTGGAAATCCTCCCGCTGCGGGTAGACGAGCGCGCCGTTGCCATGGTCGTCGCCGGCCGGATCATCGAGGGTGGCGACTGGGCGTTCGGCGGCCCATGCCGTCAGCACGGGAAAAACAAGACCCAGCAGGAACAGGAATACGCGCGTCATGGAGTCGGTCCTTATGCGTGTGCCAACGGTCGCAGCGCGGGCTGACGACCATCACGCGCCGCGACGCAGGAAGAACGACCCTCCCCGGTGAAGGGGAGGGTCCGTGTCTGCTTCTTCAAGCCGAGCCGACGCGCGATCAGAAGATCACCTTGGCAAACGCCTTTAACCGGTATTGCTCCAGGTCGATCTGGGTGCCGGTCTGCTGCGGGTCGCCGCGGCCATCGATCCACTGCGCGAGCGTGCCGAACTCGAAGCCGGCCAGATTATAGGCGAAGCGCACACTGAAGATGTCCTTGTCGTTATCAAAACTCGAGGTGCCCAGGGTGATGTCGCGCGTGTACCGTCCGTATGACAGACTGCCGTAGAGGTCAGCGAAAAGCTGGTTGCCGACCGAGACCGCATAGCCGTTGTCCTTGGTCTCGCGGTCGTCGGCCGCGGTGGTGGCATCGGCCGTGTCCTCGTCGCGCACCCCCTTCCACTTGAAGCTGGTGTCCAGCCCGCCGGCTACCGGGAACACGTGGCTCACCTTGAAGGCGAAGATATCCGTCTCGCGCTCGGTGTCTTCCTTGAAGCCCGGGCCGGTTGGGCCGCCAAAGTTGATGACGTCGAAGACGTTCTGCTTGCCGCCCCAGTCCTGCCAGTTCTGGTTGTAGTCGATGCGCGTCGCTTCGAAGGACATGGGCGTGTTCGCCACCTCGTACTTCAGCAACGCGGTATTGCCATTCCAGCCGATCGCCGATTCGGCGCCGGTCTCGTCGAAGTCGGCGAAATCGTTGTCGCGGATGGTCACCGGGACCTGCTGCATGTCGTTGGCCAGACCACCGATGTACTTCGAATCGCCCCAGCCGAACCAAGCCGCCTCGCTGCCCTCGGTCAGCACCACGTCGCTCTCGCGCCGCGCGCCCGGCGCGCTGACGTAACCGGCTCCGATGTTGAAGTGCTGCAGCGTGATGCCGAAGCCGGGCAGCGGCGTCCGCGACCAATCGGCCGTCAGCAGGTAGGCGTCGTCGTTGTAATCGTCACCCAGCAGGTTGCTGAAGGTCGCCACCGTGTCGTTGACATAGTACTTGGAGTAGTAGATCGCACCGCGCAGATCGAGCCCGTCGAGCGGGCTGCCCTCGGCGCGCAGCGACCTCACCTGGTTCCTGAAACGGGTGAAGGTGTCCTGTCCGTCGAACAGATTGGTGTCGGCCGCATCGCGCTCGCGGTCTGCGGTCTGCTGCAGGCTCGCCGTCAGCCTGACGCCGGCCAGCGGCACCTTGACCTGGCCGATCACGGTGCCGTCGTTCTTTTGCAGGGTACCGGTACTGAAGTTGGGGCCGAGGTACTGGGCCAGCGAGATCCAGGCCAGCTCGTAGCTGCTGCCGGCCAGCCCCAGCGGACCCCTGAAGTACACGCCGTTGAAGTTGTCGCGGTCAATGTAGCGCATCTTGCCAACCGTGAACGGATCGAACATACCCCAGTCGCTCGAACCCAGCAGGGCCTGGTCCAGCCACGAGTAGCCTGGCGTGAGGCTGATGTAGGCGCCGCGCAGCTTCATATTCTTGGCTTTGATCGGCGTGTTTTCGTCGGCGAAGCCGCCGAACTCGGACCAATAAGAACCGCTGGAACGGCTCTGCACGCGCGCACCGGCCTCGACTTGGCGCGAGATCTTGGCGGTGATCCGCAGTTCGAGTTCCGAGAACTGGCCCTGGTCCGAGCCGCTCGCCGTGTCGATCGAGCCGCCCGAGACCAGCCGATGGCTGCCGTCGAGAAACTTCATGTAGATGTTCGAGCCGCTGAAATCGAGTTCGACGGCGAGTGCGGGGCTCGCCAGCGCGAGCCCAACGGCAAGGCAGAGCGGTGTTAGGTGATGGATCTTCATGTTGGCAGGTCCTCCTCGTGGTTTGGGCAGGTCACTTCTTGATCATCTTGAGGGTGGCCCTTTTCACGGATGTGCCGTCGGGCCCGCATTCGTAGGCCAGCATGTCGGCCTGTTTGGCATCCGGCCCTTCCAGCACGTCCATCACGTGCGGGTCGCAGTCGCCGTCGTTGCCGCCGCCCCAGCGGTGCTGACCTTCGTACTCGTTGACCTTGCGGGTCAGGAAGTCATTGCCGGCCGGGAAGCCTTCGTTCGATTGCATGACGACCTGATAGCCCCATGCATCGACATTGCCGTCGCCGCCGAGTTCGGCCAGGGGCACTGAACCCCTGATCGTGCGGCCGCTGCCGCGGGTGATGTTCGGCACCATGATGTCCTTGGCCATGGCACCGGTCTTGGCGGTGGCCTCGCCGACGACACGCGCCTTGCGCTGAGGCGACAGCACGACCAGCTTGTTCCACTCGTGGCCTTGCGCGAACTGCGCGTTCACTCCCGGCGGCGTATCGGTGTGGCCGCCCGACCCGTTCTTGATGAAGATGAACACCATCTGCACGGCGAAGCCGGTCCCCATGCCCCAGGGATCTTCCAGGCTGCTGTTCACGTCGACGGCGAAGTCGACGTTGGCTCCGCTCTTGGTCACGGACAGTCTGGTCAGGTCGAACGAACCCGGCTTGTACACGGCGTCCGTCGGGTAGGTGTAGTTGCCCGGCCCCTTGTCGTCACCGGTCGGGTCCTTGAACTCGACGCCGGCGGCAAGCACGTTGCCCGCCGCGAGCGTCGCCGCGACTACCATTGCCAACACACTGCTTCGCTTCCTGCGCATGATCCACCTCCTTGTCGGTTCTGGTTGACTCCTCAGCCCTACCCGCTAGATACCACTGATGTAGTCCCGTTCTCAGATCGGCCCCAGTATGAGACGAGGGGCGGGGAAAACCTATACCCCAAAGGAAGTGTTTTGGTGAGATGATCGCCGTCCAATGCGAGCATCGGCATCCCGTGTTTTGATCAGCAACCACTGGGTACCACTGCTTCGCTTGCTGCGCATGATCCACCTCCTTGTTGTCTCTCGTTGACGATGAAAAAGGACCCCATCGCTGCGCCCTCAGCCCTTCACCCCGCCGGCGGTGAGTCCGGCGATCAGGTACTTCTGCAGGTAGTAGAACAACACGACCACCGGCAGCGAAATGATGATCGAGCCGGCGGCGAAGTAGCCCCACTGCGCGGTGAAGCCGCCGACGAAGAAACGTAGCCCCACCGGCGCGGTATAGGCCACCTCCTCCTCCATGAAGATCGACGCCAGAATGAACTCGTTCCAGCCGGTCATGAAGGAAAACAGCGCGGTCACGGCGACCGCCGGTTTGGCGAGCGGCAGGATGATGCGAAAGAAGATCATCGCCGGCGTCGCGCCGTCCATGATCGCCGACTCCTCGATCTCGATCGGGATGGTGTCGAAGTATCCCTTGAGCATCCACACACAGAACGGAATCGACGTCACGGCGTACACCAGCACCAGCCCGGTGTAGGTGTTGCCGAGGTGCAGCCACTTCACGATGATGATGAACAGCGGCACCATCATGAGTGTGCCGGGGAACATCTGCGACACCAGGAACATCATCATGCCGGTGCGCCGCCCGGGGAAGCGGAAGCGCGAAAACGCATACGCCGCGGTGCAGGCGAGGAACACGCCGAGCGCCGTGGTGGCCGCGGCGACGACGACGCTGTTCAGCAGCCAGCGGCCGAATGGCTCGTCGACCAGCACGTCGACGAAGTTCTTGAGCGACACCGTCTTCGGCCACGGCAGCACGCTGCGCAAGCGGTCGACGAATCCGGGCTCGGCCGGCAGGTCGACGACCACGAGGCTTTGGCCACCGGAGAACGCGAGCGTAAACACCCACAGGATCGGGTACACCGCGAGCAGCGTGAACGCGATGAGCGCCAGATGCAGCGCCACGTGCCGTCGTTGCTCTTCGCCCGTGCGCCTCATGCGATCGCCTCGGTCGCGCGCGTCACGCGGTTCTGGATCACGCCGTACACCATCAGGATCATGAAGATCACCACCGAGTAGGCGGCTGCATAGCCGTACTGGTATTTCTCGAAGGCGATCTTATACGCCTGGGTGATCAGGATCTCGTTGGAACCGGCCGGCTCGCCGCCCGACACCAGGTAGATGATGTTGAACATGTTGAAGGTCCACACCACCGAGATGATGATCGCCGGGATCAGCGTCGGCCGCAGATACGGCAGCGTGATGTGGCGGAACTGTTGCCAGCGGTTCGCACCTTCCACGCGCGCCGCCTCGTAGGCGTCCTGGGGGATGGACTGCAGCCCGCCGAGCGTGATCACCATCATGAACGGGAAACTCAGCCAGCCATTGGTGGCAATACCGGTCAAAAACGACGTGAACACATTGTCGAACCACGAGACCGGTGCACCGCCGAACATCTGGATCACCTGGTTGATCACGCCGTACTGCTTATGAAACATGCCGCGCCACGTGAGCGCGGTGATGTAGTTCGGGATCGCCCACGGCAGGATCAGCAGCACCCGATAGACGTTGCTGAAGCGCAGGCCCTTGGTGTTGAGCGCGAGCGCCAGCATCAGCCCCACGCTCACACCGATGGCGACGTTGCACACCGTCCAGGCGATGGTGATGAACAGCGTCCAGTAGAAGTTCTGGTAGTTGACCACCCAGCCGCCCTCGGTACCGCGCAGCACCTGGTAGTCGCCGAGGATGGCGAGGTAGTTCTTGAAGCCGACCCACAGCTCGCGCAGCGCGAGGTTCTCGTTGAACAAGGTGGTGTCGGTGAACGACAGCGTCACGCCGTAGGCGAAGGGGTAGAACACCAGCACCAGCATGCCGAGGATCGCCGGCGTGACATAGTAGTAGGCGGTCTTGTGCGCGACGAGCGTCAGCCGCAGTCGCCGCGCGTAACCGAGGGCGACGAAACTGAGCAGCAGCAGGCTGAGTCCCGCGTTGCCCCACAGGCCGCGCGCCACCCGCGTGTCGCGCGCGTCGAGCTCGGCCGCGAGAGCGCCGCGGGCGATGGCGCCGTCACCGCCGATGACTGCGCGCGGCCGCTGGTAGTCGTCCACGTCCCAGCGGTTGTCCGTCACCGCCTCGACGGCGAGCGCGTGCGTGGCCGCCGCGGTCTGGACCTCGCCCTTGATCGCCACGTAGTGCCGCGCCAACTCCGCCGCGAACAGTTCTTGCCGCGTGTCGAGATCGGCGAGCCCGTCGCGCGCCGCGCCGTAGAGCGCCGCGCCGAGGAACAGCACCGCGATGCCGTACAGCACCCACGGCCTGTCAACTGCCGGGGCACGACCTCGAAGCAGCCAGGCAACCAGCAGGAACAGCGCCAGCGGCGCGGCGATCGCGACCGCCGGCCGGCCGGCGGCCGGCGGCGCCGGCGGCGCGCCGACACGCTGCTCCACCTGGACGAAGCCGACCACCCTGCCGCCCACGGCGTACGGCACCGACACCCGCAGCGCGGCGCGGTCGAGGCGCGCGATGTCAACCTGTTTCTTGCGGAAGACGCCCTCCGCGGCGTTCGTCTCGACGTTGGCGCGCAGTTCATGCCCGAGGTCGTAGAGTCGCTTCTCCGCGCGCTCCAGCCGCCGCGGCGGCGGCTGCGGCCGCGCGTCCTTCGGATCGGTCGAGGCCAGCAACAGCGCGGCGCCGGAGCGCACCACGCGGATCGCGGCGATCTCGCCGTGTCGCGCTGCCCATTCGCTCGCGAGCGCGGCGAGCGTCGGCGCGCCCGCCTGCGGCGTCTTCTCCACGGCCGCGACGAGATCGGCGAGCGCCATCGTCTGCATCACTACCTCGCGCTCCTGGCGCTCCGCAAGCAGCTCGTCCTGCGCCTGGGCGAAGAACCACTCCCCCAGCAGCACGCCCGCGGCCACCGCCAGCACGAGGCCAAGCGTGACGGGCTGCACGGGTAGCGCACGCAATCTCATCGTCCCTTTCTCAGCGCGGCGACGTCCTTCTCGACCGTGCGCTGCGCCTTCTCGAGCGCCACCTCCGGCGTCGCCGCGCCGCGCACGATCGTGTTCATCGCGGTCGTGGCCGGCGACCACATCACCGTCATCTCGGCAAAGTTCGGCATCGGTATGGCCGTGTCGAGTTGCCTGCGGAAGGCGGCGAGCACCGGATCATCGGCCACGGCCTTGTGCGTGTACACCGCCTTGTTGGTGTGCAGTTGCCGCCCTTCCACCGCCAGCACCAAGCCCGCCTCCTCCGACGCCAGGTACTTGGCAAGTTCATAGGCCGCCTCCTTCTGCTTGGAGCTCGCCGACACGTACACGCCTTC
>Ga0210377_10000458_pt1 | contig 39350 bp, 28 predicted proteins | sample PLM4_65_b1redo_FD_155480 | JGI IMG/M metagenome (GOLD analysis project Ga0210377, IMG submission 155480) | Groundwater sediment microbial communities from an aquifer in East River, Colorado, USA - PLM4_65_b1 redo | ecosystem: Environmental > Terrestrial > Soil > Riparian zone | place: USA: East... | reverse complement strand
ACGATGTTGAGCACCCCCGGCGGCAGGCCGGCGGCGCGGCACGCCTCCGCCAGCATCTGCGCGGTCATCGGCGTCAGCTCCGACGGCTTGGCCACCACGGTGTTCCCGGTCGCCAGCGCCGGCGCGAGCTTCCAGGTCAGCAGATACAGCGGCAGGTTCCACGGCGAGATGACACCGGCGACCCCGCGCGGCCGGCGCAGCGTGTAGTTCAACACCCGGTGATCGGTAGCGTGCGCCTCGGAATGGAAATGCACCGCCGCGGTCGCGAAGAAACGCAGGTTGGCGACCGAGCGCGGGATGTCGAGCGACCGGGCGAGCGCCACCGGCTTGCCGGTGTCGACACTCTCGGCGCGCGCGAACTCGTCGAGGCGCGCCTCGATCCGCCCCGCCACGTCGATCAGCAGCCGCGCGCGCTCCTCCACCGGCATGCGGGACCATGCCGGGAAGGCGTGCTGCGCCGCCGCCACCGCCGCCGCGACGTCGTCCGCCCCGCTCTCCGGAACGGTCGAGTAGGCCGCTCCGACCGCCGGCTCGATGTTGTCGAGACGGGCCCCGGAGCGCGGGTCGGCGAACTCGCCGTCGATGAAGTTGCGGATCGCGATCATGGTCGTGGCCAGTCTACCGCATGGCGGTGCGCAGCCGGCTCAACGGGGCCGCAGGGTCAGGATGTGGACAGCCGGCCCGGGCAGAAACGACGTCGCCTCCCCCTTCACCCAGGCGGCCTGTCCGTCGCGATAGTGCGGCGACATCGGGTGGCCGCTCTGCCCCCCCGGCATGTGCAGGTAGCCGCTCTCCTCGCGGCCGGGCGACACTGTGAAGCGCTCCGACGGGCCCATGTCGGGCGCCTGGACGCGCGGCATGGCGTCGTCGCCGGGAAGGGGGTCGGGCGGCATGTCGAGCCAGGCCGACAGTTGCGGCACCGCCAGGCTCAGCGGATGCCGGATCGCCGCGGAGTTGCGCCGCCCCCAGGTCTTCATGCCGAGCGGAACGCCGTCCCTGGTGAGGTCGGCCAGGACGCGATCGAGCGCCGCGAGGAACTGTTCGTCCCAGGAGGCGTAACGCGGGTCGAGCAGGTGCGCCGGCCGTTCGCTCACGAGAATCCAGAGCGGCCCCTCGCGCTGGCCGACGCGGCCATAGCGGAACCCCGGGTCGGCCTCCTGGCAGGGCCGGGTGATCGCCTCGAACACCATGGATGAGAGGGTCGAGCGAAAGGCGCGGACGATGCGGTACGCCACCGAGTCGATCGAGGCGCGCCCGGTCCAGGTCGAGGCGATCAGGCGCCGCCCCTCGACCCGCAGCGGCGCACCGGCCACGGCCGCGTCGGTCAGCGTCTGCCCGAGGAGCGCCCGCCAGCGCTCGAGGAACAGCGCCCGGTCGTCGAGCTGCACGGCCAGCATGTCGCGCGGCGTGGCGCGCTCGATCGCCATCAGGTCGTCGCGGATCTGCCCGGCCCGCGCCCCGAGGTCGTAGCCGTCGTCCCCGATCACCGCCAGCGCCTCGCCGTCGATCACCCGCGCGTTGGCGGTCCACAGCCGACCCGAAGGCGGATCGACGATGCGCGGGTACTCGTCGGCGCCGAGCCAGCCGTCCCAGCGCCGGGTGCCGTCGGCCCACGAGCCCGGCAGCCGGCCGTCGAAGCCGCGGCGGCGCGGGATGCGGCCGATGATGGTCCAGGCGATGCGGCCGGTGGCATCGGCGACGACGAGGTTCTGCGCCGGGATGCCGACGCCGGCGGCCACAATCACCGCCTCGTCGACGCTGCGCGCCTTCTCGAGCCGCCAGAGGTCGAGGTTCACCGCCGCGGGATCGTGCGCCACCCAGTGCAGCACGAGCGGCCGGCCGCGGTGATCGCGGTCGATCACCGGGCCCCAGATCGTCTCGACGACATCGAGATTTTCCGCGGCGGCGCCCTTAACCGCGATCGTCTCGGTATGGTGCTCGAGCCGGCGCGGTCCGTCGGGTGTCCGATAGGTCCCGGGGTCGGCCGGATCGGTGTCGACGACGACGACATCGCTCCAGTCGCCCATCGTGTTGGTGAATCCCCAGGCGATGTCGCCGGTGCTGCCGGCGACGAGCACCGGGGTGCCCGGGAGGGTCACGCCGGCCACGCGGCGCGAGCGCGTGCCCGCCTCCCCCGCCTCCGGCCAGGAGAAGGCGGCGCGGTACCAGATGTTCGGCACCTGCAGCCCGAGGTGCATGTCGTTGGCGATGAGCGCCCCGCCGTCGGCGGTGAAGGCGCCCGCCACCGCCCAGTTGTTGCTGCCCGCGGGCGGCAGGTCGAAGGGATCGATCTCAAATGCGCCCGCCGGCCGCGGCGTGGCGCGCGCAACTGCTTCGCGCGTCCGCAGATCGACCACCTCCGGCCCCGGCATCGGCGCCATCGCCAGCGCCGGGCCGACCATCGGCGCATCCCACTCGGTGCCGCGCGGCGCCAGGAAATCGAACAGCGCCGGCGGCAGCGTGTCGTGCATGACACCCAGGGTGATTTCGCGCCGGCCGCCGTCGTCGTGCAGCTGCAGGAACATCGCCAGCAGGACCAGAACAGTATCGTCGCCACGCCAGGGCGCGGGCTTCGCGCGCAGGGCCAGGTACTCGAAGGACGGCCTGCGCAGGCTGGCCAGGCCGGCGTTGACGCCTTCGGTGTAGGCCTCGACGAGCGCCCGGCTGTCGGGCGCCGCCGCGGCCAGGATCCTCGCCGCGACCACCCGGAAGCGATGCACACGCACCTGCCGGTCCTCCCCGAGAATCGCCGGGCCGATGAGCGCCGCCAGCTCGCCGGCGGCGCTGCGGCGCATCAGGTCCATCTGGAAGAAGCGATCCTGCGCATGCACGAAGCCGGTGGCGCGGGCGATGTCGAGGCGGCTGGCGCCGCGCAACAGCGGCACGCCGAGCGCGTCGCGCTCGATGCGCACGGGTGCCGCGAGGCCGGCGACGTCGACCGTCCCGTCGAGCGCCGGCAGGCTGCCGCGCAGCGCCTGCCACAGCCACAGGCCGGCGACCAGGGCGGCAACGAGGGTGACGGCCGCGAGGACGAGTGCCGCCCTGGCCAGGATGCGCACCGTCCGGCGCCAGCCGCGGCCGGGGCCGGAGCCAGGGCCGGAGGCGGGGGGCGCCGGCGCGGGCGTCGTCGAGGGTCCGGTCGCGGGGGTCTCCATCGGCCGCGCATCGTACCGCGCTTCGGGTATCCTCGGCATGTCCTCCCGGGAGACCCACCATGCGCGGCAAGCGAACAGGCACGGTGCCGGCGGCGGTCGCTTCGGCGGCGACCTTCCGTCCGCTCTCTCCCGCACGCTGGCACGACGTCGAGCGGCTCTTCGGCGCACGCGGCGCCTGCGCCGGCTGCTGGTGCATGTACTGGCGGCTGTCGGCCCGCCAGTACGCCGACGGCAAGGGAGAGCGCCATCGGCGCGCCTTCCACCGCCTGGTCGCGGAGGGCTCGGCGCACGGCGTGCTCGCCTACGTGGGCGGCACGCCGGTCGGCTGGTGCGCCATCGGGCCGCGGACCTCTTTTCCCCGGCTCGCCGGCTCGCGTGTCCTGGCGCCGGTCGACGATAAGCCGGTCTGGTCGGTGGTCTGCTTCTTCATCGCCCGCGGCCACCGCCGCCGCGGTCTCTCCGTCGGCCTGCTCGATGCGGCGGCCGCCTGCGCCGCCCGGCACGGGGCGCGCCTGCTCGAGGGATACCCGAACGAGCCGCGCAAGAAGGCGATGCCCGACGCCTTTGCCTGGACGGGGATCGCCGCCTCCTTCACCCGCGCCGGGTTCGAGGAGTGCGCCCGACGCTCGCCGGGCCGGCCGATCATGCGGCGTCCCCTGCCGGGGCGCTGACCGGCCCGGCGCGTTGACCGGCCGCCACCGGCCGGGTCAAGATGCGCCGCGATGCCGACCCCCTCGTCGTCGTTCCGGGTGGCGGGCGCCCTGTTCGTCCGCGCCCTCGGCGTCATCTACCTGATCGCCTTCGCGTCGCTGGCGGTCCAGGTGATCGGCCTCGCCGGACGCAACGGCATCCTGCCGGCGGGGGCCTTCCTCGACGCGGTGCGGGCGCAGGTCGGGCCGGAGCGCTACTGGGACGTCCCGACCCTGTTCTGGTGGACCGGCGCCGGCGACGGGATGCTGCGCGGCGCCTGCTGGGCCGGGGCGGCGATCGGCGCCGCGGTCGCCGCCGGTTTCGTGCCGCGCATTGGTCTCGCCCTCGCGTGGCTGCTCTACCTGTCGCTTGCCACCGTCTGCCGCACCTTCCTCAATTTCCAGTGGGACGCGCTGCTGCTCGAAGCGGGGTTCCTCGCCCTGTTCCTCGCCCCCGGCGGTCTGTGGCGGCCGCTGGCGGCGGCGCCCGATCCGCCGCGCTGGGCCCTGTTCCTGGTGCGCTTCCTGCTGTTCCGGCTGATGTTCTCGTCGGGCGTGGTGAAGCTCGCCAGCGGCGATCCCGTCTGGTCGGAGCTGCGGGCGCTCGATGTCCACTACATGACTCAGCCGATCCCCACCTGGACCGCCTGGTACGCGCACCAGTTGCCGCACCTCTGGCAGGCGATGTCGACCGCGATCATGTTCATCATCGAACTGGTGGCGCCGTGGTTCATCTTCGCGCCGCGCCGGCTGCGGCTGGCGGCCGGCGTGGCGCTGGCCGTCCTGCAGATATTGATCGCGGCGACCGGGAACTACGCCTTTTTCAATCTACTGACGTTGACGCTCTGCCTGCCGCTTGTGGACGACGCCGTCTGGCCGGCACGGCTGCGGGGCCGGCTCGGGGCGCCGGCGGACCCGGAGCCGGCCGCGAGTGTGGCAGCCGCGGCCGCCATGGCGGCGGCCTGGCCGGCGCGGGTACGCCGCATCGCGGTGGCGATGGCGGTGACCCTTCTCGTCGCGCTGCCGACCGCGGCGATGACCGCGCGCTGGCGTCTGGCCCTGCCCTGGCCGTCGATCGTCACCAACCTCGCCGAGGCGCTGCAGCCGCTGCGCATCGTCAATGCCTACGGATTGTTCGCGGTGATGACCCCGAGCCGGCCGGAGATCATCGTCGAAGGGAGCGACGACGGGTCGACATGGCAGGCCTACGAGTTCCGCTGGAAACCGGGGGACGTGAACCGGGCGCCGGCGTTCGTCGCCCCGCACCAGCCGCGGCTCGACTGGCAGATGTGGTTCGCGGCCCTGTCGGACTCCCGCCGCCAGCCGTGGTTCCAGAATTTCCTGGTGCGTCTGCTGCAGGGATCGCCCGAGGTGCTGGCGCTCCTCGAGCGCAATCCCTTCCCCGACAGGCCGCCGCGCCACGTGCGCGCGGTGCTCCACGACTACCGCTTCACCGACCTGGCGACGCGGCGCGCCACCGGCGCCTGGTGGAGCCGCGAGGCGCTGCGCCTCTACGCCCCGCCGGCCTCACTGCCGCGCTGACATCGCGGCGCGGCGGCGGTCACGGCGCGGGTGGCGTGTACACCACCGTCGACGGCGGCTCGGCGGCGAGCGACGCCGACACCGCCAGCGCCTTCCCGAAAAAGCGCAGGAAGTTCTCTCCCAGGACGCCGCGCACCGTCTCGTCGCTGTGGCCGCGGCGCAGCAGCTCGGCGGTGATCCGCGGCAGCATCGACACGTCGTCGAGCCCCTCGGGAGGGTCCTCGATGCCGTCGAAGTCGGTCCCCAGACCGACGGCGCCGGGGCCGGCAACGGCGATCACATGCTCGATGTGGTCGATCACGCGGGTCCAGGCGGTGCGGTGCCGCGGCACGGTCTTGAGCAGGGCCCAGATCGCGGCGTCGCGCGCCTTCGGGTCGGAGGCCATCCCGGTCCTGATGCGCAGGTACTCGGGGCGGATGCGCGCCATGTCGGCGCGGGAGGCGTCGACGGTCGCCTGGTCGAGGAAGTACGAGCCGATGTTGATCATCACGACGCCGCCGCCGGCCGCGATGCGGCGGATCTGGTCGTCGGTGAGATTGCGCGGGATGTCGGACAGCGCCCGGCAGGAGGAATGCGAGGCAAAGACTGGCGCGCGCGAGGTCTCGAGGACGTCGTCCAGGGTGGGGTCGGAGACGTGCGAGATGTCGACCAGCATGCCGATCCGGTTCATCTCGCGCACGACAGCCCGGCCGAAGTCGGTCAGCCCGTCGTGGACGCGGGCGGCCGCCGGGTCGTAGTCCGGCAGGTAGAACGGCCCGGTGGCGTCGGCCCAGTGGTTGGTGTTGGTGTGGGTCAGCGTCATGTAGCGCACACCGAGCGCGTGATACTGGCGCAGCAGCGCCAGCGAATCCTCGATGGCGTGCCCGCCCTCGATCCCCATCAGGACGGCGATGCGGCCGTCCTTCTTGGCGCGGCGGATGTCGGCCGGTGTCGTCGCCGCGACCAGGTCGCGCGGGTGCGCCGCCACGACGCGCCCGACGAGATCGATGAGCTCGAGCGTGTAGCGCGCCGCGCCGCCGGTCTCCGCGTAAGTCGCAGAAACGTAGACCGCGAAGAATGGGGCGGTCAGCCCGCCCGCGCGGGCGCGCGGGATGTCGAGGTGCGTCGTCGCCCCGGGTGTCGCGAGGTCCACCCATTTCTTCTGCAGCTGGTCGGGGGCGTCGACGTGGGTGTCGACGACGATCGCCTCGCGGTGCAGGCGGCGGGCCCGCTCATCGATATCGGCGGCGGGCGCAGCCGGCGTGCCCGTCGCCGTCATCGCCGTCGCGGCGAGGGCCGCCGCCGCGATCGCCGCCAGTCCCACCGACGCCAGCATCGTCACTCCGTGTTTCGGCCGCATCCTCGTCTCCCTCCGGGCGTGCGAGGTCGTATAGTATCGTCAGCTTGCCGCGGGCTGCACGGGGGGGGTGACGATGTCGACGACCGCCACCAATGGAATGACCGAGGCGAAGGCCCTCCTCCAGGCACGCCGGATCGCCCTGGCGCTGCTCGCCGGCCAGGTGCTCTTCCTCGGCGTCACCGCCGCCCTCATCGTCTCGGGCACGGTCGCACCCGGGCCGGCCGAGATGTCGCGCACCCTGGGCGCGGCCTGCGTGCTGGTGTTCGCGGTCCTCCTGCCGATCGCCTTCATGCTGCGGCGGCGGCTGCATGTCCCGGCCGACCGGGGCGGGACGCCGGCCGCGGCGGGCGCCCGTGCCGCGCCGGAGAACATCCTCAAGGGGCACATCGTTTTTTTCGCGCTGTGCGAGATGGTCACGCTGCTCTGCCTGGCGGTCGCGCTGGTGCACGGGGCGCTCGTGCCGTCCGCGCTTCTCGCCCTTCTGTGCATGGGGATCCAGGCGACCAACATCCCGCCAACCGGGGACCCGGGATGACGGACGGGGCGCGCGACGAAAACCGCCGCGCTGCAGGCGGGAATGGCGGAGGGAGTGGGATTCGAACCCACGGACGCTTGCGCGTCAGCGGTTTTCAAGACCGCCGCCTTAGACCGCTCGGCCATCCCTCCGGGGCGGATTATACGGCCCCGCGGCCGGGCGCGCCCGCCGGCGGTGTGCCGGAGGCGGCGCGCACCCTGGCGACGTCGCACGCCGCGCCCGCGCGGGGGGCGCGATGACCGACCCCGTCGACTTCATCGGCCTGCTCGTCGTCCTGCTGGCGGTCGCCTCGGCCATCCTGTTGGTGGTGTCGCGCCTGCGGCTGCCGCCCGTGGTCGGCTACCTGCTGTCGGGGATCCTCCTCGGACCGCATGTCCTCGGCCATCTGAGCGAGAGCAACGCCGTCTCGTCGCTGGCCGAGATCGGCGTCCTGCTGCTGATGTTCACCATCGGGCTGGAGTTCGACACCCAGTACTTCCTGCGCATCCGGCGGGCGGCGATCGGCGGCGGCACGCTGCAGATCGGGCTGACGGTGCTCATCGCGCTGGCGATGATGCCGCTGCTCGGCTGGCCCCTTCCGACGGCGCTGGCGTTCGGCTGCATCCTCGCCCTGAGCAGCACGGCGGTCGTCCTCAAGAGCCTGATGGATCACGGCCTGCTCGACTCGCTGGCGGGGCGCATCAGCCTCGGCATACTGATCTTCCAGGACCTGAGCGTCGTGCCGATGATGATCCTGCTGCCGGTCAGCGGCGGCAGCGCCGAGACGATGGTCATCGACCTGGTGTCGGCCCTCGCCCGCGCCGGCTTCCTGCTCGGGATGACGCTGCTGCTGAGCCGGCGCGTCATGCCGCGCTTCCTGCACCTGGTATCCTCGACCCGCAACCAGGAGATGTTCCTGCTGGTCACGCTCACCCTCTGTCTCGGGATGGCCTGGGTCAGCCACCTGCTCGGCGTGTCGTACGCGCTCGGCGCCTTCCTCGCCGGTCTCATCCTCGGCGGCACCGACTACGCCCACCAGATGAGCGCCAACATCCTGCCGTTCCGCGACGTCTTCGCCGGCGTCTTCTTCATCGCCATGGGGATGCTGTTCGACCCGCGGGTCGCGCTGTCGTCGTGGTGGCAGGTGCTGGCGCTGCTCGGCGCCATCATCGTCGGCAAGACGCTGGTGACCGCGGTCTCGGTCGCCGTCTTCCGCTTTCCCCTGTCGATCGGCCTGCAAGTCGGGCTGAACCTGGCACAGGTCGGCGAGTTCTCCTTCCTGCTGGCGCTGATGGCGCGCGGCGCCGGCCTGTTCTCCGAGGAGATCTACAAGATCTTCATCGCCGCCGCGGTCGCCTCGATGCTGCTGGCGCCGGTTCTGACCCGCTGGAGCCCGGCGCTGGCGTCGGCGCTGGCGCAAGCAACTGGAGGTCTGCTGCCGGCGTGGGAGCGGCTGGCGCGGCGCTACGAGCGCTCCGTCCTCGACATCCCGGTGGCGATGCCGCAGGGCGGCGAGGCGCTCGCGCGCCATGCCGTCATCCTCGGGTACGGCACCGTCGGGCGCGCCCTCGGCGACGTGCTGCTGTCCAACGGCGTGCCGTTCGTCGCCCTCGAGCTCGACCCCGACGTCGTGCGCGACGGGCGGCGGCGCGGCCACCCGGTGCTCTACGGCGACGCCGGAAGTGATGATCTTCTACGCCGCTGCGGGGTCGAACGGGCGCGCATGGTCCTGGTGACGCTTCCCGACCCGGTCATGGCGCGCCGGGTCATACGCGCCGCGCGCCAGATGAACCGCGACCTGTTCATCCTGGCGCGCGGCCGCCGCGCCACCGAGGACGAGCCGCTCTACCAGGACGGCGCCGACGAGGTCATCCACGAGACCTTCGAGGTCGGCATCGAGTTCATCGCCCGGGTGCTGCGCCGCATGCATGTGCCGAAGCAGGAGCTCGAGCGCCAGATCGGCCGGGTGCGCAGCGGCCGCTACGAGATCTTCCGCCGCCGCGACTTCGAGCCGCTGCCGATCGGCGACATCCGCGCCACGCTCGACTCGCTGCGTGTCGAGTTCCTCGCCATCCCGGCGTCGTCGCCGATGGCCGGCCGGCATCTGCGCGACGCCGGCATCCGCGAGGCGACCGGCGCGCTGGTGCTGGCGGTCATCCGCGACGGCGAGGTGACCCACGCCCCCGACGCCGACTTCACGCTGCTGGCGGGCGACACGCTGCTGGTGTCAGGGGCCGTCGAGCAGGTGGTCCAGGCCGAGGCGCTGATCAGCCCGGCGGAAGCGGCGCCGGCCTGAGGATGGGGTTGGGCACGACCCCGGCGGTAGAGTTTCTGGCTTGGACAGGCGATGAAGCAGAAAAGATGCAGGTCAGGGCCAGCCGGGAGGCTATCTGTTGGGGTTCTGAGGTGGCGTCCCTAAGCGGCCGCCACCCAATCCTCGACGGCCGGTCCAAGTTGACGGAATAGGCCTTACCGGACCTACAATCACTCCTCTTGAATTTCCTATGTACTGCACTCGACTGGTCTTGAGATGACCGGATTGCAGGAACCCCGGGACGAGACGTTCATACTGTTCGGCAGCGGGGTGCACTGAGCGGGAACCGTTTCATGCGAATAACCGGGAGTCATCGTTCGGGATGGATCCTCATGCTCGCCACCGGGGCGGCGCTTGCCGCCGGGGCCGCGCCGGCTCCCCCCGCAGAGCCACCGCCGAAACCACCCGGAAGTCTCGACACCTCGTTCGGCGGCGACGGGACCGTCGTTCACGCGTTCGTCCCCGGCGCGGCCCCGGCGACCTCGACCCCGTTCGAGGCCCAGGCGATGGCGCTCCAACCGGATGGGAAGATCGTCGTTGCGGGCAGTGGGTCGCTCGGACGAACTGCGGTCATGCGCTTCACCGCCACGGGCGCGGTCGACATCGCGTTCGGTTCGCGGGGCCAGGTGCACGACGAGATGGGCGGCCCCGTCGGCAACGCGCTGTCGGTCGCCGTCCAGGCCGACGGCCGCATCCTCGTGGCCGGGTTCGTCAACTGGGATGGCGGCGTGAACGCCAATTTCGCCCTCGCGCGTTACGACACGGACGGATCGCCCGACGTCGAGTTCGGTTCGAAGGGATATGTGACGACCGATTTCGCCGCGGACCAGGACATCGCCTTCGCGATGGCACTGCAACCGGACGGCCGCATTGTCGTGGCGGGCCAGGCATTGTCGTGGGGCAAGAGCCAGGACTTCGCGCTCGCCCGCTACCTCCCCGACGGCACGCTCGACACCGGGTTCGGTGCCGGGGGAAAGACCGTGACGAACCTGCACAGCGGCGCCGACAGCGCAAGGGCCATCGCCCTTCTGCCGGACGGACGAATCCTGGTGGCGGGCACGTCGTGGCAGAAATCCTCCGGGTACGACTTCGCGGTGCTGCGCTACCGCGCGGACGGCCGTCTCGACACCGGGTTCGGCACGGGAGGCTCGGTCACGATCGACTTCGAGGGGTTGGAGGACATAGCGCATGCCATCGCCGTGCAACCGGACGGCCGCATCGTGGTCGCAGGTCATACCCTCACCATCTCGAACATCTCGGGGGAACGCGAGGACTTCGCGCTCGTGCGGCTCGACGCGGACGGTTCCCTCGACAGCACTTTCGGGCGGGGCGGCCGGCTCACCACCGACTTCGAAGGCCGCCTTGATCTGGCGCACGCGCTGGTCCTGCAACCGGATGGGCAGATCGTGGTCGCCGGCCAGAGCGTGCGCAAACGCGCCCCGACCAAGATCGATTTCGCCCTGGCGAGGTACTCCGTCGACGGCCGTCTCGACCACAGGTTCGGCGACGGAGGAAAGGTCATGACCGACATCGAGGGGCTGGCCGGTCTCGACGCAATCTCCGCGCTGGTTCTCCAGCCGGACGGACGCCTGCTGGCGGTCGGCAGGACCGTCTCGACGGAGGGGACGCATCACTTTGCCCTGGCGCGATACCTGCCATAGTCGGATCGGGCGCCCCCTCGCTTGACACCCCGCCGACGGGAGGCAGGCCGGATTCGGGAGCGCGGTCGCCTCGGCCGGCGACGTCAACGGCGACGGCGACCAGCTCTACCGTGCCAAGGACATTCTGCGCAACGGCTCGCACGTCGACGAGCGGTCGCTGGTGGCGTTGCTGTAGGGCGTTGCCCCGCGGGACGCCCAGCGAGCCATCCCAGGCTGCCCGCCCGGCCACCGGTCGAGCCCCTCGCGTTCGCCACCCGTCTGCAGGTTGACGGAACAGGGCTTGCCGGACCGGCAATCTCCCCGCTTGAATTACCCATGCGCCGGGCCGGCGTGGCGCATCGGTCACCACGCCCCGGAGTCACGCGCCTGCCCGATCAGGATGTCGGACATGGGGCCGGACAGCGCCCGGCGATTCGCTCGCCGGCGCGTCGTACCATCATCGGCTCACACGCCGCGAACGACTGAGTACCTCATGACGGGACGGGCCTCGATCCGAAGCGTTCCGATCGTCGGGTCCATCGCGATCCTGCTCGTCGGCGGCACCGCGGACTACACCGGAGAGTGGTTCGTTCCCGGAGGGCCGCAGGATGGCAACGGTTCGGAGAGCTTCGGCCGGCTGCTCGACTCTCGAGGCCAACCGGTCGGCGCCGAATTCCACGTCAACACGGCGACCGCCGGAGAGCAGAACCACCCAGCTGGTCATCCACCGCCCGCGATCGGCCGAACCCAGCCCTTGGCGGCCGGTCCAGGTTGATGGAATAGGTCTTACCGGAGCTGAAACCATAGGCCGGGGCTCATGTCCGCTGGCCTGTCGAGCACGACGATCGCTTGAAGACGATCGCCAGCATGACCTCCCAGCGGCTTTATAGCTTCTAGCGAGGACAGGCGATGAAGCAGAAAAGATACCAAGCCGGGCCTCCCGGGAGGCTATCTGCTGGGGTTCTGAGGGGTGGCGGGAGGCGGCCTGAGCCTTCACCCCCCACCACCCCTCCCGGATATCCAATCTCTTGAATACGCGCTGCGGGCTTGCCGCGGTCCCGCTGCCTTCCCTACTGGCAGTCCCCCGAGGCAATCACCCTAGGCTTCGCTACACCTGCCGTCCCGTATCCGCTACTGCCCCATCCGTCGTTGTAGGCGACCGGCTTGACTGACTAACCGTTCGCGGAGATACAATTCCCATCCAAACGCCCACAGGCTGGGGAAGGCCGCGCGCGTGGTGAGCCCAATATGAGGAAATGGACTGCGACGATTCTCGTCGTGATTCTGTTGGGCATTGCCGTGTTCCTAATCTGCGCTTCCCTCTGGGGTGGACGCTTTGTCGTCGGGACGGTTGATCAGGTCGTAAATGAGATCGTCCGGGTCTCCCACCTCAGCCCCTGGCTCGTGAAGGGAGTTGTCCTCGTACTCACGATCCCATTCTTCTGGGCCGTCGCGAACTATTCAAAACTATGGTGGGGGCATAACCCTCTGCGACCAAGTCTTAACCTCTACCTTAACAAGCACGGCATCATTATTGTGCTTTATGTGGCTGCCTTCTTCCTCAGTATGTATTTTGTCTCCCGCGGCGCCTACTATGACACTCAGGGTAAGCATATTAAGTGGTGCGCCGAGACGGCAGAAGGGATCCGCGAATTTGATTCCGAAGGTGTGGACCCCATATATGGAGTTCCACTGAAGCCTTGCTCTGAAGATCAAATACTCGCCCTGCGGAAAAAGACCGCCGGAATCCAGGAACCTACCCTCTTGGCCATCGCTGACCCGCGGACATTCGCATTCTTTGATGGTGTCTCTGGACGGCCACTGGTCTGGTACTCTCGCGCTGTCGACGGACAAATTGAACTGTACGACAAGCCGGGAACTCACCCTCGAACAGGTGCTCAGCTGACACCCATCGACAGGCTCGTCGTTGAGGAGGTCATTCGCCGTCATGACGAGCGGACTCACCAAGTTGAGGAGCAGACAAGACAAGCCGCTGCTGTGGAGGTCGCCCGCCAAGAACAGACGCTCATTGACCATTATCTCGACCGGACCATCGTCAACGAGCCCGCACGCACCCAGGTCGCCATCCTTGTTCAGGAAGGACCTCTTCCAGCTATTCTCGAGGAGTCGCTCGCAGCGTCTCTGAGAACACTCGGGGCTGAGCCCTTGCAATCCTTCTTTAAGCCAGCATTCACACACGACGGACGCGCACGCGCGCTATTAGATGGTGACTGGGCGTCGATCTCGGCGCTAAAGCTCGAAGAGCATATAGACGCCGTGCTCGTCGTGGCGGCAAGAACCGCCGTTACGAGCAGCACGCAATTTGATGGTCTGAATTCGGCGACCCTGACTCTCGACCTATCATGCGTCCAGGTTGTGCTCCGGCGTCGCTGTGGCTCACACACCATAAACTCCCAAGGCGCCGGGTTTTCCAAAGATGCAGCTACACTGAACGCAGCCGAGAAGGTACTACCGGCGCTCCGCCCAGCGCTCGCTGACATGCGATTCTGACCGAGGCCGTGCACTGGTCCGTCTTGATACCGGGGGGGGTCCTAAGCATGCCGACCTTTGATTTCTATGTGAAGGGTGTGTCGCTGATCACAACCCTGGTCTTGCTGCTCGCTGTTCCCGCAGCCTCCGCGCAGGGAATGGATGACGAGTTCAAGCCTTTAGTGGACGCGATTATCACGAGTTGCAGCCAGGCACAGGTAAAGCGAATTACCGTCGCGGACTTCACGGATCTGCAGGGTCAGGTTACTGAACTGGGGCGATTCGTCGCCGAGGAAATCAGTGGGAGTTTGGTCATTGCGAGGCCACACTTTGGCATCGTGGATCGCGCAAATCTGCGGGTGCTCCTAGCGGAGAATAAGCTGACCATATCAGGGCTTATAAATCCCGAAACCGCGAAGGTTTTGGGACAAATCGCTGGGGTGGACGGTATTGTGACAGGTACGATCACACCACTTGGCGACAGCGTTCGAGTTTCCGCTAAGGTAATCGCTACCGACACCGCGACGATCTTGGCAGCTGCGCGGACAGACATCGCCCGTACCAGGGCGATCGAGGATCTCCTTGAACGCGGCGTGCAGGGTGGATTTGCCTCGACTACCGCCAACGCTCAAAGCCCCGCCCTGCTCACATCGACCAGACCTCCCGGGCCAGCTGTTGGTAGCGCTCGTGTTGGGGTGCTTACGTTTACACTCCTAAGTTGCTCGAAAGCTGGTCGCAGTGTCAGCTGCAAGGGACTGATCACCAACAAAGGCACGACGACAGTTCACTTCGAGTTGGGTGCAGGTACGGCCCTAATTGATGACTTCGGCACTAAGGCGTCACGGGCGAGAATGAATATCGGCGGAGGTTCAACAACGGAATCTCTCGAACCAGATGTACCGATGAAGTTCGAGCTATCCGGTCAGGACATTTCCGAGCAAGCGAAACTCATCACAGTCGTAATCGAGGTGCCTGGATATGTTCTTGGACTTGGGTTTTCGGCGACCAACAACCAAAAGACCACATTCAAGAGCATCCCACTCACCGATGAGCGGTGAAGTGCCCTGCCCATGTAAGGGTCATCAACATGCAACCTAGCTCGATTCTCGTCTTGGTACATATCCCATTTCCTTGGTCCAGAGCTCCGGTCACAGCCTTTCGAGCCGTACTTCATAGATCGCGAGATCGGTTCCGCCAGCATTCTTTTCGTCAGTGTGCCTTTGCCATTGAATAGTGAAGCCCGTGGGAGGTTTAAAATCTGTAATTCTCAAGACGAGCGCTTCGGTGCCGTTGACCTTGTAACGTACAACAGTCCCCTGCTTTTCGATAGCGAGAGTTGAGATCTGATCCGTGACCGAAGGAAACGAGCCGGATGTGTTCCGAAAGAGAACGGTGCCGGTTGCCCGAAACGTAAATACAAGAGTGCCCGCAGTTACCACAAGGGGCTGCCCCTCCTCGTGCCAGCCTATCCAGTGACGAGCGCGTAGACGAAGACTCAGCCGAAAATCGTCCGGGAATGTCGGCGTCGGCACAACGACCTTATAGTTGCCGTTGGCGTTGGCCCAGAGCGCCTTGCTCCCGTCCCGGAGCTTGCCCACCATGACCTCGTCTTGCGCTTGCCATCCGCCCGGAAGAAGCCCTACAGCAACTCCGGAGAAATCCTCAGTGTAGACCGCTGAGGGCCGCAGGAGGGCATCTGTGCCTGTCGACGCATCAGTATACGCTGCGCTAGTGGCCTGGCGTTGCGATATAACCGTGGTGCTTGCGACTGCAAACACGCTCCCCGTCTCGGTCGACACGACTCTGGCGTTGATGCGCAATCCCTCCGTCGTTTGGGCGTGAGTTCCGGAGACGATCGCCTCAACACCCAAGATCTTGCCCAGCTCTTTCGCCGAATCGGGGTCGACGATTCCTTCCATCTGAAGCTTGTGTTCTCGGATTATTTTCGACAACATCAACCGCTCTACGACGTCGAACCGCTGTGTCAGAAACAAGCGGGTAATTAGCTCTTCGGAGAGAAGTCGACCGAAGTCCGTGACGTGTCCGTCGAGGTCGGAAAACTCGAGAACGGCGATCTTTGGCTTCTGAGATGCGGAGGGAAACTTGTAGGTCGCTGTGATCTGATCCGCAAGCTGTTGAGCACCCTGGACTAATGGGTCCTCCGTAGATGTCGCTGACATGAACATTAGCCCAGCAATAAGTGCTCCCGTCATCCAATACCTATTTCCCGGCATTAATTTCTCCTTGCTAGACCCGGACAACACGCATCTCATCTTCCCCGCAGGCTAGTCGCCCCCCCCAGCGCGAACCCGATCCTTCGATCGGTGGCGCAAATGTGCTATGTCATCCACGTTCGTTCACACTGTCCCGCCAAGAGTCACGAAGTCCTCTCTCCCCCCTGAGATACATGCTGTTGCAACACCCCCGGTCAGAAACACTCCGATTGCTTGTACGCCGGGCTGCGAATGCTGTCAACGGGATCTGGTCGGAACGTCCGAGGCGGGAAGGTCAAGGTAAATACCCTAACTCTTCAGTTGGTTCAAGGAGACTTGCGCCTGGCTCCCCAAGCGACAGTCTCCTCGAACTATCCTGGGCGACCCTGATCCATGGGTTACCCTTGAGATTGGCGGGGGCCATCTTCATCAGATTCGTGCTGTCGGCTGCCCACCGAGTACCTCGAATCACGCCGAATCCCAGCGTTCAGTTTCGGTGGACCACTACGCTCTTGCCTAGAATCTCCCGATGACAACCACCCCACCCTGACCTATAAGTTGCATCGGTTTCGTTATGGTCAGGATCTCAGGGTAAGTCCCCGCGGCGATGTGCACAACTGCATTCTGATCCGCAAGAAACGCTGCGCGGCCTATTGTTGCGACGGGTCCGCCCAGCGCTTGAGGTTGGGATGATCCATCTTGGTAACCATCCCGGTTCGCTCGATCGACGAATACTACACTGTAGTCACTCACCTCCCGCATTGAACCGGAGAAGCCACCAAAGCCATGATCAAAATGATTCTCGAGGTCTGGGCACGAGTGCGTCAGGAGGTACGACGGTTCACCGAGGTCATGGGCATCGGATACGCGCACCTGAGCTCCACCCAGCAACCAAAATGAGTGAATCAGCCCGCGGAGCGGGTCTGGAAGATCCACCACGTTGCAGAAAGCAGGGTCGTCAGGATTGAAAAAACCGAAGTAGCCGCAACCCTTCGGTAAGCCGACACACGTATGACCCCCTGCGGCTGGCACGAAGCAGTTGCCCCAGTTCTCCTCGAGAAGGAAGACCGCTCGTCTCGGTCCTTCAGCTTCGAGACCGTGATTCTGGAAGATGTCCGGGTCGAGCTCTGCATGTCCAGGCCCACCGGTCTTGATTAATGCCCAGGGCTGAGGAGAACCATCATCTCTACACCAAGCTCCCCACACTGGACCGAACGGACTCCCCTGTTCGGTTGACCCATCGGGGCCCCACATCCCGGCGAAGCCCATCCAACCATTGAGACTTGTCACGTAGCCATCAGGCCCTTCAACTCCATCACAGTCAGCATAATTGTGTTCACCAAGGTTCATTAACTCGCGTCCTCCCATCCAGCTCCGAGCAACGAAGCCATTTCCGAGAAAGAAATCGTCGAAGACACCAACAATAAGGTTCCTCCAGCCCCCCGGCTCGGGGTAGAGGGCATGTGAACCCTGGGAGACAAACACTTGTGGATGAGTCTGATCGACGACCCGCAACTGCCCCAAGGGCACGAGTTTCCGAGGCAATTTGTGCCCGGAATAAATCACGTCCTTTATGGTCGCTGTGTCCGGAATATCCTGGACAGTGAGATCCGCAATACCTGATAGCCGCACCTTGATGCCAACCCAATCTCCTCGATGGCTCTGTTCTCCAATACCTACAGGACTTGGAGCGTAGTCATACGGGAACCATAGGTAGTACCCGATCCCAACCTCATTGCTTCCGCTCTCCTTGTAGCATTCAAAGTAGGTTGGAAATACATCTGGATAGCCGACCATCTCTCTCGGATACTCTTCCAGGCCAACCAGGCCCAGATTGTCCGGCTGAATCCAAAATGGGTCATCCGCTCTCCGATGGGGTGGATTCGGGTCGGTCGTGCTCGATAGTAAATTCATGTCCGTAAGTGGGACACACCTCCGGTTCATCCTAGGCGGGAATAGCCCACCCGGACCGCGATCGTAAAAGCATACGCTGGGGTAATGACCTGTTAACCTGAATGCCTCCTGATGAAACCATTCAAGCGACGCAGGGAAAGTCGCCTCTTGGAAGTTCCAGAAGGAACCGGACCGCGAATCCACCTCGTTGAAGCGCCACTCCGGCGCAAAGCGTAATGCCAGCTGCTGCTCGAGAATATCGTTCATGCCATCATGGTCATGATCTGGTATCGGTGCCTGCGCGAATATCGAACCGTTCACCAGGAGTGCCAGCGCCAAGCCCATGCATCGTAGGCTGGTCGGCATGGTTGGGGAACCTTTTGGCGGCATCGATGTTCTCCCCGGACGATACGCGGCCGTTGTCACTGCAGATTCACCAGAACCAAGACGAAACCCTTTCCTTTATCAAGTCCCGACATGGCCTTGCCGACGACAGCACCCACCCATCGTGAGGGATCAGTGGCCCTCATGACACGCCCCGGATGCATCGAGGTCGTGAGAAGGTCACCAGGCAATATCGCTCCGTTGCTCACATCGGCGAGGGCGTAGGCACGGCCAGCGAGCGCCACTGAGGCGTTGTCGAAGTGAGCGCCGGGTGGGGCCAAGCGGATCCCAGGGACAATGCCTTCGGCACCGCTAACAATCCCTGCAACTCGTCGGTCGTATGGACGATCACTCAGTGTGAGTTCACCCGGATGTTGGTCATCAATGACGAGCACAGACCCCGCTGAAAAGTGCGACCCGCTGGCGAGGGCGAATGGTTCAGCGAGATCAGAGCCCCCTGTGATCGTGAGAACTCCAGTGGTAGTGGTACCGGAGACGTTGAGGGTGGATGTTGTTGATGTTCCACTGACCACAAGACTCGCCGTTTGTACTTGACCGGAAACAGCTACGTTGCCTCCGATCGTTGCGTCCCCCGTAAGAGCTAAGGGTCCGCTCAGGCTTAAGCCACCGGCGGCGCTCAGGGCGCCTTTCACGGTCAGATTCTGATCCACGGTTCCGGTGCCATGGACCAGCAGATTCATGTCGACAGTCCCGTCGCCATGCACCAGCAGATTATGGTCTACGGTTTCGTTGGCATGGACGACCAGTGCCTTGTGCACCTCCACGGGTCCATCGCTTCCCAACGTAAGTACAAGGGTGGAATCTGTCTTTACGATCAGCGGGCGGTTGTCTGTCGTCCCCAAGAACTCTCCACCGGGTTCTGTTCCACGGTTGCCCTTTAGCGACCAGACCGATGCCGGGACGCCCGAATCAGTTTTGGCGGACGGCGATGGCGGGCCCACGAGGAATGCGGCCAGTACGACGACCACCGTTATCATGAGATAGGCACTTCTGATGACCTTCCTATTCATACTGCCCCCCTTGGAGTTGACGGTCGGCATTGTTTCTGTTTCGTAGTTGATTCATTCAGACGATAACTTTCCTTCGGTCTGCCCCTCACAACCCTCGCCCCGCGAATTGGGGCGTAATCGGTCGCGCAACGCACTGCCCTGAATGGACTCATAGCAGCGATCCAAGTACACATTGCTGAGACTGAAAGTCAGGGGACTGTCTGCAGCGCCCGCTCAGTGGACGATCTCGATATCCAGCACTGGGTGCAACTCCACGCAGGTCCTCGACCTGCCGTTCTGCCGATGAGAGAAGTCGAAAAACCCAACACCTCTGACGCGCACCTTCGTGTCCACGAGGTCCTTCATGCTGCCATCACCGAGCACTCCGTCCCTGAATTGGTCGCGGCCCTTTTTCAACTGCGCCCTCCACCTCAATCGGCCGCCGCCCCGATCGACGCCGACAACAACAGGTTCCGGATGTCCTCGCCACCTGACCACGGGGTCACGCTGCGCGCTCTTGTCCTCGACCGACCGGCTCAAGCTTGGTCCAGCGACCATTCGGGAAACGGCCATCCCGGCTTCAGCTGTGATGGCTCTACCCACTTTCGGACAGCGGCATCCGCAAGCGCGTAACCCCAGTTGATGAGCCTCCTCTGCTCTTCATCGGTGAAGGGATCCAGCCTTGTTCGGATCGAGGCGAGGCGATCGGACCATGACTTGTCGACCTTCAGTGCCCCGTCGACGGTGAATTTCTCGATCGGCCACGAGATGAGCCAGTAGGCGCCGTACGCCTTCTTCAAGATGAAGTCCTGAGCGAGGACTCGCCGGCGCAGATCGCGGTCCTGCTCGATAGTGAGGCCATAGGCCCGGTCGAGCTGATTGTGCCAGAGTGGCTTCGGACCGAACTGCATCGATGGCGACCCGCCGGCATCACTCACCAGAAGGGTCCCGCATCGCTTCCAGATGGCTTCCAGCCCCATGTTGTCATAGACGCCACCATCCGCGAGAGCAACCTGACGGCGCAATTCTTCGTGCTCGTAGAGGTAGGCACCCTCGACCTTCTCGAAGGCCTTCGGGTTCAGGTCCAAGACAACGGGAGAAAGGACCGGGGGAAAGGCCGCAGAGGCGGCGACGGCAGTCGCTATCGGGAATTCGTGCTTCTGGAGCAGGCCGATCTTGTAGTCCCCCGAGTACGGCTTCTGGAATCGCCAGTTCGATCCAGTCCCCAGGTTCGTGGCGTTGATGATGAAACGCGGACGGTCGGGGAGACTCTGGAGTCCATGGTCTCCGAAGAGGTGTTTGCGGTACTGACCGACGACGACGTCCGCCACCGACCGTCCGGGCGTCAGGAGCCCCTTCCAGATTGACGGTGTATCGATCTTGCGCTTCGTGAATGTCAGAATCGGCTCGACAAGGCCCTCCTGAAAGCGCTGGGCCACTCCCCCCTTGAAGTCGAGCTTCTCCCAAGCGGTAGCCAGGACGCCAGCCGTGATGGAGCCGCCCGAGACGCTCGAGATCCGGTCAAGGCGCGGCAGCCACCCCATCTCGTTGAGCCGCCAAATAGCGCCTACGTGAAATAGGCTGGCTCGGAATCCCCCACCGGACAGGGCCAAGCCGACCAGGTTCCGCTCGACCCCCTCGCTCCCGAACGGCATCGGATAGTCTCCCCGTCCCCTATAGTGCTAACAGCCCGGCCGGCAGCTGCTGACTGTGAACGGTTGCCCAGCCTCCAGCGCCTTCACCTCCAGGTCGGTCCCGTTCGTCCTGATCACGATGTGATCCCCGTCGGCGTCATCGGTCGTGGTTCGGCCTTCGGCTTCGTCGTTCTGATCGGTTCGGTAGATGCGGATGCCGGCGTTGTGGCAGCAGCAGCGTCGAAGCGTGGAATCTTTGGGTAGGAAGACCGGCGTTGACCCGCTGCCTTGATAGTTTTTCCGACCTGAGCTCACGACGACGATCTCCGGGTCAACCGCTGTGATGAACGGGACGGTTGACGAGGTCTCGCTGCCGTGATGCCCTATCTTCAGGACCGTTGACTTGAGTTTGTCAGAAGCGACGCTGCCCAGGAGATCCTCCTCGACGTACTTCGGCTGGTCGGCGGAGCCGGTCCGCGACTTGCCCTCCCCGTCGCCCATGAACAGGAAGCTCCGGGACCCGTACTGCAAGCGGAGGACGATCGAGGAGTTATTCTCGAGAGTGTTCCCGCTTCCCAGGCCCGTCGAACTCCCGGGATACGAGTAGAGGATCTCGGCGGTGATCTCGCTACCCCAGTCCAGGCTACCGAACTGTTGTTTCCCCAGGTGAACCTGGCCTATCCGTCCCGCCGTCTGGTCCTGCTGCACGGCGGCCAGGAAGGCCGGGTAGGCGACGCCCTGTTTCGGGTAGCCGGGGTCGTAGTAGTCGTGGATGGTGAAGTGTCGTCGGAGTCCATCAGCCCCGGGATAGTGGTCGTCGTGCGGGTGTGTGACGATGAGAGCATCAAGCACGGCGCCGTCGTGGCCGTGCGCCTGCAGATACTTGAGCATCTGGTTCGTGCTGTCGGATGAATCCGGGCCACCATCGATGACGATGTTGAGCCCCTCGAATTTGCCGTTGCCGTCGATGCCGTCATCGAACGTGTGAATCCAGATCCCGTCGCCTTGGCCGACGTCGACGAAATGGACCTCCAGCCAGGCGTCTGAGGGCGGTGGCGCCGGTGCTGGTCCCGGAGTTGGGGCCGTGGCCGGCTCGAGGTACATCTTGGCGACCCATCCTGATCGACCATCGGGGAGATTCACCTTGCGCCAGTAAGGCACCGAAGCAATCACGGTGACGACGGTCCCGGGGCTGATGCATTCGAATGGCTCAGTTGCGGTGCTCGAGTCCGAGCGGACCTTAAGGCACGGGGTGGCGGTGTCACGAACCACGCACGTCACGGGGTCCTGAGCCACGGCTGCAGAGAAGAGGCTCAAGCAACCGAGCGTGACCAGGAGGGGCAGTCCGGGCGTAGATCTCCGGCGTCGCTGGCAAGATGACGGCACAGTTCCCACCGCAGCCAACCATCGAGGCATGGCAGACCCCATGTATCGAGCGAAACCGAGCGGCGAACTTGCCGGCTACGCTACAGGAGGGGTCTATCTCGGTCAAGAGGGCCTCGCCGAGATTCTGTGGCGCCTACGTGTTGTTACTGACATTGCGGAATCAGCGGACTCATGAGGCGTCGGGTGATCGCCCTAAGGTCTCGGCACCGCCCCGCACCGGGAGCTCGCTTCCAAGACCACATCCCGTCCCCCTCGACGAAGCCCCAGGCAGCGAGACGGCGCTTACCATCTTCGGTGTCCAAGCAATTCGAGCCCCGATCATCCGGCCTACGTGTTTCTACGAATTGCACATCCAACTCGCCCGGGATAGGGTGCAGCCAATCGTGCCCAGGTCCTTAGGGACCACCCCGGCCCCACGGACCTGCACACCTCAGTGAAGGGAGGTCGCCGTGAAGAAGAGTTCTCTCGTGCTGACGGTGATTGGGGTCGGTCTGCTTCTAGGGATCGGAGGTTTTGTTTCCATCGCGGGGAATCAGACTTCTACGACAGCAGGGACATCAGCGTCCGCCGTCGCGGACCCATCCGTCGACTCCGGGTGTCTCGCTGATACAACCAAACCAGGGATACAGGATTTCTCCTCAGCTGAGGAATCCCCAATGGTGAATCCCTGTGCCGGCGTAGTCTGCCACTCGAATTCGAACTGTCAGCAGTGTTGCACGAGCGGCGGATACACTCTCTGGCGATGCTTCAAGTCCACCCATACCTGCGTCTGCGCCAACTAGCCCGCACCTGGACGGCCGGGCGGTCTCAGTCGGGGCTGCCCGGCCCTTCTAAGGGATGGGGCCCCGGCTGGTTGGCACCTTGTACGCCCACACCCCGTCCGCCTCGGCGAAGCCCCAAGCGCTGAGCCGGTGCTTCCCTTCCTCGGTATCCGCGCCGGCCGTGACCTCGCCATGTACCGCCTCCTCACGCACCCGCGCCCAGATTCGGCTGGCGACGCCTCTCCTGCGGCAGTCCTTGCGGGTTACGAGGTAATGGAGGTGCGAAATCTGGTGATCGAACACGGCGTAGCCGACGACGCCTATCGTGCTCGTGGCGGTCAGCACGACCACGCCATCTCTCTCCTGATTCCTCGCGTGGAAGCGAGTGGCCGTCACCCAGGCCGGTTGATCAGTTTCCAGCCATGCCGTGACGGCTTGCACTTCGACCTCGACCTCGAGATCCGGGTCACTAATCGGGGTCATGCGATCAGATTCTACGGCAGGGTGGTATCCCGGCCGGGTTCGGCGCCGGGGCTGCTCTGCCAGCTTCCCGCGTGACAGCTACCCGCCGGCCGGATCAAGTAGAAGTACCCAGATCCGACGGCTGGCGTCGACGTGTCCGTCAGAACGGTCGCGCTCGCGAGATCCCCGGATAGGTCTACGACGTAGGCCGACATCGTCACGAGGTCGCCCCGAACGAACTTCACGTCGGCAGGGGCAGTCCATGAAAACGTGTCGTTGTCGGCAGCCAAGAGAGCCTCGCCGAACACGACGGGCCCCTGCCCGGGGTTGGAAATGTCTGGGCAGTTGTCGCAGGCGTTGAGCACGCCGTCGGTATCGACGTCCCAATAAGCCGAGATGTCGAGTGTGGCCGCAGGATCGAGGGCGGTCACGTTCGTCGAGTTGCGAAGCCCATCGAAGTAGTCCGGATCATCGATGACCCAGAGCGGATCGAGCGGCTTCGGGATGATGCCCAGGGGGAACGAAGCGTCGAGGTAGGCCTGGAACTCGGCATCGGTCATTCCGGCGACCGCGGGGTCGTTGAAATTCGCCTTCATGTGCTGGAACTCGAAGTCAGACGCCGCCGAGAGCAGGGTGCGCATGTCCGAGAACAGCTCGGTCCCACCCGGCACGACCGGATCAGTCACGTCGAGCGCGGCCTGAAAGCCGCAGACGCTGCCCACTGTCTCATAGTCACCGGGCTTGAGCTGCCCCATCCAGTCCGGACGGCCGTAGAGCGGGTCCCCATCGACGACCGTCAGTAGCACGTCCTCCTCGGTGGCCTCGATCGGCGCACTGAATGGCGCTTCGGGATCGCCGCCGATGACGGCCAGGTCAGCGAACATCCCGGGCCGCAGGCTGCCGACGACGTTGCACCAGTTGAGTGAGCGTGCGGGACTCGTCGTCACCATCTCGACTATCTCGCGGTCCGTGAGAGCTCCTGACCAGACGGTGTCGTTGATCAGGGCGAGGCTCTTAAGGGAGGCGAGCAGGTTCTTGTCGCCTGCCGGGCTCCAGTCGGTGCTCAGAGAGACCGGGATGCCGCGCTGCACCGCCCCAGGGACGTCGGCCGTGGCGCCATAGTAGAGGTAGTTGCTGGTCGGGGCGATCACGAGCTTGGCGCCGGCCGTGGCAATCTCGTCGAGGTCGGTGGATGTGAGCGCCGAGCCATGGATGATCACCGTCTCAGAACGCAGAAGACAGATGTCCTTCAGGGCCGGGAACTCCAACACTGCGTCCTCCGCCGTGCCTTCTCCGAGATGCACGAGCCAGGCATCGACATTCCCCGCCTCCATGCTCGCCGCAAGGGCAGGTGCATCCTGCGTCTGGAAGGTGGAATCCAGAATGGACAGGGCGCGCTGGCGAATGCGGTCGATCCCGAAATTGGCGACGTCGACGTTACGAGCCAGATGGCCTGTGAAGCCCGACGAGAGGGGGGAACTACCCTGCTCGGTCGTGGTCCCTGCTGCCAGCGCCTTTACCTCGGCGTACTTTCCGACTTCCGGCAGGAGACCATAGTAGTTGGAGTCGGTCAGCAGGTCATGCGGATACCGCACGTTCTGCCGGTAGCTATCGAGCGCCGTCCAATCACCCACATCCTGCATCAGGGCCGGGACCGTCCAGGCGGGGGTCGTGTTGAAGGTGATGTGGTCGTGGATGTTCATCAGCCCCGGGAAGATCAGCGCCCCCGTTGCGATGACCGGGGCCCCGGCGGCTTCGGGTGGTAGCGGGTCTCCCTCGGGGATGAGAGCCAGAATTCGGTTCCCCTGGACGTAGATGGCGCCCGGATACACTTGCTCCACTTCGGGCAATGTCCCGTCCATCGTCACAAGCGTGCCTGTGAGCACGTAGCGTCGGGCCTGCAGCGTGTTCAGAGCTCCCGGAGTACCCCTATCCCCCAGCCCGAAACTCGAGCGGGCAGCGGCCCAGGACAGGTGGTCGGAGGTCGGGAGCTGGGGGCTGACCCGCTCCACCGACTCCCCTACGCTGTCCGTAAACGGCGACCCGGTGTAGACGAGCCGGTCCTGCTCGACGCTGGAGCCGTCGACGAGCACGACTTCGTCGCCACTATTCGCGAGGTTGAAGTTGGTCCACACGAGATCCGGGATGAATCCACCGTTGAGGCCGGGGTCGGACTGTGCCGCGATGACGAGGAATCCGCCGGGCTGGATCGCGACGGCGGCGCCCCCCGGGATCGTGTAGGCGTTGGTGTCGTCGTCCCTGAGTGTCCATCCCTGGACGTCGACGGGGGCCGAGCCAGAGTTGTAGAGTTCCACGTACTCACCCGCCGCATCGCTGACCGCCGCGGGATTGATCATCAGCTCGTTGATCACGACGGGCCCACCGACCCGGAACTGGAAGGGCAACCCGGGTTGGCAGTTCACAGTGCGCGTCGGAGTCGTGCATCCACCCGTGGAGCTACCGGAGTTCATCGGCGTGCCTTCGACCGGGCCATTCGTCCAGTTGGCGGCCTGAGTACCTGGCTGCGTCGGGTCGACCCGCTGCATCGTTGCCTTCGTAGTGTTGTTGCCGGCGTACCACGCATCCACCAAGTCCTGGACGGTGCTGGTCGCATCGCGGAGGGTCAGCACTTCAACAGTGTTTCCCAGTGCACCCGTGTAGATCTGGTCGGCCGTGACCCCCGGGACCGTGTTGTCGTCCGTGCGCTCCAGAAGGGAATACCCGTGGGCTGGGATGCTCCCAGCGAGGGTGATGCTCGGTGTCCCGTCCGTTGCCACGAGCGTCCATCCGGTCAGGTTGATGGGGCTCCCCGTGTTGTTGTAGAGCTCCATCCACTCGCTATTCGCGCTAGCGAGATTGCCCATCCAAGCAATCTCGTTGATGACCACGTCGAAGGTCTGTGCCTGGACCTCGTTCGCACAGAAGGGAAGGGCAAGCACGGCAGAGGCGACGACAACGAAGTACCAGCGTCCGGGCGCCTGAATCACCATTCGTGGTCCCCTGCGAGTGTTAGTTGAAGTCGCGAAAACGGTTGTGGCAGGAATCTGGCGCGACCCTGCTCACCTGTCAAGCATGAATCCGCCCATCAACTTGCCCGGAACCCCGCACCCAGCAGATACTTCCCGCCACCGGGGACCCACCAACAGGAGGACTCTGCCCATGCGGAAAGCCACGCTGTACGGCCTGTCCGTGCCCCTTACCGCGAGGTGTGCGATGAGGTCATACGTCTTGTCGCTTGCTCTACTTCTTCTGACTGCGGGTACACCCGCGTCGGCTCAAACAGTCGACTTCACGGCTCTCGTATCGCTGCAGGACCCGTCCTTGACAATCAGCTACACTCCCCTCGCTGTTCCTGGCTACTGTCCCCCTATAGGATCGGGTAATTTCCCGCTGCCTTGCATGGATCAGGTGGCCGACGGTATCCCGCATTCGCTTGGGACAGACGCGGCTGGGCGAGCCTATGCTCTCCGTTACCCATTTCACTCCTTCTGTGACCCAGGTGGCCTTCCCGCGGAGATTCGCCGAGGCGACGGAAATGGTCCGACGCAGCCGATCGCCCTCCTGACTCTCACGGCGCCCAACGCCCCTGGCTACGTTCAGCGGTTTGGCGTTACCGTCCCATGGTTGGATCCTGTCAGTGGGACCCTCACCATGGTTGCAGATGGGATACTGCTCTACTCGAGCAATTGTTTCGCCGTACCAGATACCGAGGGTAGTATGAAGGTCACGATTGGAGGCCTCCCCAAGCTCTTCGACACCCTCCTCACCTTCATCCCCGGCCAGCAGGCGTTGAACATCCTGACGCCGGCGATGCCCGACGGATTCAGGTCCGCGGACTCGCTGCAGGTGTGGACGGGGAACGTGCGCTCCATGCCCGATTGGTCGCAGGCGCAGCCCCTCGCGTGCTTGGCGGCCCAGAACCCGGTGCCAGGCCAAGTCGTGAGCGCGCCCGATTCCCTACCGGATCCCGTGGTCGGCGAGGGCCGCTACTACCTCGTGGCGAGCCAGAAGGGAGCCGACAGGAGGCTCGGGAGGCAGTACGTCAACGGGGCGTTCTCGGCGAGGCAGCCGGTGGGCAGCTGGCGAGTCGTTCTGCCGGTCTAGACGATAATCGTCGCTGAATGCGTTGCATCTCAAGTTGGTGACCACAGCGAAGAGAGCGACCTCCATCCTGAGTAACACCTGCGGAGCGTGCGACGAATGCCTTAACGGGTTTCGAGCGCGATGTGGAACTGCGTGGCGGCGCCGAGGCGGGCGGTCACGTTGTCGAAATTGACCGTGAACTCGGCGGTGTCGCCGGGGCTCACCGTCCCCACCTTGGTGGCGGTGGTGCCGGCGCCCACCAGCTTGAAGTCGGCGTCGTACAGGGCGACGGCGATGCCGACCGAGGCCTGGCGGGTCGAGCCGTTGGTGACCTTCACCCCCGCCTTGTAGCCGCTCTTGATCCCGAGGATCGTCGAGGGCCATTCGAAGCGGATCTCATCGGCCCGGATGTCCTCCACCGCCAGGTCGAGGGTCATCCTGACGTTCCCCTCGAAGCGGTAGCGACCCGAGTTGGTGCCGGCGTCGGCCGGTGCCGCGGCCCTGAGCAACGCGAGGCAGAGGAGTGCCGCGGCGACGGGACGGAAGCGGCGGACGACCGGGCGTCGGGTGCTGATGCGCATGGGGCGGTCCTCGTCAGTCTTCGAATGTGACCTGCTTGACCGAACTGTTGACCACGAAGATGCGGACATTGTTCTCGTGCGGATCGGCGGGGGTGAAGAAGAACCCGTGCCCCCCCGGGGTGTACTGCTCGGTGGTGCCCCAGATCTTCTCGCCGTCCCGGAACTCGACGATGGTCTTGAGGCCCGCGACCTGTTCGCCGAAGCGGCGCGCCCGCTCGACCTGGCGCCGCTGGAATCCGAAATCGCGCACGTAGAACAGCGCCTTCAGCTCGGACAGGCGGATAGTGGTCGGGATGCCGCCGCCCTCGCTGGGCAGCAGGTGAAAGGTTTCGGACTCGGGCCGGAAGTCCTGCGTCGCCCCGCGGAGCATCCGGCCGTCACGATAATGGGCCACCACTTTTTCTTCCATGCGAATCTCCTCAACAGAACCATCCAACAGCACCGCACAAAGCCACGCCCCGGGCCCCTGCGAACGCAACGAGTCTGAGTGACACCCTTCGGGGCGACCTCACAAAAACCGGGAGGCAGGAACTGCCCCCTCAACGTCGCGCCAGGACACGACATCATCGGTCAGATCCACACTGGCACAAGAGGTAAGCCTCTGCCTCCGGTACGCCCGACCTACGACCACCCAAGTCAACTTGGATTCTACGGTTCCTCTCCGGACGCATCTGGATAAGCGTCCCCGTCAGTAAGCCCGCCTACAACGCTCGCGATGTATCGGTCAGGGTCGTGTCCCACTTCTCCCCTGAACCGCTCCATGGCACTGGCTATCGTCTTAAAATAGGAACGAAATGCCTTCGATGCTTCCAATGCTTCTTTACGAGACGGGGGGACGGGAAGGCGAATCTCGCGATATCGCTGGCCGCAGTCCTCACGATTAGTTTGCATCAGCGCGATCCGTCTCCACTGTTCGCGGGTTGCCCGAAGACATAGGGCCCAGAAAAGTGAAAAGGCATCCCAGACACCGTCCCCGTCCTTCTCGACCCGGAACACGAACATCTCCTTTGTTAGCACAACCTGTTCCTCGCCTGGCAGAAGGACGGCGAACTCTCCGATATTGCTGCTCGCTCGATTTGGCGTGATCAAGTCAAATGCTTCGAGTCCACTCTTGTCTCCCCTCCAATATTTTCGAGCGACGCCGTCAGAGACAAGGTTGGTCGGATTGATGTTGACGCGAAGACCTCGAATGTCCGACACCTTTACATAGGGGATATGTCCTTTTCGTTGATCGTTCCCAGGACTGCCATGTCCACCTCGCACGCGAATCACACCATCCCTCTCGAGCTTTCCAATCGTCGTCTCATCCCATCCGAGTTTCCCCTTCAGCGACTCGAACCCTGCTTCATAGCGCCTGTCGAAGTAGGTGGGAACAAGGATTCGACGTGCCCAGACCTCCCTTAAGTCAACACGTCGAATGGCTGGGCTGCTACGCCTCGCCAAGTACCCGTCGACGAGGTCGTTCAGTTCATCATCTACCTCTCCCGTCCTTTTGCCGGTCGCAACATCCGTTTTATAGCGTATACCTCCGCTCTTATAGATACCGCACGTGCGGGCGTTGATAAACACCACGTCATCGGACATCAGTACTCTCCTCACACGACGCTGAGTTGAACGCCTGACGCGCGGGCGGGTCTTAGATCTTTTCAAAGACGTAGAAATTGGTTTTCGCACGGCAGAATCCTTGGAACGCCTCCATCGGCACATTTGCCACGACAAGTGGCCTCAGTCGCGTTCGGGTCCAGTCCAGCACGAAGCTATAACCAGACGAGAAGAAATAGGTCTCCGGCAACACGATGCCGATCTTGCCTCCGCGACGAATCAATTGATAGGCCCGCTCCAAATATAGCAAGCCAATCTCCAAGTCGTCGAACTGTCCGTCGGTGTTCTCCGCAATCGATAGACCCGCAAGGCGGGAATCGTCGGCTGATACCTTTAGGTCCTTCCCGAACGGAGGGTTTGTCACGGCGATACTAAATCGCCCATCCGCAAATATGCTGCCGGTAAGGTGTGGATATTCTGATGACCACTTGTGGATCCGGATCGAATCTCCTCGGACGCAGTGAGCAGACCCGTCCCCCGCCACTTGCATAACAGCTTTTGTGAGTTTGACTCCGATCGGATCCTTATCGATTCCGAAAATATGAGTCTGTGCCCAACGGGACAGTTCTGCTTGTGTCAACGCTGGATTCTGTCGCTGGAAGTGAAGCATCGTCTCGACGAGAAATCCGCCCGTCCCGCAAGCGGGATCAATCACTAGATCGTCCCACTGAACGTCAAGAAGTTTGATGCCTGCCCGAATCACTGCCTGCGGCGTGAAGTACTGGCCCTCTCCTTGAATTAGTGCCTGGCTACGCAGAACCTGAAATGCTGTGGATACCGTCGAGATACCCAAATCAACCAATCTGACGGGGCCCAATGCCTCGGTGCACGCAGTGAGGCTGTTGTCGTCGAGACGAAGGTGCTTGTCCTTGTCTGTTGCGAAGACCTCTGGGTAAACGCTGACGAACTTGTCAAATCGGTCTCTAATAGCTTCTGCTGTGGCGTGGGCGGTCGCCAACGGCCGGAAGAAGGGTGGCGCCGAGGGTCGTGCCTTGGCTTGCTTATCGCTCTCGAGTTTCAGAAGGATGACGCTGCATAGCTGATCCAGCTGGTCCTCTCGGCGGGTTACCTGTGCGTCGTTACTGACCACTTTGGCGAGTAGCCGTTCGACCGTTCGTTTTAGAACGTCGACCGCAGGCGCCTGAAGATCTCGATAGACCAAGTGCTGAAAGTCGGGCTCGATCTTCTCGTGTGGCCTGGGCAGGTTTTCGATAAGACGGGGTTTCTCCAGAATCTCGCCAGAGGGTCGGCGGTAAAGATACGTCGCCTTTGCCCCGTCTTCTGGGTCGTTCGCTAGAACACCAAGCCGAGCATGTGGTTCGCTAGCGAGATAGCGCTCCAGTTGCTCAATGCCGGACTCATCCTGAGGAAGCTTGCACTCGACGATGAACACCAGGTGCTTCGACTTCCCTGCCGTCTTCGCAGTGTCGAAGAGTGCGATGTCCACCGGATACCCCTCGAAGGATTGCCCACGCTCTCGTAGAGTTGCTTGGGAGGGTGACTTGGGCACGCGCCACTCGCGATGCCCGAAGAGCATCTGTTCGAGTTTCCACCCGAGGGCGAGCAATCGGACGATTGTCGGCCCCACGACCCGCTGCTGCTCGGGGCCGTGCTTGAGGAGCGCAAATACACCGGGCGGCAGTTTGGTGGGGGAGGGGGGTTGTTTCGGCAAGATCCGTCTCCTGAATGCGTGCGGTCGTGCTGGAACTGCGTCGCGCTCGCTCAAGTCCTGACACTGGAAACTCACGAAAACGCCTTGACTTCCCTACCGCCTCCAAGCGTGAATCGCTATCTGGAGGATCGCCGAGAATGCCCCACCTCAGCCCCCAGACCCTGACCCGCACCGAGCAGCGAGCAATCCTGCGCGCCACGGCTGGCAACCCCCGGGACCGCCTGATCTACAGCTTGGCCCTCGGGACCGGCCTCAGGCTGGCCGAGATCGTAGGGCTGAACGTCGGGGATGTCTATACCCTGGAGGGACGGCCCCGGATCCGCATCAGGCTGCGCCCTGAGATCGCCAAAAGCGGCCGGGCTGGCGACGTGTTCCTGCCCGACGCCCTGCTGGCCAAGTTCCGGAGATTCTGGCGCCACAAGGCAGCGAGGTGCGAGGGGCTACGGCCGGAGGACCCGCTCTTCTGCTCGCAGAGCCGTACCCGGATATCCCCTCGGCGTGTCCAGTTCGCCTTCCGGACCTGGCAGGCGAAGGCCGGGTTCGACCGGCTCTACCCGTTTCATGGGCTGCGCCACACGGCGGTGACGGAAGTCTACCGGCGATCGAGGGACCTGTTCCTGGCGCAGAGGTTCGCACGGCACGTGTCGCCGCTGACAACGACGGTGTACACGCATCCGAGCGATCAGGAGATGTTCGAGCAGGTACGTCAGCTTCCTTGCTAGGTGGTAGTCACACCGCCGCGCCATTCTCGTTCGCGCGGATTTAATGCTCACCAACAGACAGTCGAAATGGCCCTCAATAGGCCGGCACAGTTCTGGCTTGCTTCTCGCATCAACTCCTCGTAGCTGAGAAGCCTAATTCGCGGATCGTAGTTCTTGGCCACTGTTGTAATGACTGATTTTGGGAACGCAGCTCTTCCAATGAGCAATGTAATGTGTGGCTCTTCGTATCGAATCCCATGCCTCGCCCATAGTTGCTTCCGCACATCAACCCGATCCAATTCGGACAAATACTCCTTACACTGTTTGATGGCGTTCTTCAGGTAGCTCGCGAGCCGAGGCGGGCCAGACGGATCTAGACGAAGACTGAACGACTTGGGTAACTTAATCTCCAGCGGTTCCCACATCTCATCCCGCAAATGTAAGAAAAAATCAGGCCGCCTTCGAGAGGACGCAATGATGACCTGCGCCTCAACCGAGATGATGCGCGGCGAAAGCAGGTTGACAAGGTGCTGCTTCAAGAACAGCTCAATAGTATGTTCTGGAGGGCATGTCCGGATAAGATCCTGCAGTTCGTTTAGCGGCTCAGTGACTGCGAGCACCGCGTATGTTGCCGGGACGCTAAACGTCAGTATTTCAGGCTTCGGTTCCCCTACTACGAAAATGTTGTGTGACTCGTATGGGAATACTGATATGCCCGAGGGTGAGATGCCAACGGCAAAGCTATCACATGGCGCGAGCGCCTGCCGCACAATGGTTTCCAGGTCTTCATCCGCTGCTAGGGTCCGAGCAATACCCCTAGGATCGATCAGGTCTACACGGATGCCGAGGCTCTCGCAGATTCTTTCTTGCTCAGCAAGAAAGTCAGCCGGATTGGCATCATATTCACTATGCGCATCGACATTGCTGACATAGTACGTGCCCTGGCCGCCGCTCCCGTAGGGAGAAGTGTAGGGTGAAGGTAGCGTCCCCTCAGGGAGAATCGTCGCTGCCTCACGGAGGTCGCAGTGAAAGACATCAAGGAATGACTTATAGGCGACTAGGTTCGGGGCGTGATGTGTCACCAAGAAGTCCGCAGCAAAGGAAGCTGCCCCCCCCATCTGCACCTCGTGGCGGTAGTGACTTACGACCAGATACTGACCGCCGAGAGAGGTGCAGCTGGATTCCAAGGTGCCCCCCTGTCGGACTTGTTCCGCCTTCAGAGCAGCCACGGTAAACCGGTTGAACTGGAGGGGCGACAGACTTGCGATTAGTCGTGTCAGAACGTCCTCACTTAACCTCGACATCATAGGGGTTTGCTGACGCTCTGAAAGGGCAGATAGGGGCTTCGCCGAGGTCTACGCGCGAGGACGGGCGGGCGCTCCCGAGAAACGGCCACACGCAATCTCCGAGGCGAAGTCACTGCCCCTTATCCTCGTTTAGTCCTATCAAGTGCCACACACCAGTCGTCTTCCGATCAAAGGACCAACCCGATTCGCGGCAGACCACTGCTCCCGACTCCGCAACAGCGCCCCTCCGTCCAGCAGAACAGTCGTTCGCGATCCCTGCCCGACCCTTCCTTCTCTCCTGGGGGCGGAAGTAGCCTGTCGTCGCATTCTGGCACACCACTTGAAACCGCTCACTGGAGCGCATCTACTGGTGAGCCATGGTTATGGCTTTCGCCATCGCCGTCCACACGCCCTTCGCCTCCCTGAACTTCCGCACCTGCGCTTTCTATCGTGGCTTCAGCTGCCTCATGTGGCCCATGTAGCGGCCTTGGAGTACCAGGGAGGCGCGGGCCTTGGCGGAGAGGCGGGGGCGTGAGCGCGGCTGAGCCGTCGCTGCTCCGTCCGTTGCGATGACCCTCTGGAGCGTGCCGTCAAGCGAGCGGAGTGCGGCGCGTAGGGTCTTGAATTCACTCCTGAGACTCGATGCTATCCCATCCCTCACGATGCTCCCTCCGAAAGGCCACTCGGTGGCCGCGCGAATTATAGACCACGGCGCAGCGCGTCTCGCCGGCTCGCGACGTTTTCATTGGTTCCCTGTCTTGATACAATCCCTCCATCTTCAGAGGAGGGCCAATTATGACCAATCTTTTGAAGGCGAAGGAAACACCCCATTCGCGGGGATAATCATGGTCCGCTGGCAACACGATCACGGCTGGGCGCCAGAGACTGGACCACGGAGCCCAAGTTATCGGGGTCTGGAATCGTGGCAAACCACGTAATGGGGCCCGCGGAACAAGACTTTCTACAGGTTCTTGATTCTCCTCATCCGCTACCGCCCCTCCTCGAATATCGATGGGTACATCCTCTCGACGAACGCCGCCGGCCCGGAGTATGGGAGAACACGCTCAACTAGAAACGAATCGATTAGACCGGCGATCGTCCCCAACACCGGACCCGCCCCCGGCAACATGGAGACTCCCGACCCCACCAAGAAGCGCAGGCCACGAACCGTAGGAAGATTCGCTAGCGTTCCGAGCCTGTTCCTTACACCGTTGACTACCTCCTGTACCTCCTTGTCACTCAGCGAATCTACGTTCCTCAGCCATGCCCGAAACTCCCGGCACTCTTTGCTGGCTCGAACCGCCAGAAGCCTCTCGACGTCTACGCGGACGTTCCGCTCCCCGGCCATCACGTCTGGCAAGCCCGCGACTTCTCGAACTCTCTCGAATCGGCGTTCCTGGCCAGTCGGGTCAATCGTCCGCGCAAGAAACTCCAGTTTATTACCGAATAGGGACACGTCTCGCTCGGTAAGGCCCGTAAGTGCGTGATAGGTTTTCATTTGATGGACCCGCTGATTCAGTCCTCCCACTCCGAGAAGCGCCACCTCGAGGACCTTGTGTACCATAGGCGCGTCACGTCCGAGTCGGTCCCCAAGGTTCGTCCTAGTCTGGAAGTCAACGTCGTCGATCGCTTCGACGATCAACGTGAATTCGTCTGGCGAGATGATGACGCCGTGCTCCTTGCGTAGAACTGATGTAACCATCGCCTTGACCAATTCACTGTTATTGACAATATCGATCTTGAGCTGCTCAAGAATGGGCGCACCACCATCCGTCGGTGGTTCGACCAGGGCAGGGAGTATCGAACGTTTAAGGGCCTTCCGTTCCTTAAACGATATCCCCTCACATCTATCGATACTCTTAAGACAGTCATGAAGATACTGGGCAGGGTTGGCTTGTGTCAGGCTAGCGAATGAATATGATCCAAGCGGCAGAATTCCCTTGCTCTGTCGATATTTCAGTACGCTGGTTTGGCCAACTTGGCCGACTGCGAGGACGTGACAGTAGATTCTCAAGCACCCTGAGGAGAGAAGAGTCTCGAGGCCGCGCACCCCGAACGTCGCGACTAAAAATGGGATCTCCTTGAGTCGGATCGAATCCAAGATGTACGTATCGAAGAGCAGTAGGCGCCTGAGGAATGCGCCCAGGTCGAAGGCAATCCCCTCGTTGTCGCGAGTATTCACAACCGCTGATCGACCGATAAAACGGTCGATCATTGCCTTCTCATCTCCCCCCGCTGTATTCGACGCCATTGTTGGCTTCACATCACACTTCGATTGCGCTCGCTACCCGCTTGTAAGGCGCTTCGATGTCTCGATCGCCGCCCTCACTCCCCTCGCCGCCTTGACTCTCCGCACCTGGGCCTTCTGCCCGGTTTTCAGCTGCCTCATAAAGCCCATGTAGCGGCCCTGCAGGACCAGGGAGGCGTGGGCCTTGGCGGAGAGGCGGCGGCGCTTGTTCTTCCTTGAGTCAGCACTACTGCGGGCAGCCATTATGATGATCGGCGTCAGTCTCCGGATTGATAGTGCAAGGGAGTCGAGTGAACGCCGGATGGACGCCACCTCGGATCTGATCGCGCGAGCAGCAAGTCTCATCAGGAGTCCTCCACATGGATACGTTCACAAGCCTTTGGTGCGTCCGCGCACTTCTCGAAGCGCCGCCGAAATCCGTGGCAGCGGATCCTGGCCACCTTCTCTGACACCCCGTTCCGAATCCATCAGTTCCTTCAACCTGGTTGCCAGGAACTCTAGAACAAGTACAACCTCCTTCGGAGCACCGCTCCTCGGGAGTGTTTCCAGCATGCCCCAGAAGTGACGCTCCAGGCGCTGTGAAAGCACGTCCGTAACCGGGACTCGAACGCCCCCATCACACGCCGGTAGCCCAACGTGTGGCCAGGTAACACACACGTATGCAGTGGCGGACCGATCGTCGGCCACGGCGCCGGATGCTTGCCTAGCGGCTGTTATCACGGAAAACGACATCACAGCTTTGCAGAAGGTGACTCCGTACGCCACGGCGGCATCGTCTCGTACCGACCACAGCGTCGCGATGCAGGCACGCGCGCGGGCGTGCATTACCTGAATTCCTAGGCTGGTCCACATAGAGCAGCAGTTCAAGACAACCACAGGATGACCCATCGCGGCCAACCGATATAAGGGACCGAAGAACACACCATCCTGGAGAGCGATTCCCTCCACCCGTCGGTTCTTAATCCACCGGAACTCAACCGGGACACGTGGACGTGGATCGCTGCCAAGGAACTCCTGGAATACTCGTCCGCCGCGAATTGCGCTGAGCCCAGCCTTGTCCTTCCACGAGATCCCGTCAACCGCTAGTGGGTATGTCTTGGCGGTCACGACAACCTCTTCGCCATCCGAAGAGAAGTACTCGAATTCATTCGTCTCTATTTCGTGCTGGAGTCCATCCGCCGTCGTGAACTGATAACGGCACCATCGATACTTTGGAGCTTTCCCATGCGAACTCACATACAGCAATTCATAAGGGAAGTGATTTGCATACAACCGGAAGCGTTCGCACGTAGCGCTCGACCCTATGACTCTTTCCGTCCAAAGGAGTTCGCTCTGAATGTGATCGAGGATCTCCTCTGTCTCCGACGTAATGTCTGCCCACAACGGATCAACGAACACCGCTACGTGCCCCGGACGTTTCGACTGGGAAGCCTCGAATTCACTCCATCCTACTGAGCATGCCGTGTTCAGGCCTGCCTGCAACTCCAACACGTGACAGACTGGGTTCTTCGGGAAAAGAAGGCCATATGGAGCAGCTCGCGTAAAGAAGCACAGGGGAACCCCTTCGGGCCACTCTGCAGCTGAGTCGATCGCGGCACTCATCCGACGCTTGAACTCGCTGATGAGTGCCGCCACTGTCGCTTCACTCGCCGATTCGGCAAGCGCCAAGTCAATCCGTTCGAGCATGCCTTCCACAGCATCTCGGGTGAGGTCCGTCACCGGCCTGAGTTCTCGGAAGCTGTACCGCATGGCCCAGGCGTAGTTCGCTGCAGTAACAGCGGATATCGAAAGACCAGGTTCGATGCAGACGATGCCGTTGGCGATCGGGTGTCCGGCGTGACTTCCTGCTTGCTCTATGATCGGCAACAACGCATCAGGGAGGGTTACCCCGTGCAAGAGTTGTGCGATGTATGGATTGCATCGGCGTGGATCCCTCTCCCACCGGTCAATATGACCTTCCCCCTCAAGATACCGTACGAGGTCCGCGGCGGTGTCGAGTTCCGTGCAAGCGGCAAGCCGTTCACACGCAACGGCCATCCGATCCTTCTCATCGTGCTCCAAAGCCAGGAGCAGCACAGTAGAAGGACTTGCTAAGCGGACGATGTTGGCCCGCTCAACTACCTCGCTGTTCGCATCGGGTCTCTGAAGTCGGGGGGGCTCAAGAATCGCGAGGAACTTGCCAGGTTCACCCAAGACGAGCGAGAGCATCCCGGCCAATGAGGGATCGGCGGCAACCGCAACAACTCGCTCCATAGCTAGCCTCGCGTTCTCCGTGGCGCCTTGAGCGGGTGGAAGTGCGATTCGTTCGAGAGAAGGTCTCCTGCAATGATCTCAGACCTTAGCGTGGCACAAGTCGTCACGCGCTGGAAGACCGACCCCTCGCAGCCCTCCCCCGTTACAATCCATTCGTCTTTGGATGGAACGACGACATGCGATGAACATCCACCGGCAGGCAAGCGGCAGATCCCGGAGATCGGGGCGGGGGACCGGCAGCCATGCGGCATTTGAGCGGCAGTTTTAGGGCCCTGGAATCGCTCCCGCTGCCGCATGCTCAGGTGCGGATCTCCACGCCTTCACATTGATTCTTCAAGGGTTACGGCCACCGAGAGCGATCGGCGCCAATGCCGTTTGGCGTGTCGGAGTGCGATTCGATGCCGCATGGGAGGCCTTTTCGAGGGGGTCGATGCCGCATAAAAGGCACTGGAGGGCGGGTTCCCCACCCATAAAAGTCACTGACGGGGCGGGAGGCGCTCCATAAAAGTCACTGGAGGGGGGCGAAGCGTCGCATAAATGCCCCTGCCCGAGCTGCACCGCGGGACGTCTCGCGCCCCGACGCTCGCCTACCCGGCCGCCTGCATTTTCTTGAGGCGCCGCCGCATGTAGGCGACCCAGGCCCGCCCTCCCCGGCGGTCCGACGCCGCCATCCACGCATACGTGAACGCCAACGAGAAGTGATCCTCGCCGGTCCGGACGTAGCGGTACTTCTTCGTCCCGGTCTCGTCGTCCTCCTCCAGAACCTTGGCGTCCGCCGCCATGTGCTGAGCGAACAGCTCAACGATCGGGACGCGGCGCGGCAGGACCAGCCGCTTCTGCCGCACCGCTGCCCGGGAGGCGTCCAGGGCCTCGGTGCGGTTCCCCTGCACGATCTGCTCCTGGGTGGCCCACCGCAGCGACCCACGCTGGCTTTCCACGAAGAAGTTCATGAACACGGTGCCGTGGTGCCGGCCGGCGAAGTCGCGCGTGGCGTGGGTCTCGGGCAAGCCGTCGATCACACAGCAGGTCACCTTGAACCGCTCCATGAGGGCGTCGAGCTCGGCGAAGTCCTGGCACACGGCGAGGTGGACCAGGTGCTCCCGATCGGAGTCGTTGGGATCCTCCCGGAGCACGACGACATGGAGGTCCTTGCCGGTGTCGACTCCCATGAGGTAGTCCCCCTCGCCCTCGGCCTTCTCGAGGATCGGGGTGTCGGTGCACAGCGCGAGAACCGAGGCCGTATCCACGCGGCGCTCGAGGTCGACCCACGGGACGCCGACCTTGAGGTTGTAGAACCGGTCCGGGAAGCGGGTGGTGCGGTATTCCTTCAGAAAGTCGCCGGGGTCGATCTTGCTGCTGAACAGCTGGCTGATGCGGTAGCCATGGACGCTGCGGCCGGGGAAGTCGGCGACCCACTCGCCGCGGTCGACGTCGAGCTCGGCACCGCACTTGACGCAGGCGCGGTAGAACGTGCCGTCCGGGCGCGGCAGGAGGATCC
>Ga0210377_10000457_pt1 | contig 39395 bp, 39 predicted proteins | sample PLM4_65_b1redo_FD_155480 | JGI IMG/M metagenome (GOLD analysis project Ga0210377, IMG submission 155480) | Groundwater sediment microbial communities from an aquifer in East River, Colorado, USA - PLM4_65_b1 redo | ecosystem: Environmental > Terrestrial > Soil > Riparian zone | place: USA: East... | reverse complement strand
ATTCTTTTCCCGGCGCCGACGCGGAACTGGTCCTGGTCGAGGCGCGAGGCGAGGGACGGCCGGGCCTGCGCATCCTCCCGCCGCTTTTCATCTACCAGGCGCGTGGCGGAGCCCTCTCCCCGGCCATGGAAGAGATCTATCGCGACTTGGCTGGGCCTCCTTTGCGGAGTGCAATCGCGTGAGCAAGCATACGATCGCCCTCGCTCAGATCAACCCCGCCCTTGGCGACCTGGAGCGGAACCTGGCCTTGCACGAGAAGACGGCTGAAGAGGCGATCGGTCGCGGCGCCCGCCTGCTGGTCTTCCCAGAGCTGAGCCTGACTGGGTATTTCCTCAAGGACATCGTCTCATCCGTGGCCCTGCCGCTCACCAGCCCCGTCCTCGATAGGCTCAGAGACCTGAGTCGCCGAATCGATCTCGTCGTGGGGCTTGTTGAGGAGACGGCCGAACACCTCTTCTACAACGCCGCCCTCTATCTCTCCAGGGGAGAGATCGTGCACGTCCACCGCAAGGTCTACCTGCCCACCTACGGGATCTTCGATGAGCAGCGATACCTGGCAGAGGGCGGGCGGATCCGGACATTCCGGTCCGGGATCGGGCGGGCGGCGATCCTGATCTGCGAGGATATGTGGCACCCATCCACCGCCTTTGTCGCCTCGCTCGATGGGATGGATATCCTCATCTGCCCCTCCAGTAGTCCGGGTTGGGGGGGCTTGGAAGAAGGCAAGACATTCGGCAACGCCAGAGCGTGGGAGACGATCAACCGGGCCTATGCTCAGCTCTTCACCTGCTATGTCCTTTATGCGAATCGGGTGGGCTACGAAGATGGGGCCTGTTTCTGGGGCGGCTCTGAGGTGATTGCTCCGTGCGGCGAGCCGGTCGCCAAGGCCGAATACGTGAGCGAGGCCATCCTGGTGGCGGAGATCGATCACGCTGAAATTCGCCGGGCCAGAATGGCGAACCCGTTGCTGAGGGATGAGCGGGTGGACGTCACCCTGCGGGAGCTGGAGCGGATCAGGCGGGAGGGGATCAGATGATCAGCCTGTCCCGGAACTGCGACCTTTTGCGGCGCGTGTTGACGGGGTTCATCGCCAATGAGGTCCGAAAAGCGGGATTCAGCCGCGTCGTGGTCGGCCTCTCGGGTGGCGTGGATTCCTCCCTCTCCGCCTTTCTCGGGGCCGAGGCGCTTGGCGCAGAGAATGTCTGGGGCCTCCTGATGCCGTACCGGACCAGCAGCCCGGAGAGCCGCGAACATGCGGAAGTGGTGGTGAAGCAGTTGGGCATCCAATCAGACGTCATCGACATCACCCCGATGGTGGACGCCTATGTTGAGCGGTTCCCGGAAGCGGATCAGGTTCGCCGGGGCAACAAGATGGCGCGAGAGCGGATGACCATCCTCTTCGATCATTCGGCCAAGCTCAAGGCCCTGGTCCTCGGGACCAGCAATAAGACGGAGTTGCTGCTGGGGTACAGTACGCTCTACGGCGACATGGCCAGCGCCATCAATCCGTTGGGCGACCTGTACAAGACCCAGGTCCGGCAACTGGCCCGTCACATGGGTGTGCCGGAGGTCATCGTGAAGAAGAAGCCGAGCGCCGACCTCTGGGCCGGACAGACCGACGAGGAGGAGCTAGGGTTCACCTACGAACAGGTCGATCAGGTCCTCTACCTGATGGTGGATCGCCGCTACGAGCTGCCGGAGCTGGTCGAAGCCGGCTTCGACGAGCGGTTCATCCGCGCGGTCTTCGCCAAGGTCCAGGCCTCCCAGTACAAGCGGCGCCTGCCCCTCATCGCCAAGGTCTCCTCCCGCACCATCGACCGCGACTTCCGCTATCCCCGCGACTGGGGCAAGTAACCCTGGTGCCAGTTTGCCCTTTGTTGTATTGCCCTTCCTGCATCGTAGGTGTCGAGCGGAGGAAAGCACTCCATCCCTTTTTCGGGCTATGTATGCCGGCCAATCATAACGAGACTGAAAAGCGCCTGTGGGACGCCGCTGACGAGTTGCGGGCCAATTCCAAGCTCAAGTCATCGGAATACTCCGTCCCGGTCCTCGGGCTGATCTTCCTCCGATACGCCGACCACAAGTTCAGTCAGGCTGAGCGTGAACTTGTAGGGGCGAGGCTTGCCTCGCCCTCCCGCCGCAGCATCGGCAAGACCGACTACCAGGTGCGTGGCTGTAGCCTCCCCCGGCCGCTACGTTGGCGTGGCCGACCGCCCGGTGGATGATTTCGATTTCAAGGAAAGGCTGGAGGAACTCAACGAGGAGTTGGAAACCCTCAACGTGGAAGCGCGGGAACTGGAAGCGCGCATTGCTGAGAATGTGGCGAAACTGCTGGAGGCTCAAACGTAGACCGGCCACGACGTGTGACCTCTGCTAGCCTATGAAAACCAAACAAGCGGCGATCATCCCGGAACAAATCGAACGGCTGATCTTCGTCATTCGGGGCCAAAAGGTTATGTTGGACTTTGATCTGGCACGGATTTACGGCGTGCCCACAAAGGCTCTTAATCAAGCCGTGAAACGCAACGCCGACCGTTTTCCTGAGGACTTTGTCTTTCAGCTTACCCGTGAGGAGTTTGAGGCTTTGAGGTCACAAATTGTGACCTCAAAGCCGAGGCAGGGGCGCGGCGGCCGCCGCTACCTCCCTTATGCCTTTACCGAACATGGGGCGATCATGGCTGCGAATGTCCTCTTGAGCCCACCGCCTCCGCAACCTGAACCTAAGAGGCGCCCGATCGGATTCGGTCATCAAGAGCATGAAAGTAAATAATGACCGAGGTGCTGGAGAGGATGGAAGTCCGCAACAGCGAAGCGCGCGAACTGGAAGCGCGTATTTCCAACAGTATCGTGCAGTAGTTCAAATAAGGCGAGGGCCAATGGCAGCCCAAAAACAGCGCCAGATTGAATCCGTTTATCAGATCAAGGTCACGCTCAAAGACATTCGACCGCCGATCTGGCGAAGAGTTCAGGTGCCCAGCAACATCAGTTTGAACAAACTGCACCGAATTCTCCAGGCAGTCATGCCTTGGGATGATTACCACTTGCACCAGTTCATTATTAGTAAATTGTATTATGGCGAACCCGATCCGGACGACGACTTCGGCTTTGAACTAAAAAGTGATAGAACTGCGAAATTGAATCAGGTGGCCTCAGGCGCCAGAGCCAGGTTCATCTACGAATATGATTTTGGAGATGGTTGGGAGCATGAAATTGTGGTTGAGAAGATCGTGCCTCCCGAGGCGGACATAAAATACCCCATCTGCCTCGCAGGCAAACGCGCCTGCCCGCCAGAGGACTGTGGCGGAATCCCTGGATACGCTCGTTTTCTGGAAGCGATCCAGAACCCAAAGCACGAAGAGCACGAGAGCTTACTGCGATGGGTTGGCGGCAGCTTCGATCCAGAGGCCTTTGACCTGGACGATATCAACTACAGATTGAAAAGGATCAAATGAAAACTGTGAAAACTGGAGAATCGGATAACCGAGAACCAAGCCCAGCGACTGGGGCAAGTAAGAGCGTTGCGGGGTTGTTCCTTCTTGCGAGACTCTTCCGGTCGTTATAAGGTCGTGCAGACCTTCCTGCGTCTGTAAGATAAGTGGTTCATTACGCGAGGCGCTGTTGCCGAAAGGATGCTAAGGGAGTTTTCTGGAGGATTGTTGATGAACTACTGGCTTGATCTTTTCACAGGGACCACCTGGAATGAGTACCGCAAAGCCGGAGCAAAAGTCTCCGGTTTTCGTGCGAAGATGCGAAATTTAACTGGCAATTTGTCCGGCAAAGCCCCAATCTCTTCCGCCGCGCTGAGGACGGGGCACTGATTCTCGAACTTCTTATGCGGGCAAAGCGCGACCCTATCGTGCGGCCCGTCGATCCCAAGAAGCTTGCCCGAAAGCCTCTCTATAAAGCCGAAAGGCGAAAGGGAAGAACAACCGTCCCTGCCGTGGTCAGTATACCCGATCGAGACGAGTCTCGTAATCAGACAGCTTTCGAGGTGGTCTTGCCGGAGGATACGGCCGCTAGCGCGAGGCAGCATACGGAAATCCAGTTTCACCTTCTGAATCTTGGCGCAGAAATGGGCCTCGATGTTTGGGTAGCCAGGAATGACCGGGCTAGGACATGGAAGAACCAGGCGTTGGGAACGATGCCCAGAATGGTGGCAGAGCTGCCCACTCAGTTCAACGAGGCCACCCACCGAACCATAGAGTTAATCGACGTGCTCTGGCTCAAAGGGAACTCAATTGTAGCCGCCTTTGAGGTGGAATCCACGACGGCCATCTACTCCGGGCTGCTACGCATGAGCGACTTGCTTGCGCTCCAGCCGAACCTGGATATTAGGTTGTACCTAGTTGCTCCAGACGAACGGCGCAACAAGGTGGAGCAGGAGATATTGCGTCCCACCTTTGAGCTGCGAGAGAAGCCCTTGTCCGCGATATGCGGTTTCCTTGCATTTTCAAGGCTCATCGAAAAGGTTGAGGGGATACGTAAACTCGGCCTTGCCACATCACTCAAACCAGACTTCCTGGAAAGAACAGCCGAGTTCTTTAAGCAAGAGGTGAGCGAAGCCTAGGGTCGGGCATCTCTGATGAGTTTCAGAAAAGCCGGCGGTAACATGGAGAAGCTGAAGGCGATTATATTTGATGTGGATGGGACGCTGGCCGATACCGAAAGAGACGGCCACCTGGTGGCCTGCAACGAGGCCTTTGAGCGGATGGGGTTTGACATCCGCTGGAGTTGGGAGGAGTTCAAAGAACTTCTGAAGATCCCTGGCAATGCCAGAAGGATGCGAATGGCGCTCTCGACCCGGACATCGCTCTCCGAGGCCGAGATCGATCGCATCGTGCCCGAGTTGTTCGCGCTCAAGAAGGAAATCTACCTCAAGCGGGTCGGCGAGCTGCCGCTGCGGCCAGGGGTGCGGCGAATCATTCGGGAGGCGATCGACCGAGGCGTGCGGTTGGCGATCGTATCAGTGACAGATGAAGATCAGGTCCGTGCGCTTCTCAATGCCCAGCTTCCCGAATCGCTCGGGCACTTCGACCCGATCCTCGGTAAACAATCAGGCGAAAAGAATGGCGCGTTGTATGCGGAGTGTGTGGCCACGCTCGGATGCGGCGCGTCTGAAGTCCTCGTGATCGAGGATTCTGAGAAGGGCTTCAAGGCGGCGAAGGAGGCTGGTCTCCTCTGTGCGGTTGTGTACAACGACTATACGAAGGGCCAGGACTTCTCCGGGGCGGAGCTGGTTGTCCGAAGCCTCGAGTTCCTGGACCTCGACCTCTTGGAAAAGCTATGCCTGGACTGAGCAAGAGAATCCACCCTCTCGCCCAATCGCAATCCTTGACATCTTCCAACGCTCCATGTAAGTGTCAGTGTGATCCACAGATGTGTGCTTTTCGGCCCCTCACCCTGGCCCTCTCCCCAACGTGGGGAGAGGGATAGAGTACGCGGCCAATCTCCCCTGCTGAGGGAAAGAGGAAACTAGCGGGGTCGCTTGCCCCTCTTGGGGGCAGGAAAAATGTGCGGTGCGGGAGCGATGGTCATAGGGGTACCTAAGGAGATCAAGGAAGCCGAGAATAGGGTGGCGATCATCCCGGCCGGCGTCCAAGCCCTTCGGGCGAGGGGGCACCGGGTCATGGTCCAGCGAGGGGCCGGGGTCGGCTCTGGTCTTCAGGACGAGACATACGCCAAGGCGGGGGCGGAGTTGGTGGCCGATCCCAAGGCGATCTATGGCGAAGCCGATCTGATCTACAAGGTGAAGGAGCCTCTTTCTCAGGAGTGTGACCTCCTTCGTGAAGGACAGATCGTGTTCACCTATCTCCACCTCGCGCCCGCACCTGAACTGACCAAGGTTCTGCTCGAGCGGCGAGTCGTGGGATTGGCGTACGAGACGGTGGAGACACGGGACGGCCGGAAGCCCCTGTTGGAACCGATGAGCGATGTCGCCGGACGGATGGCGGTGCACATCGGGGCGCACTATTTGGCCACCCCTCATGGCGGTCGGGGGGTGTTGCTGGGCGGAGTGCCGGGTGTCCCGCCGGCGACCGTGGTGATCCTGGGTGGCGGCACGGTCGGGGCCAACGCGGCGAAGGTCGCCGCCGGAATGGGCGCCTGGGTCTATCTCCTGGATGTGGACTCCGCCCGAATGCGCTACCTCGACGAGATCCTTCCCGACAACGTGACCACCCTCATCTCAAACCAGATGAGCATCGAGGAGTGCGTGCGGCGAGCCGATGTCCTGATCGCCGCCGTGTACATTGCGGGGGCCAGAGCGCCTAAGCTGGTCACGCGCGAGATGGTGAAGCGCATGAAGGCCGGTTCGGTGATCGTTGACGTGGCCATCGACCAGGGCGGCTGCGTCGAGACCAGCCGGCCCACCACCCATACCGATCCGGTGTATAAGACGGACGGCATCCTGCACTACTGTGTCGCCAACATGCCCGGCGCCTTTGCCAGGACCTCGACCTTTGCCCTCACCAATGTTACCCTCCCCTACGCGATACGCCTCGCCGACAGCGGCTGGCGCCGGGCCATCGTGGAGAGCCCAGAACTCTCGCTAGGCCTGAATGTCGCCTTCGGCCACGTCACTCATCCGGCGGTGGCCAAAGCGCATGGCGTGGCCTATGTGCCGCCGGAAGAAGCGGCAAAGGGTTAACGGCATATCAGCCCTTCCATGACTTCTCAGACGCACCAACGTGATGTCGGCTCCCACGTCGCGGCGGTTTACGACGCCATGCAGGCAGAGTACGACCAACTCGAGGATCAATTCTATTTCGCCGAATGTTACGAGGTCTACCGCGATTGCGTTGGGCGGATCGCGCGCGCAAGGCCGCATGGCCTGGCGCTCGACCTCGGGTGTGGGACAGGGAAGCAGACGATCCTGCTGACCCAGCGGGTCGGCCCGGTGATCGGGATCGACATCTCTGAACGGATGATCGAGGCAGCCCGGAAGCGATGCAAGGCCCGGCAAAACGTCAGCTTCGTGACCGGCGATATCACGAAGCTCCCCTTTGAAGACGGTTGTGCGCAGGCTATCCTGGCGTACGGCGATGTCATCGGCCACAACTTCACCGCGGTGGATCTGGTCCTGGCGGAAATGGTCCGGGTCTGCGCCCCTCGCGGCCTGATCTCGTTCGAGGTGGACTCGAAATGGTGCCCTGACCTGCTCTACCTCCCCAAGGAGCTGTGGCGGGCGATGACGACCTGGGGCGGGCACCTGCGGGAGTGGAAGGGGATGCAGTTTAAGACCATCACCTGGCGAGAATTGCAGGGCCTCATGCAGGCGCACGATCTGCGGTTGGTGGAGGTCCGAAGCATGAACATCCTGACAATGCTGATTCCCCCGTCGCTTCTCTTCCGGCGAAGGGAGGAAGCCCCGTATTTCGATGCCTTCTTCCGGCGCGTGATGGTGCTGGACCTGGCGCTGGGAAAGTTCCTCCGGTGCGGCTCCACCAGAATTGTGACGGTAGAGAAACCGTGAGGTGCGCGGAGTGCGAGTCGCGATGTGCCAGGTGCGAAGTGCGATGAAGAGCCAAGAGATGATACGGGTCACTTTGCACAAGGGAAGGGAGCGCCGGCCGCTGGCCGGACACCCCTGGATCTATCAGGGGGAGATTCAGCGGATCGAGGGGGACCCGGCTCCCGGTGAACTGGTAGAGGTCTGTGACGCCAGAGGCCGCTTCGTCGGGCGTGGCTACATCAATCCTCGCTCGCAGATTGCGGTCCGCCTGCTCACTTGGCAAGACGAGGCGATCGACGAGCTCTTTCTGCGCCGCCGCATTCAAGCCGCCATCGACCTCCGGAAGCGATGGGTAGCCGACGCCGAAGCCTATCGGGTGGTTTTCGGGGAGGCCGATCTGCTTCCCGGCCTGATCGTTGATCGCTACGGGGAAGTCCTGGTGGTCCAATTCCTCACGGCGGGGATGGAGGCGCTCAGTGGAACGTTGCTGAATCCCCTTGTCGACCTTCTCCAGACTCGGGGAATCTACGCGAGGAATGATGCGCCCGCGAGAGAGCTTGAGGGGCTCGAGCGGACGAGCGGGTTCCTCCGCGGACAGTTCGACACGCTCTTGCAGATCTCGGAAGGAGGGGTGCGGTTCTGGGTGGATATTGCCTCGGGCCAGAAAACAGGGTGGTTCCTTGACCAGCGCGAAAACCGCTTGCGACTGCGGTCGTTCGCCGAGGGGCGCGAGGTCCTGGATGCCTTCTGCTATACCGGTGGCTTCGGTGTGCATGCGGCCGCCGCAGGAGCCAGGTCTGTCGTGGGCATTGAACTCTCCAAGGAAGCGGCGGCCCTCGCTATGAGGAATGCGGAGTTAAACGGACTCGGGGAGATCGTGCGGGTCGTCGAAGGAAATGCGTTCGACGAGCTGCGCTCGATGGACCGTGAGAGAAGGCAGTTCGACCTGGTCGTCCTGGACCCTCCCGCCTTCACCAAGGGGAAAGAGGCCCTTGAGAGCGCGATACGAGGGTATAAAGAGATCAATCTTCGCGCCATGAAACTGCTGCGCGAGGGGGGAATCCTCATCACCTGCTCCTGCTCGTATCATCTCCCGGTTGAGCTGTTCCGCGAGATGCTGGTAGAAGCGGCCGCCGATGCCCATCGCCGCTTTCGAGTCATCGAGCTCCGCACCCAGGCTCAGGATCACCCGATCTTGCTCCACGTCCGGGAGACGCACTATCTGAAGTGCGCCATTCTGGAAGCCGTGTCCTAGTGCCGTTCCAACTTGTTGCGGCGAATGGCAGACAGGTATGCAGCACCTACATCTCTTTCGCCGAAGCCTCACTGTCTCGGCGTAAGTAGTTGGAACGGCACTAATCGCTCTTCCCTTTCACGCCCTCGAGCGCCCCTGCAATCTTGCCTGAGATGCCGCTCCTGGCGATGTCAACCTTGACGTTCTCCGCAATCTTGACTTTGACCCGATTGTCCTCCCCGAACCCAATGATTGTTCCGTACAGTCCTCCCGAGGTCACGATCTGGTCTCCGGTCTTGAGGTTTTTGAGCATATCTTTGGTCTCCCGCTGTTTCTTTTGCTGGGGGCGGATCAGCAAGAAATAGAAGACCACGAACATCAGAAGCAGGGGGATGAAGGCCGTGAATCCACCCCCAGGTCCTCCCCCACCGGGAAACCCGCCTGCGGCATACGCAATGTCCATTTCGTCCTCCTCCGACGGTTAAGGGTTCATGGTTGATGGTGACCAGTTGACGGGCTGCATTGCTGTTCTGTGAACTGTGAACCGTTGGCTGTGGACTTCTGTAAGAAGCCTGCCCGGAATGCGGCAAAGGTCCCGTTCTCGATCGCCTGACGAATGTGGTTCATGAGCGTGAGATAGAAGTGGAGGTTGTGAAGCGTATTGAGTCGGAGTCCGAGGATCTCACCGGCCAGGAAGAGGTGCCGGAGATAGGCGCGGGAGAAGTGCCGACACGTGTAACAGTCGCAGTCAGGATCAAGCGGCTGCTCGTCCCTCGCATGCCGGGCGCCCTTGATGTTGATCCGGCCGCGGCTGGTGAAGAGGTTGCCGGTCCTGCCGTGCCGGGTCGGCAGGACGCAGTCGAACATATCCACCCCGCGCGCGACGCCCTCCACGATGTCCTCCGGCGTTCCGACCCCCATCACATAGCGGGGCCGATCGGTGGGCAGGAGCGAGGTGGTGTGGGCGATGGTGTCGTACATCACGTCTTTCGGCTCACCGACGCTCAGGCCGCCGAGCGCGTAGCCGTCGAAGCCGATCTTCTGCAAGGCCTCCACGCCTTTTTCGCGCAAGCCCTTGTCGGTACCGCCCTGTACGATGCCGAACAGGGCCGGCACGCCGTCGGGATGCGCCAGCCGGGAGCGTTCTGCCCACCGAAGGGTCAATTGCAAAGCCCTCTGGAGATGGTCATCGGTCGAAGGATAGGGCGCGCACTCGTCCAGGGGCATCACAATATCAGCTCCGAGGGCTTTTTGGACCTCGATGGCCAGCTCCGGCGAGAGAAAGTGCCGCGATCCGTCGAGGTGAGACTGGAAGGTCACACCATCCTCCGATAGGCGGTGCAGCGGGGTCATGCTATAGATTTGGTACCCGCCACTGTCGGTGAGGATGGCGCCGGGCCAGGCCATGAATCGATGCAGACCACCCAGCATCTCGATGAGTTGATGGCCGGGACGCAGGTAGAGATGATAGGTGTTGCATAGGACCAACTGCACCCCTTCGGCCTCCAGTTCTTCGGGCGAGAGCGCCTTGACTGTTCCTTGCGTCCCGCACGGCATGAAGACGGGCGTCTCCACCTGGCCGTGGGGAGTGGTAATCCGTCCTCGCCGCGCTCCCGTCGCAGGATCGGTCCTCAACAGCTCAAAGGTCACAGTCTTGTCCTTCGCCCTCTCATACGATGAGCATCGCGTCACCGTAGGAGTAGAAACGGTAGCGTCGAGTGATCGCTTCACGATAGGCTGTCAGGATCGTGTCCCGGCCTGCAAAGGCTGAGACGAGCATCAGCAGGGTGGAGCGAGGGAGGTGGAAATTCGTGATCAGCGCATCGATGACCTTGAAGCGATACCCTGGGTAGATGAAGATGTCCGCCATGCCTGCTCCCGCTCTTACATCCCCATCGTTTTCGGCATCCTCCAAGGCTCGGACCGTGGTGGTGCCGACTGCAATCACTCTTCGACCCTCCCTCTTGGCGGACTTGATCGCCAGGGCGGTCTCCTCGGGAACGACAGAGCGCTCTGGCTCCATCCGGTGCTGCTCAACCTGCTCCACGCGAACGGGCTGGAATGTCCCTGGCCCGACGTAGAGGGTAACGGCGGCGAAGGCGATGCCCCCGTTCTTCATTGTCTCGATCAGGTCTGGCGTGAAATGAAGGCCCGCTGTGGGGGCAGCGACTGCGCCTACGTACCTCGCATAGACGGTCTGGTACCGATCGCGATCAAGAAAATCCGTGTTGAGGGCAGAGGAACCAGGCTCCAGCAACATCGTGTCCTCGTGCGCTGACCGCTGACCGCTGACCGCTGACCGCTGTCTCTTGATGTAGGGCGGAAGCGGCATCCGCCCGAATTGCCATAGGAGGCCATGCAGTCTTCCGTCGTGCGCGAAGCGGAGCAGATTACGCCCCCCTCGGCGCTTCTCTAATACCCTGGCCTCGATCTTCCCATCGGCGAGGACGAGGCGGTCGCCGGCCCGAACCTTCTTGAAGGGCTTGATCAAGACTTCCCAACAGTCCACCTCAATCTCGTGAAGCAGCAGGATCTCGACCGCATGCCCCCGCTGTGACCGACCAAAGAGTCTCCCGGGGAGCACCTTTGCCTCGTTGACGACCAAAAGGTCTCCGGGAACGAGATGCTCAGGCAGATCTCGGAAGATCCGATGCCGCAGGCCGCCTGTTGTCCGATCAAGGACCAGCAGCCTTGAGGCATCCCGCTCGGGGGCGGGGACCTGGGCGATCAAATCCCGAGGTAACACGTAGTCAAAATCGGCTGTTCGGAGATGAATGGGCATAGGCCAGGACTCTCCAAAACGTTGCAGGGGCACTTCACCTGCGGCTGAAGAAGGAGAACAGCAGTGTCAGGATGATGCTCAGGAGGATCGAGGTGGCGAGCGGGAAGTAGAAGGTGAAGTTTTTGCGCTGGATATAGATGTCCCCCGGAAGCCTTCCGATGAACGGGACTTTCCCGATGAGAAGGACGAGTCCCCCCACGGCGGCAAGGATCAGCCCGAACAGGATCAACAGCTTGCCAAACGAATCGAACCCCGGCATCGTTCATCCCCTTACCGGATCAACCCCCTCCCGGCGGCCCCTGCAAGAGCTCGCCCTGCAGCTCGACCGGAGGTGAGACCTTGAAATGGTCGAACGCCAGTCGGGTGGCGGTCCGGCCCCTGGGGGTCCTGGCCAGGTATCCGACCTGGATCAAAAACGGCTCGTAGACGTCTTCGATCGTCTCCTTTTCCTCGCCCACGGCTACGGCAAGCGTCTCGATCCCCACCGGCCCGCCGGAGAACTTTTCGATAATGGTCTGGAGAATCCGCCGATCCATCTCGTCGAATCCTTTCTCGTCCACCTCCAGCCGCTTTAGCGCACCTTCGGCGACCTGCTTTGTAATCAGGCCATCCCCCTCCACCTGGGCGAAGTCCCTAACCCTGCGGAGGAGGCGGTTGGCCACTCTGGGCGTCCCTCTGGAGCGTCGCGCGATTTCCCTCGCGCCGTCTTCCATGATCGACACATCGAGAATCTTCGCAGACCGATTGACGATCTTGAACAGGTCCGCCTCGTCGTAGAAGTCGAGGCGCTGGACCACGCCGAACCTGTTCAGCAAAGGGGAGGTCAGAAGCCCGGCACGGGTGGTAGCGCCGATGAGGGTGAAACGCGGCAGGTTCAGCCGATAGGTTTGTGCGCTAGGCCCCTGCCCGATGATCAGGTCCAGCTTGTAGTCCTCCATCGCCGGGTAAAGCGTCTCCTCCACCACCGGGTTCAACCGGTGGATCTCATCGATGAACAGGACATCCCGTTCCTGAAGATTGGAAAGGATCGCGGCTACATCTTTTTGTTTTTCGATAACCGGCCCGGAGGTGGGCCGTATACTTACCCCCATCTCCGAGGCGATGATAAAGGCGAGAGTAGTTTTGCCGAGACCTGGGGGGCCGTAGAACAGCAGATGGTCCAGGGCCTCATTCCGTGCCTTTGCCCCCTGGATAAAAACCCGGAGGTTCGCCTTGACCTTCTCCTGGCCGACGTAGTCATCCCAGGCCCTCGGGCGCAGGCTCTGCTCGAGCTGCTGATCCTCGTCCTGAAGGTGCCGTGCAGTCACACGCTCCGGCCCGCTCTCCCCACGCTTCCCCGCCACCTTCATGCCCTTTTCCCCGTCCCCTCGGAGAGGTTCTTCAGCGCTTGCTTGACCAGCTTCTCGAAGTCCGCGTCGCTCCCCAAGGCCTCCCGCGCCGCCTCGGCCGCCCTTGAGGCCTCCTTCCGGCTGCAGCCAAGATTCAGCAAGGCGGAGACGACATCTTCAATCGTCTGGTCTTGCTCAGAGCTTGGCCGCCGTCCCACTATCACGGGCGTCGTACGAGGAACCTCCAGGACCTTGTCCTTCAACTCCAGGATAAGCCTCTCCGCTGTCTTCTTGCCCACCCCGGGAATCGCTTTCAGTCTTGCAAGGTCGCCCTCCAATATGGCCGGGATGAACTCCTCCACGGAAATTCCTGAGAGGATGTTCGATGCAAGGCGAGGTCCGATCCCGGAGACCCCAGTCAGCAGCTCGAAGGTTGCCCTTTCCTCAGGGGTGTGAAACCCGTAGAGGTGGATCGCGTCCTCCCGAACATGGGTATACACGCGAAGGAAGACTTCCTGCTGGAGTGCCGGGAGGTGATAGTAGGTCGAGAGGGGAATGAACACCTGATAGCCAACGCCGTTTACATCGACCACAACCTGCCCGGGATCCTTGGACACCAACCGCCCGCGAAGCTGAGCGATCACCGTTGCTTGCCTCTCAATAGGTGTCGGAGACCGGCCGAATGATGGTGGCAAATGGCAATGGCCAGGGCGTCGGCGGCGTCGATCGAGCGCGGCGGCTCCTGGAGGCCGAGAAGCGACTGGACCATCCGCTGAACCTGACCTTTCCCCGCAGCGCCATACCCTGTTACGGCGCTTTTCACCTGCAGCGGAGTGTACTCTGCAATGGCGAGCCCGCCCTCGGCGGCGGCGAGGAGGGCGACCCCTCTCACCTGGCCCAGCTTGAACGCACTTTGCGCGTTTTTCGCGAAGATGAGGGTTTCGATGGCGGCCCAGTCAGGTTGATGGCGTCGGATCAGCTCGGCCAGACGGGAGAAGATCTGTTGCAGGCGAGAAGGGAATGGTTCACGCGATGAGGTGGTGATGCTCCCGTATTCGACAGCTCGCAATGAATCGCCACTGCGAGCCACCATCCCGTAGCCGGTGGCGCTGGCCCCCGGATCGACCCCTAAGACCAGCACACGTCTCCCATCGGCATCATCCGGCGACCAACCTAGCCGGTCATCGCCGCCATGATCTCTTCGGGGATGTCGAAGTTGGCGTAAGCATTCTGGACGTCGTCGTGGTCCTCGAGCTCCTCCATCAACTGTAGCATCTGTCGAGCCTGCTTCCCCTCCAGCTTGACCGTGGTCTGCGGAAGCATGGTCACCTCGCTCAGAGCGATCTCGATGTTCTCCTTCGTCAGGGATTCCTTTACCCGCTCGAGATCTTTGGGCGCGGTGATGACCTCGAAGAGGCTATCCGATCGGCGGACATCCTGGGCGCCCGCCTCCAGCGCGACACCAAGCAGACGATCCTCATCAGTCCTGGCCGCTTCTACCTGAATCAATCCCTTCTTTTCAAACATCCAGGCGACGCAGCCTGCTTCGCCCAGGTTCCCTCCGTGTTTGGCGAAAATCTTCCGGATCTCCGGGGCGGTGCGGTTCTTGTTGTCGGTCAGCACTTCCAGCAACACAGCGACCCCGCCCGGCCCATACCCCTCGTACAGATACTCCTCGTAGGAGACCCCAGGGAGCTCACCCGTCCCCTTCTGGATCGCGCGCTGGATGTTGTCCTGGGGCATATTTACCCCCTTGGCCTTTTCGATGGCCAACCGAAGGCGAGGATTTCCAACCGGGTCGCCGCCGCCCACCCTGGCCGCGATGGTGATCTCTCTGATCACCTTTGTAAAGATACGCCCTCGCTGGGCGTCCACCTTGGCCTTTTTATGTTTGATGCCCGCCCACTTCGAATGCCCCGACATGTCCTCACCCCCTTATGCGTATAGCAAAAATAGCACAATGGCTCGCAGATTGTAAAGAGAAATTGGCCCGTCAAATTGAGCAGATTCGCCTTGCAAACGCTATCCGGATAGCGGCAAAAGCATCTGCGGTTGGGCAATTTGGGTGCCGGAAAACGTCGGGGAAATGACTTGACTCTGCCTTCTCTGGTATGATATCGCTTGCTCGATTTGTAGTAGGTGCCTCGCCAAGCTTGTCCATCTGCTCTGCCCTACGGGAGAAAGAGGCAGGGGGGCGATCACCAATGCGTGTATCCGGGGAATGTCGATGACCTTGCGCCTCCGAGCCGTTGCCGCTATTCTGCTGATCCTGTGGGGTGGATGGTTCGCCAGTCCCGCCGACGCTGGAGATCTCAAGAACACCATCAGGGACCTCTACGGCAGTCAAGGGATGCTCCTCGAACCGACCCCTCTGCCCTTTTTTACCCAGGAATCTCGTTTCCAGGCCTCTTCTCTCCAGGGACTTGACCAGCTCAACAACCAGTTGACCTCCGCCATAGGCGTTCCCTCGTTCAACTCTTCAGTAGCTGGTTTCACCTTCGACATCGAACGCGGCATCCCAGAGCGGACCACCGAAAGCCTCGGCCCCCTGCTTACGGAGCGCGCCACGACGCTTGGCGCGCGCAAGCTCGATATCACCTTCACCTACACTCGGGTCAACTTCACCAAGCTGCAAGGAAAAGATCTGAAGAACTTGGAACTCGTGTTCCTGCGAGACGATGCGAATGGCAACGGGATCCGGGATACTACGGGACCATTCAGTTTTGAAAGCGACAGTATCCGGGCAAAGCTCAGCGTTGATCTCACCGAGGATATCTTCGCCCTCATTGGGACCTACGGCCTCACCTCTGAATGGGATGTGGGATTCGTCGTCCCCATAACCCATATCCGCCTCAACGCCACGGCCCACGCTGCCATCTTCGATCAGTTCGGCAATCCTGGCGGCACCAAGATCGGCGACCTCCCGGTGCACCGGTTTGGGCCCAACTCGACCAAGCCGGATGCCTCCGGTGGTGGCGATAAAACCGGCCTCGGGGACATCATCCTTCGAACGAAGTACAACTTCCTGCGGAACTACGATGACGTCATTCCCGACCTTGCCTTTTTGGTGGAGATGAAGCTGCCGACGGGGGATGAGAATCAGCTCCTCGGGACCGGCGGGACGAATCTGACAGGCCTCCTCGTGGCCTCCAAAACGTACTGGCGATCATTCACCCCTCACGTGAACCTCGGCTATGAGATCGACACCACGGACACCCGGCAGAACACCATCAGGTATGCTCTGGGCTTCGACGCGCGTCTCCTGTCAGAGCTCACTTTCGGCGCTGATGTGATCGGTCGATACAAGCCTGACGGAAGTGGGACCGGAGATCATATTGTCGACCTGTCGCTCGGCGTGAAATGGAACCCCATCAAGTCTTTGATCCTTCGAGGGAACGTTCAAATTCCGCTCGACAAGAATAGTGGGCTCCGGGCGGATTTCATTCCCACGGTAGGGATCGAGTATATCTTCTAATTCTTCAGGATCTCCCGAATGCAAATCCTGACAACTCGAACTGTCCGCCTCATCCTTGCGGCTTGCCTGTTGGGGGCGATTGTCCATTCGTCCGTGCCAGCAGAGGCGGCGAGAATCGTTGCTCTCAAGAGTGCCGACGTCGATGTGTATAATGAGGTACTGGAGGGGTTCACAAGTGTGTCCCAGCGATCCACTATCTCCGAATACGATATGGAAGGAGACCTCCAGAGAGGCAAGCAGTTCCTGGCGCGGCTCAAGTCCGGCCCCAAGCCCGACCTCATCCTTGCGATCGGTATCTGGGCCTTGCAGGTCGTTGTTGAAGAGATCCGGGACATCCCGGTCGTCTTCGCCATGGTGTTGAACCCCACCACAGTGATCGGACACGAGGCCCACAACATCACTGGCGCCAGCATGAACGCCCCCATTGACCAACAGATCGCCCTGCTGAAAAAGATTTCTCCCCACGTCAGGAGAATCGGCGTCATCTATGATCCTTCAAAGACGGGCTTCCTGGTTCGGCAGGCCGAGCGGATCGCCCGCGATCAGGGCGTCAGGCTTGTCACAAAGGCTATCACTTCATCGAAGGACTCCTTCGCCGCTCTCGATGGAATGCAGGGTGAGATCGATGCCCTCTGGATATTGCCGGATCTGACCGTCCTCGCACCGGAGTCAGTCCAGTACATGCTGCTTTTCTCCTTCCGGAACAAGATCCCGCTTCTGGGCCTCTCAGAGAATCAGGCCAGGATGGGGGCCCTGCTGGGCCTTTCGTTTGACAGCGGTCGAGATATCGGCATCCAGGCCGGTGAGTTGGCGAATGAGATCCTCGCAGGAAGAAGCGTCGAAGACATCCCGTTCACGACAGCGAGAAAGGTCAGGCTGACTGTGAATCTGAAGACTGCCGCCAAACTCGGCCTGCAGATCCCGAAAGAGATCCTCGACCGGGCCGACGTGGTGATTCGATAGCTCCATGGGAATCATCGGTTGGTCAGGCGCGAGAAGAAGATGATGATCGGGCGGGTGACCAGATTCAGAACAAAGCTCCTGTTGTCGATCATTCCCACGATCCTGGCCCTGTGTGTCCTCTTCGGCGGGATCTCGCTCTATCAGCATAACCAGTTGCTGCAGCAGGAGTTCGTCAAGCGGGGGAAAGCCCTGGCAAGTGATCTGGCGGCCAGCGGCGAGCTTGGCGTCTTCAGCGAGGACGAGCGGCTCCTGAATGCCTCGCTGCGCGGGATCACTGGCGAAGAGGACGTCGCGTACGTCTTCATCTACAACGACTCTGGAAGGCGCTTAGTCAGCGGAGGCAGGACGTTAGCCCAACCCGACTCGGCATCTATCGCTGAGGCCTTGGACGAGGAGACCCGCGCGCGGATCTTGGCCGACAGGCGGCCTGTTGGGAGGGCGCTTCGCGGCGCCAGCGGAGAGTCGTTTCTGGAGTTCTACGCCCCGATCTTCTCAGCCGAGGTCCGAATGGTCGAGGAACAGTTCTTCGGGATGCCTCGGCCAAGTCAAGCGCCTGGGGATGATCGGATTCGGGTCATCGGGATTGCCAGGGTGGGCCTCTCGCTGCGCAACATCGAAGCCCACTCATCCTACTTGATCAAGCTGTGGGTCATTCTGTCCATTGCTTTCCTGGCCGGAGGCACGCTCGCCGCATACGCCCTCTCCCGGAGGATCACCCAGCCGATCAGCCGGCTGACCGAATCCGCCGCGAGAATGGCCGAAGGGCAGCTCGATCAGGAAATCCCCGTGACCTCTCACGACGAGATCGGGACATTGGCGAAAACCTACAACGAGATGGCCAAGGCGTTGAAACGAACCCTCGATGAGCGTGGGCGAGTGGCCGCAGAGTTATGGGAACTGAATCAGAGCTTAGAAGATAGGATTCGCGAGCGGACTTCGCAGCTCCGAGACCTGCACCGGCTGGGTGTGTCGATCCAGGAACCGCTCCCCTTGTCAGGGCGCCTTGACTTGATCCTCAAAGGAGTCCATGAGGTCATTGGCCTCGATCGAATCATCGTCTGGCTCCCGGATCAGGAGGAAACCTGGTTCTACATGGCCGCCGCTACCGGATTTGCTGCCTCCGGGGAAGTCCGGGTTCCGATCTCCGACGAGGTGCCCACCTTAGCGCGGGCCTATCGGGACCGGGTTGAGATCATCATCGAGGATCTGCCCGCGGTCCCGCAGGAATTTCGGGTGAAACCGCCGTACGACCAGTTTGCAGTGCTGCGCTCCCGCAATTTCGTGGTCTTGCCGCTGATCTCTCGTGGCAGGTCTGTCGGCGTGCTCGCCGCCGACAACGCCTTGAGTCGACAGCCGATCGCTCCTCGGCTTGACCTGTTCCGCATCTTCGCCTCCCAGGCCGCGGTGGCCATCGAAAACGCCTGGCTTTTCCAAGAGGTGGAAGAGGCCAACCGCCAGCTCGCGCAGGCAAGCCGTCACAAGTCGGAGTTCCTGGCCAACATGAGTCATGAGCTGCGGACGCCCCTGAACGCGATCTTGGGGTTTACCGAGCTGATCATCGACGGGGTCTACGGGGAGGTTCCGGCGGACTTGCGGGAGTCGATCGAAGACATCCATACGAACGGGCGGCATCTGCTCAGGCTTATCAACGATGTCTTGGATCTCTCGAAGATCGAGGCGGGACGGATGCAGTTGAGTCTCTCCGAGTACTCTGTTCAAGAGTTGATCGACTCCGTGATCTCCGCGACCCGGTCGCTGGCGACAGAAAAGCAGCTCGAGCTGACGAGCCAGGTTGACAAGGACCTGCTGCCAGCGTTCGGCGACACTAAGCGCCTCACCCAGGTCCTCATGAACCTGGTAGGCAACGCCATCAAGTTCACGCCAGCCGGCGGCTCTGTCAATGTCACCGCGAAGCTCGTTCCGAGTTCCGAGTTCCGAGTTCCGAGTTCACAACCTGGGACCTGGAACCTGGGACCTGGCACAGCGCGCGTCGGCGAGCTCATCGAATTCGCCGTGGCGGACACCGGGATCGGCATTGCTGCCGGAGAGTTGGAAAGTATTTTCAGCGAGTTTCGCCAGGTCGATAGCTCAATCACCCGGGAATATGGCGGGACCGGTTTGGGGTTGAGCATTGCCAAGCGGTTCGTCGAATTGCATGGCGGGACCATTTGGGCGGAAAGTCAACTAGGACGGGGGTCGGTCTTTTACTTCAGGGTTCCCCTCAGGACTCAGTGGGAGGGCACGTCGTGAGCGGGAAACTGATCATGCATGTTGAGGACAACGAATACAATCGGAAGATCGTCAGAGACCTGCTCTCCAAGAACAAGTACGAGCTCATGGAGGCCCACAATGGCGAGGCGGCGCTCGAGGCGTTGGCAAGGCGGCGCCCCGATCTTATTTTGATGGATGTTCAGTTGCCGAAACTTTCCGGGCTCGAAGTGACCCGCATGATCAGGGCCAATTCTACGCTTGCGCAAATCCCGGTTATCGCCATCACCTCCTTCGCCCTGAGCGGCGATGACCGGCTGGCCCTCGAGGCCGGTTGTAATGGGTACATCTCCAAACCCTTTCGGCCGCGCGACCTCTTGGATATGATTAGAAGGTTCATCGGCTCGTGAGCGCTTGGGTCGGCGAGCTCGTTCACCAGCCATCTCTTCGGCTGCGTCTTGCAAGAACTGGGGAAAAGAGATGGCCGATAAGCATGCAAGGTCTCTTTACGACAGATGAGACTTGCCAGATCGACTGATCTCCCGCTAGGATCTTACTGATCGCTCTGGAGACAGTCGCTGCCGAGCAGAGCATGGATAGCCGTAGGGGCCGTCGTGCCCGGGGCACAGTGTACGTGAGCGGAGATGGCGGAGTATCGAGCAAAAGTTCTCATCGTTGACGATGATCCGTCGGCTAGGAAGATCCTGCAGAGCCGATTACGGATGATGAATATCCTCCCCATTGTCGCGTCCAGCGGCTCCGAGGCCCTGGAGCAAATCCGCCGGGAGACCCCTTCCGTTGTCCTTCTCGACCTGCAGATGCCGAAAATGTCTGGAATCGACGTCCTCAGGTCATTGAAGCGGGAGGGACTGGAAGCGACCGTGATCGTCGTCACGGCACATGCGACCATTGAGACCGCCGTGGAGGCCATGAAGCAAGGAGCCTACGACTTCATCACCAAACCCCTCGACCCGAAGCATCTGGAGATCGTCCTTGACAAGGCGATCGAGCGAGAATCCCTGCAGGCGCAAAACCGCTTCCTGCAGACAGAAATCGAGGGTCGCCACGTCGAAATCGTCACAGACAATCCATCCATGAGAAACCTCCTGCAGGTCGCGCACCGCGCCGCAGGCAGCAATTCAACGATCCTGTTGTTAGGGGAAAGCGGGACGGGGAAAGAAGTCCTTGCGAGAAGAATTCACCAATGGAGTCTCCGTGCAAGCTATCCGTTCACAGTCGTCAACTGCGTGGCGATCCCTGACCAGCTACTGGAAAGCGAGCTATTCGGCCACGAGAAAGGGGCCTTCACGGGGGCGCATCAGTTAAAGAGAGGGAAGTTCGAGGTCGCCGATCGCGGCACTGTCTTTCTCGATGAGATCGGGGAAGTCCCGGCGAACATACAAACGAAACTGCTCCGGGTTCTTCAGGATCATGAGTTCGAACGGGTAGGGGGAACCCGTTCGATCAAGGCCGACATCCGAGTTATCGCCGCCACCAACAGCGACCTGGAGCAGGCTGTGAGGGAGGGGCGCTTCCGGGAAGATCTCTACTATCGGCTGAATGTCGTCAGTATCACGCTGCCGCCGCTAAGGGAGCGAAAAGAGGATCTCCCAGTATTGGTCGATCACTTCCTGCGAAAGTACGCGGGCGAGCTGAAGAAACCCTTGAAGCGACTAACCCCGGAGGCGCTGGACGGCCTGATCGCCTATCACTGGCCGGGAAACGTGCGCGAGCTGGAGAACGTCATCGAGCGGGCTATGGTCTTAAGCACTGGGGAACAGATTGGCCTGGATGACCTGCCGCCCCAGATCACCTCGAGTTCTCGCCGCGAAACATTCGGCGGCAAGAGGTTCCACGAGGCTGTCAAGGAGTTCAAGCGTTGGATGATTCAGGACGCACTCAAGCAATCGCAGGGCAATCAAACGAGGGCAGCGGAACTCCTAGGGCTTCAGCGTACCTATTTGGCCAAGCTCATTCGGTTGCTTGCAGTCAAGCCTGGCATCCGCTAGCGAGAAAGATGGTCTCTCGGGAGCGTCGGGGCTTGTTTTTTCAGTACCTCTTTTGATCCTTATATGTACTCGTATAGGTACTATCTATGTGATTCCTGAAGGAAGGCCTGCCCGTTCCCCCATTTTCCACCTCCTCCTCATGCCAATATAAACAGAAGGTTATGCCAAATTCCTATGCGGGAGAGGAGGTTAGGAGGTTGCTCACCGTTCTGGCACGCCAGTTGCTCAAGGATACTCGCGTATTGCACCTGTCGAGTAATCGAAGATGTACTTGACGAAGATGTACTTGACTTGGTCGCCGAGGTTAGAGTGTACCCGACAGCTATAGCGGTACTCATGCTTTTCCCCTGGTCGTTGGTAGCAGTTGCTGCGATCAGTTGTCTCCGACAACGTGGTGGTCGCAGGGCCGCTCAACCGGCGACCGTTTCCCCAAAACGCTCGTCGCGTCCACAGGGTTAAGGAGGGGGACCTCCGCTACCCCCCGGAGGTTCCCCTCTTAGCCCATCTTTCCGCTATTCCCGATTCTCCACACCGCGTTACCAGGCTCTTCCTCCAGGAGTGGCGTCACGCTCGCGGTGGCTCGCGAGTTCTCCGCGCGACTACACTAGAGATAATCCCCGCTCATGAGGCGAGGCGGGAAAGGAGCGACCGCATCGGGCTCCCTAAGCTCGCCTCTCGGCACTATCTGGACCGCTTTTTCGCCTTCCTTTAGGGCTTGCTTTTCTGAAGCCCGACTGGCCCTTCATTCAGTAGGAGGCGCTGGGAAAGCATGGAGGGTGCGCCTTTCGCGTGCTGGGGCGCTCCTGACGCAAGCGACCATCCCTTGACGAACAGATCGGCGAGCAGCGAAACCACTTGACTTGACCAAGGCCCGTATGATATGGGCTAGATTGTTTTCTCCTTGAAAAGTGCAGGGACGAAGACTGGGTCTGAAACAGTGCTGGGTTGTGGGAACCTGCCGAACTCCGCAGGCAAACAAGTTACGTACTAAGAGTCTCGCCCGACGATTGGAATCCAAGCTGTCTGACGGTATCTCAAGGCGGCAAGAGAGTAAACGGGACCGACGGGAAGGTTGAGGTGTCTCAAATCCAATCCCTTCAGAATAAGCGAATCCCTCTGCTCGTCAAGATGGCCGTTCTGATCACCCTGGTCATCTGCCTAACCACAGCGGTGATCGCCTATGTGGTCCTGGGGCGGCAGGCGCGGCTCTTTCGAGAGGAACTGACGACTAGAGGGCAAGCCCTTGTCCAGCATCTGGCCGAGAACGCCTCCACCGTTCTGTTGGAGCGGGACGAGCTGGCCCTGAACTTGCTCGTGGAGGAGGCGAAAAACAACAAGGATGTAGCCTACGCCGCAATCGTGGATCCTCGCCAGGTCGTCCTGGCTCATAACGATCTTCGCCAGATCGGCCAGACTCTCTTGGCACCAGCTACCGGGGAGAAGGCGACACTCCTGGAGTTCGTTGCCCCGATCCGGTTCCAGCAAAAGGAGCTTGGTCGAGCTCAGCTCGTGGTGAGCGAGGCAGGTATGCGGCGAAGCCTCCGCGAGGCCCGCCTGTTTATCTTTGCCCTGATGACCGGAATCATCGGGCTGGGAATCGGTACCGCACTGTACACCAGTAATATCTTCTCACGTCCAATCCGTCTGCTGGTGGAGGGCACCAAGGTGCTGGGACAGGGAAACTTCCAACATCGATTGCCGCCCCTCAGCGTGGGCCAGGGACGGGATGAGCTGACCGATCTGGGTGTTGCCTTCAACGACATGGCCGAGGGGCTACGTAAGAAGGAACTTCTTCAAGACTCCTTCGGGCGGTATGTGAGTCCGGAGATCGCCGAAATGATCTTTCAAAGCGAGGCCGGGCCCTGGCTCGAGGCAACCCGCCACGAGGTGACGATCCTATTCGTGGACATTAGGGGATACACTCACTATGCGGAGCACACAGCCCCTGCTGTCGTTATCGAAATGCTGAACCAGTTTTTCGGGTTGGCAACGGAGGCCATCATTCGCAACGGCGGGTTCATCAATAAGTTTCTTGGTGATGCGCTCATGGCGATCTTCGGGGCTCCGGCTTCGCAGCCTGACCAGGCATACCGCGCTGCCCTTGCTGCCCTCGACATTCAGTCAAGTATCCAGGAGCTTAATAAAAAGCTCCAGGGGGAGGGGAAAGACCCGGTCGTCGTCGGCATTGGCATTAACCGGGGTGATGTTGTCGCCGGGACCGTGGGATCGGCTGCCAGGATGGAGTACACTGTGGTGGGCGATGCGGTGAATGTGGCGTCGCGACTTACCAGTGCCGCCAAGGGAGGGGATATCCTGATCAGCAAAGCCGCGTTGCAGCCAGCCGCAGACCGGCTGCGAGTGGAGCCACTTCCTCCGCTTCAAGTCAAAGGGAAAGCCGAATCTCTGGAGGTCTATTCTCTTGTCGGAAAAACAGGTCCCGAACGTTCGGAGGAGAAATCATGAGACCTAAGCTTGTTCTCTGGGCATGCTGCATCCTCCTATTAGGAGCCTGTGCGCCGGCCCTGCAAGAGGTGAAGGAAGCAAAGGAGGTCAAAGAGATTTCGCGGCCATCTGAGGACTTCGTCGTGGTCGTGGCTCGTCAGGGCGACACGGCAGAAACGCTGGCTAGCAGATACCTGAAGAATGCCGAGCGGGCCTGGATCATCTCTGAGTTCAGAGGTGGCGACCCGATCAAGCCGGGCGATGTGGTCGTGATCCCGCTTCGCCCCAGGAGACTTGGCGGGATCGAAGCTGACGGCCATCAGATGGTGCCGATTCTCACATACCATGACATTGAGCAGGTGAGCAAGAGCCGATTTGCCATCACTTCGGAGCTGTTTGAGCAGCAGCTTCGTTACTTGAAAGAGAACGGGTATGCCGCCATTACCCTCGAAGAGTTGGACCGCTTCCTCCGGTATGAGGAGCCGCTGCCGAAGAAGACGGTGGTGATTACCATCGACGATGGGTACAAATCGGCGAAAACCATTGCCGCGCCGCTGCTAAAGAAGTACGGTTTCCCGGCCACTTTCTTCATCTATACCGACTTCATCGGAGGAGGGAAGAACGCCCTTACCTGGGACGAGGTGCGCGAGCTGAAGGCCCTGGGTTTCGATGTGGAGGCCCACTCGAAGACTCATAGCAACCTCGCCGTGCCCTCGGCCAACGAAAGCCCAGCCGATCGCGCTGCCCGGCTCGACGTGGAGATCGTCGCGACGAAGCAATTGATGGAGAAGCGGATAGGCTCCGAGATGCGCTACTTTGCCTACCCATACGGGGGCTTCGATCCCGATGTGGTCGCAAAGGTGAAGGCCGCTGGGTACAAGGTAGGGTTTGGAGCCAAGAAGGGATCCAACCCCTTCTTCATCGATCGTTACCGACTCAAGCGGTACAGTGTGTTTATGGAGAAAGATTTGACGAAATTCGTCCAGATGCTTCAGACATTTGAGAAGGACTGAGCGATGACAAGGCCATTCCGCAGTCAGCTTTTATTGGGCATACTGGCCTTCGCCCTCTCCGCCTGCGCGACGATTCCGGGCCAGCCCCCCACAGAGGAGATGTTGGCGGCTACCCCAGAGGGTGCCCTTCAGCTCGCGGCACGAAAAAGTAAAGCGGAGGCAAAACGTTTCGAGCAGGACGGACGCCTTCGGGAGAGTCTGGAGCGCTGGAAGATCGTCTTGACGATCGAGCCGTCAAACGCGGAAGCGAGGAAAAAGGAGAAGGAGCTAGAGGCCAAGGTGCAAGTAGAGGCTCAGCGCCACATTACGGCCGGTAAGGAACTGTTGCAGCGACAGAAGAAGGAGGCAGCTCAGCATGAATTGCTGGCCGCCCTCCGCCTCGATCCTTCTAATCGGGAGGTCCTGGATCAACTCTACAAAAGCGATGAACAGCTTGGGGAGCAGACCGCATTCGCGAGGCCTCTTCGTAAGGGTGGGACTCCAATGAAGATCGAGGCGGGGGCAGACGCCAAGGCAAAGTCGGCGCCTGAGGAGGAGTCCGAGGAGGAAGAGGAGACGGGTGAAGAGGTGAGCTTTGCCGATGCCGCTGAACTGTTTCGTCAGGGCGACTACCTGGGCGCCATCGACGGGTTCACTCGGGTTCTTGCGAAGCAGCCGGGATTGCGCGAAGCACTCGAATACCAGAAGCTGGCCTACTACAACCAGGGAATCGCCTACCTAAAAGGGGAGAGCTACGCCAACGCATTAAAGATGTTTGAGCAGTTGAAGAAAATGCAACCTGACTTCAAACGTCTTCCGCAGCAGTTGCAGACGGCTCGAGAGAAACTGGCGGATCAGCACTACCTGGCTGGGATCCGTCATTTTAGGGAGAAGAAGCTCCAGGAGGCTATTGAAGAGTGGGACCAGGCGTTGACCTTTAACCCCAAGCTGGAGAGCGCAAGGAGGGATAAGGAACGGGCAAGGAAACTTCTCAAGAGCCTCCAGGAAATCAAGTGATGGGGCTCGCAGGTCCATTTTGCCAAATTTGGTGAAAAGAAGGCTCGACTGTCCGCTTTGGGCTTCGTCATGTGTTCCGCTGAAGCCGCTCCCTGAAATGCTCCTCTGCGCAATAACTGTGACTCCCCACGAACTTCTTTCGCAGCTTGGCATTTACCGTCCCCGTTAATTCTTCTATACTATCCCGCCTTTTTCCTTGACTTAGGCGTAACAAGCCGCTTATTATTATGTTGTACCAACCAGTCAGTTATCTCGTGAGGTCCATGTCCAACACAAAAGATCACATTATTGAGGCTGCCTCTCGACTGATGCACCTTCAGGGCTTCAACCATACCAGTATCGACGAAGTCCTGAGGGAAAGCGGAGTCGGCAAGGGGAACTTTTATTACTACTTTAAGAGCAAAGAAGAGTTGGGCTACGCGATCATAGAAAACAATTTGAAGCAGTTCTCACAATATGTCATTGGAAAAGCTTTTGGGAATCACAGAGATGCCCTGTCGCAAGTCGATGACTTCTTGGATATCATTCTGGAACTCCATCGGCAGCGAAACTGTGCCGGCGGCTGCCCACTAGGCAATATGGCCATGGAGTTGAGTGATATTCATGAAGGGTTTCGGAAGAAGTTTCAAGGAATCTTTGAGGGCTGGCGCATGCACGTTTCAACTGTATTGCAAAAAGCAAAAGAGGGCGGACAACTTAGTGATCATACAGATCCAACTATTCTGGCCCAGTTCATCGTCGCTAGCGTCGAAGGGGCAATACTCCTGACGAAAGTCAAGAGGAACATCAGGGTCTTGGAAAACTGTTTTAGCGAACTGAAAAAGCACATTCGGATGTACATCGGCGACCGCATACCTCTTTCTCAATAAACGAATAGGCCAATCTGGCGGTCATATAATTGTATCTAAGAAAAGGGATAGAGCGTAAGGACAACTAGCTGAGCCATATGCACCAATTGCGTACGCGTATCTACTGAAGGTCGCGTCTGGACATCTTACGGGGGCGGAAAACGACATGGCGACGATTGTTGAATACACGGACGAGAAGAAACCAGCGAACGGCTATCCCAAGCGTATTATAGCGCCACTTGCAGCTGGGCCCTGCTGTTACTCAAAGATGGAGCAAATCGGAGGTGAACAGCGCGAGGAGGGATGGACTTTCATCTATAAGCGCTGTAAAAAGTGCGGTTTTACAGTCCGCCACGTGATCGCAAGAGACCCTCAGTTTCTCACGCAAAAAGGATCTCGCTTCGATTACCAGGAGCTAATCGGAGGACGAAACTAGTGCCGCCACTACCACATATACCTGATCACACCTCTCAGCATAATTGGGGGAGAATTTCGCTTTTGCCCTTGAGAAGCTTGCCTTTTGTTGGAGAATTGATACCGACTGATCGGTATAAAAACAGCCTCATGGATTTCCACATGTTCTCGTCTAATAAGGAAATTTACTGGCTGGAGAGTCGGTTTTTTGTGCCTTAGTGTGTACCGACTAGTTAGTATCAAAAATGTTGTATGAGGCGATTACTGACTGGAATGGAAGGCGAGATGACAAAGCCAGCTCCGATATTTCTCGTTATGGTGTGATTCGTCACTATCGGAAGCCGTAGTCTAGGAGCGTCTCAGTGATCAGGAGCCAGGCAAATGGAGAGGTAAGTTCTGACGGACGAGGCGCTTGTTCGAGCCGGGCTCTTCGAGAGAAGCTCGGGAAAGGAGAAGGATCGATGGCAAGCATTGTTGAGTATGATGAGCGAAAGGCGGCAGTGAATGCCTATCCTGAACGGATCATCTCGCCACCCAATCCAAGCGAATGCTGCTTCTCGGGCATGGAGCAGATTGGAAAGGTGGAGGAGGATGGTAACTGGCTCTATGCCTACAAGCGGTGTCGAGTTTGCGGTTATACAGTTCGGCATTTCCTCATGATGAGCCCCGAGGCGATCCAGAAGATGCGGGGTGATATCCTCCGGACCCTGAACTAGTAGGGGTCAGGAGAGCAGATGGCAGAGGCAACCCCGCCCGAGGGCTCTCGGCGGTTGATGAATCAGATCACAACTAACTTCCTGGACTGCGCCGAATCTGTGGTATAATTTATGGAATGAAAACTTGCAACGAGGCCAAGAAATGAACGTTCATGGTCTTCTCGAAGAGCCTGATGTGAGCGCCCTGATCGATCTCGAAGAAGAGATCCAGCGCCTCAAGAAAGAGCTGAATGCGGTGGTCCTGGCGCACTATTATCAAGAATCTGAAATCCAGGACGTGGCCGATTTCATCGGTGATAGCTTACAGCTCTCCCAACAGGCGGCGAAGACCCCTGCCGATGTGATTGTCTTTGCCGGGGTGCACTTCATGGCCGAAACGGCGAAGATCCTCAATCCCTCGAAGCAGGTGTTGATTCCAGACTTGAAGGCCGGGTGTTCACTGGCAGAAGGCTGCCCACCACATCTGTTCAAGCGTTTCAAAGAGAAATATCCGGACCACATCGTTATCAGCTACATCAATTGCTCCGCCGAGGTCAAGGCGATGAGCGATATCATCTGCACGTCCAGCAATGCAGAAAAGATCATCAACCAAATTCCGCCAGATCAGCCGATCATTTTTGCACCCGACCAGAATCTGGGTCGCTACCTTATCAAGAAAACAGGTCGCAATTTGGTCTTGTGGTCGGGCATTTGCATAGTTCACGAGATGTTTTCTGAGAAAAAGCTGGTCCAGCTCAAGGTCCTTCACCCCCACGCCAAGGTCCTGGCGCATCCCGAGTGCGAACCGCGTGTTCTTCAGCATGCGGACTACATCGGCTCAACAAGCGGAATCCTGAATTACGTGAAGCAGAGTTCGGACCATGAATTCATCATCGCTACGGAGGCAGGAATCATCCATCAGATGCAGAGGGCGTGCCCCGACAAGACATTCATCCCGGCCCCACCGGAAGGCGACTGCGCCTGCAACCTCTGTCCCTATATGAAACTCAACACCCCGGAAAAACTCTACCTGTGTATGAAGAACCGCGCGCCAGAAATTACACTTGATGAAGATCTGCGGCTTCGCGCATTAAGGCCGATCCAGCGGATGCTGGAAATGAGCTGACACCTTTTCCCGATCTACTTCCTCATGTTCCAATCGCTCCCCCAGACCACCTGCCGCGAAATCCTTAGCAAGTTTCTCGAGGAAGATATCGGCCGGGGTGACATCACCACCCTGGCAATCGTCTCACCTGATCAACCGGCGGTCGGCTATTTCTTGGCAAAGGCGCCTCTTGTGCTGGCTGGGATTGATCTGGCCATCGAAGTCCTTACCCTTCTGGACGAAGGCTTAACCGTTGAGAATCGGCATCGGGATGGCGATCGTCTCAATGAGGGCGAACGGGCAGCGCTCGTTCGTGGCCAGGCCCGCGCGCTACTGACCGGGGAGCGGGTCGCAACGAACCTCCTGCAGCAATTGAGCGGGATCGCCACGCTGACGGAGAGATTCGTTGATGCTGTCCGTGGGACGAAGGCGAGAATTGTTGACACGCGAAAGACGACGCCAGGGTTGCGGGTATTCGAGAAGTATGCTGTGAGGGTCGGCGGTGGCGTCAATCATCGCTTTGGACTTGATGACGCGATCTTAATCAAAGACAACCACATCAAGATTGCTGGCGGGATCCGTGCGGCCATTGAAGCTGCTCGAAGCGCCGAGGACCGCGCCCACCGCCTTGAAATCGAGGTCGCCACGCTCGAAGAATTGCAGGAAGCCCTGCGCCACGACGTTGATGCCGTCCTTCTCGACAATATGAAACCGGACATGGTTCGACAGGCGGTGGCGCGCGTGCGAGCAGATCGCAGGGGCACGAAGATATTGGTCGAGGCGTCGGGCGGGATCACGCTCGACAATGTTCGCCAATTTGCAGAGGCCGGCGTCGATTGGGTGTCCATCGGGGCCTTGACGCATTCCGCTCCTGCCGTTGATATGAGCTTCAAGATTCAACCCGTGTAATCTGTCCATCGCCTATCGCGATGCCCTCGCCAGAGACAAAGGGCAGCGTGTCCTCTCTTGGCGAAAGAGACCTGTGGAGCAGGGTGGGCAAGCAATGAAGACGGATATCCTTATAATCGGAAGCGGACTCGCCGGATGCGCCGCGGCCTTGGCCGCTGCCAAGCGGAACGGTGAGGTCACGCTACTCACACGATCATCCCAGCCGGAAGAGAGCAATACATTCTGGGCACAGGGTGGAATCATCTATGAGGGAGAACACGACTCCCCCGAAAAGCTGGTGGCCGATATCCTCGGCGCCGGCGCAGGCTTGAGTTCTCCGGAGGCGGCTTCGCTGCTTGCCCGTGAGGGCCCAAAGCTCGTCAAGGAGATTCTGATCGATGGGCTTGGTGTGCCGTTTGACGAATTGTCAGGGGATTCGACACGATGGGATCTGACCGCCGAGGCTGCGCATTCACTTCCGCGCATCCTTCATCAGAAGGATCAAACGGGGTCAGCGATCGAGCAGGCGTTCATCGAAAGGTTGTCCTCTCATCCGAGGGTCAAGCTTATCCCCGCAGCCACCGCGGTTGACCTCCTCACGGTTCCTCACCATTCGGTCGAGCCGCTTGATATCTATAAGCGCTCGACATGCATTGGGGCGTACGTGCTAGATCAGGCGAGCGGCGACATCTTCCCCATCTTTGCCAAGGAGACGATCCTGGCAACAGGGGGGCTCGGGCGTGTCTATCTACATACCACGAATCCTTCGGGGGCCCGGGGCGACGGCATTGCGATGGCCTACCGGGCCGGCACCCGTTGCATCAATATGCAGTATGTGCAGTTCCACCCCACAACCTTCTTCCATCCAAGCGGTCGATTTCTCATCTCTGAAGCGATGCGAGGTGAAGGGGCACGCCTTGTGGATAGCAAGGGTCGAGAATTCATGTCGCAGTTTCACCCCGATGGATCGCTTGCACCGCGGGATATCGTGGCGCGCGGGATTCATCAGATGATGTTGGAGTCGGGCGAGCCCTGCGCCTACCTTGACATTTCCCACAAACCAGCCGACCAGGTCCGCGATCGTTTCCCTGGGATTTATGCGCATTGTCTGAAGTACGGCGTCGATATCACGAAAGAGCCCATCCCTGTCGTGCCGGCCGCGCACTACAGTTGCGGCGGAATTGCCATTGACGAGTGGGGACGATCAAACCTGCATCGCCTTCGGGCCGTCGGTGCAGTCGCCTGTTCGGGGGTCCATGGCGCCAACCGATTGGCGAGCGCCTCTCTGTTGGAGTGCCTGGTGTGGGGAACCCGCGCAGGCGGCCAGGCCGCAGAGTTCATCGCACGAGGCGAGGAGTTCTATTTTCCTCCCATTGCTGCATGGCGGTATGAACATGAACCCGTCGATCCCGCGTTAATCGCCCAGGACTGGCTGAGCATTCAGCAGACCATGTGGAACTACGTGGGCCTCATTCGCAGCACAAAACGGCTTAACCGGGCCCATGAAATCCTGCGGGAGCTGGATGTTGAGATCTCCAGATTCTACGAAAAAGCCGAGGTGACCGATGCAATGATTGGCCTCCGCAACGGCATTCAAACCGCGCTGGTCATCCTGCTCGCTGCAATGGAATGCCGACAGAGCCGGGGCTGCCACTACCGGATTGACTAACTATCGTATGTAGAACCGGATTCTCTATGGCGGTCTAGCGAGGGGATCGATGTAAACGATTGAGCTAGGCTCCGGTTTCCATGCATGATCGTTCCCCATTCTTCTAGAAGAGATCCGTGAAAGGAGAGGTCATGAAAGCGGTTCGATTCCACGAGCACGGTGGTCCTGAGGTCCTGAAGTATGAGGATGCTCCAGACCCTGTCATAGATCCGCATGAAGTACTGGTCAGGGTGAGGGCCTGCGCCCTTAATCATCTGGATGTCTGGGCACGGCAAGGGATGCCAGGGCTAAAGATCCCGCTCCCCCACATTTCCGGTTCCGACATCGCCGGCGAGGTGGCGGCGGTGGGGAGCATCGTGACCCGAATCAAGCCCGGTCAACGAGTGGTCGTCTCACCGGGGATTAGCTGTGGTCAGTGCGCCAACTGTCTCTCCGGCCGCGACAATCTTTGCCGTTCCTACGAGATCATCGGGGGCTACCGGATCGATGGAGGATACGCCGAGTACGTGAAGCTCCCGGAGGTGAATGTCCTGCCTATCCCAGACGGGATGAGCTTCGAAGCCGCCTCGGCGTTCCCCCTCGCCTTCCTGACCGCCTGGAATATGCTGGTGACTCTCGCAAGGGTGAAGCGTGGCGAAGAGGTGCTGGTCATGGGGGCCGGAAGCGGGGTGGGAAGCGCTGCGGTCCAGATCGCCAAGCTGTTCGGGGCTCGGGTCATCGCAGCCGCCGGGACCGAGGACAAGCTAGGGAAAGCCCATGCGCTTGGTGCCGACGAGGGGATCAACTACGCGACCAAAGACCTGGTCGCCGAGGTTCGGCGCCTGACGGCCAAGCGAGGAGTCGATGTCATCTTCGAACACGTGGGCGGCCCCGTGTTCGAGAAGTTGATCCCCGTCCTGGCAGCCGGGGGCCGCCTGGTCACCTGCGGTGCGACGGCCGGCTATCTGGCCCAGACCGACATCCGCTACCTCTTTATGCGCCAGGCCTCGATCATGGGCGCTTTCATGGGCTCCAAGGCCGATCTGCTCGACATCATGAAAGAGCTGGAGCGCGGAACGCTCAAGCCGGTGGTGGATCAGATCTTCCAGTTGAAAGATGCTGCGCAAGCGCAACGCGCAATGGAGGATCGGAAGCTGTTCGGCAAACTGGTGCTGGTGACTTAGTGCCGTTCCGACGATGTACGCCAAAATGGTGAGGCCAGTGCCGTTCCAACTGTATCCGCCTACCATCACAATGACCCGCAGGCATCGGGATCGGCCGTCGCAACGCCTTGTCATTTGTCCGAACAAGTTGGAACGGCACTAGTCGAGGGGCGGGCCAGTGGAACAGGAATGGTGGAAGCAGGTCGCGCCCCTAACGCTGGATCGGGAAGGGCGCTGGTACGATCAAGGCGTGCGGGTGACGAACCCGCGCCTCGCGGAGTTCCTGCTCACCCACCTGAGCAAGGACGAAGAGGGGCATTACCTGGTGGTGGTCGGCAGGGACAAGCGGTATGTGAATGTGGCGGATGCACCATATCGGGCGCTGGGGATCGAAGTTGCCGGAGCTGTGGACGGCCAGGAACAGTTGTTTGTCAGGCTCAATGACGGAAGCCTTGAGCCGTTCGATCCCGAGACATTCTGGTTCGGCCCTGACGGCACGCCCTACTGTCTCGTGAGGGACCGGCTCCACAAGGCGCGATTCACGGCGGAGTCGTACCGCCAACTCTCGGCCTTCATCACGGAGGAGGCCGAAACCGGCCGCTTCCTCCTGCAGATCGGATCTCGTCGGATTCCTGTGCCGGCCGCCGACCAGTAAAGGGGGATCGGCTCAGCTTCGATCACCTTCCCAGCCTGCTCGCCTCCTCATCGCCGTTGTGAGATCTCCAGGAGATACCCGTCCGGATCCTTCACCAGGAACATCGTCGTACCCCATGGGGTTGCCTTGGGGGTGGTCAGAATCTCGGCCCCGATGCTGGTCAGCACCCTGTAGGTCCCCTCCAGATCATCGGTCGGAAAGGTGAAATAGACGCCCCAGCCGCGCCGCTCTGGGAGGGCATCCACCCTCCACGCTGATAACTCGGCCGGCGTCAGATCCTCGTGAACGGTCAGGGAGATCGGGCCGAGCTCGAAACGTGCGTGCCTGGCATCTTCAGATGCCGGTGGTCGCCCTAGAAGCTCCCGATAGAAATGGACCGTACGCCCGAGCTGGCTAACGAGCAGAAAAACGTGTGAAAACCCGGTGACCATCATCCCTCCCAGGAATAGGCTTACGGGCTCAGGGTGCGAGGTTCCGGCCTGGCGCGCGCTGCGGTCCTGCGCCAGCATATGCGCGCCGGATGCGCCATAGGTCTGCCAGCATCCTCGCCGGGTGACGCACCATGCTTACCTTGCTCTCGGGATCATTGATCCAGCACACTGGCATCTCCCGAACGGCATACCCCAGGTGCATCGCGATGAGGATGGCCTCGACGTCAAAGGCGAAGCCGTCGGTACGCGTTCGTTGGAATATACTATGCGCTGCCTCGCGGCGAAACACTTTGAATCCGCACTGCGTATCTCGGAACGGGATCGGCAGGAAGGCCCGGAGGAGACGATTGAACAGCCTCCCTAACGATTCGCGAAGGAGATTCTGGCGCACCAGGATGCGCGATCCAGCCAGCGCACGCGAACCGATCACCACATCGGTGCCACCCGCAAGAAGTTCCAAGGCGCCCTCCACCTGCTCGACGGGTGTGGAGAGATCCGCATCCGAGAATAGGACAAATTCAGCAGTGGCCGCCAGCATGCCGGCTCGAACGGCGGCGCCCTTGCCCCGGTTTTTCGGGAAGCGGATCAGCCTGAGTTCCGACGCTTGTGCCCTGAACTGTTCTATCAGACCGACCGTGCTATCACATGATCCATCATCCACCACGATGATTTCGAAGTCGCCTTCCCCGTAGCGGGTCCGAAGGTAGTCCAACACCCGGCGCAGTGACGGGCCGATCCGCCGTGCCTCATTATAGGTGGGGATTACCACGCTTAATTTCATTGGTTTGTGATTCGCATCGTTGACCCGGCCCCTGGGAAGGATCAGGGTGTCTGTCCATCGGCAATCTTCAGCGGCCGAGGAGCCACAGAGAAAGGATTAAGTCGAAGCAGACCACAGAGATCTCGACGCCCAAGGTTTCCCATCATGATCGTCGAAAGCCGATGGTGACGTTCGAAGTCTATCGAGAAATCTGCACTTCCCTAAGATAGTCTTCGGCCTCGCGGATGGAAATACCCACGCCATCATACTTGGCGCTCAGATTCGGGTGATAGTCAACCGTCAGCATAACAGGACGTTCCGGCGTATCGCTTGTGATGGCTCTGGCAATCTACTCGGGGTGGACATTGAGGATGCCGACATGGGCTCCTAGCGCTGAAATGAAGCCAAGTTCATGCCCTTGGATCTCCTACAGTTGGACTTTCCCGTTCCGGTGGATCCGGATAAAGTGAGGTGAATCGCGGAGGTTTGCCTCGACATTGCCGACCCACGTTAGGTCAAACGAAACGTGGTGCCTCCGGCTCTGGTTTCGATACCGGTCCAGGCCCCTGCAGGGAACACGGTGGCCATCATGACGTGCTCCAGGATCTGGAACCCACAGGCGGTTTTGATTTCTCCCTAGACTTGCCATTCAGGCCCTTGGCGACCGCGTTGATGAGCCGGTGCTTGGCGTAGGTTACGAAGTTAGCCAAGTGCCGCTTCAACATGTGGGCGATCTTGCGGATCAGTTGGAGGTGGCAATGAGTCGCCTATCGGAACCAGCGCTGGAAGGGTCGCTCCGCCGACTCTGGAGCGCGGTATGTCCGCAGTGCCTGGAGGATGTTCTGAATGCCCAGGCACGGCCAACCTTGAGGTCCAGGGCTTCGACTGCTTGAACTCTTGGCGTTGGCGCAAGGGGAGAGTCTCGGCCGCATTGAGCCGCAGACGCTTAGTGCCGGTGAAAGAGCTCTCCCTGTCGGTCTTCTCCAAGGCCCGGTGCTCCTGACGGCGGTTTTTGTCCACTACCTTCGTAACGTACCTCACGATGTGGACGCGGTCAAAGACGGTCGTCTGCGCGGCGTCTCGGATGGCCGCTGGATCGCCGGGAGGTAGGACTCCCACATTTGGGTGGCAAGTGTGCCCTCGCTGGCGGCCTCGCAATGGGCCGCCAGCGCCTCACAGAAACCGTCCAGGCACTCCTTTTCTGGTCCTCCCCGACGTACTCCCCCCACGGCGCGTCAGCGCTGACCACCAGGCTACGGTAGTTTCCCCCTCCTTAAACGCCTCCTCGGCGATGCCCATCTGGTACAGCGCCGCGGAGGCCTTGCGGGCGTGGCACCACGCCACTACCCGTTCCTGGGGTTGCCTCACGCCTTGTCCCAGGGGAACCGGAGGATGGTGGTGCCCCCGCTGACGGAGCACTCTCAGAGGAGGTCAATGGCCATGTGCTCGAAGAGGGCCGTGAACTGGCTGTGCGGCTCAGCTCAGGGGACAGCGACCCACTTCACCTTGTGCGTAGGACACTCCACCCGGGGTTCCCGGCAGTGGGGGAAGGTCCGGAACTGGCATCTATTAGATAGCACCACGTTCGGTCCACGTGGTCCCCCATGCCCATTACAGGCAACCAAATTCTGGGCAGGGGAGCCGGGGGTCCCCTCCGGTGGGGGGCGCGCTCACACGTCCACTCGTTGCTCTGTGGGGTCCAGTTCTACCCTGTGGACTATCCACGGCTGCACCAGGTCCAACTGATGTCGGTACAGGTCAGTGTCACGCATCGGCTCCTCCTCCCCTCGCCACGTTTTGAGGGAGGAGCACACCCGACGCGCGGCGGCGGGTCAAGCGACCGCAGGCCACGGAGCCCCGACTTGGCCGGCAACGGTGGCCAACGGGTGCGCTGCCGCCGGACCTGTCGGCAGGGGGTTTCGTCGGGTGGCTAATTGTCTAATCCCGAAATGTTCGCGAGAACCTGAAGATCGTTGAGACCAAAAGGTTTCTGAGTTAATCCCATACCTTGGTTACTTCAATTGACTGCTGCCCTCAGCCCCTGGGAGACCCTCAATGCGGTAGATGCGAAGCGCTTCTTGCCGCCAGGGTCCAATTTCTCCCTCCACCGTCCGAAGCAGCCGCCACGTGGGGGGAGGCGTTAGGCTACCCAAGTTGAAGATCGCTCCCATCCACATATCCGGTCCACGGGCACCTCCAGTGACCGCGTATCCAGGGCGAAAAGAGGCGAGCAAGTCGGAGGCCCTGTGCTTCTCAATGGCCTCCTGCATGTATTTGATCCGTGGTGCGTTCTGGTAGCCCCGGTCGAATCGGAACCGGTCCAGAAACCGGTTATCGGAGTATAGGTCCCCTTCGGGAAGTGTTACCAGAAAGGCTGACGCGATCTTCATGTCTCGAAGGGAGTCCTGGTAAAGAGAGGCCGTTCGCTGTATCCAAAAAAGCGAGCCCACAAGGAGAAACGCAAGAATGGCGCCACCGAGCCAACGACTTCGGTGAGCGATCGAAGCAATCAGAACCGCGACTAGCAGAAGGCTGGGGACCACCAACGCGTCCAAATAACGGAAGAAACGTGGAATCGGTTCGTATGGAAGGCTCGCCTTTGAAGGTAAGAACTCAAGCACAAGAAATAGACCGACCAGCCATACTGTTAGGGGAAGACAGTCATGCAGGCGCCTGTATAAGGCGTAGGCGAGCGCAGGGAGGACAGCATAGAATGTGTAGCCAAAAAGCAGAGTCTGGTCGAACGTCAGCCTAAACATCCAACTCGGATAGAATTTAAGGTAGTCGGATAGGTGTCCCTGAACATATTTTGGTGCGAAATGGCCCTCCCGGTGTAAATAGTTAAAGAACCCCCCGGTGGAAAAAAAATCAATGAGGCAGAAGGTTCCAAGCAGAGCTGCTAATGCCGCGTAAAAGACCGCATGTCGCTTCCATGCCCTGAGGTGGAGCGCTGAGAGAACTGCAAAGATCCCGACAATCGCAATTGCTGGGATCTTGACGAGGTAGCAATAGAATACGAGCACAGCCCCTAAGATGAACAAGCCGTGAGAGCGGAGGCCGTTCGCCCGGTCCGCCTTTAGGAACAGGAGAAACGCCAGCGCGGAAAGAAACGAAGTAATAATGTCAATGGTCATGGTTGTTGAGAAGACAACATCAAAGGGCGAGAAGGCAAGTAGGGTGGCAGCCAGCAATCCGACCTTACCTTCGGCAATCTCGTTTCCAAGGAGATAGGTTACTGGGATGGTGGCGAGAGAGCAGACGAACGGGAACAGCACAAACGAGAGGTCGTTAACTCCAAACAACCAAAACGATGCTGCATTCGGAAGATGGAGCCCCAGGCGGTAGTTCGATCCAAACGATAAGCCCGGAAAATGTCCGGTCGAGAGGTAGTGCGCGAGCCAGGCGTAGTAGGCGTCGTCGCCTAGCCCCCATCCAACGAAGGCGTATAGCCGCGAAAGAAGCGCCAAGGACATAATGGCCAAAATCCAATAAAGGTTCAAACCGCGCGTACGGGTAGTACGCTCGGGGTGACTCTGCTCCATCTGCTGATTTCCATCGTACATCTGTTACGGCTTTCCTTTTGGGAATTATCCCCTTCGTGGGTAAAAAGGGTTCTTTGATACCGTCATGGCGAAGGCGGAACGAGGGGCTCCGAAGAAGCCATGAGAGTGAGCCTGTATGACTATCGGCACTACATTGCCAGTGAGCGAGCATGCTTGGCGTCGATCCGACGCATCCGGTGGCCAGATGGGGTCCGCTGTCCTCGCTGCCAGCACGGCCGGACCTGGGCCATGCAGGACGGCGGAAGGGTTCGGTACCGGTGCAAGGCCTGATGCAGCTTTAAGAGTGGCCCGAAGAATATGGAGATGCTGATAGTCCTTGTGCCGTAAAAACCTGGTCTCGATGTTAAAGAGGGCCATGGTCACTTACTACTTTGTTTGATTTCTGATCCATTAAAGGTCGACCGCGTCCGAGTTGCCTGAGCAGTGCATTGAAAAACTCGAGCCAGTTCCTGGTCTTGAGGTTGACCGTAAGCTCGTTGCAATGACCATTATAGATTCCCCAAAAAGACCGGTGGAAAAATTCCCCACGTTCAGCAAGTGATTTCTTATGAGCCCATGCTGAGAAGGTTGGCCCCTAAGTGCCCCCGCTTGTGCCAGTGGCAGCGCTTCACCCGCGACTGGTGGCCGAAGGCCTGCCGGGTGGCCATGCGTACAGTCCCTTACGCCCGTCGAGGAGCCACAGGATGCCCCCCTGAGCGCAAGAGCTCTCGCGTGGGGTGCTCCCAAGAGGAAGGGGTAGCAGATCCGCGCATTCTTTATCCCGGTCTGAGCGAACCCGCGGATCACCTGGCAGTTCCTGCAACGCCGCCGGGCGGATCACTTTGGCTTCTCCTGCGTCCTAATCTTGCAAACTGTCTTCATGGGGCGACTCCATTGAGTGTGCAAGTGTGGTAGTGTCCCGTATGCCCCTAACCGCTCGGAAGCCGCTTCGTCAACTTGCCACTATGGATAGCACACCTTCCCGCCAGATTCCATCCACAAGTGCTAGGGCAATCCGGCTGATCCCCCATTCGCCCAGAGTAGATTCCTAGCGTTTGAGTGCAAGATAAATGTTTACTCTGCTTCTCAGAGAACCTGACAGCGAAATGTTGGCTGTGAATCAAGTTCGACGAACCGTCGTCCTGTTCGTAGAAGACATCCAGCCGTTTCGGAGCGATGTACAATCAAGCCAAGACGAATTGCGACAGGTAACCCGGGTTGACGGAAACGTGGAGCTTCAGCACCTCGATGCATGGGACCCCGTCGGGTTCGACCACACAGCGGATGAAGTAGAGCCGCTTGCCCTGTGGTTGGGAGAGGTGACAGTGCAGCGCCGGCATCGTGGC
>Ga0210377_10000456_pt1 | contig 39402 bp, 37 predicted proteins | sample PLM4_65_b1redo_FD_155480 | JGI IMG/M metagenome (GOLD analysis project Ga0210377, IMG submission 155480) | Groundwater sediment microbial communities from an aquifer in East River, Colorado, USA - PLM4_65_b1 redo | ecosystem: Environmental > Terrestrial > Soil > Riparian zone | place: USA: East... | reverse complement strand
TCGTTGCTCGACGGCCTGTTCGAGCGGGCCACGCACATCCCGGTCTGGATCCTGAGCCTCGGGAACGAGGTCGTCACGATCGAGGAGCTGGAGGCGAAGATGGTGAAACTCGGTCGCCAGACGAAAGCGATCGCGATCAAGTACCAGCACCTGCCCGCGGTGTCGACGGCGGAGAAGAAGCGGGAGAACCGGGAGTTCGTGGTCGTCGGGTGGGCCCCCGAAGCGCCGCTACTGCGTGAGGCTTCAGGTTCCGCGCTCGGGCTCGCCGATGGTGATGCCCTCGGTGTGGTGGCCAGACATGTGGACTCGGACCCTGGTGGCCCCGAGCCCACGGCCGCGGGCGCCCTCGCGCGCGATCGCCGCCAACTGAGCCAGCCGGCCGCGGCCGATCAGGTCGCTCCCCTCGGGGGGCAGGCCGTCGCGCCAGTCGAGGCGCGCGTCGATGACCCAGATGCCGTCCTCGTCGAAGCCGCCATGGACGGTGACGGTGAACGGTTCGTCGCTCATGGATCAACGGTGGCTCGAACGCCGGACAGGAGTCAAGGATGAACGGAGAGACGGCAACCAGAGGCGTGGGACAGCAGCCGGGTCGCGGCGTGCGCATCGGCCCCCGGATGATCGCGCTCGGGGATCTCCTGCCGCACCCGCTGAACAGCAACGTGATGTCGGAGGACCTGCAGGCGAAGTTGCGGGCCCACATCAAGCGCACGGGCCGGTATCCGTTCTTGGTCGTGAGACCGCACCCCGAGGAGGCCGGCAAGTACCAGGTGCTCGACGGCCACCACCGCGTGGCCATCCTCAGGGATCTCGGTCACACCGAAGCGCGCTGTGATGTCTGGGAGGTCAACGATCGGGAGGCCCGGCTGCTGTTGGCCACGCTCAACAGGTTGCAGGGTCAGGACCAGCCCAGGAAGCGTGCCGAGCTGATCCATGAACTGCTCGGGGAGATGAGCCTCGACGATCTCGCCGGCCTCCTGCCGGAGACCGACAAGCAGCTCGAGGAGCTCCACGCCCTGCTCGAGTTCCCGGCCGAGGAGGTGGCGCTGCTACTCGAAGCGCAGGCCGAGGAAGCGGAGAAGGTCCTGCCGCGCGTGATGACCTTCGTCGTCACCCCCGAGCAGGAGGAAGTGATCGAGCAGGCCGTCGAGCTCGCCAGCGACGGCACCCCGGGCCGCGACCGGAAGGCGCGGGGCCTGGCCAACCTGGCGAAGCAGTTCTTGGAGGAGCGGTCCGATGGCCAGAGCACCGAGTAGGGTCCGCGAGGAAGCAAGACGGCTGTTCCTGACGGGCGAGATCACCAACAACGTCGAGATCGCCACCCGGCTGGGCGTCAAGCCGCACACCATCGGTCTGTGGCGCCGCCAGGAGGACTGGGACGGCCTGAGGCTCAAGATCGACCGGCGGGCGGCGGAGATGTTCGTGGAGAAGATCGCCACCGACACGGTGACCCTCAACGTCCGCCACTTCCGGTTCTGGGAGGTGGTGCTCGCAAGGCTCGCCGAGGACCTGAAGGGTAAGAAGGCGCTCGACATCCGGGAGATGGAGCGCATCGCCTCCGTGGTCGAGAAGGTGCAGCGCGGCCAGCGGCTGGCGAAGGGGATGTCGGTGAACGGCGAAACTGAGGAGACGGTGAAGGCCCAGGCGCAGGCCGAGATCCGCAAACTCATCGACGCGTTCATCGACTCGGTCAAGGAGAACGTCGCCGATGAAGAGACGCGCGACCGGATACGCCGGGCCATTCTCCAGGCACTACCTGGCGAAGAGGACGACGGAACTGGCAACGGCGAAGACCCGGTCGCTCACTGACCCCCTCGCCGCCTGGGCCGTCAAACGCATCCGACTGGACGGCCTGCCGTTCCGGTTCGACGGGCACGAGTACCTGCGCGCCCTCTACGACGACACCGCCCCGCACGTCGTCCTGTCGAAGGCCGCTCAGATGGGCGGCACGGTCTGGGCCCTGCTGCGCAGCCTGCACACCTGCCTGAGCGGCCTCAGCGTCATGTACTTCTTCCCGACCCGCACCGACGTGCTCGACTTCAGCAAGAGTCGTGTCGCACCGCTGCTCGCTGACAACACGTTCCTGGCGAGGTCGATGCGTGACACGGACACGGCCGGCCTGAAGCGCGTCGGCGATGCACACCTCTACTTCCGCGGCATGCAGAGCACGGTGGGGATGAAGTCGGTCCCCGCCGACATGCTGGTGTTCGACGAGCTGGACGAGGCGACGCCGGAGGCCAAGACGCTCGCCCGAGAGCGGCTGTCGCACAGCGACTTCAAGCGGATCATCGAGCTGTCGAACCCGTCTCTGCCGGACTACGGCATCGACGAGGCGTACCGGCAGAGCGACCAGCGGCACTGGACGATCAAGTGCCCCGCGTGCGGCACCTGGACCGCCCTGGAGAAGGAGTTCCCGGTCAAGCTGGGGCAGGAGGTCAGGATCCTCCTGCCGCGGCCCGACGGCACGTTCTACCGCGCCTGCCTCAAGTGCGGCGTCGCGATCGACGTCGACCGGGGCGAGTGGGTCGCCGACTTCCCCGACCGCAGCATCCATGGCTACCGCATCAGCCAGCTGTTCAGCAGGAAGATCGACCCCGGCGACTTTCTGAAGGAATACCGCACCACCCGCTTCCCGGACCGGTTCTACAACCTCAAGGTCGGCGTCCCGTGGGTCGACCTCGAGCGCCGCGTGGACACGGCCTCGGTCCTCGCGCTGTGCACCGACACCCCCATGCTCGACAAGGCCGAGGGCGAGGGGGACTACCTCATGGGCGTCGACACCGGCAAGGACCTGCACGTCGTGGTGCTCCGGGAGGATCCCGACGACCCCGATCGCGAACACCTGGTCCATCTCGCCGTCTGCCAGGACTTCGCCGAGCTCGACGGCATCATGGAGCGGTTCAAGGTGACCTGCTGTGTGATCGACGGCCTGCCCGAGACCCACGCCACACGCGACTTTGCCGGCCGGCACCGCGGCATCGTGTTCATGAGCTTCTTCGTGGAAAGCCAGCGCGGGTCGCTGCGGTGGGCCACCCACGACCAGATCGTGCAGGGGAACCGCACCGAGGTCCTGGACGCCTCCCGCGCGGCGGTGCGGCAGAAGCGGCTGGTCCTGCCGCGCCGCGTCCCGATCGTCGAGCTGTTCGCGCAGCACATGGCGGCGGATGCCAAGGTCCTGGAGGAGGACGACGAGACCGGGACGAAGAAGTACCGCTACGTCCGGACCGGCGAGGACCACTTCTCGTTGGCGTTCACGTACGCGTGGATGGCGGCGTCGGACCGCCGGGGAGGGCGAGCCTGGATCACCTACATGCGGCGGCGCCTCAAGAGAATGCAGGCGGCCGGGTAAGGCGCGCCTCGCGGGACGATGGCCGTCGTGCGCGCCGTCCCGGCAGGGGCATTTATGCGACGCCTCGCCCCCCTCCAGTGACTTTTATGGAGCGTCTCCCGCCCCGTCAGTGACTTTTATGGGTGGGGAACCCGCCCTCCAGTGCCATTCATGCGGCATCGACCCCCTCGAAAAGGCCTCCCATGCGGCATCGAATCGCGCTCCGACACGCCAAACGGCATCGGCGCCGATCGCTCTCGGTGGCCGTAACCCCCTAAAGAATCAAAGCGAAGGCGTCATGATCGTCGCCTGCGCATGCGGCAGTGGGAGCGATTCCAGGGCCCTAAAACTGCCGCTTGAATGCCGCATGGCTGCCGGTCCCGCGCCCCGATCCCCGGGATCTGCCGCTCGCCTGCCGGGTGGATGTTCGCCGCATGTCGTGGTTGTGCCGTGAGACGACATGTCGAGGACCCATCGAGGGACGACTGGATTGCTCAGGGCGGATTGTGATCCCAGAACGCCGCTGCTAGCATTCGGTCGCGATGCACACCCGAGACAACTGCGAGGCACTTGTGCGCCGCCGAGCCAATCCAAATTCGAGCCCACACGAATCATGAGCGACAGCGTCTGGCCATTCGAGCACTTCGCGAGTTATGCGCCAGCGCGCAGGAAGCCTAGTGCGTTCTCAGTGTTCATCATATGTCCGTTCGAACCGAAGCCTTGGATGGACTCGATTGAGCAGATCGTTCGAGAGGAGTGCGCTGGGATCGAGCAGCGCATGAGAACGCAGGTGACAGGCCCATCAGGACGGCCGCTGGAGAAGGCCATTCGCGCCGACCGCATTTCAGTCCCAGGTGTCATCCAGGCGGACATTTGGGAGTCCATCGCGCGATGCGATGTCCTCGTGGCGGACATCAGTCGGTTAAACGCGAATGTACTCTACGAGTTGGGGACGGCTGCGGCGCGAATCGTCAAGGAGCGCGTCATTCTAATCAGAGAGGAGGCCCCAGAAGAGGAAAGAGTGTTCGACCTCTCACCTATCCGTCACTTCCGATACACACGATCGATCGAAGGAATTCAACGACTCCGCGAATTCCTGCAGGAGAGCTTGCTGCGGGCGCTCACCTCCGCACTTCTAGGAGAGGCCGGTAAGGCGCCACCCGTGTTACCGGTGCATTTCACCTTTCAAGGACAGGATTCTCCATGGGTCTATTCGCCATCCGAGTGCCATCGGCTGGTGACTGCTGCCTGGCTAGAATTCGGCGGCATCGATTTTCAGCAGTCTTTCCTGAGCGTGGCAGACCTCAAGCTGCGAGACGTTCGTGTACAGGCGACGGTTCGGTTCCTGAATATCTTCCACCCGAACCCTGATCGGGCGTTCATCGGAATCGCCCTTCGTGCCGCGCACCCGCTCGCCAACTACAGCAACCTGTTTTATGTCAGAGAGGATGGTTCGGCTTGTAGAACCGTCCCGAACTTCAGGCCGCCCGCGATGTACGAGGACGAGGAACTCACGGCGGCTTTGGGAACTACGCAGACAAAATCGACGGCCTTCACGATTTCTCATGAGATTCGGGGAACTGACCAGACAGTATCCATCGACGGGAGGACGAGGTCCTTTGACCTCAGCTCAGATCGGATTCGAGGCGAGGGGTACATCCTGATCCAGGCGTGGATGTGCACGGTCGGTCTTGAGCGGCTGGACGTGGAGGCCCTGTAGAATGGCCTATCTGATGGAAGTCAGCTTCGACAGTAGCCACCGCCTCAGGAAGAAGCGATATCTCTTTTCGTATGGAGGAACCGATTTCAAGTTGGTCCAAGACAACCCGCGACGACACGCAGACCATCTGCTCAGTGTTCTTCCAACAGACGATGATGCATCTCGGCAACGTGTCTTTGCGATCGCGTCTGAGTTCCTGAGCGCACTCTCCTGGGAGACAGGCGGTCGCGTGGCTGTCTGGCCCGCCGGGGGAAGAGGTTGGCGCGACGATGCACAACTCGCTGACGCCGAGCCCTGCATGTACACGTTTCCCAGGATCCCGTTTGGTGGAAACACCATCGGCTACGATCTGTGGCGCGTTCCACACATCAGCACCAACGAGCAACGACGAGCTCTGGCGCTGCTGAGAGAAGCCCGAGCTGCCAACAGCGTATACCTTGCGTTTCTTTTCTATTGGCAGGTTATGGAGGTGAGTGGAGGCCACGCCGACGCCATCATCAACAGGGCTTGGCGAAGACACCGGAATCAGGTTCGCCTCGATCCAGCCGACGTGGATCGTCTAGCGCTCGCTGGTCGGAGCTTGGGCGATTATCTTCGCGAGGATTGCCGACATGCCATCGCGCACGTTACCCGAAGACCAGGCAGAAGGGCGTTGGACCTTGATCGGCTTGAGGAACGGACCCGATTCGAAATCAGTACGCGGGTGGCAGGTGCATTCGCCGAGCACTTCATACGTGAGCACCTGAACTTGGGCGACTTATGGTTGGCACGCCCGAGGAGCGGTGGAGTGCCTGCATTTGTCGATCGTAATGCACTCCGGACCGGGCGCTTCGTACAGATTTGGCCTGCGCGCCCTCGCATCCCGGGTGGGGTCCGGCCCCGGAGAGCAACTGTCGGCAGGGCGCGTTAGCGATAGAGTGATTCAGCAAGTCAGGCGCCGAATGCTGTTCCACAGGTCCTGATCGCTCGGATGTGTGTAGACCGTCGGCGTCAGCGGCGGCACGTGCCTCGCCATTTTCTGTGATGAGAGACCGCCACCCTGTTGCCCGGATGACCTACATGGGATGTGGGTAGGTCAGGCGACACCAAGCTCGAAAGTGCTCATCGACATCCAGTTCGTTCGTAGGAAACCACACCTGACACCACCCAAGGCTAGAAGAATGCGAGCGTTCAAGCTGCGGAGTCTAATCTCGGCGAGGAATGCTTCGGGGCTGGCCGCGGTGCCAGGCGTCTGTTCGTCCCATAGTCCCTCGTGAAACAGGTCGTTCCGCAGGGCCGCGAATCGCTGAATCACGTCCGGATGAGGCACGAGACCGAGAGCACCGATCAAGTGCTCCAAGCGCTCTGCGTGTGGGACACGCGGGCGCGAAGCTAGTAGGTCGAGTTCGTTTGTCAGAGCCCAGAGCGCATCTGAAACTACATACGCCATTAGGAACCGTTCCCAGTCAAAGCGGTAGACCGGAAGCCGGCTGTGCAGCCATAGGGCATTGATGTAGAGCTTTCGTGCACGTTCGGAGGGCCAGGATTCCCAGGTGGCATGAGCCATGGAGAGGACACGCGATAAGGTCGATTCGTCATCGCGGAACGACGCTATCCGGTCTGCCTTCGTCCGAATTCGGCTTTCGAACCACCAGTTCCAGAACTGACAGCGGGTCTCATAGAGTAAAGCTAGAATGTGTATGAGCAGCCCGCCAACTCCGCTGCGGAAATTCTGAGGCAGAGCCACCCCGGACCTGGTCGCAATCACGTGGGTATGCGGCATCCGGTAGAGGAGCGCGGGGCGAGTGGAGGTCGGAATTCGCGTCAATTCCTGGGTGAGCGGGTCCTCCCGGTAGCGTGTCGCGAGCGGATAGTAGAATCCGTCCTGGTTCGTCTTGGAGTTGATAGCGGATACGTGTTGCTGAAGGTCCTCGACGGGGCGAACCACGAACTGGGCACACGTTGCGCTGAAGGCGAACGGTACGTAACCAAACCAGTCCTCATCCGCCTTCGGGCCGGCCACCTCCTGACTCGGTGCTGTCACTCAGTGTCCCCCCCCCCATCGGCCTCGAACATTCAGGTAGCTAGGTTAGATCGGTGTGAATGGCCACGGGAAGTCCCCGGAGACAACCGAGAGCGGACCTCAGCAGCTCAGCCGCCGGACCCTCACCCACATCTCCTGGTCGCGCGAGTGCGTGGGCACGATCGCGCTATGAAGTCGCCTGGGCTCCTCGAAGGTGGGGCAATACAGTCGCGCGCAGCCTCTCGCGTAGTTTCTCGCGCAGTTCGTCAGGCGTCGACCAGACTAGGTGGTTGTACTGCCTCGTGTCGAAGTGGGCATCGTCCAGATCGCTCTTTCGACAGCACCAGATGACCGGCTTGCCGAGACCAAGGGCGAATCCGGCCTCGAAGTACACTCCCTGACGATGACCGCTGAAGTCAGCAATAACCACCCCGCAGTCGCGGATCTCAGCGATAATCTTGTCGCAGATCTTCTCGTTATGGTGGATCCGATCGATCCGAATCGCCTCGAGGTTCACATCCTCAAGGGCGCGTCGAAACCCCGCCTCGAACGCAGCGTCCAGAGAGGGGTCGAACCACATGGCAACGAAAGCCCTCCGAGATGCCGCCCGCAGATCCTTCTCCCGTTGCAGATGCTGCCAGCCCGCGACCGAGACAATGAGCTTGCCATCGGTACGCCTGTCGACATGCTTTGCCTCGACGAGGTAATTGCTCAGGTACTTCACTTCGTCCTTGGATCTGGCTCGGACGAGGGAAGCGAATTGGTCCATGTTTTCGAGTGGGATCGGGCTGCCAGGATAGGTTGATCGCGTCGCGTATGCGCGCAGGAGGCGATTAGCCTTTTCAAGAACAGGCAGGTCGGCCATGCTCTTCGCGATTTCGTCGATGTTGATCGTGGTGAGCTCAGGAATTGGCTCTCCGTGCTCGGCGCGCTCGCGCGCGTACCAAGAGACCGCGCGACGAGTATCTTCGGAGATGCTCTCAAGAGAGGCGCCGAGTGAACCGCTGAACGAGTACCGTCCGCATACCGGACAGTCAACGACGTACGCGTCCATGGTGCCGATTCTTCGCACGGAACTTGCAGGATGCCCCAGCAGGGGGCACCAGTTGGGGGTAGTCATCGGTGAGTCCTAGTGTCTCCATATCTGCAGCGCGGGCAGTGGCTGGAAAGAGATTCAGGACCTGGCATGGCAGAAGTTGGGTAGATCCGCAATGCTGATTCTAGAGCGTCTGTCGGTATCTGGCGGCTACGCGCTTCAGGATCTCGTGGATCTTCTTGTCGGGAAGACGAGCATCCTTTGGGTATAGTGCACGATAATCGTCGGGGTGGAGCTCATCCGGTGATAGGAAGCGGACGTCATGCCACAGGTCGAAGATGCGGATCTTCTCGTGCTCCTGTTCCCGGTACTGCGCAGCGGTCAGGGCGATCTCTTGACCGAAATCGTCGATCGCGACGGCCACGATTCCCCCGGGACGGCCCGGGGTAGCGCCGGATAGCTCGGATGCAGATACAAACCTGACTGTCTTGGCGACCATGTCTCTCCGGGCATTCTAGCACTGAAGCCCGCGGACCCTCTCCCACATTTCCTGGTCACTCGGGTGCGTGTACACCGTCGTCGTAAGCGGCGACACGTGCGTCGGGCGTGCCGAGGCAGGCGGACCTAACGCGGTAGCGGGGTTCGCCTTCGAGGATTGATGGCGTCTTGTGGGTGTTGTCGGCGGCTGATAGGATTTCGACCCTGACTTCCGCTCGGAGGTGAGCGTATGAGCGTTTCCTCTGGCCTCGCCGAGACCCTGGCCCTCGTCAAGACCCGCATATCCAAGCACCGCAGCGACCGTGCCTTTAACGAGCAGAACACCAAGGCCTCACTGATCGTGCCGGTACTCCAAGCCCTTGGCTGGGACACGAATGACTCCGAAGAGGTCCACTGGGAGTACAAGCCGAAACCGAAGTACAACCCGGTCGACTTCGCCCTCCTTCTGCAGCGCACGCCCTGTCTGTTCCTGGAGGCGAAAGCGCTTCGGGACAGCCTCCGAGACGACAAGCTGTTGGCCCAGGTCCTCACGTACTCTTCGGTGGCCGGGGTGCAGTGGGCAGTTCTGTCCAACGGCGACGAGTATCGGATCTACAACGCTGGTGCCCCGGTCCCCGTCGAGCAGAAGCTGTTCCGAACCATCAGGGTTTCCAACGACGATCAAGCGGTCGTGCTCGCGACGCTCTCGCTCCTTTCGAAGTCGAACTTCCAGGACAAGAAGATCGGCCGGCTCTGGGCATCGCAGTTCGTCGATCGGCAGGTCAAGTCCGCTCTCGAGGAACTCCTACACCCAGAAGAGCCGGCGAAGTCGATGGTGCGGGCGATCAAGAAGGTGGCTGGGGGCCGGCTCCGCGCGACCGAGATTCAGGCGTCCCTGCGGCGCGCGCGTTTTCAACTGGATTTCCCTGAGGAGCCGGAGGCAGTTGCGTCCGCAGGTGATCAACCTGCTGCGGGACGTGGCCGGGGCAAGGGTGCGATCGAGGCGCAGGGCGCCAAGCGGCGTCGTTCGGCTGTAGGTGTGACGCTTAAGGCGCTCATCAGTGAAGGAATACTGAGGACTCCGGCCGAGCTGTCGGCCACCTACCGGGGTCACGAGCTCACCGCTACCGTGAACGAGGATGGGACGGTGAGGTACGGCGGTCAGCAATGCACGTCCCCATCCCAGGCGGCTGGAGTGGCGCGAAAGGCCTGGTATAAGGGCACTCGAAGCCTCCCTCCGACCAATGGATGGGGCTTCTGGCTGGTTCGAGATCCGGACGGTGGGGGCCTCATCCCGCTGGGAGGTCTTCGGCAGCGGCTTCTGTTGAAGCGCAAGACCCAGGCGGACCGGTTCGTCCGCAAGGACGCCTGACCGCGACCAGCCAATTCCAACATCGGAGGCACCATGCAGACCGTGCACCAGTCTCGCGTCGGCAAAGAGGTCAAAGCGATTCGACACTCCCTCCGTTCACTCGACAGGTCGCTCCGTCGCCTTGCGCCGCTCCTGACCGCGGCAGCGAAGAACGGCTCCCAGGACGAGCAAGCCCGTCGTCGCCCCCGCCTCTCCGCCAAGGCCCGCGCCTCCCTGGTCCTGCAGGGCCGCTACATGGGCTATATGAGGCAGCTGAAGCCGAAGCAGAAGGCGCAGGTGCGGAAGATTCGCGAGTCGAAAGGGATGAAGATGGCAATCACCAAAGCGAGAGAACTGGCACATCTCTAGGGCCGGAGCCTGAACAAGTGACCGCCAGACCGGAATGGCCACCATTAGCGCTGCAGAAGGTGATCTGGAATGAGCATCTCAAGCCCCTCGTTCTCCTATACGACCTTATGGCAGATGTTGGGCAGGCAGTGCGTAACCTGCCGCGAGGATGGCAACCTCGGAGCGCCCAGAAGGTAGTAGTCTTGCACCTATTCGTGAGGGCCTACAAGACGAGCCAAGCCATCCACGTACTGTTCTCGAACGGGTTCGCCCAGGATGCACAGAGTCTGTTGAGAGGACTCACCGAGGGCGTCATCGATCTCTACTACATTCTTCAGAAGCCAGGGCAAAGGGCGCGCCAGTTCGCCGATTACATGCTTATTGGGAAGCGTGACTGGATGAGGCGGATGGAACGCGCTTTCCCGGAGATGCCTATCCCAACAAGCATCACGGAGAAGGTTGAGAATGACTACTCTCGTCTCCTAGCCAGGCGTCCGCACTATCGTGGCCTGAACAAAAGCTGGGCCTCAGAGGGGATTGCTGACCGCGCCAAGGCGGCCAAGTGTCAGCTTCTCTATTTCTACTACGTTCAATCGTGTCAGATGCTCCACACCGACCCACGTTCGGTGTCCACCTACGTACGCGAAGGGGAGGGCATAGACGATGGTCCATCAATACCTACAGTAGACGATGAGAGAACACTTGCGATCGCCTACGTCTGCCTCCTGGACGCCTTTAAGGCAGCGAACGAAGTGTTCAAGTGGCGTAAGGGCGAACTAGTGAACCGGTATAAGGGACGATTGAAGCGAGAGATTGAAGACAAATCTCAGGCGACAGATCATGTAGGCACTGACGCAGCGTCCACTAGATAAACGCCTCAACAAGTCAGACTCCGCACCCTTTCCCACATCTCCTGGTCGCTCGGATGCGTGTACTCGGTCGTCGGGAGAGGGCTCACGTGCCTCACGAATCAATGTGTTGAATGTGCCGGGCGTAGCAGATGAGGCAGATGGAACCTCCGATGAGCGAGAGGGGAACGGTAAGGGCCTTGCTCCAGTCGTGCTGTGCAATCCACGAAATTAGGTATCCTCCCACGACACCATACATTAGGGAGATGCCAGTCCCGACAAGAAAGGCGTTGAACCAAGCGCGTCCCTCTTTCTCGCTCCACTTCCCCCACTGACCAGCGACCTTCAACACGAGCCATGCGCCAACAAATTCTGGGCTTCCAAGGTAAGTGGAGGCAGTGTAGATGGTCCGCTCCACGAGCCCGAGGATCTTCGCTGATTTGTTGCGGCGATCGACGCCAACGAGGGCGTAAAGCGGCCTGACCACTTCCTGTGCGGCGAACTGACCGAGGCACAGAGAAAACCCGAATCCCACAGCGAAGGGCATCCAAGTCTTGAACCACAAGCAGAAATCCATGGCTACGGTTCTCCGATTGTCTTCGGCAGTGTTGCCAACGGACTCCACACAGGTCCGAAGGCACTACCCGGCGCGCTCTCGGTGGCGTTCGCCATGTTATCGAGAAGAGTGGGGTTCATCGTGGTCGAAGGAATGAGGGTGGGCAAAATCCCTTTCCGCTCATCGGCTGACATGAAGGAGAGTTCGTTGGTCAGCAGAAAAGACGTCGCACGCCTTCGTACAACTCTTCGTCGCCGGGGTGAGTATACACAGTCGTCGTCAGCGGACTCACATGCCTCGCGAAACGCTGCGCCAGGAACAGGTCCCGGGAGGCCCGGTAGACGTTCGTGACGGCTGTGTGCCTGAGCCCATGGAAGGGGTAGAGCCGGTCGAACCCGGCCTTCACCTGCCAGGTCCGGAAGGCGAACTGGACCCGGCGGGGCGAGATGCGCGTCCGGCTCTGCGAGCAGAACAGCGGGTCCTCCGGCTGCAGCCCCTCGCGCCTGGTGGCCTTGTGCCGCCAGAATCTCCGGAACTTGCCCAGCAACGCGTCAGGCAGGAACACGTCGCCAACACGGCCGCCCTTGGCGATTTCAGGCCGTATCCGGACGCGATTCCGGGGCCTCCCCTCCGGGGTATAGACATCGCCGACGTTCATGCCTACGATCTCGGCCAGCCTGAGGCCGGTTCCGAGGGCCAGCGAGTAGATCAAGTGGTCCCGAGGGTTGCCGGCCGTGGCGCGCAGGATTGCTCGCTGCTCGGCGCGGGTCAGGGTCTGCGGGCTGAGGTGGGGCATGGGGCCTCCGCTCAGCGACGATTCATGCTTGGAGGGGGCGGGGAAGTCAAGGTAATCCGATCCGTCGCCCAACCTCAGTCGCACATCAGGTATGGCAGGCAGGTTGACATACCACGCGGAATCGCCGCCATCCTCACGGCGACGAGATACAATCTGGATGCGTACCCCATGAATTTGATTAGGTCAAGAAAACGCGTAGCCGACCACGGGGAGGTCTTCACCCCTGCGTGGATGGTCGAGGCGATGCTTGACCTCGTGAAGAGCGAGACGGAGCGTATTGACTCCCGCTTCCTGGAGCCGGCGTGCGGGAGCGGCAACTTCCTCGTGCAGGTCCTGCGGCGAAAGCTCGCCGCCGTGGAACTCAAATACGGCAAGTCCGACTTCGAGCGGCGGCACTACGCACTACTCGCATTGATGTGCATCTACGGCATCGAGCTACTGCCCGACAACATCGCCGAGTGCCGGGCGAATCTGCTGGAGATCTTCGTCGAATACCTAAATATAAATGAGTCGGACGAACTCTATCGCGCCGCCTCGTACGTGCTGTCGCAGAACCTTGTGCACGGCGACGCGCTTAAGATACGGGCGCATGACGGCGCGCCGATCACCTTTGCCGAATGGGGCTACCTGGGCAAAGGTAAGTTCCAGCGACGCGACTTTCGCCTCGACACTCTCACTTTGTCTTCATCCTTCAGCGCAGAGGGCTCGCTCTTCACCCACCTTGGGAAACACGAGATCTTCAGGCCAACGAGGACATACCCGCCGGCGACGGTGAGCGAGCTGGCCGCCGCCCTCGGCAATGTCCCGATGGAAGCCTGATGAGCGCGCAGGCAGGTTTCGCGCTGCGTGGCCGCAACCCGGATGTGCTGACGTGCATCGCGAACCTGTCCAGCGATGAGGTGTTCACGCCGCCCGAGTTCGCGAACCGAATGCTGGACACGCTGACCGACGCGTGGGCGGCGGCCAACGGCGGCGCGGACATCTGGGAGGACAAGACGGTGAGGTTCCTCGACCCGTGCACCAAGTCGGGCGTCTTCTTGCGCGAGGTCACCATCCGGCTCACCAAGGGGCTGGCGAGCGACATGCCGAACCTCGAAGAGCGCGTCACTCACATCTTGACCAATCAGGTGTTCGGAATTGGGCTGACGTATCTCACTAGCTTACTGGCGCGGCGGAGCGTTTATTGCTCGAAGCATGCCCAAGGCACGCACTCGATCGCCAAGGGATTGTCAAGCGACGGGGGCAACATCTGGTTCGAACGCATGGAGCACACGTGGGCAGATGACAGGTGCACCTTCTGCGGGGGAAGTCAGAAGGCGCTCGATCGTGGCGAAGGACTTGAAAGCCATGCGTATGCGTTCATTCACACAAACGACATCAAGACTCGGGTTGGCGAGTTGTTTGGAGGCGACATGCAGTTCGACGTGATCATCGGCAACCCACCGTACCAGTTGGAGGACGCCGGCTACGGCGCGAGCTCGGCGCCCATCTACCAGCTATTCGTGGAAAAGGCGCTCGAACTAGATCCGCGCTACGCGGTATTCGTGACGCCGTCACGCTGGATGGCCGGTGGCAAGGGGCTCGACAAGTATCGGGAGCGGATGCTTTCCGACAAGCGACTGCGAAACATCGTGGACTATCCGAAGCTCTACGAGGGCTTCCCCGGCGTGAAGATACGGGGCGGGATCTCGTACTTCCTGTGGGATCGTGAGTACGGCGGGCTGTGCTATGTGCAGACCATTTGGGATGGCAAACCAACAGGGCCAGCAGTTGCCCGCCAACTCGACACGTATGACATCCTCGTGCGGCGCAACGAAGCGGTGCCGATTCTGGAGAAGGTCAGGGCCAAGGGTGAATCGACGCTCGATCGTCGCGTGTCCAGTCAAAAGCCATTTGGCTTGCGTACGTTCTTCCACGGCAAGCCCGATCCGAAGGGGCTCACAACTCCCGTGAAACTCTTCGGGTCTCAGAGGATCTCCTACGTCACACACTCGGAGATTCCGACGAACGGTGAATGGATCGATAAATGGAAAGTACTGATGACGCGCGTTCAGGGCACCAGCGCTGCAGTTGAGACTAAGTTCCTCAGCAAGCCGATCATCGCTGGGCCCGGCACAGCATGTACGGAGAGCTACATCGTCGCGGGCCTCTTCGACACCGAAGCTGCGGCGACCAACTACTCAACGTACCTCCGCACCCGTTTCGTTCGGTTCCTCGTATCGCTCCGAAAGTCCACCCAGGACGCGCCGAAGCACGTCTACGCTTTCATCCCAGATCTGCCGCTGCACCAAGAGTGGACGGACGCCAAGCTCTACAAGCGCTACGGGCTGACCAAGGAGGAGATCGCATTTATCGAGTCAGTGGTCGCGGAGCACGACAGCGAGTTGTGCGACGATGCGGTCTCTGACAACGGCGACGATGAGTAAGACTATCGAAGAACTCCTTGCCCCGAAGCCGACAACCCGGTTGCGCATGTACGCCTACTCCATCGCCGACAAGGCGCATGCTGGTCTCCTCAAGGTTGGCCAAACCACGCGCGATGTGAAGCAGCGAGTGGCCGAGCAGGTCAAGACCGCCGCGATCAAGAACTACAGGATCGAACTCGACGAGTCCGCCGAGCGTCATGACGGGACGGTCTTCAGTGACCACGAGGTGCGCGCGGCCCTTGTCGAAAAGGGCTTCGAAAACGCCGAACTGGAATGGGTGCGCTGCACGGTCAAAGACGTGCAGACCGTGTTTACGGAGCTGCGTACGGGCCAGCGGTTCACCGGCACGCATCACGAAAGCTTCCTGATGCGCCGGGAGCAAGTCGAGGCCGTGAACAAGACGCACGCGTACTTCCATTCCGTCTGGAAAGAGGACATGCACGCCGTCCCGCGTTTCCTCTGGAACGCGAAGATGCGCTTCGGCAAGACGTTTACCACCTACCAGCTCGCCAAGAAGCTCGGCGCCAAACGCGTCCTCGTGGTGACCTTCAAGCCCGCCGTCGAGGATGCGTGGCAGACCGACCTCGAGAATCACGTAGACTTCGATGGCTGGCAGTACCTCTCCCGCAACTCCGACGGCGATCCGAGGAAGGTGAGCGCACGGAAACCGGTCGTGTATTTTGGCTCCTTCCAGGACCTGCTCGGCCGTGATGCCGCGGGGAACATCAAGCCAAAGAACGAGTGGCTCCACAAGGTGAAGTGGGATTTCGTGGTCTTCGACGAATACCACTTCGGTGCATGGCGAGAGACGGCCAAGGAGCTATTCGAGGGTGAGGAAGATGCGGTCTCTAAGAAGGAGGCGAAACTCGAGTACGCGGCCGGACTGGAGGAGATGAACGAAGACCTTGCCGTCCTCTCTGAGAATGAGACGGAGTTTCTCCCCATCACAACCAAGGCTTATCTCTACCTTTCGGGCACACCGTTCAGGGCGCTTGCCACAGGCGAGTTTATTGAAGAGCAGATCTTCAACTGGACCTACACGGACGAACAGCGCGCCAAGGAGGAGTGTGCGGCGAAACAGCCAGGGCATTGGAACCCTTACGGCGCACTGCCGCAGATGCGCCTGCTCACTTACCAGATGCCGGATGAACTGCTGGCGATCGCAAGCGCCGGGGAGTTTGACGAGTTCGACCTCAACACATTCTTCGAGGCCTCGGGTACGGGCGCCAAGGCGCAGTTCAAGCACAAGAGTGACGTGCAGAAGTGGTTGGACATCATCCGCGGCGGGTACGCTCCCAAGGCAGTCGAGCATCTGAAGACTGGCACCAGGCCGCCCTTTCCCTACTCGGATGTGCGCCTCCTGCCCTACCTCCAGCATTCGTTCTGGTTCCTCCCCAACGTCGCGGCCTGCCACGCGATGGCACACCTGCTTGCCGAGAAGCACAACACCTTCTGGCATGACTACGAGGTTATCGTTGCCGCAGGTGCTTCAGCAGGCATCGGTCTCTATGCGTTGCCGCCTGTACGCAAGGCCATCGGGAGCGGCTTCGAGACCAAGACCATCACGCTTTCATGCGGGAAGCTGACCACCGGCGTCACGGTGGCGCAGTGGTCATCGATCCTGATGCTGCGCAACCTCAAGTCGCCCGAGACCTACTTTCAGGCTGCGTTCCGCGTGCAGTCGCCGTGGTCCATCAAGAATCCCAACGGCGACAATCCGAACCAGGAGGAGATTCTCAAACCCGTCTGCTTCGTGTTCGACTTCGCCCCTACGCGCGCGCTGCGGCAGCTGTCCGAGTACGGCATCGGGCTCTCGCCCAACGAGCCGAACCCCGAGAACGCCGTCAAGGAACTCGTATCGTTCTTGCCCGTGCTGGCCTACGACGGCGCGAACATGACGCAGATCGACGCAGGCGGCATCCTCGACATCGCAATGGCGGGCACATCGGCCACGCTGTTGGCCCGCAAGTGGGAGAGCGCGATGCTCGTGAACGTGGACAACGACACCCTGCGTCGCATCCTGGACAACCCCGAGGCGATGGCTGCTGTTGAGCGCATCGAGGGCTGGCGCTCGTTGGGCGACAACATCATCGAGACCATCATCAACAAGAGCGAGAAGGTCAAGGAGCTCAAGAACAAAGCCAAAGACAAGGAGCTGACGGACAATCAGAAAAAGCAGCTCACCGAAGAGGAGAAGGAGTACAAATCCAAGCGCCGGCTCGTGCAGGAGAAGCTGATCAAGTTTGCTACGCGCATACCGGCGTTCATGTACCTGACCGACTTCCGCGAGAACACGCTCCAGGACGTCATCACCAAGCTGGAACCGGATTTGTTCCTGGCGGTCACCGGCTTGACGGTCAAGGACTTCCACCTGCTCGTGCGACTTAAGGTGTTCAACACCGAGCAGATGAACCAGGCGGTATTCGCGTTCCGGCGGTACGAAGACGCGTCGCTCCGCTACACCGGCATAGACAGCCACCCGGGTCTGACACACTACGGGTTGTACGACACCGTGGTGGCGCGGGACTGAAAGGGCGGCAGCCGCGCGCAGGATGGACGAGTAGACTACGCCACCATCTTCGCCTGACGCGGGGTTCGTGTGGGCTAATATCCGGTTTCAGCGCGCCGCCGGTCGCCAACGGGCGGGCCCCATCGACCCTGCACGCGCACGCCGCGGAGTACCTTCCAGGAACACGGACGAAGGCGTGACGAGGACCAGCTGACGGCACGCTCGCGGCATCGTCTCCGCTAAGTGCCGAAAGTCGCGTGAGTCAGATCCCACCCTTGGGGCGTCCTACAAGATTCACTGACAGGCCGGCAGGTCCGCCGGCTGTCTCGCTGAGAACGCTCCGTTGACGTATTGCCTACCGGATAGGCGGACTGGTCCGTGACGACGCGGGGGAACCGAGGGGTGCAGAGTGACGGCCACGCTAGTCGCTTTTTTGGCGTAGACCCTGACCTGTCGGATGACCATTGTCTTGTGCTCAGGCTTCTCTACCGTGATCTCATACTCCTGTGCGGGATCCAAGTCCGCGAGAATTGCCATGCCATCGTCGTCGGTTTGCACTTTACCGACCGTGGCCCCGTCGCCCTTTCTGGTGAGAGTGACCTGGGCGTCCTTTATCCTGTTTGCATTGTCATCGCAAACCTGGACTCGTATCGACCCCGAGTCGGCCGACCATGACAGGGGTGCGACAGCGATGCAGAACGGGATGATCAGCGCAATCGAAAATCCGCGTACCATTGCCTTCCTCTCTACCTCAAGCCAGTGGTGGCGCTCGCCCTGTGCGGTTCGCTACTGCGAGCAGACGGGGAGAGACGCCGGCTCTCTCGCCGAGAACGCTCCGTTGACGTACCGCCTCCCGAGCCTCCTGTCAGTCCCGCTCTCGCTCGCCACGAGGTGGTTGGGCAACTACTGCGCAGAACGCCTTGTCATGGCCACGCGACACGAGTGTGCATCCCGATACATCTCCGGCGGCGCACCTGTTCGCCAATTTCCTTTCAGTGTCAGCCATTCCTTAGGAGGGGACCAGCCGAAATCCGGGTCCATCGTTACATCGTGGGGTGAGAAAGTCCATGCTAGGTGGATGGGATCGGCCAGCGTGATCTTGAGAGCAGTACAAGATGGAATGGCGAGGCCCACCTCGGTCCTGTGCGGAAGGTGATCCTTCCCCATGACAGTCTGCTGTCCCGACTGCGTAATGGGAGCCGGCGAATAAACGATTTCGCCCACGCGCGGCCTGTGTGCCACATGAAGCGGTTCAGGGGGTTCGGGGCTTGGGCATGGTCCCCCAAGGATGTAGAGGTTGTAGGCACAACGCTTTGCGTCTGGCCTCGAACGGGTGTTGTGGTCGAATTCGCACTCAGCTTCAGAGCGAAACATACGTCCAGTCCAGTCGCCATCGAGCGTTATGTTCACGTCACGCACAGGACCCACGATGAGCTGATGGACTGCGGCCTGCTTCTGCAGAGTCAAGGGCGTGCAAGCCTCCACGTCCGATGTCCACGTCGAATCCCCCGAGGCAGGGCCTGGTAGGGTAACGCTCAGAAGAATGTTGTCGCCGGGCTGCGGCCAGGGCTTGTCGTCAGTGAGCAGCAAGCCGCCTGCAAACATCGACAGTGCAACCAGGGCAGGTGCAGAGACAAGGCCGCGCATGGGCGCCCCTCTTCGTAGGGTTGCGGTAGCGGAGTATTGCGCGAACAGGACTTCAGGTGCAAGGCTTAGTCGCAAGGGCGGCCAGGCCCGTGCGAGTGCGCCGGCGTCGTGAAGCTCAAGGGAGCGTCTCGCTGACCACGAACCCGATGTCCGGATTCGATCCCCTCGGTCGATCTCATTGGAATGGGGCTTGCTCCCCGCTGGCGCTTCGCCAAGGTGGTGAGGAAACTCAGGAGGAGCCCCCGATGCTGGACACCGACCGCGCAGATCTCGAAGCCCTCGTCGACCGCTACCTGGAGGAGAAGCGCGCCCTCAACTGGTCCCCACGCACGATCGAGTCGTACCGCTCCCACCTTAGGGTTTTCACCCGATACCTGGCCGCGGAGACCGACGTGGACGGAATCACCACGGTCACGCCGGCGGTTCTGCGACGCTACCAGGCCTTCCTCTACCAGTGGACGGACCCGCACGGGCGCGGCCGGTCCCTGGCGACGCAGGGGGCCCGCCTGTCCGCGGTGCGTTCCTTCTTGCGGGATCTGGTCCGGACCGAGGTGCTCGCGCACGACCCCTCGAGCACGCTGGCCCTTCCGAGGCGGCGCCAGACGCTCCCGCGGGTGATCCTGTCCAAGCGCGAGATGGCGCGCCTCCTGAGGGCGCCGGATGTCACGACGCCTCTCGGGTGCCGGGATCGGGCCGTCATCGAGGTCCTGTATGCGACCGGGATGCGGAACGCCGAACTCCGTGGACTGCAGATATCGGATGTCGATCTGGTCTCAGGGGTGGCTCAGGTGCTGGACGGAAAGCGGGGCAAGAGTCGGGTCGTACCGCTTGGGCGGCCCGCGGCGCTGGCGATACGAGACTATCTCACCTCCGCCCGCCCCCCGGCTTCTCGCGGCCAGGGGACGGAGGCCGCCACCGAGAACATCCTGTTTCTGTCGAAGACCGGCCGGCCGCTGCAGGCCCTCGGGGTCATCGAGCCACTCCGCCGGCATGCTCGCCGAGCCCGGCTCCGGAAGCCGGTCACCCCGCACACGCTCCGCCATTGCTGCGCTACCCATATGCTGCAGGGCCGAGCGGATTTACGGCACATCCAGGCGTTGCTCGGGCACGGATCGATCGCGACGACGCAGATCTATACCCATGTGGAGGTGACCGATCTGAAGGCGGTCCACCGGCGCTGCCACCCGCGCGAGCGGGCAGCGCGGCCCCGATGAGCCCCGATGCCGCGCTGGCGGAAACCGACCTCACCACCTGTGTCGCCGCGTACCTGAACGAGTCGTTGGTCCGGGGCCACAGCCGAGGGACGGTGGAGTATCGGCGCGTCTACCTACGACAACTGCAAGGCTGGCTCGGGGAACGGGGGAGCGCCTCACTCGAGGTCTTAACGCCGCCAGTCTTCGCTGGGTTCGGCGAGCATCTGATGCGCCGACGGACAAGCTACAACCGGCCTGCACCGACGCCGCTGAGCAGCACGACGCTGGCGGCGGCGTTCTCGGTGCTGCGGTCCTTCGGGGCGTGGCTCGTGACGCACGAGCTGGTTCCGGCTGATCCGGCCCGCGATCTGCGTCGTGATCGCCGGGCTCCCCAGCCGCAGAAGCCCGTCTTGACGGTCACCGAGGTTGGGCGACTCCTCGAAACCCCGGACGAGAGCACGCTCGGCCTGCGAGACCGGGCCATTCTGGAGACCCTGTACTCAACCGGGCTGCGCCGGGCCGAGCTGTGCGTGCTCGACCTCTACGACATCGACTTCTGCGGCGAGACCGTCATGGTCCGGCAGGGCAAGGGAGGCCGTGACCGCGTCGTGCCGATCGGTGCGACGGCGCTGCGCACATTGCGACGCTACCTCAAGGAGGCACGGCCTCGGCTCCTCCCGGGCGAGGGGGAGCCGGCTGTCTTTCTGTCCTCGATCACGCGCCGTCGGCTGGGAGCCAAGAACCTGAACCGCATCGTCCAGGTCCACAGCCAGAAGGCGGGGTTCGGGAAGCGAGTGACACCGCACCTGCTGCGCCATACCTGCGCAACGCATCTGCTGCAGGGCGGAGCCGCCACGTCGGATGTTCAGGCAATCCTCGGCCACGCGTCGATCGTGGCGACACCGACCTACACCCGTGTCGGGGTAGAGGATGTCGCCCTCGCGCACGCGCGGCACCACCCCCGCGAGCGGTTCAAGTTCACTTGAGGGTTGCAGCGGCGGGGGAGTATCCTCGGGCCAGCGTTTTGACCTCGCCCGCCGTCGTTGGTGGGGATGGTCGCGGGGGGCACGTGGTCGCTCCGAGCGAGTGCGATATCAACCGATCGGGCCCCGTCGTTACTTTCCGCCCCCGATCCGCCAAGCGGTTGCGGTCGCACGGGTTGCGGCCGGAATCCCGCCGGGGCCAACCATATTTAATGATGGCGAGGTACTATAGCTCCAGCGTGGGTCGGTTCATGAGTCCGGACCCGGTAGGCGACACCGCACTGCGTGATCCTCAGAGCTGGAACCTCTTTGCGTATGTTCGCAATAACCCTTTGGCATACATTGACCCTTCCGGGACTTCCTCCGCGTGGAGTCTCGAGAGTTCGATCGGGTCTCAGGGTTTAGGCAGAGGTGTGGGCGATAACCCAATCGGGGCGACACCAGGCATGGACGGAGCGAAGGACGCTAGGGCGATGGCCATGAATACGGCCTGCCCTGGCAGTGCAAACTCGACACCCACTCCGTGGGAAGACTTTGATGGACTTCAATGGGACCGGAGTCAATCCGATGGAGAGAGGGGCAGCGAGAGCTCGACGGGGGTGCGCGTGTCGTCGTTCGCGCAACTCTTCCCCAGGGAGGCGGAGTGGCACCTGCATGTAGCCCCGCCGGTCCCTTTGCCTGACGGGTACGAAATGGGCGAGGTTGGAGGGCGCGGCGTGTTCAGCCGGTTATTTGAGGGTGGTTCTTGGCTTAACAAGGGTCAGTATCTACGAATCGGTGTAAGTCGGATGGGCGGAGACTGGGTATTTCGTGCATCAGGCAAATGGGTCGAGACGCTCGGGAGGATCCCATTCCTGCAGCGGTTCATTCAAGACGGACACATCGTGTTCAAAAACCTGGGACCGATCTCCGGCGGGTCTCCGCCGGCGCCTTAGCCACTCACACTTATAGGTGTACCCGTGATGACAGACTTGCAGAGGCAGTTGAGTGCAACACTCGAGCGATTGCTTAAGGAGAGCGGTATTGAGTTCAAGGCTGAGTCGTTTCCTGTCACTAAACAGTACTCGTCGACGCCTGTGCCAGGCGAGGTCTACTTAAGGTTCGATTTCAGCCGAAACAATCGAACGTATCAAGTGTTTCTCTATAGCGATGAGGCAGGGTACTTTTGCGACAAGCACTGGATTGCCTTCGAACGCGGGGCGTTTGGGAATCGTGATGATCTGAGTGGCGCTTTTGTCGAGAAAGTGTCCGCAGAGCTCGGAAGGTAATCAGGCCACGGCTCCCTCCGCGCCTGCGGGCGCTCTGGTTGCGCGCGGCCGAGGAAGCGCGTGGGCGACACGCGGACGCCGGGGAACTGAAGATTGGACCAAGGGTCGAGCGTGGAAACGCTCGTCTGAGGGAGCGATCGGCTGGCCCTCCAAGTGCAAGCCGACCCGAGCAGCGAGAGGTTTGAGAAGACTGTCGCTTGGGGAGCCAACCCCCACTCTCCTTAAAACGCCGGGCGGCTGGTTAACAGCGGCCCGCTTCATCATCCCCGCCGGATGTCCCCGCCTGTGCGCGCGTTGGCCCGGCGGCCGAGTCTCCTCGGTTCGGCTCCGGAGAACACCCCGATCCCACGCAGCGCGTTTCCTGGACGATTGCGGCTCTCTGGCTCTCTGGGCCCCATCGGAGACTCGCCAGACGATTTGGACTGGCCGGCCTCCATCAGCCCACTTCGGTCGCGCCCTACATCTCCGATCGGTGCTAACCTCAACGCAGCAACGGCCCCCGGCCAGCCCACTCATGTTGACCTCGACAACCTTGGCTGACCGAGCCTCACAGTGGAGCAGCGTATTTTCGTCTGTTCTGTCTGTTTGGCGTTAGCAGCTCCGTGACCACCAGAAGTGTGATCTCGAAGGGGGGATGGGCGATGCCAGTTGACATTCGGAAGCCGCTCAAAAAGCTTCTCCCGCACCTGATCAAGGGTAAGGAGGACAACCTCAACGAAGCCGATACCGTGCAGCGAATCATCAAGATGTTCGAGGAGGTCCTCGGTTTCGACGCGATGACCGAGATTACTCGGGAAACGCAGGTGAAGGACAAGTACGTGGACGTCGCAATCAAGCTGGACGGGGCAACCCGACTCCTGATCGAAGCCAAGGCCGCTGGGGTGATTCTCCGGGACAGGCACATCGAACAGGCCCAGCACTATGCCGCCGAAGGCAACATGCCGTGGGTGATTCTGAGCAACAGCGTCACCTGGAACCTCTACCACCTGAGCTTTGAAGAAGGCATCGAATACGTCCGAGTATTCTCGGTGGACCTCTCAGTCGACCCTATCGATCAAGCTGCCGAGTTGCTTGGCCTTCTCCACCGGCAGGCCATCAAGAAAGGGGAACTCGAGGTGTACTGGGAACACCATGTGGCTCTCAGCCCTGAATCCATAGGACGTGCTCTATTCACGGAAGGGAGCCTAAAGCTCATCCGTCGTGAAATCCGTCGCCGCGAAGGCGTCTTGATTGACGAAGAAGACTTGGTCAAGGCCATCCATGGGATGCTCTCGACCGAGGCGCGTGAGCAAATCGGTCCGCCACGTGTGAGGCGAAAGCCCAAGCCCAGGCCTCGGCCCGTCGCAGGGGTCGAATCGTCTCCGAAGCCGCCGATCACGCCCGCCGCGGCGGCAACAGGGACGGGCCGGAAACCGCCTGAGCTCAAAGGACCCGCTGCCTGACAACGGCATGAATCCCACGCCACATGGCGGGCGCGCAGCGGACTGGCGTTCGCGATCGCCCGCCGCGCCCGATGCGGAGCGTCATACGTCAGCAGGATGAGGACGAGTGAGGGACGCGCTAATTGCCAAGGCACTCTCCGCGAAACGCGAGTCGAGGCAGATCGAGTTCAAGGAGTTATTTGATGTGAGCGTAGTGAGAAGAGGAAAGCAGGAATGGCCGCAGCTGGGACGACGGTATGGCCGAACGATGTCGTGCTCGACCCTCAGGAGCTTTTCCGGGACAATCCGCATCGCTTGGTCTGTTTCGTTCTCTCGCCATTTGAGCCCCGCGGGGTATTCGATGAGGTGCATGCCGCGGTAGTGCTTGCCGCCAACCTGTGCGCCACATCGGCAGGGATCACCATCGAGTGTCGTCGATCCGACACGCTCCATGAATCGAAGACCATACATGACGACATTTGGCGACACATCGCCGCTGCTGACTTCCTCGTTGTTGACGTCACTGGGCTGAATCCGAACGTGATGATCGAGTATGGGGTAGCGTCAGCGCTGCGACGACCGCATCAGGTCATCCTGATCAAGGCCGAGGATGATCAGGCGCGTCTCCCATTCAACGCCTTCGCTCAGCGCTATCTGTCCTATCGCCGTTCCGTCTTGGGAGATCAAGCCTTCATCGCGGGTCTCTGTCAGTCCATGATCCAAGCGATCACACCTGCGCCGTTCACCCCGGCATCGCGCGAATCCGCTTGCGTTGGTGGTTTCGAGATTGACCTGAGGCAGGGCGATCGACCTGACCTGGTCCTAAGCCCCGGGATCACCCACCGCAGAGCGTCCGGAGACGGTCTGGAGTTTGGCTCATTCTATGTGTTCCGTAACTCTTGGTTGCTTCTCACGGCATCCGAATACCGCAATGTGCGCGTACGGATCCGTTTCCGTTTCGTCGACCTCCTCAACGAACCAGGCCGCGGCTTTCTCGGTGTGTCACTCCGAAACCAACACTTCCACGCGAACTGGGGGCACTTGGTGTTGGTCCGCACTGACGGCCTAGTGACGCGCACTGAACCAGAGGACGATCGTGGCAAGTATCAAGACGTTGATATCGAGCGTCTCCCCGGTTTCGACCATCGCAAGGCGGAGTTCATTGACCTAAAGGTGGAGATCAACGATACACGCCTTGCGTTTCAGGCGGGCAGCGTGTCGCGAGAGGTCCCGCTAGCTGACATGCCCTACGTCTACGGTGCCGGGAAGGTCCGAGTCGTCACGTCGATGTGCCGCGTAGTAATCCAGGAGATAGAATTGAGGCCGCTCTGAGTGATCAGAGGCCTCAGCGAGACTCGCTCCGGGATTACAGATTGCAGCAAGTGGAGACGGGTCAGTGCTTGGGCTCCAGGGAGGTCGCATCTTGCCTATGCCAATCAGCGTGCGCGGCTACTTCCCGGAGCGCGTGCTCAGTGACAGCGTCGTGGTCTCGGATCGCAGGCGACAGATTCAGAATGGATTCCTGAATCGGCGGTGCCAGCAGGAGCAGGTTCGCGATCTGCGTCATCCGTGCTCGCGTGACTCCCATCACCCTTGCGGCGTCGGCCCAGTCCCGGATCTCGCCAGCCCGGATCATGTCATCGACCCGATGCGCGAGCACCAGCAGCCGCGTGACACGCGGGAGACGACACACGAGATCCGGCCGAGGGGGCTCAGTGTCTGCTCGCCGACGCGGCGAGAACCGCGCTTCGTAGGTAGCGACTGACTCGGAAGCGCTCGTCCCGCGACGACTCCGGCCGCTCACGTCCTCCCCTCGGGACGCGCGTCCTCGGCGAGAGCGCCGAGGCCTGCGAGGCGGAACGCGAAGGTCATTGCCTCCGAACGGCCGTCGTAGCTGATCGTCTCAATCAGCACCCGCAGGATCCGCTCCCGCTCGGGGGCGTGCAGCACGTCCCAGATAGGGGTGAACGATTGCAACGCTCGTCCGAGGTCCGCTTCGTCGACCTGGAGCCGGGCGAGATCGTCGGCCTGAGTCCGCACCTCGCGCAGGCGGGCCTCCAGCGCGACGAGCCGCTCCTGACCGCCTGCGAGGGCGACGTGGAGGGCATCCGCGGCCTGCCCGTCGGCAGCCGCCACGGCCTTCACGAGCCGATCGACCTCGGCTCGGACCCTCGGGACCTCGTCCCCGAGCCGCTTGTCCTCGGTTTTCAGGGTGCGACGCTGGGTCGACACCTGGGCGAGCGCCTGCCGGAAGGTCTCCCGCTGAAGACGCTGGTCGGACCCGATCGTGCGGATCTGCTCGACCACGAAATGCTCGACCTTGTCCGCGGGGATCGACTTGGTGGGGCAGGTGTCGCGACCGCGCTTCTGGGCGCCCGAGCAGGCGTAGTAGCGGTACAGGCGACCGTCCTTCCTCGCCCACGTGTGGATCATCGCCGCGTCGCAGGCTGCGCATCGTAGGAGGCCCCGCAGGAGCGCCCCGTGGCTGTTTCGCAGGGCAGCGCCGCCGGTCCTCCGGTTCTCGTTCATCGCCTCTTGGACCGCGGCGAAGACCGCCTTGGTGATGATCGCCTCGTGCTCCCCGGGGAAGGTCTGGCCGCCGAGCTTCGCCATCCCGGCGTAGAGCGGGTCCTTGAGCATGCGCCTGAGGTTGGCGATGTCCCACGGCTTGCCCTCTCGCCACCGGCCTTCCTTGGTCCGCCACGACTTCCGGCGCGAGCCTCGGCGGCTCAACTCCTGCACCGTGGCCATCAGGGATCGCTTCTCGAGGTAGAGGTCGAAGATCGTCCGGACCTGAGCGGCCTCGTCCTTGTTGACGACCAGCTTGCCGCCCTCGGCGACCGTGTCGTACCCGAGCGGCGGCATACCCCCCGTCCACTTCCCGCGCTTCCGGGCAGCACGCATCTTGTCTCGCGTCCGGTCGCTGACCATCTCCCGCTCGAACTGGGCGAATGAGAGCAGCATGTTCATCGTCAGCCGGCCCATCGAGGTCGAGGTATCGAGTTGCTGGGTGACCGAGACGATGCTGCACTCGTGCTGCTCGAAGAAGTCCGCGAGGCGCGCGAAGTCGAGGAGCGACCTGGAGAGCCGATCGATCTTGTAGACGACGACCCGGTCGACCCTGCCGGCCTCGATGTCCGTCAGGAGGCGCTGCAGCGCGGGTCGGGCTGTGTTGCCGCCGGAGAAGCCGCCGTCGTCGTAACGGTCGGGGAGAGCTTCCCAGGCCGCCTCCCGCTGGCTCTTGATGTAGTTCTCGGCGGCCTCGCGCTGGTTGTCGAGCGAGTTGAAGTCGCGGTCGAGACCCTCGTCGGTGGACTTCCGGGTGTAGATGGCGCAACGGACCGGGGCCGTGGCGACCGCCGCCACCGCGCCTCCCGAGGACCGCAGCGCCCGCGCCATCAGGCCTTCCGCGCCCGCGTTGTCAGGCCGAAGAAGAGCATGCCGTTCCAACGCTGCCCGGTGACTTCACGGGCGATCGCCGAGAGCGACCGGTACGGGCGGCCCTGCCACTCGAATCCCTTGGCGAGGACCGTGACCCTGATGTCGTGCCCGCGGTACGGGCGGGACAGGACCGTGCCCGGTCTCGGGAGGCGGGGATCGCGGACGGGGCCCGGCGTGGCATCAGGACGTGGGGCCGTGGCGGCCTCGATCGCGTCCTTCCAACCGCGTGGAGGCAGGAACCGGATGTCGACCTCATTGGACAGTTCCGCGAGACGGGCCTTGGCGCGCTCCGAGAGGCCGCCGTACGCGAGTTCCTGCACCCGCCAGGCCAACCGCCGCCACAGGAAATCGCGGTTGTTGCTGCGGGAATCCTCGCCGAAGAGCTCGCGCCACTTGATCCGAAGCTGGCTCACCTTCATCTGGCGCAGTTCGTTGATCTGCCAGACCACGCTGGCTTGCTCAGGCATGCCGTTCTCCCTCGTGTTCGTCCCAATTCACGCTCTTTGTGCGGACGGAATCCACTGGTTTCACAGGGTTTCCGTGGGATGGAGCGACGGGCGGACCGGCGGACCGTTGTGCAAGCAGCCGGAGAAACCCACGCGCAAGGAGTGCGCTGACCTCAGTCAATGGATCCTGCCCCTTCACCACTCGGTCTTACCTCACGTCGTCGTAGGAGCTGGGGGTTCGACCGTCCACATCGTCCGGACCGTCCAGAACCGTGTGGTCCTCGGCTTCCTCAGGCGAGCCGCTTCGTCCACTGGGGAGGGGCGTTGCGTCCACATCGTCCAGCCCTTGCGCCGCAGGATGGCTGTTCTGGACGGTGTGGACGGTTTGGACGGTAGTGTCTGGCACCTTCGTGAGGCGGATTAGCCGGCGGCGCTTCGCCGTCGGTTCCCGTGTGAACTGGACCTGGATGCCGGCGACTCGGAGGTTCGGGGCGATGCGCTTGAGGGCCCCTGCCAGCATTCGGGGACCCTTCGGCCAACCTTGGTGCCTCCGTCCTCCCTCGTCGATCCGTTCGTTCAGGAGCTTCAGAAGCTCCGCCGCCGTGCCTTCGAAGGAGTCGATTGCCATGATGAGTGCTGCAACGGGGGAAGCCTCGAGGACGACTTCATTAGCCGCGTCCCGATTACCGGTATAGGCCCTGAGGAAGGCCCCAGCCGGCCACCCGAGACCCTCCTCCGCGGCGGTTACCCAGACTGCGAAGTCGGCCATGCGCGGCTTCTCGGGGAGGACGACGTCAGGGAGATTCCGTAGTGCTGCGCTCACGGCGTCGAGCAGCGCGCCGAGGATTCGCGGGCGGGCCTTCTCGAACTCGCTCCAGAACTCCTCTTCCTCGCGGCGCCCTTCAGGAGGGATCTCGGGGAGATGGAGCACCAAGCACCGATCAAGGAGATCCCCGCGTGTGGCGAGTTCCTCGATGCCGTTGATCACGACCGGCCGTTGCGCGTCGAAGATGATCTCCTCGTCGTCGAGGTAAAGCTGCCGTGTGGAGAAGCCGCCGCCGGTGGCGAGCCTGCAGATGGCGTCGGACAGCCACGGAGGAAGGTGGGAGACGTTGTCGAGGTTCTGGCACCAGGACTTGGAGGCGGTGATCATCATGTCGCGTACGTCACTCGGCTCCGCACGCAGCGGGGCCCGATTCGGATCGCACAGGGCACGGCCGACCTTTGCAACACTGCTCTTCGCGGTGCCGTGCTCGCCGTGCAGCGCCAGAACAGGGTAGGGGCCACGTGGACGCAGCGCGGCGACGAGCCAGGCGACGATCAGCCGAAAGTCATCATCGGTTGCAACGTTCAAGAAGGGGCGCAGGTCAACCAGGGAGCCTCCGGGGGTTGGATATGGGAGGGTCGCCATGCCACGGGTACGGAGGAACTTCACGGGCGATGTCGGCAGGATTCTCCAGCCGGAGGGCGCGATCTCAACGACCTCCCACTGAGTGTTCGCCAGATCTAGGTAGATGCTCCCTGCGTGCTCGGCCAAACGCACATGTACCTGTCGCTCTGGCGCATCGAAGGCGGCGCGCGCTTCAAGGAGATCGAGAGCGCTCTGAACGGCTTGCGAATTGGGAGCTCTCGATTCGGACTTGTAGTACTTCCCCACCAGGAATCGGCGGAACGCCCTGGTCCGGATGCGCCAGTTCTCTGCATGCAGGTTCGAGACGAACGTCGTGTACGCTTCGCCGTCGGCGTCGTGGAAAAGCTCGAGATCCGCCACAAGCGCGAGCAACGTGTCTGTCTGTGTCGCCTTCTCGTCCTTCTCAGAACCCTCATCTACCGCCTCGACTCGCACCTCCGGCGTCGCGAGATCGACGGGCGTGGCCTCGGTGATGACGGCCTCGAACACCGGCTTGAACTGATCGGGATCGAGCCGGTGGAGATCATTCAGGTCCTTGACCCCGTTCGGCAGGACGACAACGAACAGCAGGCCCTTCCAGTCCGTCTCTCGACACCGCTTCATGATGCCGGCGACGAATGCCTCGCCGCCCCGATCTGGCTCTTTCAGGACGTACATCCAGCGGATGTCCTTGAGGTGGGCACGCTGGAGCAGGTGGGCCATGTTGGCGCCGGGGAGGCCGAGGGCAGGCTGACCGTGGAACCACGCGGTCCAAGCGTCGGATTCGCCCTCGACGAGTGTGATGTGCCCGACCGCCTCGGCCTCGTGGAGGCGCGACAGACCATAGGGTACGGGATGGCCTTCACCAGGGAGCCAGACGCTCCCCTCCTTGGCGCTTCGCGCAGTTCGCAGACGTTGGCGAGGGGCTGGGGCACCATCGCGAAGTAGGTAGGGGATGAGCACGCCATCCGAGCGGTCGCGGAGCCCAAGCTCGCGGAGAAACTCAAGAGGCAGCCCCTTGTCCTTGGCCAGGTCGCCGACCGAGAGGATCCGTCCTGCGTTGGACCGGGGGCCTCGATGGAGGGAGCGAGCGGTCCCTGCAGCGAACAGATCCCGCAGCTCAAGGCCTATCGCCTTCACGATCTCGGTGATCTCGCAAGCAGCGAAACAGTGCAAAAGCGCACGGCCGTCAGGCCCTTCGTGAATCGACAAACTGTTGTGCTGATCGTCGTGAGCCGGGCAGATTGCACTCCAGCCCTTGCCGCTGGGCCTGACGTTTCTCAGCTTTTCCAGAACTCGCCGGACTGGCTCAGATGGCACGGAGTTTCCCTCGATCTCAGCCAGTGGTTTGCCGGTTGGTCCTAGACTTGGGCGACACGGCCCGGTCCCGGAGGAAAGCCTCCACCGCTTCGCGCGAGAAGCGGATCAGCGGACGACGCCGGCCTTCAGACAGGCGGATGTGGACCAGCTCACCGCGTCGGCACAACGCGTACACGGTGGATGGACGGATGTTCAGCATGGCCGCGATATCTCGGGCATGCAGCAGGCGCTCAGTTACGTTCATCGACGCACCTCCTTCACACAATGAAAGGTACAGGTGACCCAAGTGCGAAGGGAGGCGTGATTAAGGGTGGGGCTTATTTCGTCTGGGGGGGCGTATTGCGTTGAGTGCGTTCAAGATACTCGTCGGCCGCCCGATTCAGACGGCGGAGGCTGTCTTTGACCTTGCGGATGGAGGAAGCCTCGGCCTCGTGAGGGAAGACCTCCTTGGCAATCTGGGCGTTGGTCATGCCTGCCGAGGAGTGCATGGTGAATATCAGGATGTCGCGCCGAATCTCATGCCGTCCCGGACGCTTGCGCTTCTCGCCGGCCAGCAGCAGTGCGTAATCACGAAGCTCATTGCAGGTCTGCTGAATCTGCTCTATCTGCGCCTCGAGCGGCGTAGAAAGATCGACCGCAACATAGAGCAGGCGGTCTTCGACTGGAATCTCGGGTTTCGGGTGCCAAGGGAGAATAGGAACGGACTGACCAGGCTCGAAGTAGGCGAGTAAGTCATACGGACGCGGGCCACGGAACCCCGAGCTCTCCCAGACCTCGATCGCCCGCTGGATGTGTGGACCCCAAGTTGTGAAGCGAGATCCACTGAAATGCAACCTCCCACAAGCCTCCTTGGAGATGTGGGGACCAGGGCCGAGGTTCCATAGCTCTGCCGTCTTACCGAGATCAAATGCCCGTGGCCGCTTCGCTTTCGCCGCCTCGCGCATGAGGAACCACTCGCGCACCGCCTCGTAAGGTTTCCCGCCTTCGGGGATTCGCAGCTGCACTTCGATGGACTCGCCGGGCGGAATAAAGATCGCCCACCCGCCACCTGGCTGATTCCCCACCGAGGAGAACTCTCCCAGATGCAGAGGCCTCGAACCGTGATTCTTGGCTGTGGTTCGCCTGACCCGGACAGCTAGGTAGTGTCTCGGGTTCGGCGGCCTCGACTTCCGCCCGGCATGAGCGCGCTTCATGAGCAAAACCTATCACTGTGAAATGTTCCTCGCAACGGTATTGGACCGTGCTGCGCTCGGTCGTTTCGCTCGCGGTATATTTGGAACGACGGAGGTCGAGCCCAGTGGGCGACATGAGGGCACCAACAAGAGAACCGCCCCGGTGAGGCTTCACCGAGGCGGTGGGACGCGGGCGCTAGCTCTTGGCTACGCGATTCTCGACGAGCTTCGTGAACTCCTTCTGATCCCCGGCGGCAGCAGCGAGTGCGGCAGCGAGGACGAACCTCGTCGCCTTGCCCGGCCCCGCAGCCTTGTGGATGGCGTCGCGGTCAGCCTCGCTGAGTCGGAACGCGAACACGACCAGCGGCACCTTCGGTGCTTTCTCTTTCTTCGGCTTCGGCTCCTTGACTGCCTTGGTTTCGGCCTTCTTCTTCGACTTGCTCATCGCTGCCTCCTTGGCCGGACGGCATGCCCGGGTGACCGCATGAACGCTTGGTTCCGGAGGGAAGTCCACTCCTTTGTGGGGGTCTCGTGAGGACCGGCCGATCTCGGCGAAAGCTCGCGATTTGGGGCGCTTTGCCGCCCTTCAACGGGGGCAAGCGCCGGCTGGCCGGCCTGATCTTCGGCGCAATCGATCGAGTTGTGCCGCGAGCCACGTGGCCGTCGCTGATGTTTGTGGATGGGTTCCTCGGTGGCGGCTCCATCTCCCTATTCGCGAAGGCTCAAGGTTTTGGTCGGGTTGTTGGCATCGACATCGCCCGGCGGTCGGTCGTCGTCGGCGAGGCGCTGATCGCCAACAGTCGCGTGCGGCTCACGCAGGACGACGTGACGCACGTACTGGCGCCTCGGGAGGGTGGGCCGGGGCTGGTGGAGCGCGACTTGGTGCCTGACGCGTTCACCGGCCCTCAGGCGCGAGCGATCGACAACGCCCTGGCGCTGGCGTCGGAGGCAGGCGACGCAGCGAAGGCGGCCCTCCTGCGGCTCCTGGCGATCCGGATCGCTCTCGCGGCCCACCCGTTCAGCTACGCCCGACGCGGGACGATCGGGAAGATGACGACAGGGGAGTATGAGAGCATCACGCCTTCGGCGCTCCCTCAGTACGTCCGTGGCCTTCGCCTCGCGACCTTCCCTCAGCTCTGGGATCTGGCGGAACGGATCAACCACGGGGTGTTTGAGGGCCACGGGGAAGTCCGCCAGGGCGACACGCTGGAAATGCTCCCGAGCATCGAGGCGGACATCCTGTACGCCGACCCGCCCTACGCGGCGACGCGCTCCTACGAGGCCGCCTACAAGGTGCTCGACAAGATCCTCGGGGAGGAGACGCGACCGACCTCGCCGTTCACGGCACAGGGAGGCGCCGGGATGATCGACACGCTCCTGGAGCGGGCGAAGCACATCCCGCTCGTCGTCGTGTCGTTTGGGCACGAGACCGTCTCGTTGCAGGAGCTGGATCAGAAGATGGTCCGGCAAGGCCGAGCTACCCGAGCGATTGAAATCCCTTACGCACGACTCGCTGCGTTGTCGAAAGGGGAGAAGAGCGGTCAAGACCGGGAGTTGCTCGTCCTCGGATGGGATCCGGATTCAGCGCTAGTGCGTCGGGCCGTCGTACCCGGTGGAGTCGAGAGGGGGAGCGTGCCGGTCGTGCCCCTCGATGTGGACCTGCACCTTGGTAGCCCCGAGACTCCGGCCGCGCTGACCCTCGTCGGCGATGGCCTTGAGGAGCGCCACGAGCCCTTGCCCGAGGTTATCGGTGCCGAGGGCCGGGGGACCCTGCGGCCAGTGGAGCCGGGCGTCGATGAACCAGAAGCCGTCGTCCGTGAGAGTGCCCTGGACCGAGACGATGTAGGGGAGGTCGGACATGACCCAAGACTCGCTTGAACCGGGAGCCAAGTCAACCATGGGCACGAGCGCCGAGGACGCTACCGCAGGCCGGGAGCCGCAGGGTGCTCCGCGTCCGCAGCGCATCGGCCCGCGGATGATCCCCCTCGGCGATCTCCTGCCGCATCCGCTGAACAGCAACGTGATGCCGGAGGACTTCCAGGCGAAGCTGCGTGCCCACATCAAGCGCACCGGCCGCTACCCCTACCTGATCGTCCGGCCGCACCCCGAGGAAGCCGGCAAGTACCAGGTCCTCGACGGCCACCACCGCGTCGCCGTTCTCCACGACCTCGGTCACGTCGAAGTGCGCTGTGACGTCTGGGATGTCGACGACCGCGAGGCGAAGCTCCTGCTGGCGACGCTGAACCGGCTGCAGGGCCAGGACCAGCCGCGCAAGCGCGCGGAGCTCGTCCATGAGCTGCTCGCCGAGATGAACGTCGCCGATCTTGGTGGCCTCCTCCCCGAGAGCGACAAGCAGCTCGAAGAACTGCACGCCCTGCTCGAGTTCCCGGCCGAGGAAGTCGCCGCCATGCTCCAGGAGCAGGCCGAGGAGGCCGAGAGAGTCCTGCCGCGCGTAATGACCTTCGTCGTTACGCCGGAGCAGGAGGAGCTCATCGACGCCGCAGTCGAGGCGGCCAGCGACGGCACGCAGGGCCGGGATCGCAAGGCCCGCGGTCTCGCCAACCTCGCACGCCACTTCATGGAGGCGAGAAACGATGGGTAGAGCCAACCTCAAGGTCCGCGAGGAGGCGCGGCGTCTGTTCCTGTCGCGCGAGCTCAACACCAACGCCGAGATCGCCGCACGGCTCAAGGTGAAGGCGCACACCGTCGGCGCCTGGCGCAAGGAGGAGGCCTGGGACGACCTCCGGCTCAAGGTCGACAAGCGCGCCGCCGAGAAGCTCATCGAGCAACTCAGCAGCGAGAAGGTCAACCTGAACGTCCGGCACTACAAATACTGGGAATACCTCTTGAGCCAGATGGTGGAGTCGTTCAAGGGCGCCAAGTACGGCATCCGGGACTGGGAGAAGATCGCCGGCATCCTGGAGCGGGCGCAGAAGGGGCAGCGCCTCGCCCGCGGCCTCTCGACGACCGGCGAGACCGAGGAGCAGATCCGCGCCGAGGCGGCGGCCGAGAACCGCGCGCTGGTCGACGCCTTCGTGGAGGCCGTGAAGGGCCACGTCACCGACCCCGACCTTCGGGAGAAGATCCGGCAGGCCGTGATGACCCGCCTACCGGCTGAGCCGGAGGATGGTAGCGAAGCGGCCGGGTAGGGGCGTCTGGGGCTACGCCCAGGCCCGGCTGAACGACCTCGGGAACCCGGAGGCGCGGGCCGCTGGTGTCCCGCTCGCCGCCTGGGCCGTCAAGCGCATCCGCCTCGACGGCCGGCCGTTCTCGTTCGAGGGCCACGAGTACCTCCGGGCCATCTATGACGACCAGGCCCCGCACGTCGTCCTCTCCAAGGCGGCCCAGATCGGCGGCACCACCTGGGCGATCCTGAGAAGCATCCACGCCTGCCTGTCCGGCCTGAACGTGATCTACTTCTTCCCGACCCGGACCGACGTGCTGGACTTCTCCCGCTCCCGGGTGGCGCCGCTCATCGCCACGAACCCCTTCCTGGCCCGCTCCATCCGGGACACCGACACGGCCGGCCTCAAGCGGATCGGCGACTCTCACCTGTACATGCGCGGCATGCAGTCGTCGGTCGGGATGAAAAGCGTTCCCGCCGACATGCTGGTGTTCGACGAACTCGACGAGGCGAGCCCCGATGCCAAGGCGCTGTCCCGGGAGCGCCTGTCGCACTCGAACTACAAGCGGCTGGTGGAGCTGTCGAACCCCTCCATCCCCGGCTACGGCATCGACGAGGCGTACGACGAGAGCGACCAGCGGCACTGGACGATCAAGTGCCTCGCGTGTGGCGCCTGGACCGCCTTGGACGCGGCGTTCCCGAGGAAGATGGGGGAGGAGGTGCGGGTCATCCAGGAGCGCCCCGACGGGACGTTCTATCGCGCCTGCGTGAAGTGCAGCGCTGAACTCGACGTGGCCCAGGGGGAGTGGGTCGCCGAATACCCGGACCGGCCCATCCACGGCTACCGGATCTCCCAACTCTTCTCGTCGAAGGTGGACCCCGGCGAGATCCTCCGCGAGTATCAGAAGACCCGGCACCCGTCGCGGTTCTACAACCTGAAGATCGGCATCGCCTGGGCCGACGCCCAGAGCGTCCTGTCGCCGAGCACGGTTCTCGCGCTCTGCGGCGATCGTGGGATGGCGGACGCCTCGGAGGCCCCCTGCACGATGGGCGTCGACACCGGCCGCGACCTGCATGCCGTCGTCAGCCGCTGGGACGGGGAACGGCGCCGGGTGATCTACCTCGGGATCCAGAAGGAGTACGCCGAGCTCGACGACCTGATGCGGCGCTTCAACGTGCGCAAGTGCGTCATCGACGCCCTGCCCGAGATCCACGCCACGCGGGCGTTCGCCTCCCGGTTCCCGGGCCGGGTGTGGATGAACTACTTCAACGAGCACCAGAAGGGCTCGTACAAGTGGGACGAGGCCGAGCGGCTGGTCAAGGAGAACCGGACCGAAGCGCTGGACGCCTCGGGGCGGGTGATCCGGGACGGGCTCGTCGTCCTGCCGCGGCAGTCACCGCTGGTCCAGGAGTTCGCCGACCACCTGGCCGCCGACGCCAAGCGGCTGCAGGAGGACGAGGAGACCGGGAGCCAGGTCTACCGGTACGTCCGGACCGGCGCCGATCACTTCGGCCTCGCCTTCACGTACGACTGCATCGCGTGGTCGGGCGAGGCGGCAGGCCGTGGCCGGCCGACGGTGACGCTGGGGTTCGTGGGTGGTGAGGACCTCGAGGATTTCGAAGGCGCGAAGGCGCACTCCATCCTGGCGCAGGAGTTCTGAGGCGCGAAAGCCCGTGCGACACAGCCCGGCAGGAGCGGCCCGCCGGGTGCAGATTGGGTGGCGGGATCGCCTTCGCGAGTGCGGTTTACTCGGGGGACCGGCCCTCCGGGGTGCAGATTGCCCCCGGGAAACGCCCGCCGGTGCCCCCCATGCGGCATCCGATCCGGCATCCGGAGCCGATCGGCGGGATCGCTGCCGGATCAACGGAGTCCGCTAACCCCTTGCTCATCAGCGAGTAGGCGCGAAACAGGTCGCCTCGGAAGCGGCAGTGGAGGTGAGTTCAGAGCCCCAGGACTGCCGCTCCGCTGCCGCTTGGCTGCCTGTCCCGCGCCCGGATCGGCGGGATCTGCCGCTTGCCTGCCGGTGGTGGTTGAGCGCATGTCGTCGTTCCATCCAAAGACGCATCGATTGCTGGGAGCGGAGTCTGATTTAATACAATCACCTGTAATCGTTTGTACAATGACGCTGCCCCTGCGTTCCGCCGACTCTGATCCCGCGCTAGGTTGGGTGGAGTGATCGACGACTGGATCGCGCGGCGCGTCGAAGCATCGGCCGCTCGGTAATCATGCGATATCCTCTCCTGCTGCGGATCTGATAGCGCGTGTAGCTGCGGAGAGAATCCCATGCGGAACAGATGGCTGAAGGCGGCAGCGATCGCCGTCGCCGGTGCGGTCGTGGTCGTCGCCGGAGGACTCACGTATATCCGCTATGCGCCTCGCCGGACTCCGGAGGGGCAGCCCCCACTGGCGGTCCTTCAGGAAGGTGACCTGAAGCCATTCGAGGACGCCTTCGACGCCGCGACCGACAGCACGCGCATCGTGACCCTGCTCTCCCCAACGTGACCCGTCTGCGTGCGGGGGGCCTCCGCGCTTCAGCAGATGCTGAGTCAGATCCCAGGTCAGCGACTCCGCGCTTTCATCATCTGGGAACCGGTGATCGCGTCCGACCTGGGGCCGCCGACATCGTTCGTCCTCTCTCGGGTGTCGGACCCGAGGGCGATGCAGTTCTGGGATGGGAGCGGGTCGCTCTCGGAGTCCATGGTCGCCGCCGAGGACAATTCCTGGCTCGTGGAGCCGGGAGAATCTCCTTCCCCTGACATGATTGTCTGGGACCTCGTGGCGGTCTTCCCGCCGGGCATGATCTGGCGTTCTCACGAGTCGCCCTCGTCTCATTGCGGACCGGTCGTGAGGTGCATCGAGGAAATCCGGGAGGATCTGCTCGCCCACGCCAAGTGATTCGGTCGGGCTCGGGCGGCTATCCCGTTGGACGGACAGGCGTTACCGCGGGGTCAGTGGCAGTGCTCCACCGCGAAGCGGTTTAGTTCTTCCATCGTGAGACGACTGGTTTGCTGAGGTGGATTGTGATTGGAATCCCGGCTTGCTAGGATTCGTCCGACACGCATCGCTTCCGGTACTCGATGAACTGAATCTAGCCAGGACTGCCGTGAATGAGAGGACTACCCGAGATGGAGATCGAACAACCAGGCGCGCTGGAGCGGGTGGATAGGCGATTCCCGTTTCCCATGGAACCGTGCATGTGCGAAGACCACGAAGAGGCCAGAATCGAGGAGGGTGCCGTGAGAGATGACGGGTGGAGAGCTGGAGTACGCTTGCCCAGGCTGTATCCACAATGCTCCTGTTGCCCAATGACGAAGAACCGTTCCGCATTCTCCTTTGTGATCCTGATCATAATAGCCAGCTCACTTCTTCTGATAACTGCCTGTCGGTCGGATCTCCAGCAAAAGTGTGAGACGCTACTAAGTAACAGACTGTACAAGGAAGCGATGAGTGTGGTGACAAAGCATATTCAGGAGGAACCAGAGGACAAGACTGGTTTACGGACCAGAGCCAGAATCCAAGCTTCATGGGCCCTCGACTCGAGAGAGACGGAGCTAACCAAGGACAGCCGAAGGACACTGCTGTCTGCGGCCATACAGGACTATGTGCGAATCGCTGAGGGTTCCGGGGTCGACTTGCCGCTCGACCTGGCGAAAGAACTCAGTGTGATCATTGTCACGGGGAAGGAGATGGGTATCCTGGATGTGCAGGCCATCTCTCGTAATATATGGCAGTCCATAATCAACCAAACGAAGACCCCAGACCGGAGCAACCTGGCAATCCGCACTTTCTTAGACAGATCCGAGGACTCTATTCTAGCGGCTGATGATGCCTTCGTAAAAGACGTGGGCTCGGGAGATTGGCAGCGTCTATCCAGCACGGCAGCATACACTGGGGGAGAAACCATTCTAGTGATGGATTGTACTCCCAGTAGGAGCGGGCAGGTAATTCGAGATGGGAAGAGAGTGTCGGCGTCGACGGCGCACATGGCTGTCAAGGCGTATCCTCGAGGCGATTCGGTCGTGCCATATGAAGGCGGAAACGATGTACCCGGCGGTAAGATGTGGCTCTTGGATGCTCGGGAAAGAGCGTGGGTGGAAGATGTTGGCTGGGTGTCGGACGGTTATTATCCATGCACGAGGGTAAACTCCACAGGGAATGACGCTTGGATGGTCTACGGGGCGATTGAAAAGGACACTGTGGGATGTCGTTACAGCGGAGTTGGGAACCCCAGTGCGGCGAAGCTAGGGGTACAGTACCTAGCGGAGATGGTGAGTGATCGGTGTGAGGTATCGCAGCATTGGTGTAGAGTGCGGTACGAAACAGATGTGTCAAATCTGACGGAGATAGATGAGGCTTGTACGATGAAAAGGTGGGGGTCTCCACCACTTCACAGGTTTCAAGTGCTTGACAAGGTCGCTCGCACGATCGGGGACAAGATACTCGCCGGGCTCGTTACCAAGGGTATGCCGCTGCAATGGTACGAGATGAGCACGAACCGAACGCAGCTTGTTGCGGTGAGACTGTCAGATGGCGGAATCATCGAAAAGAGAGTTCAACAGCTCAGCAAGGAATGTCAGACGGAATTCCGTGACGGCCTGTTGG
>Ga0210377_10000455_pt1 | contig 39415 bp, 43 predicted proteins | sample PLM4_65_b1redo_FD_155480 | JGI IMG/M metagenome (GOLD analysis project Ga0210377, IMG submission 155480) | Groundwater sediment microbial communities from an aquifer in East River, Colorado, USA - PLM4_65_b1 redo | ecosystem: Environmental > Terrestrial > Soil > Riparian zone | place: USA: East... | reverse complement strand
GGGGCGCGGAGCCGAGGCTTGGGACTCTTCTAAAACCTCGTAGCGCGGGCACTGCTGTTAACAAACTCGACGTGTTAACAAACTTTTTTGACAATGTTAACCGCTAAGCCACTGATTCTTGTGGAGAAAACACAAGTTAACAAAGTTGCACTGATTTCCCAAACTCTATAGGCGTATTGACCGTCTACCCTCTTTCTATACTTCCTCTACCTAGTCCCCCTAGTAGTAGTCCACTACCTATCTCTAATCTTCTATCTATTTAATTGTTAACTTTGTTAACTTAGTTACTTAAAGTAGTAAAGAAGCGAAGAATCAAGGAGTTACGGGCGTTAACAAACTCTCTGGCGCAAGCGCGGAAAGCAAACTTTGTTAACAGGCGTCCCAGGGAGTGCGTAAAGGGATTCCGTACCAGAATCGGTAGTCGGTATCGGTTCGTGCTCCCTTGCTGATGTTGTGAAACGCACACAGCCACTGAAGGTTTTTGATCGTGTGTTGGCCCTTCAGTATCAGCGGAACTTTGTGGTCCAGGTGGGCCGCAGGCTCTCCGCAGTAGGCGCAGCAGCCGAGCTGAAGCAGCAGTAAGTAGTCGATCTCGGCGTCTGTGGCAGAAGCATCGGTCAACCGGGTTGCGTGCCGTCGGGCGTATTTCCGGGCATTGATAACGTGCCGGTTGTTTTTCTTCCATTCGCGGCGCCGCGCCCGATGCTTCTCTGGATCCTTAGCTATGTGTCGTCGGCAGTGCACCCGGTGCAGGTCTAGGTAGCGCGGCGTTTTCTGCCTGTCTTTTTCGCAGTCGACACAGTGTCCGTCGTCTACTCGCCGCAGATTTCTGTGCTGGGGGTTTTTCCGACACGGTGACCCCTCGACGACTTTCTTCTTGGTTCCGTCCGGGTTGTAAAACTTCCAGAGGTGATACTCCAGCTCGAAGCTCTCTCGCACCTCCCGGAGCAGGGCTTGCCGCCGTTTTTGGTAGGCTGCGGCGTACGCCAGCTTCTCAGGTGATGATTTAGGCACAACCGCCTCGCGTCATATCAGCAGGCGCCGAAAGAACCCCCGAGTCGTGCCATACCGCTTCCCGAACCGCACGAGCGGCTTCTGCTCCCAATCAGCTAATCCGTTCATCACCGCGTTGATGCGCATCGCCTCGCGTCTCGTGAAGCGGTCGATCTGCCCTTTCAGGCACTCCACCCAGATCTCCACCGCGCAGACTCGGTCGCGCTCAACCCACGTGTCCTCGTCATCGAAGTCGCCCCGCTCCGATGGGTCGTGCTCCCAGTGAGACGTGCGAATTTTTTGGTTGAGCCACGCCTCGATTACCCCACTGACATCGTCCTTGATGACGCGCTCGGCCTGCACGGCCTGTGCTTCCTTCAACGCGGCGCCTTCGAGGAACAGGGGCTCGTTTAAGCCCATGTACACCAGGGCCTCTGCCCAGAGCTGTTCGCGCTCCGTGATGATCGCCTGCATGTCCAGGACGGCTGTGCTGCAGCGGATGCACCAGAAGCGGCGATTGCCCGCCGTGGTGCGCAGGTAGTCGCTGGTCTCGTTGGTGGTGCCGATCATCACGAACTGACGCGGGAAGTCGCCTGCGTTGCGGGCGTATGAGAGGCGCACACGCTCGACCTGGCGCGTGATGAACTGCAGGACGTGTTGCGAATCGGCGTTGCTGCGGGTCACCATCTCCGGGATCTCGACGATCCAGCTGCCGCGCGAACGCTCGACAACCTCTTTCGAGTCGAACCCGAAGGACATCTCGTCGGTGAAGTGGCCGAACGCGAGGACCTTGCCCAGCGTCGACTTGCCGATCCCCTCCGGACCCTCCAGCACCAGCATTGAGTCGAACTTGCACCCCGGTCGGTACACGCGAGACACGGCGGCCACGAAGAACTTGCGCGACACGTCCCGGTAGTACGGCGTGTCCGGACAGCCGAGGTGGCGGATGAAAAACGATTCGATGCGCGACGCGCCGTCCCACGCCGGCAGCGCCTCTAACCGGTTCTTGACTGGGTTGAACGCGCGCTTGTCGCCTACGCTGCACGCCGCCTCGTGCACGGCGGTCGCGCTCACGAACAGGTGGTAGCGCTGCTCCAGGTAGCTCTTGATCTTGAGTTCAGCCAGATCCGACCACAACACCCCCTCGGGCGGCACGCGTACGCGCATGTGAGGCAGCTTTCGCATCTGCAGCAGATCGCCGGTGAACAGGTTCGTGGCAACGCAGTCCTTCAGACGAGGGTCATGCTCCAGAAGGGCCTCCAGTGTCGCCAGGCAGGGCACCAGCGCGCCTTTGTCGGAGTGCAGGGCCTTGGCTGCGGCGACCTTGACTTGTGCGAGGTCCTCGGCCTTACGGTCTTCTTTGAGCTTCGCCTTGTCGGTAGTCGGGGGTGGTTCTGCTGCGGTTTCGTCGGCGTCGAAGGTCGCGAACTCGTTCGCCGTCGGCGTACTTGATTCGATGGGCTCTTCGAGGGCCTGTTCTTCGTCGAACTCGTCGAAGTCGTGCGCGCGATCGGCGGTTCGGGCCATCAGCAGCTCAGTGCGGACCTGCGGGTCCTCCGCCGCCCTCGCCTGCATGGCCTTGAAGCTGGGCTTCTGGTTGATCGGTGTGTCCGCCGACACCTTCGAGTCGAGATCCCCGAACAGGTGGATGCGGACCATGTCGAACGCGTTGCAGTTCTGGTAGTAGCACGGGTCCGACTCGTGCCGGCTGAACAGGAACAAGCCGTTGTCGTAGATCAGCGCGCCGTTCGCGCTGGAGCCCGCGGCGTAGGTCATGCGGTCATCGTGCGCGCCGTGGACATACACCCCCGGGATGTATTCCTCCATCGCGTGATGGATCGAGTAGACCCGATTGAACGCGCCGATGATGCCGGGCTTCGTGAGGGGATCGCCGGAGCGCTTGGCCGACAGGCGCAGGGTGTCGCGTAGCTTCTCGCTGACCGGCCAGCTGCTGACGTCCATAGGGTCGGCATACAGCGCCAGGATGGCGTCGGGCTCCAGCCACTCGCCCTCGTTCGCGACGAAGACGTAGTCGGCACCCTTGCTGATCGACGGCCAGAACGCGACGCGGGTGAACTCGAACCCGGTGTCGTCGAACCAGTCGATCGATGACGACTCATCGCCCAGGGGCTGCAGGTCGGCTGCGATGCGGCGGATGATCGCGGAGTGTTCCAGCGCCGCCACGTCGCGCGTGACCGGCATGTACAGGCGCAGACGCGGCGCGTCGTCTTTATGCTTGCGCGTTGAGTGCAGGTAGAACGTGTATCGGCCAAGCCCGAGTATCGGATCGCAGATCCGCTCGATCGCGCCCTGCGGCGCATGATCGATGTCCATCACCAGGCACGAGCGCAGATGGATGTTCGCTTTGCCGCGGATGCCCTTGTCCATGTGACCGGGCATCACATAGCCGACGTCCTTGCGCGACAACTGCTCCGGTGTGGGCAGCTTCAAATACTCTTCGAGCGTTTCGGCGCCGACGTGGGGAGTACGCAGTTGCTCACCCAGCTCGGCCCAGCGCAGCTCGATGTTCTTGACTTTGTTGGACTGCGCGGTCTCGCCGGTGCAGAAGCGCAGCAGCCTCCCCACACCGCGCCGACGCGCGTCCAGATTCGCTACTTTCGTAGTCATCGGGACGGCCTCAGAACAGCGACGGGGTCAGGTCTTTTAGGTAGATGCGCAGGGCACCTTCGGGGTTCGCTTTTTTCAACCGCAGCAATTCACCGGCAGCCGCCGCGGGCACTTCACCTTGTCTGATCCAGATGCTGACGGCCTCCTGACTGCGATGCACCGCTTTCGCGAGAGCCGACAAAGTCTTTGCTTTCGTCGTGCGCTCCGCCAGTGTCATCAGTAGCGTGCGAAGTTCTTGCCGGCGAGTGAGAGGTGCCCGAATTCGAGCCGGTGCGTGTTTCATTTTCTTCTCAACTTTTGGTTGACAGGTGTCTAGTTGGGCATTATGTTGCCGTTCGTGTTGAGGTTTAGCAACAACTTTTGAAAATCTTTTGAGGGCAGAACTATGTCGATGGAAGAACAAGTGGGCCGTCTTGCTACGGCTATTGAAGGGCTGACGGCTGCGATCAACGGCGCCAGTAAGCCAGCAGCGCCCGTGCAGCCAGTACCTGCGGACAAGCCAGCCACAACGAAGGCGAAGGCAGCGAGCAAGCCTGCACCAGCACCGGAGCCCGAGCAAGTGGACCTTGGTGATGGACTCGGCGGCGAAGATGAGGCACTGACGCTCGAAGACGTGCGCGCGAAGCTGTTCGAGGTGCGGGATACCGTTGCGCGTGATCGTGCTGCGAAGATCCTGGGCCAGCTCGGCGCTAAGTCGATCGACACGATCCCCGAGGCGAAGTTCGCTGAAGCGGTGGCACTGTGCGAAAAGGCGCTGGCCGGGAAGAAGTAACCAACAAATCTTGATTGCGCGTAGCTCAATAGGCTAGAGCGGCGCTGCGGTGTGGAACAACTGTCCGAAAGAATCCCCGTAGAGCGGTCGGGGCTCAGCTACACCAAGGCGCAGGTTGCAGGTTCGAGTCCTGCCGCGCAGTCAGGGTTTTTATTTGAGGGTGCGACGATGTTGAAACGATACGAGCTGAGTGAACCCCGAAGCTGCTTGAATAAAGCGGCAGGGGATGAGCCGGTGTTTGTGTTACGAGCGAAAGATCCGCTCGCAGCGCAGACCATCCGGCATTGGGCGACGATGGCCGAGGGGTACCACGAACCCAAGAAGATCAAGGAAGCCTTCGAGTTAGCGGACGCGATGGACTCTTGGCGCAATCCGCCGACGCAAGTCGCGCCGGAAACGCCGTACGTGCCGATCCCAGACCACGTCTTTCCGTGACGATCGACTGGCAAAAACTCGCTGAAGAGCGTGCGAAGTCCGGGCATGCACTGCTCGGACCCAGCACGTTGCCGGGTTTGATGCGCTGCGCCGGCATGCTGCTGGCGTCGACGATGCTCAACGCGCAGAACCTCGACACCGAGTTCTCTGCCGAAGGCACGAACGCACACTTCTTCGCAGAGACGGTGCTGGTAGCGCAGCGCACCAACACGGAAGCGCGCGCCGCCGACTATGCCGATGCGGTACTCGGCGACGAGATCGGCACGATGTTCGTCCCCGATGAAGAGATGATCCAGGCGGTTCAGGAGTACGTTGACTGGTGCAATGAGTTGCCCGGTACGCACTTCACGGAGACGCGGGTCGACTTGAACGGCCGCATGCCGCTTAAGAATCAGTTCGGCACCAGTGACCACGGTGCGGTGTATCACCGCACGCTGGTGGTGACCGACTTCAAGTACGGCAAGGGCGTGAAGGTTTACGCCGAAGAGAATGAACAGGCGATGGGCTACGCAATCGGCATGTACGACGAGCTGTCGTGGGGCTACGAGATCGACAAGGTCATCATTCGCATCTGTCAGCCCCGGTTCGGGCACTTCGACGTGTGGGAGACCACGGTGGAGCGGCTGATGGAATTTGCGAAGGAGATGCACGCACAGTGCACCGTCGCACTCGCACCCAACCCACCCACGCGCGCAGGTGAGAAGCAGTGCTTCTTCTGCGCTGTTGCTGGGCGTTGCGGAACGCAGTTGAAAGCGTCTATCGCTGCGTTAAACAGCGACTTCGACGCCATGGATGCGCCGGGCACGGTGGAGATCCTGACACCAGAGCAAGTCGCCAAGGCGCTTGAGTCTGTGGAGCTGGTGAAGCTGTGGGCCAGGCGCACACGTACTGCCGCGATGCGCTTGCTGGTACAGGACCCTGTTGCAGTACCCGGTTGGAAGATCGTGGAGTCGCAGTCGCGTCGCGCGTGGCTCGACCAGCAGCGCGCGGAAGTGTGGCTGCAGAAGCAAGGGCTGCGCGAGAGCCAGGTTGTTAAGCGCACGCTGATATCGCCGGCCCAGGCGGAGAAGATGTTGACGCGCGGCCAGAAGTCCGCGTTCAAGAAGGTCAACGAGAGCGCCAAGCTGAAGCTGGTGTACAAACCGACGGGCCATCCGTCTCTGGCGCCGGTGACCGATAAACGTCCGATTTTTGCGAATGTCCGATTAGCTGAGTTCGATGAGTTTGAAGGCCAAGACGAGTTCAGTGAGTTCGAGAACGAGAGTGATGAGTTGACTGAGTTGTAACTTTGAACAGTGAGTAAGTGATATGAAACCGGTAGCAGGCGTAAGAGCGGAAGTGAAGTTAGGCTGGGTGCGTGGCAGCTTTCTGGATATTTTTGAAGCGAAAGCGGTGCGTAGTGAACCCGACGGGAAGAAGCGTTTTGGTATGACTGCGCTGTTGGACCCCGCTAAGCCCAAGCACGCGAAGCACATCGCGGAGATCAAGGCCGCGATCGCGGAAGTTAAGAAGAACGGGTTCCCAAAATTGAAGCCTGACACGATCGTGTGCCAGTTCTTCAACAAGGGCGAGGACTGCACGAACCAGGAGACCGGTGAGGTCTACTCAGGGTACGAAGGCATGTATGCCGTGCGGGCCAACTCTCCCGAAGACAGGCCGCCGTTCGTGTTCGGTGGTGACGGTAGCGAAGCCAGCAAGGGCGACCACGAGTTCTACTCAGGCGCTTTCTATCACGTCAAGCTGACGATCTACCCGACTGATGGCGGCGGAAAGAATCAGGTTTGCTGCGGATTGGAGAGCGTGAAGTTCGCCAAGCACGGCGAGCCCTTGGCTGGGCGCGCTCGATCGACAGCAGCCGAGTTCGGCGACTTCGATGCCGATGACGAGGACGAAGAAGGCGACGGCACCGGGCTTTAACGCGCCCGACGTATCAACTTTTGGTTGATTCGTGTCGTTTTAGTGGCAGTATGGCTGTGCCGGGTCTGGCCGCCCTCGCCCCCTGCAAAGACCCGGCATTGCCCTCACCAGCGTTCTCCCCCTTCGCTGGTGAGGGCTCTTCGAGGGACTTCCGTGCGCGTATTAGTAGCCTGTGAGTACAGCGGCCGAGTGCGACGCGCGTTCGCCGCAAGAGGACACTTCTCTCTCTCTCCTGCGATCTGCTGCCCGCCGAAGACGGATCGCCAGATCACTACCAAGGAGATGTGTTTGACATCATCGATGAAGGGTGGGACCTGATGATTGCGCACCCGCCATGCACGTTCCTGAACTCGGCCGGACTGCACTGGATAACGCGCGGTCGTATCGAGGCGGACGGCCGCGCGCGCGTCGAGCACCAGAAGGAGGCGCTGGATTTCATTGAAAGGTTGTGGCACGCGAAGAAAATAAAGAAGCGCTGTTTGGAGAACCCCCAGGGTTGCATAAACACCAAGCTGCCTTTCATGCCGAAACCACAGTATGTACAACCGCACTGGTTCGGTGATGACGCGAGTAAGAAAACCGGATTGTGGATGGAGGGGCTGAGTCCGCTGATACCGACGGCGTTCGTGGAACCAATGTATGGTTGTGGTTGCGGGTATCGCTTCGAATTCTCCCTCGGAAAGTACGGCTGCCCGAACTGCTTCGGCACGAACCCCGTGAAGCATGTGTGGGCGAACCAAACCCCGTCAGGGCAAAGCAACCTCGGCCCTTCAGACGATCGATGGAAAGAGCGAAGCAGAACGTACCCAGGAATCGCTGACGCCATGGCCTCACAGTGGGGTAGTTGCGCGTGAACAATCCACTTTCGGTTAAGTTGTTGCCCTGTCCGTGGTGCAAGCACAAGAAGCCGAGATTATTTGCATGGAACGCAGTTACGCACTACGGCGAGTGCATGCGCTCCGAGTGCCGCGCGTCCGGTCCGCTCGGTGCTACGCCGGAAGAAGCCGCGCAGAAGTGGAACGGTATGGTGGGCCGACCGTGACACTACTGAGGCTGGACTTCGAGACCGCATGCGACCTCGATCTGAAGAAGGTCGGCCTCGATGCGTATGCACGTCACCCGTCCTGTCGAATCCTGATGGCGTCGTGGGCGCTGGACGACGGACCCGTGCAGCAATGGACCTGCGACACGGATCGCAAGCTCCTGCAGCCGCTGGTAGACCTGCTGCAGGACGACAGTGTTGATGTCGAGGCGCATAACACTGCATTTGAACGAGCGATCATTTACCACGTACTCGGCGTGTACATCGACCTCGAACGCTGCACGTGCACTATGGCGCTGGCGTTCATGCTAGGCCTGCCCGGTGGACTCGAAAAACTCGGCGAAGTCGTGAGGATGCCGGAGAAGTATCAGAAGCAAAAACGCGGCAAGTACCTCATTGGAAAATTCTGTAAGCCGCGCAAGCCAACAAAGAACAAGCCATGGGCGTGGGACAACAGCCTCAGTGAGCCCGAGCTGTGGGCTGAGTTCTGCGAGTACAACCGGCAGGACGTCGAAGCCGAACGTTTCTTGTATGTGAACCGCTTATCCAAGTACCCCGTGCTTCCCGATGAGTGGGATATGTGGAGGCTCGATCAGGCGATCAATGTACGGGGCATTCCGCTCGATACGAATTTCATTGAGAGCGGCGTCGCATACGTCGATGACAAGGTTAAAGAGCTGCTGGCGCAGCTTCGTGTTGTCACCGGCATGACGGACCCGAGCGAGAACCCCAATAGCGACACACAGTTCGGTCCGTGGGTGCGCCAACGAGGGTACGAGTTTGGTGATTTGCGTAAAGAGACGGTAGAGCGGGCGTTGGCTGACCCGCTGAATGATTTGACTGCGCAGGCGCGTAAAGCGCTGAAGCTGCGCGCGCAGATGAAGCGCACTTCGCTGAAGAAGCTGCACGCGCTGAAGCTCATGGCTTGTGATGGACGTATACGACATCAATTTCAATTCTGCGGTGCGGCGCGTACGGGTCGGTGGGGCGGCCGCGGCGCACAGCCACAGAATCTCCCTCGACCGAAGAAACAGTTTGAGTCGGATGAGCGCCAATACGACATCATCCAATCCATTAAAGACGATGATCGTTTCTGGCTTGAGGCAGCGTACCCAGACCCGCTGACCGCGTTGAGCAGTAGCTTGCGCGGAGCAATTCGCGCGCAGCCGGGAAACAAGCTCGTGGTAGTGGACTTGTCGTCGATCGAATCGGCGGTGTTGGCGTGGCTCGCCGACTGCCCGGCGATGTTGAAAGTCTTTGCGGATGGCAAGGACATATACAAAGCGTTCGCGGTGGTGTGGTTGCGCAAGGCATACGAAGACATCACGTCGTATGAACGTAACTTAGCTAAGCCAGCGACCCTTGGTTGCTTCGCTGCGGGCACTGAAGTCCTTACGTCGCGCGGTTGGGTGGACATCGTTCACGTGTCGAGGGCGGATCTAATTTTCGATGGGGTTGAGTTCGTTAAACATGGTGGTGTGATATGCCAAGGCCAAAAAGAAACGATAGCGTTGTGCGGAGTAGACGTAACACCAGAGCACTTGATTCTCGTAGGAGAGAGGTGGATGACGTCGAAGTGCGTGGCGTCAGACGTCCGCTTGCTCCAAGAGGCGCTCAGTTCGGTGAGTGGGTTGTCATTCGCCATGAACGGCAGGTATACGGGGGGAAAGCAACGTGGGGGTACGTTGTTCGGTGTGTCTGCGGGCACGAGAAGTTTCAAGCCCGAGGCACCGCAGAATCGGGGAAAACATCATCTTGCCCGGCGTGCGCTAATGCGGCCATTCGAGCAGTTAAGTCCGTGGCCGGTCGTCACGAGCTGCCTCGTGGCATGGTTGAGCGCCTATCCAACCGCTTCTACGCGATTCGTGCCCGATGCGTTGGTGGGAGTCGAGAGCAGGAAGGATACGGAGGCCGAGGAATCGAGTGCCGGTTTAAAACTGCAGAAGAGTTTATCCAACATTGCATCACGCTACCGGGCGTGGAGGACTCAAGCAAGCAAGTTGATCGGACAGAAAACAACGGGCACTACGAGCCAGGCAACATCGGATTCGTTACGAGCGCACAGAACAACCGTAATAAACGGGTCAACCGCACGGTTGAGTATTGCGGTGAAACATACTGCGCGGAGGATTTTTGGCTACATCATGCAACGCAGTACCGCACGCCGAGTACAGTCGCTCGCAAAATCCGAGAAGGGCTATCAGCCGAACAAATTCTCGCTGACCAAGCAGGCTGCCGCGGTTCGTACAACGTATGACATCGTCGACTGCGGCCCGCGGTCTCGGTTCGTCATTCGTACGACAGCCGGGCCGCTTATTGCGCACAACTGCGGCTTCAGACTCGGCCCTGGCGCTGAAGTGGTTGATCGAAAGACGGGCGACATGAAGTTGACGGGACTGCGCGGCTACGCGCGGAGCATGCACGTAGAGATGACGGACGAACAGGCGCAGTCCGCCGTGACCGTGTTCCGTGAGGCGTACCCAGAAGTGGTTCAGTTCTGGTACGACCTCGAAGCCGCAGCCAAGACGGTTATCTACGAGGGCGGAAAGCAGACGGTAGGCCGCCTTACCTTCGAGATGAAGTCTCCGTTCATGCGCATCGTGTTGCCGTCTGGTCGCGCTCTCCACTACTTGCGGCCGAAGATCGAAGAGGTGGTAACGCCGTGGGGAGCCACGAAGATGACCGTCACCTATGAAGGCATGGAGGACGACGGAGAGCGTAAGTTCTGGGGGCGCACACCTACACACGGCGGAAAAATCACGGAAAACGTGGTGCAGGCAGTCGCGAACGATCTGCTTCGACACGGCGCGATGCTGTTCGAGAACGAGACCAGGCGGGCCGCATGAACACGCTCAAGTTCAATGACATCAAGAGCCAAGCCGCCGCGTGTGAGTTCGGGCGCATCGACGGGTGCGAAGAAGAGTTCGAGATCGTTATGCACGTGCACGACGAATTGGTTGCGCACGGTCCCGCGGACAAGTCGAAGGAGGCGCTGGAGCGCTTGATTCGTTGCATGACGACGCTACCTCCGTGGGCCGAAGGGCTGCCGCTGGGAGCCCACGGCTTTGAAACGACACACTACAAGAAGGACTGACGTGATGAACGACACAGAACACCCGACGCCCGCCGATGACGGGCATCAACCGCGCAAGCGACCCGTGTGCGACTGGTGCAAAACTGATCGCGTCATGTGGTTGATGGTCGCCGGTAAGTGGCGACTCTGCGGTATCGAGGACGGCAAACCTCACGTCTGCGCGCGACCGACTGAAGCGGATACGTTCACCACGGACACAGAGGTCTAACAAATGCCGCACGCAATGTTCCGTAGACGCGAGAACTGGGTTGAGAAAAAGATCAACGAGCACGCAGAGAAGACAGGTTGGCGCGTTCGTAAGTTCGTCAGTCCTGGCCGTCGCGGCGAGGCGGATCGCATGTACACCAAAGCCCTGCGATTCAAGATCCTCGAAATCAAGCGGCACGGTGAAACGCCGACGGAGCTGCAGTACAAGCGACTCAATGAGTGGGCGGAGGACGGGTTCGAGACCGCGTGGACCGATAATGTAGAGGACGGCTGTGCCTTCTTGGACCGCTGAAGACATTCGCGTCTGTCAACACGAGCAGATAGCACACGAGCTGTCCGTAAAAAAGTGCGCTATTTTTGCCGAAATGGGTCTCGGGAAAAGTTGTTCTACACTCACTGCCGTCGCAACACTGCTTGACTCCTTCCAGGCTCATCGGGTGCTCGCGATCGGACCCCTCGGCGTGATGCGGAAAACATGGCCCGACGAGATCGCCGACTGGGAGCACGTCTCGTGGCTCCGATATGAGTTCTTGCGCGACGCCAAAGACGGTGAAGCCGAGAACCACGCACACATTGCTCGTGTTAGATACTGGATCAAGAAGCAGGCCAAGCTGCGCGTAGAGCTGGCGGACGCATGGGACGATAACGCCAAAGCCAAGGAGTTGAAGCGAGAGCTAGACATCGCGAGTCAATCGCTCAAGTACGGCCTCCGCAGTGCGCAAAGCACGGCGGACATTCACGCGATCAACTGGCAGAACGTGCACTGGTTGATTCACTTCTGGGGCAAGTACTGGCCGTACGACACGGTAGTCTACGACGAGTCGAGCATCGGTCTCAAGAACGGACGCAAGGCGCTCGTGTGGCGCGCGATGCGCATGATCATCCCTTTCGTCGATCGGCTGATTCTGTTATCCGGGACGCCGATGCCGAAGGGTTTGATGAATATGTGGGGGCAGATCTACTTGCTCGATGGCGGCGAGCGCTTGGGCCGCAACATCACTGACTACCGCCAGACCTACTTCAACGCCGACTACATGGGGTACAAGTACGAACCGAAGCCCGGCGCCATGGAATCGATCATGGAGAAGATCAGCGACCTCGCGCTTGTCCAACGTTCCCGGGACTACATGGACCTGCCGGATACGATCTACCACACCATCCCGGTGTATATGTCCGACAGAGACCGCGCGTTGTACAAGAAGCTCGAACGTGAGTATCTGGTTCGATTGATGGACGGCAAAGAGATCACAGCCGACACGGCAGCCTCGCTGACGCAGAAGTCGCTGCAGTTGGCGAGCGGTCGAGTGTTTGATGAAAACAAGGTCGTCCATGAGGTGCACGCGGTCAAGCTGGATGCGCTGGCCGAGTACCTAGATGCGCGAAACGACAACGTGTTGCTCGCGGCGTGGTATCAACCGGATGTTGCGGCCATCAAGAAACGGTTCCCTCACGCACAGATACTGAAGAAGCGGGACACAGCGCTGCAGGATAAGTGGAATCGCGGTCAGGTGCCATTGATGATCTTGCACCCTCAGTCAGGGGGGCACGGTCTCAACATCCAGTTCGGCGGCCGGCGAATTCTGTGGTTCGGGCCGATCTTCCATACCGAGCTATACCAGCAGTTCAATGCGCGGTTAGCGGGCGCCCGCGCCGTCGGTCAAGGTGCGACCTTCATCGATCACTTGATTACTGTCGGAACAGTGGATGAGCACGTGATGGCGGTTCTGAGGAGTGACGGCGACATGCAGGACGCCGCCTTGGCGTACTTAAAAGCACTTTTGTTAACCAACAGTTGACGACAGTGTACTTTTGTGGGAAATTAGGTTGTGAGGGGTTTCCGTAATAGAAGGCGGGTAATAAGATGAACACCAGAGATCGCGATTTCGCGCAACGCCTAGCCAAGGCGTGCGACGGGGCGCCAAGCGTCCCCCCGATCAGTCAAGGCCGGCAGGCGTATGTCGCACTGAAGATGGGGGCGTCTGCTGAAGCCGCGAGTAAGTGGTTCACAGGCAGGTCTCGTCCACGAGCGGCAGCGATGACGAAGCTCGCAAAACTGTTGGGCGTCGATACCGCATGGCTGGCGTTCGGTCAAGAGCCCGCACTTTCCCGGAGAGAAGCCACTCTCGCTACGAAACGCACCGAAGGCGTTGTTTACCTGTCTATGGGCATGGCTATTTTGAACGGAGCGTCGTGCGCTAGACCGACGGATACAGACCCGCGAAAGTCGTTTGTTGATTACTACATGATTCTCGACGGAGAGCAGATCGCGGTGCGTAATTCTTTGGGTCGTGAGGTCAACCCCGGTGAGTTTGAATTTACAGTACCTCGTGAGTTCAAAGAGGTTAGAAACTTAGGCTTCGTTTCAGCGAACGGAACGCGTACGCACATCCTCGATATGAAGCCGGCGCTGATCGAGAAGCACAAAAAGAATCAAGGAGATCAGTTCTCCGTGATCGTTAAGCAGCACGCTGGCGGTGTATACACGTCAGGGAAAGATGAGTGGGATCGAGTCAGCAGCATCGGAGAATTAGTGTGATGACAAAGCAAACCAAAGCGACACGCCAGTGGCAGTCGTTGAAGGACGCGGCACCTGACTTCGGATACAAACCAAAAACCGCAGAGAACATGGCGCGTGAAAAGCGATTTCCGTGTCCTATCTACAAGCTCGCCGGTAAGTGGGTCGTGGATCTCGAAGTTAAAGCCGCGTATTTCGAAGCACGCCGTAAGGCAGGCTTAGCTGTGCTCGCACGATCAACCAAAAGTGGACGTGTGTCTTAATTGATCAGTAGTAGCCAGTACCCATGTCGACGATCTGGCCGTGCTGGATCATGGCTGTGTTTAGCTGGCGGCCAACGTAGCCGCCGAAGCGGTTCTTTGCGTTGTACTCAAACGGGACACACCAGTAGTGCTTGGCGTTAGCAAACACGCCGATGGTGCACATGCGCGGGGGCTCCAGAAGATTGAATTGAGCTAGGCTGTCAGGATCGATCAGGGTGGACCTAAGATAGTGGTCGATCAGTAAGCGCGCGGCGTCGCTTGTAGGCGCTGGCCCGAACATCTCGGGGGTTGCTGGGGTCGCGCACCCGCTTAAGGCAGCGATGACACACAGTACGGACGTTGTCTTCTTCATTTGACGATCTCCTTCGTTTGTTGTGATAACACAGGCCCAGCGTGCAACGACTCCGGGCGCAGTTGGGTGTATATCTTGAGGCTTGACCAATCGGTGTGTCCGGACACCAGGGCAACTTCTTGAATGGAGAAGCCGCGCTCAAACAGCCGCGAGATACCTTCATGCCGTAAGTCGTGCCACGTGAGATTAACTATACCGGCGCGTTTTCTTGAGCGACGAAAAGCAGACGACACGCTCTCCGGCTTGTACGGGAAGATGAACTCTGATATTCGCGGCTGCCGTTCGATGATTTCTACGCAGCGTCCGAGCAACGGGACGTGCCAGTCATTACCCATCTTTTGTTTTGGGTGTTTTCGATCGCGCACCCACACCATACCGATATCTTTCGTGTAGTCGACCCATTTGATCCGACAGATCTCAGCGTCACGCAGCGCAGAGTCGACCGCGAAGTCGATGAGGTCTGCGAGCGGCAAACCAGAGGCCGCGTTGTCTTTTACGAGTGCAATTTCAGTCTCGGTTGCTCGACGCCCACGGTGTCTCTTTGACGGAAGCAGGTGGAGCGCGCGCATCATCGCCTTGCCGCGCTTGAAGCTCGGCCAGTCCACGTTCACGCCCCACAGACCCTCTGCCGTTCGTAGGGTACTGGTCACCAGGGACAGGTAACGTCCGCGGGAAGCCGGCGCGCACGTAAGGCCCGTCACGAAGGACACCCACCACTCCGGTGTGCAATCCCCTACCGTGGTGTTCGCTGTTATCCGCTCCAGGTACTTCAGATGCGAAGGCGTTTTGGTTGTATAGGGGCGCTTCTCTACGATTTCTTCTCGATACTTTTTGAGCAGCGTCGGCAGCAGGTCGTGCCTTCCTTGGGACACTTGGCCGTCAAGAGTGTGCTCGACCTCGCGTACCCATCGCTTCGCTGCGCCTACTTGCGTGAAGGTCTTGGTCTTGGTCACGCCCCTGTAGCGGACAACGGCTCGGTGCTTCTTGCCGCGTGGAACGATGGTGCCCATGAATTCCTGGTAACACGTTTGGTAACAGACTTAAAGTTGATAATAGTGATTTTCTGTTACTTTTGCTCGCTATTTGTTCGAGGAAATACGACTTTATGTGCTTGATTTCACTGAATCCGTGTCCTCCCAGTAAACTCTAATCGGAAAAACGAACTTGTTACTCGTTGATTCTATTGGTTTATTTTTCATCAATTTTTCTGGTAACAAAATTGGTAACACATAATCAGCCATTTTCGCCCACCTAAAGCCACTTCTTTTCGGTGGCGACGCAGGGTAACAGATAGCTACACTACCCAGGAATTCACTACGAGGTTCGTATGAACCAGATGCTCGTTGATTTTGAGTTACACCTGATACGAACGCCAACCGAGGTCTGTCGAATCTTGGGTATGTCGTACAGCTCGTACGCGGGCTACCGACACCAGGACAAAGCGCTCCCGGATTACCTGTCGCTGCACATCGAGACGCTGCGACGCTTGCCCTTCGAGACCCTGCACGAGATCGTCCGTGAGAGGCTGACCAATGGCCGGCCATGAGCGTAGCGAAGAAGAAAAATCGACGATCTATGACGGCGCCAGCATCTCAGAGTTGGCCTTGCTATTTTGTAAGGACAAACGCCGAGTAGCTGAACTGATTCGCGAAGTCGAACCCAGCGGCATGCGCGCAGGTTACCCGGTGTTCCCGATCGGCGAGGCGGCCAAGTACCTCGTCGACCCGGTCGTGGACATCGAGGCGTGGATCAAGAAGCTCCGACCCAACGACCTACCGCCCTACCTGCAGAAAGAGTTCTGGGCCGCGCAGAGGCAGCGCCAGCAGTACGAATTGACGCAAGGGACCCTCTGGTCCACCGAAGAAGTGCAGCTCGCGCTGGGCGAGGCATTCAAGTCGCTGAAGTCCTCTATTCGCCTCTGGGCGGACAACATTGAACGCCAAACCTCGCTGACGGAAGACCAGCGACGGATCATCACCAAAATGTCGGATGCGGCGTTGCTGGACCTGCATCGCGCACTTGTCGAAGACGCAAAACATGCTCCAAGTAGACAGATCGAAGCTGAAGTTCCAGACGGTCTTTGACATCGTCGTGGACAGCGCGGCGGGGCTGCTACCGCCAGAGCGTCTGTCGGTCAGTCAAGCCGCCGCAAAGTATCGCATCCTGAAGAACTCCGGCGGCGGATACGAGGGTCCGTGGCTGAATGAAACGACTCCGTACATGATCGACCCCATGGACTGCCTGACAAGCCGGGACTTCTCGGCGGTCGTTTTCATGGGTCCGGCTCAGAGTGGGAAAAGTGACGCGCTGCTGTTGAACTGGATCTGCTACAGCGTCATGTGCGACCCGGCCGACATGCTCATCGTCGAGAAGTCGCAAGCCGCAGCAGCCGACTTCACACGCCGGCGCATCAACCCGATGCACAGGCACAGTCCTGCGCTGAAGGAGAAATTGATAAGGCGGCGTGATAGCGACAGTGTGTTCAACAAGGCCTACTCCAACGGCATGCTGCTGACGATGGCGTGGCCGGCGATCAACGAACTCTCGGGGCGCCCGGTACCCAGAACAGCAGAGACCGACCTGGACCGCATGCCCGAAGACATCGACGGCGAAGGTTCAGTGTTCGACCTGGCCGGGAAACGAAACACGACGTTCGGTTCATTCGGCATGAACCTCGCCGAGTCGTCGCCAGGGCATGTGGTAGACGACCCCAAGTACATGGCGCGCACACTGCACGAAGCCCCGCCGTGCAAGGGCATCGCATCGCTCTATAATCGAGGTGATCGTCGTCGGCTTTATTGGCCGTGCCCGAGGTGTCACGACTTCTTTGAAGGCGATTTCAATCTACTCGCATGGCCAGACACCCGTGACTTCGTTGAAGCGGCTGAGATGGCGTACATGGTGTGTCCGAAGTGCGAGCACCAAATACAGCACGCCCGTAAGTACGACCTGAACTTAGCCGGTGTGTGGGTTCCAGACGGCATGCGACTCGATCGTGACGGATTTATGTTCGGCAACCCGATGCGCAGCAACATCGCGTCCTTCTGGCTCAAAGGTACGGCTGCCGCGTTTGCTACGTGGAAGGATCTTGTGCTGAAGCACCTGCAGGCCGAAGAAGAATACGAACGCACCGGTTCGCAAGAGGCGCTGAAAACCACAGTCAACACCGATCAAGGCCACCCGTATCGCATGCGTGGGACCGAGGTTGAGCGCCTACCAGAAGACATCAAGGCACGCGCTGAGCCAATGGGTGAGCACGAGGTTCCCGAAGGCGTGCGCTTTTTGGTCGCTACGTGCGACGTTCAAAAGAACCAGTGGGTCGTGCAAGTCTTTGGCGTCGGTATTGGCATGGACCTGTGGCTGATTGATCGCTTCTCGATCCGTAAGTCGGTGCGCAAAGACGAGGATGGCGACACGCTTTGGGTTAAGCCGGCGACGAATCTGGAGGATTGGGATCTCCTGGTCGAGCAAGTGATTGAGAAGACGTACCCCCTTGCTGACGGCTCCGGACGCCGGATGCAGATGAAGCTCGTGGGGTGTGACTCGGGTGGTAGAGCCGGCGTGACCAGTAACGCGTATGCCTTTTGGCAGAAGCTCCGCGACGAAGAGAGAGGACACCACAAACGGTTCGTGCTCATCAAAGGCGATCACGTCGTCGGATCTCCGCGTACGCGGATCAGCTACGTCGACAGCGCCATGGGGAAAGGACAGACGGCAGTGAACCGCGGCGAAGTACCTGTGTTGCTGCTCAATGTGAACGTGTTGAAGGACCGCGTCAACGCGATGCTTGATCGAAAAGAAGCGCACGGCGGGCTGATCCACTTCGCCGACTGGTTGCCCGACGAGGTGTATACCGAGCTGACTGTGGAGCGCAGAACATCGAAAGGCTGGGAGAACCTTAAAGGCTACAGAAACGAATCATGGGACTTATTTACGTACTGCGTAGGAATTTGTACGAACCTAAGACTAGAGCAATTCGATTGGTCGAGACCTCCGCGCTGGGCCGACGTCTGGGACAAGAACGATCTGGTTATTGCTGCGTCCTCGAATCAACTTAAATTTGAGCCGTCAACTAAAAGTGGATACGATCTAGCGAAACTCGCATCCCAACTGGCTTGACTTCGGAGATTCACCCATGACCGTCCAGAACAGCGTAGCCGTCAACAACGGGCGTCTCGATGCCATTGAGACTGTCATCAGCACCGCCCCTCTCTTGCAGTTCCGCACTGGGTCTATGCCCGCCAACTGCGCAGCAGCGGCCACGGGCACTTTGCTGGACTCGCAGGCGCTGCCGTCCGACTGGCTGGCTGCTGCTTCATCCGGCGCGAAGGCGAAAGCTGGCACTTGGACAGGTACGTACGACGCAGCCGGTACCGTTGGTTACTACCGGATCATGGATTCCACCAACACCACATGCCACGAGCAGGGTTTGGTTACTCAGCAGTATGTGATCGCGACCAACGCGCTTACGGCGGCCAACGGCAACGTCCTGAACTTCGCGGCCACTACTGGCGTCGTCGTTGGCATGAACGTGTCAGGCACCGGCGTTCCTGTGGGCGCTACGGTTGTAGCGGTTACCGGCACCACGGTGACGTTGAGCCACACCAGCACCGCAGGCGTCGCGTCCGCCGCGTCGATCACCTTTGGCGGCGACATGACGATGGACAACGTCGTAGCGGCCATCTCGCAGGCTTGGACCGTGAACTCATACACCCGCACCGCAGGTAACGCCTAATGAATATCTCGCAAAAGCTCGTGATCGCAGACCAAGCGATCCTCTCTATCTCGCGACACGACGACGCAGATTCGGTCGTCGTCAAGGCTGCGCTCGATAAAGTTATCGAGAAGGTGCAGGCGGAGAAAGCCGCGATCGATGAACGGATCTCGAAGAAAGTAGCCGCGTTCGACGAGTAGTTTCGGTCCCGCATCGGCGTTTGCGCCAGGTGAATTGAAATGAAAAAGTATTTCGTCGGTACCTTGCTGTTAGCGCTAGGTGCTTCGTCGGTAGTGTTCGCCGCAGTGGGTACTCAAACCGACACGCGCACAATCACGCTGTACAAGAGCGGTTCGCCGATCGGCACTTACGCATCGGTGTCGGCGTGTACAACGGCAAAGGAGGCGGACAAAGTTTTAACCGGCGCAACGAAAGTCAGCGGCTCGATCACTTACGAATGCCGGGACTCGTTGAAATCCGTCGTCAAGTTTGTGCCGGCGAGTTCGTCCAGCTCCAGCAGCTCATCGAGCACTTCCAGCTCAAGTAGCAGCGCATCCAGCTCGACCCCATCCGGTTGGACGCACTGCGCGAACTATGGGCAGCGCTGTCCCGCTGTTGGTTTGAAAACCATTAGGTTCGGCGTTGATGTTCGATGGGACGTGCGCAACTTTATCGATGGCACCCAATGCGACACGATAAATTTTACTGACCCGGCTCCTGGCGCAACAAAAACGTGCCAGATTCAAAGTGGTTCAAGCAGTTCAAGCAGCTCAAGTAGCTCTACATCGAGCGCATCGAGTAGCAGTAGTTCGTCGTCCAGTTCAAGCGCCGCGACGGACAGCGTGCAGCTTACGTGGACAGCGCCAACCCTGAACACCGACGGTTCGGCGTTGACTGATCTCACCGGGTACAAACTGTACTACGGCACCAGCCCCAGCGCGCTAACCAGTGCGACACCTATCGGGCTGGTCGCCACATACACCGTGCCAGGGCTCGCAACGGGCCAAACTTGGTTCTTCGCTCTTTCGTCGATCAGCGCATCGAGCGGCGAGGGTAGCAAGACAAACGCAGCGAGCAAGGCGCTATGAAACCCCGGCTGACTAAGACCGGGTTCGCCAAGCGTTGGCGGCATAACGTCGATGCCCCGTTGCTCGAAACGGAAAAAGCGATGGTAACACTTGAACACGCCGCGGCCATCCGACGTTTGATCGACAGCGGCAGGAAGCTCGGACACCAAAACACTTTGAAGCGAGAGAACCATGCGTAACATCTGGGGTGCACCCCTCATCATCCAGCAGGTAGACGGCCCGGCGTTAACCAACACGACGACCGCCACGTCGCTGCTTCCGACACAGGCCAAGGTTAACCTTGCGCCGAATACAGATCTGAACTCTGGCATCAAGCTAAAAGTGTTCGCTGGCGGACGCATGAGCAGCGCCGCCGCAACGCCCGGGACGCTAACGTTAGATTTGCGTTTCGGTTCTGTGGTGGTGTTCAACGGTGGCGCGTCGGGCACGCTCGCGACCTCTGCGTCTAACTTATCCTGGTGGCTGGAACTCGATCTGATCGTGCGCACGATTGCGACCGGCGTGAATAGCAACGTCATCGGGATCGGTAGGCTGCTTAGTGCAGCGTTGTCTGCTACCACACCGATCATGCTGTTGCCTACGTCGTCCCCCGCTGTCGGCACCTCGTTCGACAACTCTTTGTCGAATAACACGGTGGATCTGTTTGCAACGTGGTCCGTGGCCAGCGCATCGAACAGCATCCGCTGCGACATGTTCGGCTGGGCGCTGGAAAATTGATGTGCGCTTACGCTCGTACATGGCAAGGCAGCGACGTGGTCTGCAACAAGTCGCGGCTGTAGGAAATTCATATTCAACCAATTTTGACCTCACTGAAAGTCCAATCAGCGAGGGTGGGATGTGGGCCAGCGGAGATGCGGCCAGTTCGGGTCAGTATTTAGATTTCCGCACTGGAAGCGGGATTGCATATGCCGCAGCGACCGTCAGCGACGTTGTAAATAACGATGCGGTGGCGGTGCTCACGGGGGTAACGGGCGTTACGTTCACGGAAGATCAGTATATCGAAGGAGAGATACAGCTCACCTATGATCCGAGTGGTGGCGGCATCAATCACGAACTCGGATTTATGCTCAGATGCACACTCGCATCGGGCAGTTGTTACGCATACGAGTGTTATTCAAACCCTACATCCGGTCCAGCAATTGCGAGATGGAACGGCGCAAGCTATAGCGTCGAGCAGCTCAGCACAACAGATCTTGGCTTTGTGCCGTACGAAAGCGGGCAGATACTGCGCGCCGAGGTAGTTGGCAACACAATTAGTTTTTATCAGACGCCAGTTGCGGGATCTCAGACGCTGATCTGTCAGTACACGGACAGTTCTGCCGAACGCATCTCGTTAGTATCGCCAGGGGGTAGACCCGGGCTTGAGTCATTCCCGCGAACCGGTGCCTCGTTGGCCGGGCTGGGCTTTCGATCAATAATCGCAGGGCCGATCTAATGAGCTTTACACGCGGCACTGCGATAACACCGGTGGACTACCTCGATGGATTAGGGGTACCCGACAGTTCGGTGTCGTTGGCCGCGTACAACCAAGCCGCAGAGCAATTGCTATCGGCAGAAGTAAAATGGGAGGGCGGAAGTAACGCATTCTGCAAAGTTGACGACACAGCTAACGGTACGGCGTGGGAAACAAAGGGGAAGGCCCATGACGCAGCGAACGACGAAGACGTACAGATTTTTTACGTACTGTCGTCGGCAGCGCACGCGACGAATGTGATTAGGGCGCGATTCTACACGGACGCGACGTACACAACGCTTAAGACCGTCGCATACTTCGGTATCAAAGCGCGTCGGTTCAACTTCGACGGGTCAACGCCGACAGTAGTAGACTGGCCGGCCCCCGTTGGTGGTGGAGGCCCGTCAACAACGCCAACAACTGCGGCTTTCGATGCGGGAAATCTCGCTATCTGCGCCGTAGCAGACTATGCAGGAACCACCAACACGCCCGGGGCAGGTTACGACACAACTGACGAATGGGATTCGAGCGCGATCGGTGGGCATTCATTTTCACGCATTGATGCCCCAGGTGGGCCAATCGTTGGTGACGGCACACTAGCCACATCCGCATCGTGGAGCATCGTAGCGATTGCGTTTACAGATGCGGGCGGCGGCGGATCAACCGGCTACGTCCCACCGCGTCGCGGTATCAATGGGCCTGGTCGAACGCCGAACGTGGCTCTGCAATTTTGGGGGCGTCGCCGCCCGATTCCTGAAGTAGCGCTAGTCGGCGCCGGAGTCGACGCCGCGTTGAGCGAGGTCCCGGACACAATTGCGGCGGCAGTAACAACTCCGGTGGCCGTAAGCGTCGGCGTCGTGGAGACGGCCGATCAAGTGTCGTCACTAGCCGGCGCACCGGTGACCGCGTCGGTCGGTCTGAGCGAAGTTCCGGATGTGGTATCGATTACGGCGGTAGAAGCCGTTGCTGCGGATATATCGATCAACGAGGTCGCCGACCTCGTTGTCGCTCAGTCGGTGACACCGGCGAGCAACGTAGACGCAGCCTTGTTGGATCAAATTGAACTGGTTACTTCGGGTGTTACCACACCTGAAGTCGCGGCAGCGGCGATTCGGGATATCGAAGACGGGCTGTCCGTCGTCGCCGTCGAAGCTGTTGCGGCGGACCAGCAGGTCACAGAACAGGCGGATAATACGGTAAGTGCTGTGGCGTCGACCGCCAACACCGACGTTTCGGTGATCATCAGTGAGCAGAGTGACGCGTTAACCAGCGCTAACCAGAACCCGGCTGCCGCCGCTGTTGTGATCAACGAGCAAAGCGAGTCAATCGCGGCAGCGACAGCAGCGTCGGTAGTCTTGACCTTACTGTTCGTTGAAGTGAATGACGCCGTTTCGGCGTTGTTGTTGGCAACTGTAGCTGCTACGGAATCGATCAATGAGCAGACTGACCCCGTCGAGTCGGTTTCCGGGTCCGTCGCTTCTGCAGACCTGAATGTCAGTTACGCAGAAGAGCCAGATCGCGCGTTGTTGGTCGCGACAGAGGTGACTGCAGCAGCGGCTATTGTAGTAGAACAAGCTGAAAGCGCACCCTCGGCGGGTACCGTCCCAGCAACGGCGATCGCCGCGCTGATCGAGCAAGCAGAGGCCTTGTCCGCGATGCTGGAGCTGCTCGTCGCAGCGTCAGCCGTTGTGGTCGAAGGTCCGGATTACACCGCGTCGTCGTCCGGCGCCGTAACGACGCAGGCCTCCGCCCAGATCGTAGAAACGGACGACCGCGCGCTATCGGCGGCCGAAACGCCGGTGACGGTGTCGGTAACGGTGCTGGAGGAAGTTGACCGGCTGTTGTCGGCGCTTGCGGCCGAAGTCGTCGCGAATGCGGCGATATTTGAACAGGCGGATCGCGTATCCGCCGGCAGCCAACTCGGTGTGCCGGGGTTTGTCGAAACAGCCATCCAGGCCATCACGGTGGTCAAACAGGCGCTGTCGGTAACTGTTCGGTCGCGGGTTCCATAACGTCTTGAATCCTGTATCCTAAGAATCAACTAACGGGCTACACGTCAACTTATGAGCTGCATTCTGATTTTTGAGCAAGGCAACGCACCGATCATTGAGACGGTTGTTCTCAATGCGCTGACCGGCTTGCCTATCAATGATGCGACTGTAGAGGTCGTCGTCACCGACGCCGCGGGCGCTCAAGTAACAGGTGAGACCTGGCCGGCGGCACTCAGCTATGTCGCCGGCAGTAACGGCGTCTATCGCCGCCAGCTGTCCGATGCTCTTGGTGTCGTCACTGGTCAGCCGTACAAAGCGACCCTCACGATCAGCGCTTCGGGCTCGGACGACCGCACGTTGGTCTACGACGTGGTGGTAACGGACCCCGGCTGTGGTGCAGTCCTACCACACACGTCCACGGCGTCGCCGGCCTACGCAGCCCCCACCACGCAGACGCTACTGAACGACGCCAAGGCGGCGTACCACCGACTGCAGATGGGCACGTCGGCTCGCGTGGTCGTTGATTACAACGGCGAGCGCGTCGAGTACACGGCAGCCAACCGCGTGTCCTTGGCGCAGTACATTCAATCGCTGGAGACCCAGTTGAACGGAATTAGCTACGGTCGCGTCTCGCCAGGCGGAGCGTACTTCTGATGTCCACATCAACCGCAGACGCACAGCTCCTGCCGTCCGGTGACCTTACGGTTACGATCACACCCAACGATCCGCAGAAGGTGATGGGTGCGTACGAGGGCGCGAGCCGAACGAGTCGCGAGTTGGCGATGCACCGGCCCACCATGCGCTCAGCCGACGGCGACCTGTTGCGCGATAAACAGTTGATCGATGCTCGCGCACGTGACAATACCCGCAACGACGGCTACATGACCGGGGCCTCGGCGACGCACAAAGACAGCATCGTCGGCGCTCAGTACATGCTCAACTCTCGTCCGGCATACAAGATCCTGGGCCTGGATGAAAAATGGGCCGACGAGTTTCAGGAATACTGCGAACAGCGGTTCACGCTATACGCCGAGTCGAATGACCGCTGGATCGATGCCTCTCGACACGACACCTTGACGGGTCTGGTCCGTCTGGGCGTCGGTGTGCGATTTATGCACGGCGAGGTAGCGGCGTCAGTTGAGTGGATACGTGAGACAGCGCGGCCGTACAAGACCGCGCTGCAGATGGTCGATCCTGACCGGATCTGCAACCCGCACGGTATGAGTGACGTAGAGCGGCTACGCGGAGGCGTGGAGACGGATCGGTATGGAGCGCCCTTGGCCGTGCATATCCGCAACGGCTATGCGAATGACCCGTGGGCGCTTCAGGCATTCACGTGGTCGCGAATTCCGATCCGCAAGCCGTGGGGCCGTATCCAGTTCATCCACCTCTACGAGCGCATGCGCCCCGACCAGACTCGCGGCGTGGCGGACATGGTGTCCGTCTTGAAGCAGATGAAGATGACCTCGCGCTTCCAGGACATTGTGCTGCAGAACGCGGTAGTCAACGCCACCTATGCGGCGACGATCGAGTCGGAGCTGCCGCGGGAAGTCGCGCTGGGCACCATCGGCGCGGACAACAATAGCTCCGTGGCTGCTGCAGCGCAGTACCTGCAGGCACTCGCTCAGTACGGAGACGCATCGACCAACCTGCACATTGACGGCGTGAAGATCCCGCACCTGTTCCCCGGCTCAAAGTTGCAGCTACGCCCTGCCGGCACGACGGGCGGCGTCGGCGAGGACTTCGAGTCGTCGCTGCTCCGGCACGTCGCCGCGGCGCTCGGGTTGTCGTATGAGCAGTTCAGTAAGGACTACAGCCAGACGAACTATACGTCGGCGCGCGCATCGATGAACGAGACGTGGAAGTACATGCAGTCGCAGAAGAAGATCACCGCGGACAGTCTGGCAACGCATGCCTTCGCTCTGTGGCTCGAAGAGGACATGAATCGTCCTGACACGGATATGCCGCTGCCAGCCAACGCACCCAGCCTGTACGACCCGCTGATGAAGGAAGCGTACACCGCTTGCTCGTGGATCGGGGCCAGCCGCGGCCAGGTGGACGAACTTAAAGAGACCCAGGCCGCTGCGATGCGCATGGGCAACAGCATCAGTACGCTCGAAGACGAGTGCATCCGAACCGGTAAGGACTGGCGCGAAGTGCTCAAGCAAAAAGGTCGCGAGAAGAAGCTCGCGGAAAGCCTGGGTATTGAGCTTACAACCAGCGCTATCACGCCTGGCGCCAACGACGCGCTGGGCGTGATGAAGGACGCCGGCAAGAAGACCCCATCGAATGGCAAGGCAGAGAGTGACACCGATGAGTAAACATTTCGCACATTTGATGGAGTTCAGTGACCGGGTTGCGTTGGTGAACATGCAGCCCGACGCACTGGTCGGCCAGCTGATCGCCGGACTCGAGGCGAAGCCGGGCAACCGCGCTGAGTGGCTGGCGGACTATCAGTTGACCGTGGAGTCTATCTACGGCTACAGCGACTTCGACGAGCGCAAGCCGTTCGTATTCAGTAATGGCGTTGCGATCATCCCTGTCACCGGCCTGCTGGTCGCCCGGTGCGGCTGGTCGTGCAGCTACATGACCGGGTACGACTTCATTCGCGAGCAGATGAACGCTGCGTTGAGTGACCCAGACGTGAAGGCCATCGCCTATGACCACCACTCCCCCGGCGGCAGCAGCCAGATGTGCTTCGAGTTGGCCGCGGATATTCGCGCCGGTAACAAGGTGAAGCCCTCAGTCGCCATGATTACCAACTCAATGTCGGGCAGTTACGCCCTCGCAGCCGCCGCAGGTAAACGGGTCGCGATACCCAGCGCGCAGGTCGGCTCGATCGGCGTGTACCGTCAGCACATCGATTACTCGAAGGCCCTGGAGAAAGAAGGGGTTAAGGTGACCTTCGTCAAAGAGGGAGATCACAAAGTTGACGGGAACCCGTACGAGCCTCTGTCTGCCGCCGCCAAGAAGGACTGGCAGGACACGGTCTCGGCCTGCATGGACGAGTTCGTCACGCTGGTGTCGAAGTTCACCGGCGTCAGTGAGCAGGCGATCCGCGACACAGAAGCTCGCGTGTACAACGGCGCCGACGCCAAGGCCCTCGGTTTGATTGACGCTGTCGTAGCCCCCGGCGCTGCGATGACTGCGTATGTAGAGAAAGTAGCCGGTTTGTCCAAACCCTTTTCAGGAGTAAGTATCATGTCCACGCCTTCTGTTGAACAACCGGCAGCCTCCGCCGCCGACGCCGCTGCGACTGCCCGTTCGGCAGAGCGCGCCCGTATCGCCGCCATCACTGGTAGCGAGGAAGCTAAGGGCCGCGAAGCTCTGGCGACCCACCTGGCCATGCAGACCGAACTGTCGGCGGACGAAGCGAAGAAGATCCTCGCAGCAGCGCCGACTGAGAAGGTAGCGGCCCCGGTCGAAGCCCCTGCTGCTGAAAGGCGCGAGGCTCCGTTTGAGGCGGCTATGGCGACCAATAACCCCGAGGTTAAGCCTGCGGCACCTGTGGTCGAAGACTCGGTGAGCGTCCGTATGCTTAAGAACCACGCGGCAGCAACGGGCCAGAAAGTCAACTAATAGTTGACTTCTGTCACGTAAATACATCTACTGTTTCAAAGTTTCAGACTTTTCCAATTTTTCGAGGACACTCCCATGAGCGATTTTCTCGCATCAAGCAACGCGGCATCTCCCGATGTCTATACGCCGACTCAGCTGTTGGCCGGTGAAGCCGAGGTCACCACCGACATCGGCAAGCTGGTCACCGGTCAGAACCTGGCCAAGTACGCTGTCGTAGGTCGCATCACTGCATCAGGTAAGTTGATGCAGTGGGTACCCGGCGCAGTTGACGGCTCACAGCAAGCGATCGGCATTCTAATCCACGCAGTAGACGCGACGTCGGCCGACAAAGACGCGCAGTTCTACCGTAGCGGCGTCTTCAACATCGACGCGCTGGGCTGGGCTTCCGCTACCACGGTACAGAAGTACGCGGCGTTCAACGGCACGGCCATCGCTGTGCGCGCGCTGCCTGGCTCCACGACGGTTATCTAACCAGATCAACCTGCCGCTACCTTCACACAATTTAATCTGGAGTAAACCGCCATGTCTTTGGACACATACGAAACCCACGACCTTCTCGGTGTCATCAACACCGTTAAGCCGGACGTCAGCAAATACTGGAGTCAGTTCTTCCCTGGTGAACTGACGTCGACCAATCAGTACATCGACTTCGACGAGGTCAGCGCCGGCCCGCGCGCCCTGGCGCCGTTCGTGTCGCCCCTGGTTCAGGGTCGAGTGCAGAAGGACCGCGGTTACAGCACCAAGCGCTTCGAGCCTGCGTACGTCAAGCCGAAGGACATTGTTGACCCGACCAAGCTGATCAAGCGCCGCGCCGGTGAAGCCTTGCTGGGTAGTATTACCCCGCAGGCGCGCCGTGACGCTCAGATGTCCCAGTACATGCGGGAGCATCGCGAGAAGATCGATCGTCGTATTGAGTGGATGTGCGCTCAAGCGGTTATCCTCGGCTCGTACACCGTGGCAGGCCAGGACTACCCGTCGGTAGACGTCAGCTTTAACCGCCCCGCCGGGCAGACCGTTACCCTTACCGGTACGGCGTTGTGGACGGACATCACAACGGGCGTCTCGAACCCTGTCGCCAACCTGCAGACGTGGGCTCAGTTGATCCACAGCACCTACGGCTACGTAGTGGACCGCGTAACGATGGGCGGCACCGCGTTGACCGGGTTCATGGCGCACCCTCTGGTCAAGGATCAGTTGGACACCCGCTATGCAGGCATCGCGGCCAACCTCAACCGCGGTCCGCTCTTGGACAACAACGCCAAGCTGATCGGCATCATCAACGGCCTCGAAGTCTGGGTGTACAGCGACGTCTATGACGCCGACGACGGCACCGTGACGCAAATGATGGCCCAGGACAGCGTCGTGTTGACCGCTGCTGCGGGCATCGACGGCGTGCAGTGCTTCGGCGCTATCATGGACGCTGAAGCCGGGTATCAGCCTTTGCGCTACTTCCCGAAGAACTGGCGCAACCAAGACCCGTCGGTAGAGTACGTGATGACCCAGTCCGCTCCGCTGATGGTGCCCAAGCGCACCGCGTCCCTGAAAGCCAAAGTGGTGTAATCCACTTTCGGTAGACGACTGTAGCAGTACGACAACCCGCCGTAACAAGCGGGTTGTTTTTCACAACCTCAAGAGGGTATCGACATGGCAGAAGCAAAGAAGGTATACGTCGCTGTTCACGCGCTTGAAGGCGGCAAGGATCAGTTTACGGTCGGCGAAGCGAAGGTCTCATCGGTCAAGCCTGGCGCTGAATTCACTACGGACGCCAAGACGGCGGCTGAGCTGGTGGGCCTGGGCGCCGCTCGACTCAAGGGTGATGCTGCGCCGGAAGCACCGAGCGCGCCCGGTCCGTCGGTTACGCCAACGCCCGGCACCGGTGACGCACCAGCAACTGGTGCGCCAAGCAAAGACGGCACCGGCCTGTAACCATGGGTGCGTGGGCAGACATCAAGCGTACCGCGCGGGAGAACGTACACGAGACGTTCTCTTTGTCTGCCCAACACACCAACGTGCGCACCAACATCGCTTCGCCGGTGTCGGTGCGCCTCCACAACAAGCTAGCGACAATCGGTGACCTCGATCGTGAGGGATACTCGCAGGAAGTAGCTGAAGTGGATCGTCTGATTTTCTTGAAGAGCGAAGTCGATACATACGATGTTCGCCAGAAGGATCGGGTCGTGCTGGACGATGGTCGCGTGTTTCATCTGGACCTGCGCGAGCCAGTGCGTGATCTTTACACCACCGAGTTCCGTGTCAGCCCGGTGAGTTTGTGATCCCGGTATCAGCCAGCCTGGAAGGGATTCAATCTCTTCAAAAGTATTTTCGAGACTTCCCCGAGGTGTCGGCCCGTGCGGCGCGCGACACAGTCAACAAGACAGCCGCGTTCGGCTACGCAGACAGCAGTCGCTTCATGCGCGAACAGATCAATTTCGATCAGAACTACATCGGCTCCTTCGTCAACGGAAACCGCCTGATCGCAACTCAGAAAGCGACAACCGCCAAGCCGGTGGCTGTAATCGAAGCACGCCAGCGCCCGGTGTCTCTGGCCCGGTATGCAGCATCACGTGATGTATTCGGCAAGGCCGGCGTACGCGTCAAGGTGCGCGGTGCTCGCGGCGGCGCCAAGATGCTGAAGTCCGGGTTTCTGGTGAAGCTGCGCAAGGGTAAGGCGCGCATCGAAGACGGGTACAACATCGGCTTGGTGGTCCGTATGCCCAAGGGCGTGCCTCTGGCCAACAAGTACAAGTTCGCCGGCAAACCCTACAGCGATACCGACCCGGATCTCTACCTGCTGTACGGCCCTTCAGTCGACCAAGTGTTTAAGTCGGTTCGGGACCAAGTCGCCCCGCGTGCACTGGACTACATGACGCGGGAGTTCTTGCGCAACTTCGAGCGGTATGCCCGTGGCTGACAGCATCCGCCTTGCCGTGCTGAAGCAGCTCTGCACCTACCTGGGGACAGAGGTCACGGTAGTGAACGGCTACCCGTACACGCTGACAGGCGCGATCTACCGCGGCCGGCTTCTATTCAGTGCCGAAGATCCCTGCCCCAACATATCGTTCTTGGAGGGGTTAAACGCGGATCGCGAGCCTGTGACGCCCGGTGATGGTCATAACGAACAAGTGGACAGCTGGGTTGTGCTCATCAAAGGCCAGGTACCCGACGACAAAGACAACCCGACGGACCCTGCGCACCAGTTGCTTGCCAGCGTCAAACAAGCCCTGGCCCTGTTAAATAAGCGGATCTCGCCTAGCGAAGGCAACACGGAGTTTGAAGGTCAGGCGCTGGAGTTTGTTCGGAAAATCGGGATTGAGCCCGGCACCGTCCGGCCGGCGACTGAGCTGACTGAGCGAGCAGCCATGTTCCTTCGCATCGTCATCGAGCTGGTTGAGCCGTTGGACGATCCGTTCTTTACCCCTTGAATCAACCTTTGGTTATACTGTGTCTCAATAGTTGTCTTCTGATAGGAGTATTGACATGAATCCCACCCTCGGTTCCGGCAAAGTCCACTTCGACAAGTTCTCTGGCGTTCCGGCTTCGTACGCTGAATGGGCGGCCGGCCGAACCGGTGAGCGATACTTGGGCATCACCAGCGAGCTGAACCTGAACGTCGCGTCGTCGTCAGTCGAACACTTCGACACGGACAACGGCGTCGCTGTGAAAGACGACTCTGCGTTGATCTCGTTGACGCGTAAGGCGGCGTTCAAGGGCAGCGACATCTCGAAAGAGAACGCGGCTATGTTCCTCATCGGGCTCGACTCCACCCAGACACAGACCAGCGGCGCGATCACGGCCTCTGTCGTCAACGGCGGCGTCGCCTTGGTGGGTGACCGCTACTATCAGATCGGTGAGGGCAGTACTAACCCGACCGGTGTCCGTGACATCACTGCGGTATCGCTGAAGACCGGCGCTACCACGTACGTAGCCGGTACGGACTACACCATCGATCTAACCCTCGGCCGGTTCTACGTGCCCGCGGGTAGCCCGATGATCGCAGCGATCGTCACCGCGGACTACACCAAAACTGCGACGTCGCGGATTCAGGTGGTCAGCTCTACGCTGGCGACTGTCGCCGGTTCAATGCGGTTCGTTGCGGTGAACGTCCGTGGTCGTAACCGCGATGTCTACATTCCGTCCGCGACCATCACCCCGAACGGCGACTGGAGCTTGAAGGGCAACACCTACCAAGAGATGGGCTTCGACGTCGAGATCAACCAGATCACCGGCCTGTCGCACATCTACATCGACGGTCGTCCGGGCGATCTGACTTAATTCTGACGTGATGTGAGGGCGGTCATGCTGGCAGATATTAAGGTTCCGAGGAAAGAGCACCGCGTCGGAGAGCAGGCGTTCTCCGTTCGCGGCATCACGTTTAGTGACATCGCTTCACTTGTTTCATCCGGTGATCGAGCCGAGCTGGAGCAGGCCGTCGCCCTGGTGATGGAAGGTCAAGAAGACATCCAGGAAGCCGGCGTCGCGTCGAGTCGCGTCTTGGGTGCGCTGCTCGTTCAGCTACCCAAGCTCGCCGCGAAGGTGATAGCGGCTGCGGCTGACGAACCTGATGAGTGGACGTCTGTCTTAGCTTTCCCGGCGCCCCTGCAACTCGAAGCGTTGTTGGACATCGGCGAGATGACGTTCACGGGAGAACACGCACTAAAAAACTTCGGCGCCGGTCTGAAGCGAGCGCTATCCGCGATCAAGACAGTGACGGACTCAGCGATGCATCAGATCGGCTCGGATGGTACGAAGGACTGAGGCAGGACGTGTCCTTTCTGACGTCAGAAGGACACACCGGAGCCACCCGTTATCCGTTGTACGTGCTGTGGGACGAGGTGTTGCTCGCGAAGAAGCGAGTGAATAGTGACATCGTGACGGCTGCGTTACTTACGCAGATGGCGGTCAGCTCACTATTCAGTAAAGAAGCCGGCGAGTCGTTCAGCAAAATGATCAAGAGGCTCGTCGATGGCTGACAGCAAAACAATCCAGATGATCTTCGCGGCGAAGGATCTCGCCTCGAAACCCGTGCGGGAGATCAGCGCTGGTGTTGACGGCCTGGTCAAGAAGATCGAGTCGCTGGTGCCTGCGTCGGAACGCGGTGAAGGCAGCGTCGGTCAGCTGGTGAAGGTCGCCGAGCAACTGTCGAAGGCCGGCGCAGGGTTGGCGGCAGACCAGTCGATCATCGAGTCATACCAGCTGTTGAATGCGAAGCTCGACGAAGCGAGCAAGAAGTTCGTCACGCTCAAGGAACGCGCAGACGCCGCGAAGCTCGCGCTCTCCAAGACCTCCAACGTCGATACCCGGCGCGATGCTACTGGTGCTGACCGTGCCGTAGCGCAGCAGCAGAACGTACTGAACCGACTCAACGGTCAGTTGGCCACTGTCTCGCAAAAGGCCGAGCGCGCAGGTCTTGACCTGCGAAACATCGCTGCGGCTGAAGCGGAGATCGCGGGAGTCGTCGCGAAGACCGAACAGGCGTACGTGCGCGTCAACAAGGCGATCGAGAGCCACGAAGGGAACGTCGAACGTGCCGGCGTCAAAGCGCGCGAGCTGTCGGAGGGTCAAGCCCGCGCTGCGGCCATCTACGCCAAAACGCAAGAGGACTCGAACCGACGTACACGCGAAGGCATCGCCCTACTCGACGCGGCGGTCGCCAAGAAGAAGTCAGAAGAAGCGGACCTCACTCGGGCCACCGCAGCACGCCAGAAGAGCGCAGACGCGTTCTGGGCAGAGGTGCGCGCAGCAGAGGCCAAGCGCAACGCACTGACCGCGACGGTCGTCGCAGAGCGCGAGGCAGCTAATGCGCAGCGCGCTTCAGCGGACATCGCGGCGGCCACTCGGGCACGCGAAGCGAACGCCCGCGCGGCGCAGGTCATCTCGCAACGCGCAGTAGCGACCGAAGAACAGCGCATCGCTGGCATCCAGGCCGTCAAGCAGAAGCACGTCGAGCGCTTGGCCGCGGCACAGGCGTTCCTGACCGAGCGCGAACGCGCGTGGACTGCCGCCGCCCAACAGGGCATTACCGTCGCTACGCGCTCTGCGGCTGCGGTTCGTAGCCTTGGCGACGCGTACGGTCAGGCCGCACCAAAAGCGCGGAGCTTGTTCTCCATCATCACCGGCGCCGATCAGACCGGCGAACGCCGCGCCCTGTCCACGTTCCAGCGCATTCGCGGTCAGGTGTTGTCGCTGACAGCCGGCTACGTCGGCTTGTTCGGCGCAATCAACGCGGTCAAGGGTGTGCTGGACGTAGTGAACAAGCGTACAGCCGTCGAGAACACGCTGAAGGTCGGGTTCGGTGTAGATGCGGCTAAGGAGATGCAGTACGTCGAGGCACAAGCAGACCGGCTCGGTAAGAAGGTGTTCGAACTGGCCAGTAGCTACGCCAGCTTCGCCCTTGCAACGAAGGGCGCTAACGTCAGCCAGCGGGACACGCGGTTCATATTCGAGGCAATCACTGAAGCCTCGACAGTGATGAACAAAAGCACTCAGGACACCCAGTTGATCTTCAAGGCGCTGGAGCAGGTGTTCTCGAAGAATAAGCTCACTATGGAAGAGCTTTCTGGGCAGTTGTCCGAGAATTTCCCCGGTGCGATGGCCATTCTGGCACAGGCCACAGGCAAGTCGCAGGCCGAACTGTTCAAGTGGATAGGTACCGGCAAGGCCGGCGCGGACGCGCTGATTGACTTCGCCAAAGTGGCGCGTGAGAAGTTCGCTCCCGCGGTGGCTACGTCTACGCAGTCCACGCAATCACAGTTGAGCCGACTGGACAACGTGATCACGAAGCTGAAGCTGACGATCGCCGATAGTGGGTTCATCCAGAAGTTCACGGCGTTCATCGCAGATCTGACCGAGAAGCTGAAGTCGCCGGAAGGCCAAAAGTTCGGTGAGTCGATCGCCGTTGCGTTCGGCCTGGCCGTCGACGCGCTGAAGTTCTTCATCGATAACCTCAAGATCTTCGCGACGATCTTCGCCATTACGTTGGGCGTGAAGGCGATCCAGATGGTCGCGAACCTGCGCACGCAACTCATCCTGCTCGGCGAGTCGCAGGCTGTGCTGGCGATGGTCTCTAAGTTCAAGCAGTTTAACGCCTCCGTGGAGACCGGCTTGAAGGGCTTAGGTACGTTCTCTCGTACGCTTGTGGGCGGCCTGGCGTTGGCGCAGGCGGCGATGTCTGGATGGGACATCGGCAAGTGGCTGTACGCATCGTTCCCTGCGGTGCAGAAGTGGTCACAAGTTATCGTGGGTTACGTATCTCTAGCTGTTAACAAGATCCGGGCTACGTGGCTGAAGTACATGCCGCGGTGGCTGGGCGGCGGCAGTCAAGACGAGATCGCGGCGGCGAAGCGCGCGATTCAGGCGGACATCGATACGATCAATGGTCTGCTTAAAAATCAGTTCACCGGAGCCAAGGCGTCCGGTGCGGCGGCGCCAGCCGCGTCTAGCGCCGGAGATACCACGGCCTTCGACGAGGCGGCGGCAGAAGAGCGCCGTAAGCGGCGTGCAGCTGAAGCGGCTGCGGCGGCCGAGACGCTGTCGAACAAACAGAACCTGCAGTCGCGCATTGACTCGCTCAACGCCGAGTCACTGAAGAAGGAAGCCTCCAACGCGGATGAGTTTGCGGCGGCGATCAAGCTGCAGTTCAAGGACCTGTACGCCGACATCGAGAAGTTCGGCAAGGAGCATGACAAGAAGACCGCCGCGCGCATGAAGGCCCAGGTCGATCAAGTCGTGAAGCTGCGCGAGTCTCAGGCGCGCGCTGAGTTTGCGCGCAACTCGGTGGACACGTTGTCCGACACCATCTCGGGCACGAACAGCCGGCGCGAAGCGGAGATCTCGTCTGTGAAGGAGCGCGGCCGGGCGAAGCTACTCACCGACGAAAGCGTTAACGCCGAGATCCAGAACATCCAGGAGAAGTACCGTCCTGAATTGACGTCGATGATCGAGGACCTACTGAACCAGATTGCGCGCCTGCCGCGCAAGACACAGGAGGAGCTGACGGCGCTGGTACTGCAGATGCAGAACCTGCGCGACATCGGCCTGCAGGAGAAGCCGGACCAGACCGAGTTCCTGCGTATCAAGCAGCAAGCCGAGACGGTGAAGCTCGCGGACAAGGCGCACAGCGACGCGCTGAAGCTACAAAAAGAGCTGTTGCGGTCACATCAGATCACGCAGCGCGAGTACAACGCCGAGGTGGATCGGTTGCGCGAGCAGTACGGGTTCGTAGTAACCGACTCTACTGCGCTGCTCGAAGCGATCCGATCGTCCACGACACTCACTGAAGCACAGAAGCTGTCGCTGGCTGGTGTGGCTCAAGGTCTTCAAGCAATCTCGGACAAAGAGAGTCAGATCAATGAGAAGAAGGCCCGTTATTTGACGTTGGCGACGGACGCGTCGAACGCGCTCGCGAATGCGCTGGTGCCCAGCGGCGAGATGCTTGAAAAGATTCATAACCTCGGGGATGCGTGGATTAACGTACGTGACACCATGCGCAATTACTTCGCGGACCTGCTGGCCAACAAAGCGAAAGAGATCATCGCGGAGCAGATTCTTAACGCGATCAAGGCTGTGGGCCGCGCGTTCGGCTACTCGTTCCACACCGGCGGCGTGGTCGGTGCAGGCGGCGCGATGCGCACCGTCAACCCCGCCTGGTTCGCCAGCGCGCCGCGCTACCACACAGGCGGCGTCGCAGGGGTCGCAGGCCTCGGCCCTCGCGAAGTGCCTGCTGTCTTGGAGCGCGGCGAAGAAGTGTTGAAGCGCAACGACCCGCGCCACGTAATGAACGGCGGCGGGCAGGGTGGAGGACAGCAGCCGATGAACGTGAAGATCGTGAACAGTATCGACAGCGGATCAGTGCTTGAACAAGGCGCCGGAACGGCGGCTGGCGAGCGCGCGATTCTCAATGTGCTCCGCGCCAACGCGTCCTCGATCAAAAATTTGCTTCGGTGATTCATGGCTGTTGACACCTTTTTCTGGCCGATCAAACCGAACTGGAAGACGCCGCTCGTCGAGACGTTCAAGTGGTACACAACGGTGTTTCGTTCGCGTTCTGGGTGGGAGCAACGCAGGGGCCTTCGAGACGGTAACCGGCGCGGCATTGAGTACGACTTTTTGGCGAAGGAAGAGAACGCGCAACTGGTGGACAACCTGTTGTTGAAAGCAAAAGCGCAGGCGTTCTGGGTGCCCGACTGGCAGTACCGGTGCGTGACCACGGCCGACGTCGCGATAGGTGCCACGGTGATCCCCGGCGACGTCACATACTGTCCGTTCAAAGCCGCAGCGGACATCGACGGCAACGACTCGCTGGGAGTGGTTCTATACAGGGATCGCGACACGTACGAGTTGGCGTCGGTTTTGGTGGTGGCAGATAGCCAGCTGACGTTGACCGCGCCGACAACGAAAGCATGGCCCGCCGGTACGACGTTCTATCCGTACGGTAAAGCCCGTATTCTCGGCAACGCTGCGCTAAAGCGCCTCTCTGATCAAGTGAGCCAGGGGCGCATCGCCTTCGAGAACTACCCAGGGGAACGCGGCTCGTACATCCCGTGGGGGTTTTACTCGAACTACATTCCGATATATGAGGCGGCGCGTCCTACGACAACGCTGGGCGGCGGGGAGATATTGTTGACGCCACCGAATTGGTCAGACGGTATCGACACCAACGTCGAATTCGTCGGAGAAGCGGCGGATGAAGACACCGGCGGCATCGAGCAGTTCGTTGTTGAAGAGTTCGGCACGGTCACACGCCCGATGCGCTGGCTGCTCAAGTCGCGCAGGCAGATACACTTGTTCAAAGAGTTCCTGGGCCGGCGCTGGGGGCGTCGCCAGTCGTTCTACATGCCGAGTTGGACGTCCGACTTGATTGTGACGAACGCGATCGCAGCGACCGATACGACGATAGTGTGCAAGAACACCGGTGCCGGTTTGTTGCTGTGGTTCGCCGCCGCCGTCCCTCCCTACCCGACAGACGTCTCGCGCTACTGGGTGATGATCCGCACCTATGCTCATGGGGACGTTTTCAGGCGCGTAGGCTTGGCCTCGACAGACACCCTGTCGATCGTATTGAACATTATGGACGAACTCTACGACCCAGCGCCGCTAGGGTTCAGCCTCTTGCCCAGCGACATTCGCGTGATTCATTTCGTGGCCGCGTACCGGTTCGCCTCGGATGAAGTGTCGTTGACGTGGTACACCGACGGCGTAGCGGTGGCAGAGATCCCGGTGATGACGGTCGCCGACGCGCCGCTAACAGTGCCGACGGGCGGCGTTAACCTTACGGCGCACGCTGTACACGGCAGCATTGACACCGGTGCCCCGGGAGTGACGGATATACAACTCTATTTCGCGATGGGGGAGATGTACGGGGACTTCGCTGCCAAGAAGCTCAATTTCTTCACGGATGACGCGCTGTCGCCCGGGTCGTATAAAGCACGAATATCCGTGGACGCAGGCCCTCCGGAAGCCCTCCATGAGCTTTTTGACGAGTGGTACGCCGGGGCCGTACCGAACTTAGCCGACTACGAAGCGCGCGTTAACTATATCTCCGGTGATGACATACTCGTATACGCCGGAGAGCACCCGTCGGGCGACCTGGCTACATGGCTGCCGTTAGACTACGGATACGGCTTTGTTTTCAGGATAACGGGGTCGACCGCCGGATACGTTGCGGCTGCGGGTGTTTGGCAAATCGTGATCCGAAAAATAAGTACAGGCGCGACGGTCCAGGCCAACATGACTTTGTCTGTGGATGAATCTCCATGAGTTTCGATGCCGTCGAAAACACTGATCAACTCGGCACGCCCGTCGAACTGTACAAGTTCACGGTCGGTCCTGCGGTCTATCGATACACCTCTTCGGAGTACTGGCATGCCGGGCCGGACACTGTAGACGAAGCCACGAGGTACTTGCCCATACCTATTTCGCGCACCGGTAAGACTGAGGACCAGACGTTTGATTCGACGGGCATCAAAGTCACGATGCCGAGCGCCGCGCCGTTCGCGTTGATATATAGGTCAGGGACTCCGTCGGTCGTCGTCACCTTGACCGTATTCGCTAGGCACTGGGAAGACTCCGACGCAGAATTTCGCTCCGTCTGGAACGGCCGGGTGCTATCCCCGGAACCAGGAGGCAACAAGATCACGTTCGGGTGTGAGTCGATCCTCGCATCGATGGACGCGCTGGCCCTGCGTAGGCACTACCAGAAGGCATGCCCACACGTTCTGTACGGAGTGGATTGTCGTGCACTCAAATCCGCACACGAGTTCGCTATCGCGCTCGGCGGATTTTATGTCAGCGGCGCTAGCGTGACCGTCGCGTCTTTGGTCAGTCATGCAGCCAACTATTTCGCCGGTGGATTCATCACATACACTAACGCGATAAACGGTGCCCCGGAGCTTCGGGCTATCCGATCTTCGGCAGCCGGCGTGCTCTCCCTCTCATACGTGCCGGCGGGCATCGCAGGGGTCACCGACCTCAAGATTTATCCGGGGTGCAACCACACGTCCAGCGCGTGCACAACTAAGTTCAATAACTTAGCGAACTATGGCGGACAACTGTATATTCCTTCAATCAACCCATTCAACGGCGCGATTCTGTACTGAGGAAATCATCGTGTGGCCACAACTCGTATTCGCTTTGGTCATGTTGGTCGTAAGCTACGCGCTGAGACCGAAGCCGCAAAGTCCATCCCCTGCAACGACGGATCAAGCGGACATACCGACAGCGGAAGAAGGCAAACCTATCCCGATCATATTCGGTCGGGTCCTGGTGTCCGGGCCGAACGTCACTTGGTTCGGTGCGCTGCAATCTGTTGAGATAAAGGGCGGGGGCAAAAAGTGATTGTCACCTTCGCCGACGCCCGCAGTCTCGGCTACTGCTCGCGAGGGCTTCGCTCGTTTTGCGAACAGCACGGCATCGACTGGCGAGAGTTCGTTCGTAACGGCATCGACGAACAGAACCTCGCCGGGATCACAGATCCGATGGTTCAGCGCGTCATCGAGCGCGCACGATTGAGAGAGCAACGTGGGCGGGAGTAGCAGCAGCAGCGCGGTCTCCGGATACAAGTACTACATGGCGGTAGAGGTTACCTTGTGCCTCGGCCCTATCGACTCTATCGAAGACATCCTGATCGCAGATCGGAGCCTCGGCGTCTCGGCCAGCAGCAACACAACGCTCGACATTGATAACGAGGAACTTTTCGGCGGCGAGAAGCGTGAGGGGGGCGTTTCAGGCGGCATCGAAGTCCGCATGGGCGGCGCGGACCAGTTGGGTAGCTCGTACGTGGCGACCATCATGCAAGTGCCGGAAGTACCGGCGAACCGCGGCGTGGTTACACTGCTGTTCCGCGGCCGAGATCCGCCGATTGACTCGTACGTCAGC
>Ga0210377_10000454_pt1 | contig 39418 bp, 39 predicted proteins | sample PLM4_65_b1redo_FD_155480 | JGI IMG/M metagenome (GOLD analysis project Ga0210377, IMG submission 155480) | Groundwater sediment microbial communities from an aquifer in East River, Colorado, USA - PLM4_65_b1 redo | ecosystem: Environmental > Terrestrial > Soil > Riparian zone | place: USA: East... | reverse complement strand
GCCGATCTTCCAGCCCTCGCCGCGCCGCCCGACCAGCGACGACTTCGGCACGCGCACGTCGCTGAAGAACACTTCGTTGAACTCGGCGTTGCCCGTCAGCGTGTGCAGCGGCCGCACCTCGATGCCGGGTGTGCTCATCGGGAAGACCAGGTAGGAGATCCCGTCGTGCTTGCGCGCGTCGGGCTCGGTGCGCACCAGCGCGAACATCATGTGGGCCTCGCGCGCGGTCGAGGTCCAGATCTTCTGGCCGTTGATCACGAAGTCGTCGCCGTCCTCGACGGCGCGCGTCGCGAGCGAGGCGAGGTCGCTGCCCGAGCCCGGCTCGCTGTAGCCCTGACACCAGAGCATCTCGCCGCGGATCGTGGGGCCGACGTACGCGCGCTTCTGCTCCTCGCTGCCGTGCTCGAGAAGTGTCGGCACCAGCATCGACGCGCCCTGGCCGCCGATGCCGCGCGACACGCCCGCGCGCGCGAACTCCTCGTCGATCAGGATCGACTTCAGGAGATCCGGCTCGGCTCCGTAGCCCCCGTACTCCTTGGGGATGGTGCGTGCGGCGTAGCCGTTCGCGATCAGCTTGCGCTGCCAGGCCAACGTGCGCTCGCGCGAGCCTCCGCCAGCGCCGATGCCCGAACGCGGCGCCTCGTCCGCGTGCTCGGCGAGGAAGGCGCGCACCTGCGCTCGGAACGCCTCGAACTCGGCGCCGTACTCGAGGTCCATGGACTCCCCTTTCGGCCCATTCTCGCCGCCGCTCGGGCGCGCTGTCCAACGCCCCCGCTAGAATCGACGCGCATGGACCCCTGGATCGGCGCTCTGGTCATCGTCGCCTGCCTCGTGGCCTACGCGTTCTTCTCCGCGAGCGAGACCGCGCTGCTGCGCGTTCGGGCGCACGAGCTCGAGGCCGACATCCGCGAGGCGCGCGGTCCGTCGGCGTTCGCGATCCGCGATCTGCTCGGCTCGACCTCGCGTCTCCTGGTCACGATCCTGCTCGCGAACTGCCTGGTCGGCATCCTCGGGCCGAGCGTCGCCACGGTGCTGGCCGTGAACTGGCTCGGCGAGCAGGCGGGAATCGTCGTGTCGACGATCGTCATGACCGTGATCATCCTCGTATTCGGCGAAGTCCTGCCCAAGGCGCTCGCGGCCGCGCACCCCCGCCGGGTCTCGCACGCCGTCGCGCTGCCGCTCTACCTGTTCCACAAGGCGCTCTGGCCGGTGCACGTGGTCTTCGACGGGATCATCGAGCCGTTCGTGAGGCGCCTCGCCGGCAGCGCGTCGGAGGCGCAGGGCATGACGACGGTCGAGGACGTGCTGCGCTTCGCGCAGGCGGCCTCGGCCTCGCAGCCCGAAGCGCACCCCGACGCCCATCCGCTCGAGATCATCGGCTCCGCCGCGGGCGCGGCGAACATGACCGTGAAGGAGATCATGGTCCCGCGCACGGAGATCGTCTCGTTCCCGATCGAGATCCGACCCGCGGACCTGCTCGAGAAGGTGATGGAGGAGCGCTACACGCGCGTCCTCATCTACGAGGGCACGATCGACAAGGTGCTCGGCATCGTCCACCTGAAGGACCTGATCAAGCTGCTCTCGAGCGACGGCGGCGACGTGGCGTCGATCCTGAAGCCCGTGCTGCGCGTGCCGGAGCGCAAGCCGATCCTGCGCCTGCTCGCGGACATGCAGCGCAACTTCGTCCACATGGCGGTCGTGAAGGACGAGTTCGGCGTGACGCTCGGCCTCGTCACCCAGGAGGACATCCTGGAGGAGATCGTCGGCGAGATCCGCGACGAGTTCGACCGCGAGGAGCTGCTGACGATCCGCGAGCTGCCGGACGGCGGCGGCTATCAAGCGCTCGGCCGCGTGAAGGTCGTCGACTTCAATCGCGAGACCGGCTGGGACGTGCCGGCCGAACGCGGCGACACGCTCGCGGGTCTGGTCTTCAACGAGCTCGGCCGCGCGCCGCGCATTGCCGACGTCGTGCGCGTGCCGGGCTACGAGTTCACCGTCGCCGACACCTCCGGATCGCGCATCACGCAGGTGCGCGTGAAGGAGTGCTCCGACGATCCGCTCACGCGACCGGCGGCGCCGGACGCGTGAGGCCGAGGCGCTAGACGTCCTCGTCCTCGTCGATCGGCTTCAGCAGGATCGGCGTGGGCGCGTACTCCGGGCCGCCGGTCCAGCCGGGGATGCGCTCGGCCTCGATCAGCCAGGAGCGCGCGATCGACTCTTCGACGACGACGCTCGAGTTGTCGAACGACTCGAGCAGGCTCTCCCAGAGCGCACGCCCGCCGCTCTCCCACCAGAGCTTCGCCGGGTTCTCGAAGTCGATCGCGAGCTTCACGAGCACAGTCGAAGCTTACCTGAGACCAACGGAAGTTTGCGCGACGGCCGGGCGCGAAGCCGCCTTCGCGACCGGCCCGCAAGCGCCGAAGGCGCGCGCAGCGAGCCGCAGGCGAGCGTAGTCAATAAGACTAGTTCAGCATCGCGGCGCGCATGCGCGAGCGCAGCCGCGACACCGCTTTGGAGTGGATCTGGCAGACGCGCGACTCGGTGATGCCGAGGATCTGCCCGATCTCCTTCAGGTTCAGGTCTTCGTAGTAGTAGAGGGAGATCACCAGGCGCTCCTTCTCGGGAAGACCCGCGATGCCGTTCGCGAGCGCCTGTGTCAGCTCTCTCTGCTTGAGCTGTGCGAAGGGGTCCTCCGCGTTCACGTCCTCGAGGTTGCCGCTGGGCAGCGGCTGATCGTTGTCGCTCTGCCCGCGCAGGTCGTCGAGGTTCACCATCGACACGCCGCGCGTCTGGTTCACGAGCGTGTGGAAGTCGTCGATCGGGAGGCCCAGGGTCCCCGCGACCTCGTCGTCCGTCGCGGGCCTGCCTAGCCGTTGCTCGACCGCGTTGGTCGCCTGCTCGAGCTGACGGCTCTTCTGCCGCACCGAGCGCGGCACCCAGTCGAGCGAGCGGAGCTGGTCGAGAATCGCGCCGCGTATCCGGAACTCGGCATACGTCTTGAACTTGCAGTCCTTGGTCGGGTCGTACTTGTCGACCGCGTCCATCAGACCGATCACGCCGGTGTTGTGCAGGTCCTCGAGGTCGACGTGAGAGGGAAGCCGCACGGCAATCCGGCTCACGATGTAGCTGATGAGGGAGGTGTGCTCGATGACGATGCGCTCTTTGAGCTCCGGCGGGATCCGCCCATGCCGCTGCCACGCCTGCCGGATCAGAGTCTCCATCCGCTCTCTCTCCCCCACGACGACTTGTGTTGCTGCGCTCATGCGGGTGCACGCGTGTGCAAAGGAGGTGCCCGGCGCTCCATCGGCTGGTCGGGAGGCGGTCTTGATCACCGCCGACACCCCCGGAAAGAGGCCGAAGGCCCTGAAAACACTGGAGAATCCGGAAGATCAGCGGGTGCGCTGCGAGCCGGGCGCGCGCGTCTGGACCGTTCGGCCAACGCCATCAAGTGTCGGCTCTTTGACGGTCGAACCCCGCGGGGGCGCTGGATTCCCGACGCTCAAACGGCGCGGGATTTCGACCGAATCACGCGATATGGACGAAGAGGCGGAGTTCCTGCGCGAGATGCCGACGCGGCGGGTCGCGACCCGCTACATCGTCCGCATCCCCGTGGACCTCCGCATCGGCAGCCTCGCGATCGACGGGACGATCGTCGACATCTCCGACAGCGGAATGCGCGTGGAGTGCGAGCCGCCCCGCGTCTCGCCGGGCACGAGCGTGGCGCTGGAGCTGCGCTGCTTCGAGCTCGACGAGCGCGTCACCATGCTCGCGAAGCTCGTGCGCGAAACGCCCGGCGGCTGCGCACTGCGGCTGGTCGATCCCGATCCGTTCCTGCGCGTGTTCGTGAAGCTCGCCCGGCTGCACGACTCGTCCGTGGGCGACCGCATGGAGAAGCTCGACTCGGACTTCTAGCGGCCCTCGTCGAGCAACACGCGCAGCGCGGCGCGTGTCTCGGATGAGTGGCCGAGCTCCAGATCGAGCAGCTGCTCGCTGAGCGCGCGATACAGCTCTCGCAGCGCGGGGTCTGCGCCGAGCGCGCGCAGGTGACGCGAGACGGTGTCGGTGTCGCCCCGCGCGACCGGGCCCGAGAGCGCGCGCTCGAGCGGGAGCTCGCGCGCGTTCTCGACGGCGCCGGACAGGAGCGGCAGGAGCGACTCGCGCGCCGCGGCCTCGGGAAGGCCGGAGAGCGCCCACGCGCGCCGCGCCGCGACCAGGAGCGCGATGGCGAAGTTGCTCGCGAACACCGCGGACGCGTGGTAGAGCGCGCGGTTCGCGCCGTCCAGACGGAGCGGGCGCGCGCCGGTACGCGTCGCGATCCGGTCCAGCACGACCGCGAGCGCGGGAGGCCCTTCGATCCCGCAGGTGGTGCCCGCGAAGCGCTCGGGCGCCGGGTCGCCGTCCGGAAACGCCTGCAGGGGATGGAGGCCCCCCGCGTGCGCACCGCGTGCGGTGACCCCGCGCAGCACGTCGAGCCCGGAGGCCCCGCTCGTGTGCACCACTCCCTGTCCGACGCGCCACGGGAGCTCGATCGCCAGGCCTTCGAGCGCGGAGTCGGGCACGGCGAGAAAGATCAGATCGCAGCTCGACACCAGCGCATCCGCGGATGCGTAGGGTCCCCCCGGCGTGCGCCGCGCGATCCCCTTCACGCGATAGCCCGCGCGCTCCAGCGCGATCGCGAGCGCCCGTCCAACCCGGCCCGCGCCGATCACGCCGATCGCGAGCTCACTCGGCTCCTTCTGGAATAGCGACACGCCCGCCTCCCCCTTCCTGCAATCTAGCGAAGCTCGGGGCTGAAACTCTCCATTCACTCTGCCGATACGGGCCAGTACGGAACTCGACATTGTTGGAACCCAGCGCGCGATTCCCGAGCACGATCCTCCGCCAGCGCTTCGAGCGCGCGCGCGGCTTGCCTGTCGACGTGCAGGTGCGCGAGTGCGTCGACTACCTGCAGAACCCCGAGGTCCTGATCCAGGAGTTCGTCGACGCCTACACCGCGGTGGAGAGCTGCTGCGATCCCGACGACCACTGCTTCTCGCTGCGCAAGGCGATCGACGCCGCGGCGGCGGAGCGCGCTGCGCTGCTCGACCGGGCCTTCGGCAAGGGGACGATCTCCGTCTTCGACACCGTGCCGTACGAGTTCCAGTGCATCGCGCGCGACGTGTCGTCGGTCTCGGGCACCGTGGGCGGCACCTTGCAGCGCGTCGACGGTCTGGACTACGTCGGGCGCATCGTCGACGAGGAAGCGCTCGCGATCCTCGGCGTCGTCCAGGCGGGCGCCGAGAGCTCCCCGTACGCGCTCTTCCTCCGCCTCATCACGTGTCTCTCGGAGATCGCTTCGGACGCTCAGCTTCGCGCGGCGGACGAGCGGATCTTCAAGGGCGGCCTCGGCGCAGAGCCCAAGCTCGATCTGCACCTGCTGCTGGGCGAGTCGGAGCGCGACGCCTCGACCGGAACCTTGCGCCAGCTCACCCACGACCTCGCCGAGGTCTTCTACGCTGGCGTCTCCGAGGAGTGGCAGTTCCCGGACGTGCTGCGCAACATCGTCTGTCTCGTGCCGTCGCCCCCGGGCTCCGACGAGAAGCTGCTCGTCGAGTGGTGCGTCTGAGACCAGCGTCCGGAGCCGGCGAGCTGCTACGCTCGCCGGTGTGAGCCAAGCGCCGGTCCGCTTCTTCTTCGACTACATCTCGCACAACGCCTACCTCGCCTGGACGCAGCTCGAGCTGCTCACCGCCCGCTTCGGACGCCAGTTCACGCCCGAGCCGGTCCTGTTCGCGGGGCTGCTCAATCACTACGGCCAGCTCGGACCCGCGGAGGTGCCGCCGAAGGCGCGCTGGATGATCCTGGACGTGGTGCGCAAGGCGCGAAGGCTCGGCGTGCCGATCGCGCCGCCCGCGTCGCACCCGTTCCCGCCGCTCCTGGCGCTGCGCGCGAGCTTCGCGCCGCTCGAGCCCGACGCGCGCAAGCGGCTGATCGGAACGCTCTTCCGCGCGGCGTGGGGCGAGTCGGTCGACGTCGGCAACCCGGCGGAGGTCGCGCGAACGCTCGACCTCGCGGGCCTCGACGGCAAGGCGGTGGTCGAGTTCGCGGGCACCGAGCCGGCCAAGCGCGCGCTGCGCGAATCGACCGACGCCGCGATCGCCGCAGGCGTCTTCGGCGTGCCGAGCTTCCTCGCCGACGGCGAGCTCTTCTGGGGATTCGACGACCTGCCGCACCTCGAGCTGTTCCTGACCGGCCGCGATCCGCTCGCGCCGGGCGATGCGGAGCGCTTCACGCGCTACGCCGCGAGCGCGCGGCGGCGCCGCCCCGGCGAGGCATGAGTGCGGGTCAGCCCGCCGGAAGCAGCTCGCCCGCGATGCGCCGCGCGAGATTTCCGTCGACGTCCGCCTTGTGCGCCTTCATCAGCGCGCCCATGACGCGGCCGAGGTCCTTCGCCGACTTCGCGCCCGATTCCGAGATCGCGCTCTGCACCCAGCCGCGCGTCGTCGCCTCGTCGGCGAGCTTGGGCAGGAACGCGAGGATGATCTCGAGCTCCGCCTTCTCGGCCGCGGCCTGCTCGGTGCGACCGGCCCCCTCGAACGCCTCGATGCTCTCGCGGCGCTGCTTATCGAGCTTGCGCAGGATCGCGAGACAGTCTTCGTCCGAGACGGTCTCCGACCCGTCCTCCTTCATGCGCACGAGAAACCCGGCGCGGATGCTGCGCAGCGCCTGCAGCTCGAGCTTGCGCCCCGCCTTCAACGCGTCCTTCATCTGCGCACTCACCTGGTCGAAGATCGCCATCGCTTCCCCCGTTTCTCGCGGCCCTTCGGAGTCTGCCAAATCGAGGTTGATCCGCGCAGGGGCGTGCCTCGCACTCGCGCTGCTCCTCGCGGGCTGCGCGTGGCTTCCGGGACTCGCGCCCGGACCCGAGGCGTTTCGCGCGCCAGAGATCCGCTACGGGGACGAGCGCTACTCGGCCTGGTTCGCGGACGAGCGTGGCGGCGTCCTCTACTTCGGGCTCTCGCCGTTCTGGTCGACGCTCTGGGCGACGGGCGACCCGGCCGCGGATCTGCGTACACCCGGCGCGCAGCTGATCGGGCGCTTCGATCTGGCGAGTGAGTCGTTCCTGCCGGCGCTCGTCGTTCGCGCCGAGGGCCCGGACTCGCGCTCCTCCGTGTGGGACGTGCTCGCCCACCCGAACGGCTGGATCTACTACACGACCTTCTACGAGGAGATGGGCCGCGTGCATCCCGGGACGGGCGAGGTCCAGCGCTTCCCGGCGCTCGGCCTCGGACTGAACGAGCTCGCGCTCGGGCCCGAAGGGCAGGTGTACGCGACGCGCTACGGCTCGGGCCTCGACGATCCGCACGCCAAGGAGGACGGCTCGCTGGTCGCGCTATCCGAGAACGGGCGCAAGCTCGGCGAGCTGCGCCTGCACGCGCGCGACGGCGCGGTGACTGCCGCGAAGAGCGTCGCGGTCGATCCACGCTCGGGCCGCATCTTCGTGAACGCGGACGTGATCCTCGCGGACGGGACCGTGCAGTTCGCGCGTTTCGTGATCGAAGCCGATCTCTCGATCCGTTCGCAAGCGGTCGGCGCGCCCGAGCTCCTGTTCATCGCGTTCGCGCGCAACGGGCGCGCGGTCGCGGTCTGGGACGACGGCGGGCGGCTGCGGCTCGCGCTCGGTGACGGCGAACGCGAGCGCGAGTCGCTCGAGCTCGGCCCGCGTCCGCCGGGGGACTTCGCGCAGGACATCCACTTCGCGCCCGACGGGACCGCGGCGGTCGCGTTCTGGTCCGGGAGGGTCGACCTGGTGCGCGAGCGCGCAGGCGCCTTCGAACACGCGAGCCTCGCGCTCGAGAAGCCCGCGGATTGCTCGTCGCCCGCCGGGCGCTCGCTGGTCTACAGCGCCTTCGCGACGCCGGGCGCGGTCTGGGCGACACTGTACTGTGGCGTCGCGATCCTGCGCGGCCCGCTGCCCGACGACTGGCAGCGCGTTCCCCGCTCGAGCGACTAGAGCGAGCGGTCGTCCGGCCTTCCGGTCGGGCGCATCAGCCCCTCCTGCGCGACCGACGCGACGAGCACCCCCTCGCGCGTGAAGATCGTGCCGCGCGCGAAGCCGCGCGCGCCCGCGGCCGCCGGGCTGTCTTGCGCGTACAGCAGCCAGTCATCGGCGCGCAGCGCGCGGTGGAACCAGAGCGCGTGGTCGAGGCTCGCCATCATCACGGGACCGAGCGGCCCGCTGCGTCCGTGCGGGATCACCACCGTGTCGAGCAGCGACATGTCCGACGCGTAGGCGACGACGCACTGGTGCAGGAACGGGTTCTCGGGCAGGGCGGACGAAGCGCGGAACCAGACCAGATTTCCGCCGCGCCGCGCGGCGCCGCCGAGAAACGTGGGCGCCTCGACGTGGCGCAGATCGATCGGCCGATCGTCGTCACGCACCCAGGCGAAGCTCTCCTTCGGGAGCAGGTGCTTCGCCTGCTCGGCGCGCTCGGCCCAGGTCGGCAGTGACTCGGGCGGTGGCGCGTCCGGCATCTCGAGCTGCTGGTGCTCGTAGCCCGTCTCGATCACCTGGAACGAGACGGACATGTTGAAGATCGCCTGGCCTCGCTGCACGGCGACGATGCGGCGGGTGCTGAAGCTCTGGCCGTCGCGGATGCGGTCGACGGTGTACAGCACCGGCACGCGCGGATCGCCGGGGCGCAGGAAGTACGCGTGCAGCGAGTGTGCGACGCGCGCATCGACGGTGCGTCCGGCCGCGGCGAGGGCCTGCGCCGCGACCTGCCCGCCGAAGAGCCGGTCGCGCTGCGCGCGCTCGTTGCGCCCGCGGTAGATGTTGCGGTCGATCTCCTCGAGGTCGAGGAGCTCGAGAAGTCCCTGCAAGGTCTCGCCCATGCGCGACTCCTTAGCACGAAGGCCGGGCTGCTACACTGCCGGCCGAAGGAGTGCGCTTGGAAATCAACGGCATGGCCCACGTGATCCTCACCGTGGGCGACTTCGCGCGCGCACGCGCGTTCTACGGCGACCTGCTGCCGTTCCTGGGACTCACGGCGGTCATCGACTCGCCCGAGTACTACTACTGCGTCGGCGGGCGCACGGCGGTCGGGCTCCGGCCCGCACCGCAGGAGCGCGCGGGCGAGTGCTTCGCGCAGGATCGGCCCGGCCTGCACCATCTGTGCTTCCGCGCGCGCTCGCGCGAGGATGTCGACTCGCTCCACTCTTTTCTCGTCAGCCGCGGCGCGCGCATCGTGCACCCGCCGCGCGAGGACGGCTTCGCCCCCGGCTACTACTCGGTGCTCTTCGAGGACCCGGAGGGCATCCGCCTCGAGGCCAACTACGTCCCCGGCCGCGGCCTGCTGGAGCCCGGTGTGAGCCGCGGCGGATGAGCGGCGACGACGACGCGATCCGGCCCGGCGAGGAGCTTCAGCTGCTGCGCAGCGCCCAGCTCGACTGGAGCCACCTCCTTGCCGAGCGGCTCCAGGAAGCCGAGATCCCGCACGAGGTGAAGCCCGTGGGCGAGCGGCGTGCGACCGACAGCCAGTGGGCCGTCTACGTGCGCAGCGCGGATCTCGAGCGGGCGCGCGAGGTCGACCGCGAGGTCCTGCGCGAGGTCATGCCCGACGTCCCCGAGGACTTCGACCCGTCCGCGCTCGACACCAGCCAGTGTCCGGCTTGCGGCGAGCCGGTCACCGAGGGCCTCGCCGAGTGCCCCGAGTGCGGTCTCGCGCTGCTCGAGGGGGGCTGAGGGGCTTCGCCGCTAGACGCGGAACTCGTTCACGAGCTCGCGCAGCCGCTCGACCTCGCGCGCGACCTTCTGCGCGGCGCCGAGGGTCACGTTCGCGACCTGGCGGTTCTCGCGCGCGGCGGTGGCGACGGTGTCGACGATCTCGCGCGCGCTGTTCGATCCGCGCACTGCGTCGGCCGCGCGCTCGGACATCTCGGCCGCGACGCGTGCCAGCTCTTCCGTGCCGCGCGCCGCGTCCGCGCTGGCATCCGCCGCGCTGGCGATCGCGTGGGTGATCTCCTCGGTGCGCTCGACGGCGTCGGAGAGGCTCGCCGCGATCTGCGCGCTCGTGCTCGTCTGCTCCTCGACCGCGACGACGATCGTGCGCGTGTTGTCGTGCATCTCGTCGATGATCTTGCCGATGGACTCGATCGCGCGCACGGCTTCGCTGGTGCTGGACTGGATCGAGTTGATGCGCTCCTCGATCTCCTGCGTCGCGAGCGCGGTCTGCTTCGCCAGCTCCTTGACCTCGTTCGCCACCACCGCGAAGCCCTTGCCCGCGTCACCCGCACTCGCCGCCTCGATGGTCGCGTTCAGCGCGAGCAGATTCGTCTGGTCCGCGATGTCGTTGATCACGCCCACGACGTTCCCGATCTCCTGCGCGGCCTTGCCGAGCTTCCCGAACGCGGCGTTCGTCTCCCGCGCGGTGTTGGCCGCCTTCTCGGCGATGCTCGCGGAGTAGTTCGAGCTCTTCGCGACCTCCGCGAGCGAGGTCGAGAGCTCCTCCACCGCGGTCGAGACCGAACGGATGGAGTCATTGATCGACTCGACCTGCTTGCGCGCCGTATCCATGCTCAGGGTCACGACGCCCGCGCCGCGCGCGAGGTCGGTCACACTGCGGCTGGACTGACCCACCGCCGCGGCGACCGCGGTGAGATTCTCGGAGGCGGTCAAGGTCGCCTGGTCCACCGAGCGCGAGCTCTCGCCCAGCGTCACCGCGCCGCGGTCGATCTGCTCCGCGGCGGGCGTGAGTGCCTCGACGGTGCTCGAGAGCACCTCGACGGAGCCCTTCACCTGGCCGACGAGCCCGCGCAGTCCGTCGGTCATGCGCCCGAGCGCGCGCGCGACCTGGCCGAGCTCGTCGTTGCGCTCGACCTCGATGCGCTGCGTGAGGTCTCCGTCCGCGACGGCGCTCGCGAGGCGAGCGGTCGTCTCGACCAGCTCCGAGATCACCAGCCGGGCGAGGCGCGCCGAGATCGCCAGGCCGATTGCCAGCGCGCCGAGCAACGTCACCGCCAGCACGGCGGCGTTGCGCCGGGCCGTTGCGGAGATGCCGTCGAGCTCGGCCGAGATCGCCGTCGCCCGCGCGCTCCGGAAGGCGTCGAGGAGATTCTGCAGGCGGGCGGCGAAGTGCGAGTCGCGCTCGATCTCGTCGCGCGCGGACTCGGTCCGAGGCGCGCCCGCGAGGAGCGCCGAGCAGTGCGTCGTCGCGCTGCTCGCGTATTTCTTTGCGGTCTCGCGGAGCTCTCCGACCTCGGGAACGGGCGCGAGACGTTGAAGGGTCGCCAGCTCTTCGTCGAGCTCGCCGGCGAAGGCGCGCGCGTGCTCCAGCGCCGCGACGTCGTTGCTGCCGCAGGCGCGCTCGAGCGCTGCCTGAAGCGCGATGACTCGCCCCGCTGCACGGCTCGCGACGTCGAGAACCGGATAGTGACTCTCTGCGAGCTGGCGAGTGTGCTCACCAACCTCGAGAGCGCCGAAATACGCGAAGGCGGCCGAGATCGTCGGAAGCATCAGTACGGCGAGAAAGCCGAGCAGAAGCCGCCTCTTCAGAGTCATTCTCTGCATCGCAATCGGGATCGGCGGACGCGGAGTTGGACTTGATGATTGCTAGCTTGCGGACAAGAGGACCTGGGTCTGATAGACCTCGGCGGAGGCGTACTCACGGAAGGGCAGGCCGCGTGCGCCATTCGCGTCTGGAAGCGGGACCGCGCCGCTGCGCGCGAGGAGCTGGGCGAGCATCGCGCGCAGCGCGTCCAGCGCGGTCTCGGCGCCCACGACGAGCTGGCGCGCGCGGAAGGCGTCGCTGCGCAGCCGCATGACCTCGAGCGCGCCGTCGGGTGAGTCGGCCCAGTTCAACACCAGGTCGATCACGACCACAGGCTTCGCGCCCAGGCCCGAGATCAACCCGACCGCGACCGCCTGGATCCTCGTCCACTCGACCAGGTTCGGCGCGCCGCCTTCGAGCCGCACGCGCAGGCCCGCCACGTCCAACGCGACCGGCATGGCGGCGGTGACCTTCACCGTGGCGAATCCCGGACCGGGAGCCGCGGGCGGAGAGTAGAGGACCGTCGCCGAACCCTCCTCCACGACGGCCGGCGCCGGCGGCGCGGGCGGGGGTGTCACGGGCGGTGGCGAGGCGGGTGTTGCCTGGGCCGGCGCGGGCGCGCGAGGCTCGGCTGCGTCGGATTCGTCGACACCGAGGTGCGTTGGCTCGAGCTCGAACAGCTCCGAGGGCGGGGGAGGGGGCTCGACCGCGTGGGCCGACGGCTCTTCGGGCACGCCGAGGTCGGTGCGCTCGATCTCGAGCTCCGAATCGAGCTCCGCGTCGAGCTCGGACTCCCGCTCGACCGCGGGATCAGACTCCGCGGGAGCGACCGCGCGCGCGGGCGCCGCCTTCACGCGCACGCCCGCGTTCTCGAGCGAGAGCACGAGCTGCTCGAGGCGCGCGCGACGCTCGTCGACGAGATCGCCGTGCTCGAGTGCGAAGCGCGCCGCGAGCAGGGCGGTGGGCGGATCGAGCTCGGTGCCGAGCTCCGCGACGCGGAGCGCCTGGCCGACCGTGAGGCCCGTCCGCTCCGGGTCGATGACCGCGCGCAGCGCCGCGATCGCGGCGTCGCGGCGCGCTTGTACCACGAGCTCGGGAACGATCCGCAGGAGCGTCGTCGACTCGACCCGGCCGCGATGGGCGACGCGCACGAGCTCGTCCCAGAGCCGCGCGGCGGGCGCGAGATCGCCGCGCCTCGCGTGCAGCTCGACCAGGCGGCGCGCGGAGCGTGCGCCGTCTCCGGCTCGGCCCGCCGCGACGTGCGCGTCCCAAGAAGCCTGCAGCGCTTCGGGATCCTCGGGCCGCTCGCGCAGGACCGCAGCCGCGAGCGTGATCGCCTCCTCGTGCTGCCCGCGCTCGAGCGCCGTGGCCGCGCGCTTGATCCGCGGGTCGAGGGCCGCGCGAGAGCGCGCCGCCAGCGCGGGCGCCACGTAGCGCTCCTCGACCTTCCACTGTCGGAGCGCGACCGCGAGCACGCCTCCCGTCGCGAACCCGGCCAAGTTCGCCGGCCAGGCGTTCCCGGCGATCACCTCCGCACCTGCGAAGAGCTGCAAGAAGGCGAGCTGCACGAGCACCGCGAACGGAAGCAGGGCCCAGCTCGGAACGCTACGGCCGACGATCGCCGGGCGAGCGCCGCGCAGTGCGACGTGGCGCAGGCGCACCCGCCCGGTACCGAAGCGCAGCGCGAAGGCACCGAGAATGCCCGCGGCGATTCCCGACGCGCCGATCATCGGCGCGGCCGCGCCCGGTGAGGTGACGAGATGGGTCACGGCCGCCGCGAGCGCGCTTGCCAGACACAGAGCCGCGAAGATCGGTCGGCCGAGCCGGAGCTCGAGTGCCGGGCCCGCCAGCCAGATCAAGAGCAGGGTGAGTCCCAGGTGGAGCCAGCCGGCGTGCAGGAAGACGTGCGTCAGGAACGCGTGCGCTCGAGGCGTGCGGGCGGCGAGTCCGTGATCCCGGAAGGGGTGCTCGGGCCCGGGCTTCGCGTCCGTGCCGCGCAGCGCGAGACCGGTGTTGTACGCGAGGATGCTCTGCTCCTGATCGAGCAACTCGTCGTTGAACGGCGGCAACGCGCCACGCATGCGCGCCTTCGCGATGAATGCCGCGCTGTCGCTCGCGCCCGCGGCGGCTGCCGCAGCGTCGATGACCGCGGGCTGCGGCTCCAGGTACGGGTGCTCGAGCCAGTAGTCGACCACCTGTTCGAGCTCGACCCCGGGAGGTCCCGCGAACATCCCTTGCAGGCCGCCGGCCGCCACGAAGCACGCGAGGCACGCCGCGATGAGGCCGAGCGTCACCCACGGGGCGCGCTCTCCGGCGGCGTTCTCGTCGGCAAGAGGCAGAATCATCGCGACGCCCGTATCGTCCAGATACGGAAGCGCCCTTACTCATTCGGGCGTACTGACCGCTTCTACAGGCGGAGCTCGCCCGAAGCGACCGCGCGGTAGTGTGCCGCGTCGAGCGGGACGTAGGCGCGCGCGGCGTCGTCGCGCACGAACAGCGGATCGTGCAGGCGCGAGGGATCCCAGCCCTCGCGCTGCAGCTCGACCTTGCGCAGCTTGAACGTGCCCGTCACCTCCGCCTCCTGCTGCAAGCGCAGGAAGACCGGGACGGCGTAGGACGGCAGCGCCGACACCACGTGCTCGTAGAAGGCTTTGCCGTCGAAGCCGGCGCGATCGGCGAGCACGACCGCCGCCATGCCGGCGCGGCCGTCGCCGCCGGGCACTTCGACGCCGTACACGTTCGCGACCTCGACACCCGGGTACGCGCTCACCGCCTCGGCCACTTCCTGGGTCGAGACGTTCTCGCCCTTCCACCGGAAGGTGTCGCCGATCCGGTCGACGAAGTAGAAGTAGCCCTGCGCGTCCTGCTTCAGCAGGTCGCCGGTGCGGAAGAACGAGTCGCCGTCTTCGAACGCGTCGCGCAGGATCTTGCGCTCGGTCGCCTCTTTCGACGTGTAGCCCTCGAAGCGGCCGCGGTTGTCGCCGGCTCTCCGCGGCAGCGCGCCGATCAGCTCGCCGACCTCGCCCGGCGTGCACTCCACGAGGCGCCCTTTCGCGTCGCGCAGGTGCTCGTCGCGCTCGACGTCGTAGCGCACCAGCCGCGCATCCATCAGGAGCTTCGACGGGATGCGGCCCACGGAGCCCACCTTGTTGTCGAGATTCAGCATCGCCACGTTGCCCTCGGTCGCGCCGTAGAACTCGACGATGCGCGGAATCCGGAAGCGGTCGCGGAACGGCTCCCAGATGTCGGGACGCAGGCCGTTGCCGATGCAGAAGCGGAGCTGGTGCTCGCCGTCCCTCGGATCGGGCGGCTGATTCAGGAGGTAGCGGCAGAACTCGCCGATGTACTGGAACGTGGTCGCGCGCGTCGCGCGCAGATCGCTCCAGAATTCGCGCGCGCTGAACTTCCGCCGCAGCGCCAGCGTCGCCCCCGAGAGCAGCACGCAGCCGACCGCCATCGCGCCGCCCGCGGAGTGGTAGAGCGGCAGCGCGCAGTACATGACGTCGCTCGCGGCGAATCCGCCCAGCCGCGCCGCCGTGCCCGTGCTCATGAATTTCAGGTGGCTGAAGCGCGCGGCCTTCGGCAGGCCGGTGGTGCCGGAGGTGTAGATGTAGAAGAGGTCGTCGCCCGCGATCGAGGCCGCCCGCACCGACGCGGGCGGGTTCGCCGACGGGCGCGTGGAGAGCTCGGCCGAGAGATCGCGCGCGCCGGGCGGAAGCTCGACCGACATGGGTCCGTCGGGGGCAACCCAGAGCTGCCACGCCGGCGAGCCCTCGAGGCTGGCGATCGCCGGCAGACACTCGGAGCCGGCGATCACGTGCTTCGCGTCCGCGGTGGCGATCGCGTGCTCGAGCGCGCGTCCGCCGAGATTGGTGTTGATCAGCGCGCTGGTCGCGCCGACCTTCGCGAGCCCGGCCCAGATCTCGAGAAACTCGGGCCGGTTCTGCATCAACAGCGCCACGCGCTCTCCGCGGCCGATCCCGTGCGCGAGCGCCCAATGCGCCACGCGGTTCGCCGCGCGGTTGTACTCGTCGTACGTGACGGTCCGGCCCTCGAAGATCACGAAGGGATGGCGGCCGCGCGCGCTGGCCTGCTCCTCGATCACGTCGGCGATCGTGCGCGCGGTCTCGGGGCGGGTGCGCGCAAGCGGCAGGCCGTACTTCGCGAAGCGCCAGATCTGCGTCAAGCGGTCGAACGGCATGCGTCGAGGCTACCACAGGGTCCGAGCGTTGCGACGGACCTCGCGCGCGGCGATGCTCGGGAGCCGAGGTGGCGTATGGGTGATCTCTCCGAGTTCTCTCTGCCGGTGCGGCTCTTCCTTCGCGCGTATCGCTGGCGGGTCGTCGACCCGGTTCCTTGGGCGCCCCTGCGCGTTCCGCTGGCGCGTGCTCGGCTCGCGCTCGTTTCGAGCGCGGGCCTGGTGCTGCCGGATCAGCCGCCGTTCGACGAGCGCAAGCGCGGTGGCGACCCGAGCTTCCGCGAGATCCCCTTCGACGCCGACCCGGCCGCGCTGGTCGACACGCACCGCAGCGAATCGTTCGACCACGCGGGAATGCGCGCGGACGCGAACCTGGCGTTTCCGCTGACGCGCGTGCGCGAGCTCGCGGAGCGCGGCCGGATCGGCTCGGTGAACGCGCGGCACTGGAGCTTCATGGGCAGCCTCACCGCGCCGGGCCGGTTCGTCGCAGAGTCGCTGCCGGGCATGGCGGCGGCCGCGGTCGCGGATGGCGTCGACGCCGCGCTGCTCGTCCCCGTCTGACCGATGTGCAACCAGGCCGTGTGCCTGGCCGCGGCCGAGCTCGAGCGAAACGGGATCGCGACGGTGGCGCTGGTGCTGCTGCGCGAGGTTGCGGAGCGCGTGCGGCCGCCGCGCGCGCTGGCGCTGCCGTTCCGGCACGGCTACCCGCTCGACGCACCGCTCGATCCGCCGCGCCAGCACGCTGTGCTCGAAGCCGCGCTCCGCCTGCTCGAGACATCCGCCGCGCACGGGCCGCTGCTCGTCGACTATCATCCCTTCGCTGATCGGGGAGAGCGCGCGTGAAGTACGTCGAGGTCGAAGAGGCGATCGGGCTCCCCGGACTGCGCCTGGTGCTGTCGGCGGGCGTGCCCGGGCCCTGGGGCGAGGCCGCGAAGTACATCTTCCAGGTCAAGCGCATTCCCTACACCGCCGTGCGTCAGGTCGTCGGGACCGAGAGCGAGGTGCTGCGGCGCTGGACCGGCCACTCCAACGCGCCGATCGCGATCTACGAGGACGAGCCGCCGCGCGCGGGCTGGGCCGAGATCCTGGCGCTCGCCGAGCGGCTCGCCGCCGAGCCCGCGCTCGTGCCCGCCGATCCGGCGCTGCGCGTGCGCATGTTCGGGCTCGCGCACGAGATCTGCGGCGAGGAGGGCTTCGGCTGGCAGCGCAGGCTGATGCTGCTCGGGGTGCTCGGCACCGGGAACGACACCACCCGGACGCTGGGCCGCCGCTACGGCTTCACCGAGAAGGCGGCGGCCGCGGCGCCCGGCCGCACCGCCGAGATCCTGCTCCTGCTCTCGCGGCAGCTTCGTGAGCAGCGCGCGGCCGGCAGCTCCTACTTCGTGGGCGAGCGCCTGTCCGCGGTCGACCTCTACTGGGCCGCGTTCGCGCTGATGCTGGAGCCGCTGCCCGACGAGCTGTGCAAGCTCCATCCGCGCATGCGCGAGAGCTACGCGCTGCGCGACCCGGCCGTGCGCGCGGCCGCTGACGGCCTCTTGCTCGAGCACCGCGACTTCATCTATCGGACGCACCTTTCGCTGCCGCTCGCGTTCTAGGCTTCGAGGGGACGCGGATCTGGCGCAGCTTCGGCTCGCGGTTCTGCCGGAACAGGATCCCCACGTGGCCGACCACGCCGACGACCTCGGCCAGGAGCTTCTCGGCCAGCTCGGCCATGAGCGCCTTCTTCTCTTCCTTCCAGTCCCCGAAGCGGATCTTGATCAGCTCGTGCGCGACCAGCTCCGCGTCGGCCTTGGCGAGGACGGCCTTGGTGAGTCCTTCCTTCCCGATCATCACGACTGGCCGCAGCGGGTGCGCGAGCGAGCGCAGATGGCGGCGCTGGAATCCCTCTAGCTCTTCCATGCGCTTCTCTCCTGGGGCGAAATCGGGCGCAAACCGTATCATGCGCGCGGAGCCGAGTATGTACCGAGACCGCCGAGTCGTCGTCGTGATGCCCGCCTATAACGCCGCGCGCACCCTCCGTCGCACCTACGACGAGGTGATGGCGCAGGGGATCGTCGACGAGCTGATCGTGGTCGACGACGCCAGCACGGACGAGACCGTGCAGATCGCCGCGACCTTGCCCGGTGTGAAGCTGCGCGTGCACGACCGCAACCGCGGCTACGGCGCGAACCAGAAGACCTGCTACCGCGCCGCGCTCGAGGCCGGCGCGGACATCGTGGTGATGGTCCATCCCGACTACCAGTACACGCCGCGGCTGCTGCCCTCGCTGATCGCGCTGATCGGGGGCGACGTCTATCCGTGCGTGCTCGGGTCGCGGATCCTCGGCGGCGGCGCCCGCCGCGGCGGCATGCCGTGGTGGAAGTACGTCTCGAACCGCGTGCTCACCCTGGTCGAGAACTGGCTGCTCGGCTCGAAGCTCTCGGAGTTCCACACCGGCTACCGCGCGTTCTCCGCGGCGCTCCTGCGCGAGCTCCCGCTCGAGCACAACTCGGACGACTTCCTGTTCGACAACCAGGTGCTCGCCGAGATCCTGTTCCGCGGCCACGAGATCGCGGAGATCACCTGCCCGACGCTCTACTTCCCCGAGGCCTCGTCGATCAACTTCACGCGCAGCGTGCGCTACGGGCTGGGCTGCCTCGCGACCGGCGTCGAGTTCCGGCTCGCGCGCCTGGGGCTGCGCGCGTCGCCGCGTTTCCCGACCGGCGCGCGCTGAACCTACGCCGAGCCCTGGCGGACGAGCTCTTCCTCCGGGTCCCCGTTCTGCCAGCGCGCCAGCAGCTTCTCGGGATCGAAGTCCACGCCGATCGGGTTCTTCGCGAAGTCGGAGCTCCGGAACCACGCCTGGAGCGACGCGGCGTCCGGGAAGTTGTCGACCTGGAACTCGGTCCGGTTTCCGTCGGGATCGCGGAAGTACATCGACGTGGTCGGCCCGTGGTTCACGCACCAGAAGGGCCGGATCCCCTTCGTGGCGAGCCGCTTGTAGGTCTGCAGCAGGTCGCCGAGCGTCGCGAGCGTGTAGGCGAAGTGGTCCAGGCCGACGGCGTTCTCGGTCGGGTCGGCGAACCTCGGGTCCTGCACCACGGCAATGCGGTGGTGCTCGTCGTCGTAGGTCAGGAAGGCGATGAAGTCGTTCCTGAACACCACGCGCGCCCCCAACACCGCCTCGTACCAGGCGACGAGCTCTCCCAGGCGCTTCGTGCGCAGCACCAGGTGGGCGAACTTGGCGGGCGAGATCGTGCGATCGAGCGGCTCGAGCTGACGCGTCATGTCGTGCCTCCTGGGACATCCGTGAGCGGCGCGTCCATCATACTCCCGAATTCTCGCTCAAGCAGTCGCTCTTCCGACGCCGAAATGGCGTTCCAGGAGGAGCAGACATGTTCCGTTTGCAGGGGAAGCTCGCGCTCGCAATCGCCCTCGCCGTCGTGGCGCTGGGTTCGCTCGTTCCTGGCCAGGTGCGCGCCGACGATTCCGCGCTCCAGGACCTGAGCCTCGACGAGCTGCTCGACCAGCAGATCACGTCCGCGTCGAAGAAGGCGCAGAGAGTCGTCGACACGCCCTCCGCGGCGTTCGTGCTCACCTCCGAGGACATCCGCCGCTCCGGCATGACGAGCATCCCCGACCTGCTGCGGCTCGTGCCCGGCGTGACCGTCTCGCAGATCTCGTCGTCGGCCTTCGCGATCAGCGCGCGCGGCTTCACGAACGAGTTCGCCAACAAGCTGCTCGTGATGATCGACGGCCGCAGCGTCTACACGCCCCTCTTCTCCGGCGTCTATTGGGACATCCAGGACCTCATGCTCGAGGACATCGAGCGCATCGAGGTGATCCGAGGTCCGGGCTCCACGGTCTGGGGCGCGAACGCCGTGAACGGCGTGATCAACATCATCACCAAGTCGTCGACGGACACCGAGGGCAGCCTCGCCACGGCGCTCGCCGGAAATCAGGACCGCATGATCGCGGGTGCGCGCCACGGCGCGAAGCTCAGCGACGACCTGAGTGTGCGCGTCTGGGGCAAGTACCTCAATCGCAACAGTCTCGAGAACCTCGAGGGCCAGGACTTCGGCGACTCGTGGCGGCGCGGTCGCGGCGGCATGCGCGCGGATTGGACGCCGACCTCGAACGACTCGTTCACGTTCTCGGGTGACTGGTACACCGGCGACGAGCGCGGCTGGGCGACCCTGCAGACGACCACGGAGAACGTGCCCGGCACGCCGCTCGTGACGAACTGGGCGCAGGTGGTCGAGAACGGCGCATCGACGCAGCGCGGCGGTGACGGGCTGGTCCGCTGGAGCCACCGCGTCTCCGAGAACGCGTCGACCGAGGTGCAGCTCTACTACGACGTCACCAGCCGCAACAGCGCCTTGCTGAATGAGAAGCGGAGCCAGACGGACCTCGCGTTCCAGAATCAGCTCCGAACGAGCGACCGCAACGAGCTCGTCTGGGGACTGGGCTGGCGGCTGAACATCGATCGCGAGGACGGCAGCTTCGAGATCCCCTTCGTCGACGAGCGCTCCAAGGAGGCGGTCTACAGCGGCTTCCTCCAGGACGAGTTCGCGCTCATCCCGGAGCGCCTGATCGCGACGCTCGGCTCGAAGGTCGACTGGAACACCTACACCGGCTGGGAGGTGCAGCCCAGCGTGCGGATGCTCGGCCACCTGACGGACTCGCAGCAGCTCTGGGGGGCGGTGTCGCGATCGGTGCGCACGCCATCGCGCGCGGAGCGAACGATCGACGGGTTGCTCCTGCAAGTGATCCCGCCGGGCGTGGGGACCTGCCTGGTCCCGCCGATCTTCGCATGTCCCGTGCGCATCTTCGGCGACGAGGAGCTCGAGAGCGAGTCGATCTACACGTTCGAGGTCGGCTACCGCGCGCAGCCGCTGCCGGCGGTCTCGCTCGACGTCGCGGCGTATCGCGGACGCTACAACCGGCTCTCCGCGCCGGACATCGATCTCGCCTCGGGCGGCCTGTTCTACGCGAACGGCGGCAAGGCCACGACCTACGGCGTCGAGAGCACCGCCACCTGGCGAGTGACTCCGATCTGGAAGCTCGTCGGCGTCTACGCCTTCGAGCACATCTCCGCGAACGGGCCGAGCCAGGCCGACGAATACACGACGCCGCACAACTCCGCGGGCCTCCGCTCCTATCTCGACCTGCCGTGGGACCTCGAGCTCGACGCGGCGCTGTACGTGCTCGGCCCGACCAAGCAGACGCAGCTCGACGGCTCGGTCATCCGCTTCGACTCGCGCTGGCGCGGCGACCTGCGCCTGGGCTGGCGGCCGACGCCGTCGCTCGACATCGCCCTGGTCGGACAGAACCTGATCGACCCGAACGAGGGCGAGTGGCTGAGCATCCTGTCGTCGCGCGGCATCGCCGAGATGCCGCGGGCGTACTACGGCAAGGTGACCTGGTCGTTCTGAGCCCGGGACGCGGGCGGCGGCGACGTGGAGTGGTGTAGACCCGCGCCGGTCACGATCAGCCAGAGCCCGAGCGCCAGGAGCACCGCCGCCGCCTTCTCCAGCCGGTGGCCGGAGAGGAACGTGCGCAAGCTCGGGCGCGACTGGCCGAGCGCGCGCCGCTCGCGGTAGAACGACGCGATCAGGCGCACGAGCTCTTCGGGGTTGTCGACCGTGCGCAGGCCGCCGTCGCGCGCGGCCGAGATCGTGCCGCGCTCTTCGGAGACCACGAGGCAGAGCGCATCGGTGCGCTCGGACAGCCCGAGCGCGGCGCTGTGCCGCGTGCCCAGGCCGTGAGGCAGCCCCGCGCCGCGCGCGAGCGGCAGGTGCACGCCGAAGCGCGAGACGGCGCGATCCTCGATCACGACCGCGCCGTCGTGGCCGGGCGAGTGCGGGTCGAAGAGGCTCGCGAGCAGCGCCTTCGAGACGCGGCCGCCGAGCTCCTCGCCGCCGTGCAGGTGGCGGCCGAGCTTCTGCATGCCCGCGAGCACGACCAGGGCGCCGGTCTTCTCCCGCGCGAGCTCCGCGAGCGAGCGCGCGAGCACCTCGGCCGCGTCCATGCGCGGCCGGTACTCCTCGCGCCGGCCCATCGCGAACGCCGCGAGCTCCTCGAACGCCTGGCGCAGCTCCTCCTGGAAGATCACCACCAGCACCAGCGCCGCAGCCGCGAAGAAGCCGTGGAAGACCCAGGTCGTGACGTGCAGCTCGAAGACCCGCGCTCCCAGATAGAGCAGGCCGAGCAGGCCCATGCCGAGCGCCACGAGCGCGACCTGCGAGCGCCGCAGCCACGAGATGCCGGCATAGAGCAGGCCGGCGACGATCGCGACGTCGACCGCGTCGGAGATTCCGAACTCACCGAACGCGCCGATCATCGCCCCCCACCGCGGTGTCGCCCGGCGCATCCGGGGACCCGAGCTTCGGAGGGTGTTGCGACCTTACCGAATCGCGAGCCCGAGCTGTAGTCTCCGGCCACGCGCGAGCGAGGTCGAGTCGGGATGAGCGAGTCGCCGGCCAGCATCCGTGAGCTCTGCATCCAGATCCTCGCCTGCGGGGAGCTCGAGGCGAAGCTCGTCCCGCCCTTCGTCGGCGATGGGGGAGGCGAGCTCCTGCCCGACGTGCCGAGCGGGCCGCCGATCGTCTTCGAGCGGCCGGCGCGCGCCCCCGGCCTCGAGATGCACCCGGGCTCGGAGCGCCTGCCGCGACCGATCGAGCTCGGGGATCCCCGCGCACGCGCGACCTGTCTCAGGCGCTTCGCGCACCACGAGCTGATGGCGGTGGAGCTCTTCGCCTGGGCCCTCCTGCTGTGGCCCGACGCGCCCGCGGAGCTGCGGCGCGGCTTCTGCCTGGCGCTCGCCGACGAACAGCGACACTGCCGGATGTACCTCGAGCGGCTGCGCGCGCACGGCGGAGAGCTCGGCGACGAGCCGCTCTCCGACTACTTCTGGAAGCACGCGCCGGCGATCCGCGCGCACCCGCGCGGGCTCGCGGCGTTCCTCGCGTCGATCGGCTTGACCCTCGAGCAGGCGAATCTCGACTTCACCTTGCTCTATGCCGACGGCTTCCGGCGGGGCGGCGACGAGGCGAGCGCGCGCGTGGCCGAGGTCGTGCACGCGGACGAGCAGCGCCACGTGCGGCTCGCGGCGGAGTGGCTCGCGCGGCTCGCGCCGCCCGGGGAGGACGAGATCGCGAGCTACACCGCGGCGGTTCCGTTTCCGCTCGAGGCGTCGCGCGCGAAGGGCCGGCGCTTCAGCGCCGAGGCGCGCCGCGCCGCGGGACTCTCGGAGGCGCTGATCGAGCACGTGCGCAGCGCGCGTCCGGCGCACGCGAACCGGAAGCCGTGACCGGAGAGCCGGTGCTGCTGCCGAATCTCGGCGCGGAGGAGGAGGGCGCCTGGCGGCGCATGGCTGGTCACCCGCGCGTCCGGTCCGTCGCGCGCCTCTGGGCGGCGCTCTTTCCGGAAGGGACGGGGTTTCTCGGCGAGTCGCCCTCGGCTGCACCGCGGCTCGCGCCTGCGCTCGCGAGCGGCGCCGATCAGCCGGCATTCTTCTTCTGCGCGGCCCGGCGTGCGCTCGTGCCCTGGCTCGCGACCGCCGAGGCGGAAGCGCTCGCGCGCGCGGAAGGCCTGCCGCTCGGCGGATCTCCGCCCGAGGTCACCCTGCGCGTGCACGACAAGCTGTTCGCGCACGACGCCGCCCTGGCCGCGAAGCTCGTTCCCGATGCGCTCGCAGGAGCCATGCTCGCGCTCTCGCCTGCCGATCTCGACGACGCCGACTCCGTCCGGTGTCGGATCGAGTCCGCGGTCGCGAAGTGGCCGGCGGCGCTGCGCACGCGCTTCGTCGTGAAGCCGAGGCTCGGCACGAGCGGGCGCGGGCGACTGATCGGCCGCGACGGTGCGATCGATGCGTCGCGGCTCGGCGGCGCGCTCGAGCGCCTGCGCGCGCGCGGCGGCGCGTTGGTCGAGCCCTGGCTCGAGCGCACGCTCGACCTGTCGGCGCAGCTCTACGTCGCGGCCGCCGACGACGTGCGCGTGCTCGGCACCTTGCGCCAGGTCCTGACACCGCACGGCGGGCCGATCGGACACGCCGGCCGGATCGCCGCCGACGGCGCGGTCGACTCGGGCGCCGCCTGGGACGCGGAGCTGCGCGAGGCCGCGCGCGCGATCGGACTCGCCGCCGCGCGGGCGGGCTTTCGCGGCGTCTGCGGTCTCGACGCCTTCGTCCATCGCGGCCCCGATGGCGCGCTCGTCCTGCGCGCGGTCGTCGAGCTGAACGCACGCTTCACGGCCGGGACGGTCGCGCTCGGACTCGTCGGGCGCGCGTTCCGCGCGGAGCTCGTCGGCGGCGCGCGGGCGTTCTACTTCGGTTTCGAGACCGCGGACGCCGACGCGCTCCTGATCCTCGAGGACGATCCGAGCGCGCGCCTGTGTCTCGCCGCCGACGAGCGCTCGCTTCGCGTTCCACAGTCACCGAGGGAGAGATCCGCATGAACCCGTCCACCGTGTTCTCGATCGTGAACCTGCTGCCGCTGCCGATCTGGGCGATCTGGATCCTCGCGCCGCGCTCTGGCGTCTCGCGCGCGCTGGCCGCATCGCTCTGGCCCTGGCAGATCCTCGCCGCGCTCTATCTCGTTTTCTTGTGCGTCGCGTTCAGCGGCGAGAGCGCGAGCTCTCCCGACTTCAACAGCCTGGCAGGGGTGATGGCGCTCTTCGACAGCGAGTGGGGCACGCTCACGGGCTGGGTGCACTACCTCTGCTTCGACCTCTTCGCCGCGCGCTGGATCATGAACGACGCGCCCGACGGCGGGTACCGGCTGGCACCGGTGCTGTTCCTCACCCTGATGCTCGGGCCCGTGGGCCTGCTCCTCTACACCGTGGCGCGGAGCTTCTTCCGCGGGCCGGCGCTCGCGCCCGCGGCGTAACTTCGAGGCGGAAGCAGACGTAATGCGGTCATGGCGAAGCAGATCCTCGCGATCACGGCGTTCGTGGTGCTCGTGACCGGTCGGCCGGAGGCGGCGGGCGAGACACCGGTCGAGCTCGGGCGCGTCGTCTGGGAGCGCGACTTCGCGGCCGGACTTGCGCGCGCGCGTGGATCGAGGAAGCCGGCGTTCGTGCTCTTCCAGGAGGTGCCCGGCTGCTCCACCTGCGCGAGCTTCGGACGCGAGGCGCTCTCGAACCCGCTGCTCGTCGAGGCGATCGAGACCGAGTTCGTGCCGATCGCGGTGCTGAACAACCGAGGCGGCGCCGACGCGGAGGTGCTCGCGCGTACGGGCGAGCCCGCCTGGAACAACCCGGTCGTTCGCTTCCTCGACGGCGAGGGATCCGACGTGATCCCGCGCCGGGACTCGATCTTCACCGCGGGAGCGCTCGCGGCGCGCATGGTCACCGCGCTCGAGGCCGCGCATCGACCGGTGCCGGGCTACCTCCTCCTCGCGGGCGAGGAGACGCGCGCTCGAAGCACGCGCCGCGCCGTGTTCGCGATGGGCTGTTACTGGAGCGGCGAGGCTTGTCTCGGCGCGATCGACGGCGTGATCTCGACCCGCGCCGCGCAGAGCGGCCGGCGCGAGGTGGTCGAGGTGAGCTACGACCCGCGAGCGCTCGAGGAGTCCGAGCTCGTCGCGAAGGCTCGCGCACGCGGCTGCTCGGACGAAGCGCTCGCGAGCGACGTGTCGATCGAGCCCGCGTCGGAAGCCGACCAGAAGTACTACCTGCGCGGCTCGCCGCTCGATGGCCTCGCGATGACGCCCCTGCAAGCCACGCGCGTGAACGCCGCGCTCGCCGCAGGTGAGGACCCGAACGTCTTCCTGACCCCGAAGCAGCGCGCTCGACTCGACGCGCCGTAAGACACGAGCCCGAGCGATGGATGCAGAGCGGCCGGACGCGAGACCGCTCTCGCGTCCGGCCCGCAAGCGCCGAAGGCGCGCGCAGCGAGCCGCAGCCGAGCGAAGTCAGACCTCTTGGACGGGCTCGTCTCGATCGTCGTACTCGAGCCGCAGCGCGCGGCTCATCGTCGCGTGCAGATCGTACGTGCAGGTGATGTAGGTGAGCTCGAGCACCTGCTCGTCGCTGAGCTCCGCGCGGAGCGCCGCGAACGTCTCGTCGGGAACGCGCCCGCCCTGCAGCACCAGACAATCGGTGTAGGCGAGCACGGCGCGCTCGAGCGGCGAGAACGCGTCGGAGGTCGACCACCCCGGAATCGCGCGGATCTGCGCCTCCGGCATGCCCAGCGAGCGCGCGGCCTTGCAGTGCTGCGAGAAGACGAACTGGCTGCCGCGCGCGAAGCCCGCGCGCATCATGCCGAGCTCGCGGAGCTTCGGATCGATCGTGCGATTCGCGCTTCGATAGAGCGCGAAGCCGGCGATGGCGTGATCGAAGACGTCGGGAACGAGCGCGAAGACCGTCCACCAGTTTCCCGGCGTGCCGGTCGCGGTCCCGGGCTCCGCGACCGGATCGCGCGTCCCGAAGAGCATGTCGTAGAGGCGCAGCACGGAAGGTGCTGCCTCGGCGCGCGGGACCTGGCGAAGACGCGGCATCTCTGTCCTCCTGCTCCGGCGATGGGAGCGCGCGCCAGCTTAGCGCGAGCAGTGGCGGAGATAGAGCTCGCAGCTCGCCGCGATCTCGGCCTTCGCGCCGAGCGTCCGCGAGACCGGGCCCGCGATCGAGAGCCGATCGAGCGCGGGCTTGGTCGCCGCGACTGCACGACGCATCGCGTCGATGCTCGCGTTCCTTGCCTCGGCGATCCAGGCCCAGAGTGGAGCCAGCTCGGGGTGCGCGAGATCGCGATCGATCCGCGCGAAGATCGGTGCGCACGCGTCGCGCACGCGTGTCTCCACGGCGGCGGGTACGCGCGTGAAGCGGCAGGCGTCGAGCCACGCCGAGAACACGAACGGGTGTCCGCCGCTCACGCCGAAGGCCCGCTCCAGCTCGCTCTCCGGAAAGGCATAGCCGGCCGCGGCCGCCCACGCGCGCAGATCGCGGCGCAGGAGCGGCACGAGCGGCACGCGTTGCAACGGCCGGCCGTCCAGCACGCCGTCGGCCTTCGCGCGCACGAGCGCACGATGGAGCGCGAGCCCGCCCGAGCGCAAACAGACGCTGTCGGGCGCGCTCTGCGCCTGATCCTCTTCGTCGCCGTGCTCGAGCACCACCACCGCGATGCCTTGCTCGCGAAGACGCGCCGCGGCGGCCTCGACGACCGTCGTCTTTCCCATGCCCGGTCCGCCGAAGACGACCGGCGCGCTTCCGCGCAGCGCGCCGTCGACGACGCGCCGGACGACACCCTCGCGCGCGAGCCAACTCACGCGCGGAGACTACCCCGCTAGGCCATGACCTGCCCGCCGTTCACGTCGAGCGACTGCCCCGTGACGACGCGCGAGAGGTCGGAGGCGAAGAAGAGCACCGCGCCGGCGATCTCCTCCGAGTGGGGGATGTACCCGAGCGCGATCTTCTGCGCGACCTCGTCGTAGACCACCTGAGGATCGACGCCGCGCTGCTTGGCCTGCGCTGCGAAGTAGCCCTCGAGCGTGGCGCCCCAGATGTAGCCGGGCAGGACGGAGTTCACGCGGATCTTGTGCGGGCCGAGCTCGCGGGCGATGCCCTGCGTCGCCGCGAGCAGCGCGCCCTTCGATGCGGCGTAGCTCGCCATCGTGGGCAGCACGTCGCGCACGATCATCGAGTTGACCATCACGATCGATCCGCCGCCCTGGCGTTTCATCAGCGGCACGACGTGCTGCGTCAAAGTGAGCGTGCCGAGCACGTTGGTCTCGAGCGGGGCGCGCCAGCTCGCGAGGTCCGCGTGCTCGAAGAGCTGGTAGCTGCCCGGGTGATAGGCGTTGTTCACCAGCACGTCGACCTTGCCGAACTCCCCGGCGGCGCGCGCGACCAGGTTCGCGCAGTCGTCGGGGCGCGCGATGTCGGTCACCACGGTCAGGGCGCGCCGGCCGAGGCCGCGCACCTCCTTCGCGACGGCGTCGAGGCTCGCCTGCGTTCGCGCCGACAGCACGACGTCGCAGCCCTCGCGCGCGAACAGGAGCGAGATGTCGCGACCCATGCCCGGCCCGATGCCCGAGACGATCGCGACGCGGTTTGCAAGCAGCATTTCGTTTCTCCGTCAGCTTGGGAGCGAGGAAAACAGGTACTGTCTCGTGACGACCGACATCACGTGCTCGAGATCGAGGAAGCTGCGCGCGTCTTCGAGGATGCGCGCCATGTTCCGCTCCGCGCGTTCTGCGCCGCCGTAGAAGCGGATCGGATCGTCGAGGTCCGCGGCCGAGCGCACGTGCTCCTCGACGATGCCCGCGTAGTCGGGCGCATCTTCGTCGAGGCGGCGCGCGACGACGTTGCGCACGTAGCGCCAGAGCGGGTGCACCTCGAGCGCGAGCGGCGTGTGCGAGCCGTGCCAGCGCGCGATGAACTCCTCGCGAGAGAGCCGCGCGGGCTGCGGGAAGATGCTGACCATCACCAACCCGGGGCTGGGCGCACCGTCGGGCCAGTCGCGCCGGTCGAAGTCGCGCGGCACGGATTCCGTCACGAGATAGCCGCCGACCCGCGCGCACGCTTCGCGCAGGATCGCTTCGAACGCCGCGCGCTCGTCGACGCTGGGCAGCCAGAACGAGGCCGTGCCCGCGACGAGGTCGCGCTCGGCGCGAACCGGCACGGTGCGTCCGAGATCCGCGCGATCGTCGGCCAGGTGAAGCGCCAGGCCGCGGGCGCCGCGTGCGACCAGCGCCGGCCCGACGGACTCGAGCATGCGCTTCGCGAACGACTGCGCCTCGTCGGCGGGATCGCGCCAGAGCAGATAGACGAGCTTCTCCACGGCGCTTCGTTCTACCTCATCTTCGCGATCACGTCGTCGGCGAAGCGCGCGACCGAGTCGAGCTTCCGCTCGAGCGGGATCTCGGGCCCGCCGTAGAAGAACCACGGCATCGTGAGCAGGTGCGTGACCCCGGCGTCCTCGAGGCGCTTGTATCCGTCGACGCCGAACGCGTCGGTCGCGGCGGCGATGACGCTCCACGGTGTTCCCGCTCGGCCGGCCTCGGCGCGGTAGGCCGCGAGCTTCGCGGTGAGCGCGCGCAGCTCCTCGACGGAGTGGATGTCGGAGATCCAGCCGTCGCCCAGCCGCGCGGCGCGGCGCAGCGCGGGCTCCGACACGCCGCCGAAGTAGATCGGAATCGGCTGCGTCGGCGCGGGGCTCATCTCGAGCGGCTCGAACGCGTAGAACTCGCCGCGGTGCTCGACCATCCGGCCGCTCCAGAGCTTGCGCATCACCGCGATCATCTCGTCCGTGCGCCGGCCGCGGTTCCCGAAGTCCTGGCCCAGGAGCTCGAACTCGTCGCGCATCCAGCCCACGCCCACGCCGAGCGCGACCCGGTTCTCCGACATCACCGCCGCGGTGCCGACGGCCTTCGCCACCAGGAACGGATTCCGCATCGGCAGCACGAAGACGTTGGTGAGGAAGCGGAGCCGCTTCGTCACCGCCGCCATGGCGCCGATCGCCACCCACGGATCCGGCCACGGCGTGAACGCGGGCCAGCGCCGCGATCCGTCCGCGGTGTACGGGTAGGGCGTCTTCGGGTTCTCGGGATGGACCACGTGATCGGAGACCGCGATCGCCTCCCAGCCGCAGCCGTCGGCGCGCGCCGCGAGCGCGAGCAGATCCCGGGGCTCGGTGTAGGCCGCCGCGATCACGAATTTCATCGCGGTAAAGATAAGCCCAATCGAGAAAATGGAACGTGTTATGTTTCGGTGGACGACGTCAACCGGGAGGCAGGACCATGTCGCGCATCACGCTTCCGCCCTATCCGAACGGCTGGTTCGGCGTCGGCCACTCCGATCAGCTCGCGGCCGGGGCGGCGATGCCCGTCTCGTACCTGGGCCGCGACATGGTCATCTGGCGGGGCGAGGACGGCCGGGTGCGCGCGGCGGACGCGTACTGCCCGCACCTCGGTGCGCACCTGGGCAAGGGCGGGAAGGTCGAAGGCAACACGATCCGGTGTCCGTTCCACGGCTGGCGCTTCGACGGCGAGCACGGGAAGTGCGTCGAGATTCCCTACGCCAAGCGCATTCCCGCGAAGGCCGAGCTCGAAATGATCCCGGCGATGGAGTGCAACGGCATGATCCTGGTCTGGCACCACCTCGAAGGGAAGGCGCCGGACTGGAATCCCGAGGTCGTGCCCGAGATCCTCGACCCCGATTACGTGCTCCACCGCACGCACGAGTGGACGATCGAGAGCCACCCGCAGGAGATCATGGAGAACGGCGTCGACTTCGCGCACTTCACCACGCTGCATGGCTGGAAGTGCAAGGCGATCCACTGGGAGCCCGACGGTCCGTACTACCGGCTGAAGATCGACGTCGACACGGGCGCGGAGGATCAGGCCGCGACCGCGTCGGTCACGACCGACGTCGATTCGTTCAACTCCGGCCCCGGCTTCCTGTACACGCGCTTCAAGGGCGAGATGGACGGGATCGCAGTGAACGCACTGACGCCCGTCGGTCCCGAGAAGCTCCACATCATGCACCGCTACTACGCGCACAAGCGCTGCAAGCCCGAAGTCGTGAAGGCCTTCTTCGACTTCTACGTGAACGACTACAACCTCGACGTGCCGATCTGGTCGAACAAGATCTACCGCGAGGCGCCGCTGCTGGCCGAGCCCGAGAAGGACTTCGGCCGCTTCCGCCGCTGGTACCGGCAGTTCTACTCGGCAAGCGAAGCGCGCAGCGAGCCGTAGGCGAGCGAAGATGGGTGGCGCGGCTTAGCCGCGCCGGGCCCCGACTACGGAAGCGAGCGAAGCGACGCGCTGAGATTCCGGCGAAGCGCCCTGGACACCGCGTCGGCCGTCTGGGCCGAGACGGTGTCCAGGGAAAAGCGATCAGCGCGCCATGCGGTGGAGCGCGCAGATCTTGTTGCCGGCCGGATCGCGGAGGTAGGCGAGGAAGAGCGGGCCCATCCCACCCGTGCGCACGCCCGGCGGCTCTTCGATGTTCGTGCCGCCGTTGGCGACCCCAGCGGCATGCCAGGCCTTGGCTTTTTCCGGTGAATCGGCGGCGAATCCCACGGTGCCGCCGTTGGCGGCGCTGGCTTTCGCACCGTCGATCGGCTTCGTGATTGCGAAGATGCCCGTCGGGGTGATGTAGAAAACGCGGCCCTTGTCGTCCCGGGTTCCCGGCGGGATTCCAAGCGCCCCGAGCGCTGCGTCGTAGAACCTCTTCGAGGCTTCGATGTCGTTCGCGCCGACCATGATGTGGCTGAACATTTGCGCGCTTCTCCTTCCTTCTGCGGGGTTGATCAGAAAACGACGAGGGAGCGCATGCTATCGCATCGCGGGCGTGCGCGAGGGCGAGGTCCTCGTCGATCTCCTCGAGGCTCGAGACCGCAGGAAGTCACCTGTCCGCTCGAAGACTGGCACGAGGCAGTCCGAGGTAGGGTCATGCGGTGCGCGCTGCAAGGCGCTCAGCGGTTCTCGGGACGGCCGAGCACCTCGGCCAGTGCGGCGGACAGGTCCGAGGCCGGGAACGGCTTGCGCAGGAGCCTCACCTCCTGCGCGAAGACGCCGCGCAACAGGACGGCGTCGTCGGTGTAGCCGGTCATGAAGATCACGCTCGCCTCGGGATGGATCTTGAGGATCTGCTCCGCGAGCTCCCGCCCGCTCCCGCGCGGCATCACCACGTCCGTGACCACGACCTCGAGGCTTCCCGCGTGTCGCTGTGCCAGCTCGAGCGCCTCGATTGCGTCCGAAGCCTCGAGCACCACGTGGCGCTGTGCGGCCAGAGTGCGGCGCAGCAGCCGGCGCAGCGCGGGATCGTCCTCGACGAGCAGCACGGTGCCCGAGCACGCGTGCACGGTGGCCGGCGTCGGGCGCGCGGCGGGCGCTTCCGAGCGGTGCTCGAGCCGCGGCAGGTAGACGCAGAAGGACGAGCCCTCGCCGATGCCGCTCTCCAGGCTCACGAGGCCGCCGCTCTGCTCGATGATTCCGAAGACGCTCGAGAGGCCGAGTCCGGTCCCTCGGCCGATCCCCTTGGTGGTGAAGAAGGGCTCGAAGACGCGCTCCTGCAGCTCGCGATCCATGCCCTCGCCCGTGTCGGTCACGCTGAGCGTGACCCAAGGTCCGGGCGGGACCGCAGTCGCTCCGACCAGCGTGGTCGCCACCACGTCGAGATTTGCCGTTTCGAGCGTCAGCGTCCCGCCGCGGGGCATCGCATCGCGGGCGTTGGTGACGAGGTTCAGCACGACCTGCTGCATCTGCATGCGATCGGCCTCGACTTCGCCCAGCTCCTCGGCGAGGTGCAGGCGGAGCTCCACGTCCTCACCGACCAGCGGCCGCAACAGATCGACCGTCTCGCGGACGACCTCGTCGAGCCGGAGTGGCTCGAGCTCCATGACCTGGCGCCGCCCGACGGCGAGGAGCTGGCCGACCAGTCGCGCCGCGCGGGCGCCCGCCGTATTGATCTCCGCGAGCTCCTGCCTGTGCGGCTCCGCAGCCTCGGAGGCGAGCAGCAGCTCCGCGTAACCCGTGATCACCGCGAGCAGGTTGTTGAAGTCGTGGGCGATCCCGCCGGCCAGCCGGCCGATCGCCTCCATCTTCTCGACGCGCCGCAGCCGCGTCTCGGCTGCGAGCAGCTCGCGGGTCCGCTCCTCGACGATCCCCTCGAGGTTCGCATTGAGCTGCGCGAGGTGCGCGTGCGCGTCGCGCCAGCGCGTCATGATGTACAGCACGACACCGAGCATCCCGATCGTCGCGGCCACGCTAGCGGTCGTGGCCCCTACCAGATGGGCCACCCCGATCCGCCCCGCGACGAGCGGGGCTGCCGACATCATGGGCGCGTATGGGATCGCTCCGATCCCCACGGCCACCTGGCTCGCGGCGACGAGGCTCATGCCGAATGCGATCCCGAACAGCGCCATCGCCTGCGGCAGGAGCAGGAGCTGCAGGACGCCACCTGCCAAGATTGCGATCCAGGCGGGGCTCGTGATCGGCCCGAGTCCATAGGCGATCCCGGCCACGCCGATCCACCACGAGAAGGTCGCGGCGAACAGGTACGGCGTGTGCTGGCCCGAGCGCCGACGCTCGAGCGAGCCCCAGAGCAGGAAGAGGGCCCAGCCCGCGACCAGGACCGCGATCCCGTCGCGCATGATCACGAGCCAGGCGCGGTCGAAGTACGGCTCGATCTCGGGGTGGGCGATCAGGTACGCCGAGCGCAGGCCGTAGCCGACGTAGAAGGGGAGCGTCAGCAGGATCATCAGCCTACACCGCTCGACGACGCTCCACTCGAGCGGATTTCCGACGCCCTGGGGCTGGCGTCGCTCACTGAACCTGGGGGGCAAGGCTTCGGCTCCTCGCCCCACACTGCGTCCCGGCCGCAAGCCCTGTCAACCCCCGGCTTCGGGTGTCGGGCTGCTAGCCGTCCTCGCCAGGCACGCCGATCCGCAGCGGGAAGCCGTAGAAGCCGGTGCCGCGGTGCAATGGCGCGGCCGCTGAAGTTCCGTCACCCGTCGGACGCAACAAGAAGGGATGGACGGGTGGTTGCGGCGAGAGCTCGATCGCGGGGTGCGTACGGCGCTCGCGTGGACGACGTGCGCCGCGGTGCTGCTCGTGGCCAGTGCCGCCATCAGCGCCACCGTCACCGGCACGGTCTTCGAGGACCGGAGCTACGGCGGCGGGGCCGGCCGGTCGCTGGCGGCGTCGGGCGGTGTCGGCATCCCGAACGTCCGCGTCGAGATCTACACCGCGGCGGGCGTGTTCTCGACCAGCACGACCACGAACGCCTCGGGCGTCTACACGGTGAACGGTCTCGCTGCGGGCACGTGGACGGTGCGCGTCGCCAACCGCACCATCGCGTCGACCCGCGGCGGCGGCTGCGCGGCGGGAACCTGCCTGCCGGTGCAGACGTTCCGCACCAACGCCTCGCCGCTTCCGGTCACCGCCGTCACGGACCGCGTTGGCGGCCAGAACCCGGCGCTGATCGACGCGGGCAGCGGCGCGGGAGGCACCACGCTCGCGTCGCTGACCACGGCGACGACGACGCCTCAGTCGATCACCTCCGTCGTGCTCGCCAACGGCGGAACGACCGTCTCCGGCGTCAACTTCGGCTTCAACTTCGACACGATCGTGAATGTCGCCAACACCGGGCAGGGCTCGTTGCGCCAGTGGGTGGTGAACGCCAACGCGCTGACCGGAGAGGCCGGCCTGGCGCAGGTCGGTCTGGCCGCGGGGTTCGAGACCTCGGTCTTCATGATCCCGAACGGTGTCGCGAACCCGGGACAGAACGCCGGCTACGCCAACCAGCTGACGGTCGGGGGCGCGAACGGGGGCGCGGCGCGCATCACGCTTGCGAGCGCGCTGCCCGCGATCACCGGCGCCAACTCGATCCTCGACGGCCGGACCCAGACCCTGAACGTGCGCGCGACGCCCGGCGGCGCTCAGACCAACCCGTCGCAGGTGGGAACGGGCGGCACCGTCGGGACCAGCGGGACTGCGCTGCCGTTCTTCGACCGGCCCGAGGTCGTGATCAACGCGGCGGCCACGCAGGTGAGCGGTACGGCGGCGCCGGTCTTCATCGCCGGCGTCGCGGTCGAGAACGGCGGGATCATCGTCTCCGGCAACGGGTCGCTCGTGCAGGACTGCCTGGTCGGCACGAACGCCGACGGCACCGTCACGACGCTGTACAGCGCGAACTACGGCATCACGATCGGCGCGGGCACGAGCATCACGATCAGCCACAACTACGTGAAGGTGAACAACAGCGGCATCCGCGGCGACGCGACCGGCGCGAACGCGCTGGTCCAGTACAACGAAGTCGACTCGCTCACCGGCCTGCCGGGCGGAGGCCAGACCAACACCTTCGACGGCATCCTGATCATCAACTCGGCCGCGAACATCACGGTCCGCTTCAACCTGGCCAAGAACCAGCGCGGCGGCGGCCTCGAGTTCGGCTTCGGCGCCGGGTCGGTGACCGGCACGGTCACCGAGAACACGATCACCTCGAACGGCTACAACAGCGCCGGCGCGCCCAGCTCCGAGCCGATCAACGTCGCCTTCTACAGTCTGGCCGCGGGCACCTCGATGGTCTTCTCCAACAACGTCATCAGCGCGTCCGGCGGGCCCGGCGTGGTCGTCGAGACCGCGACGGGCATCGTGATCACGCAGAACCGCATCTTCGGCAACGGCGCGCCGAACGGTCTCGGCATCGACCTCGATCCCCGCGGCGTGGACCCGAACCTGTACGCGCCCGCACAGGGCGTGTCGCTGAACGACGCGGGCGACGCCGACGCCGGCCCCAACAACCTGCTGAACTTCCCGGTGATCCAGACGGCGCTCGTGAGCGGCGGCAACCTCACCGTCACCGGCTGGGCCCGGCCGGGTTCGCTGATCGAGTTCTTCATCGCCGCCGCGGACCCGACCGGCTTCGGCGAGGGCCAGACCTACGCGTTCAGCGCCACCGAAGGCTCGGGCGCCGACACCGACGCCACCTCGAGCACCTACGGCCCCGGTGCCGTCAACGGCGTGGTCCAGGGCACGGACACCACGAACCGCTTCGCGTTCACCGTGCCGACGCCGGGCGGTGTCAGCCCCGGGGTCGGGATCACCGCAACTGCGCGCCTGGGCGGAAGCACGTCCGAGTTCTCCGCGGCGCTCCTCGTCGCCGCGGCGCCGGACTACTCGTTGACGAAGGTCTCCGCCGCGATCAGCGACCCGGTCAACTGCACGATCCCCGGCGACGCGGCGAGCTGCAGCCCGGTCGGCTCGCAGAGGCGCATCCCCGGTGCGATCGTCGAGTACACGCTGCTGCTCAGAAACACGGGCGGCGTCTCGGACCCGGACTCGGTGCGCATCAGCGATCCGATCCCCGCCAACACGTCGCTCCGCGTGGTGGACATCGGCGGCGCCGGCTCCGGCCCGGTCGCGTTCGTAGACGGAGCGACCTCGAGCGGGCTCACCTATGCCTTCACGTCGCTCGCCTCGGCGACCGACGACATCGAGTTCTCGAACGACGGCGGCACCACCTGGACCTACACGCCCGTCGCCGGAACCTACGGCTGCGACACGGCCGTGACGAACCTGCGGGTCAACCCCAAGGGCACGTTCGTGGCCGACGCCGCCACGCCCGACCCGAGCTTCACGCTGCGCTTCCGCATCTGCGTGAGGTGACGAAGGACGCGGCCATGCCCCCTCGAGCGGCCGGCTAGTCGCCGCGCCGGATCCCGAGGTCTACGTCCAAGACCGAATCCTCGCCCGGCACGCCGATGCGCAGCGGGAAGCCGTAGAAGCCGGTGCCGCGGTGCACGTAGAGGCGATTGCGGCCGAGCGCGAAGAAGCCGTGATCCGGCCAGCGCGTGCCCGAGAGCACGGTCCAGTCGAGGCCGAGCGACACCAGCCCGATCTGCCCGCCGTGCGTGTGGCCTGAAAGCACGAGGTCGGCCGCGCCGTCCGGGACGTGCGCGAATGCGGACGGATCGTGCAGGAGCATCAGGCGCAGATGCCCGGGCCGGCGCGGGTAGCGCGCGAGCAGCCCCGCCTGATGCGCCTCGCGCTCGCGCGTGACCCAGTCCGAGCCGACGAGCTGGATCGAGCCGACCGCCGTCTCGACGCACGCCTCCTCGTCCACCAGCAACCGCACGCCCACCGACTCGAGCGCGCTGCGCACCTCGTCCGGCGCCTCGTGGTCGTGGTTGCCCAGGCACGCGAAGCTCCGGCCGCTGAACCGCGCGAGCGGCGCGAGCGCGCGCGCCAGGGCGCCCGGGCTGCCCATGCCCTCCATGGTCAGCAGGTCTCCGGTCACGAGCACGAGATCGGGCTCCGACTCGAACAGCCGCTCGAGCGTGCGGCGGAGCTTCGCGACCGGCTGCCACGGGCCGAGGTGCGGGTCGGTGATCTGCACGATCCGCAGCCCGCGGCGCTCCGACACACCAGGGTGTCGGCGGAGCCGCTCCACCGGCGCGCGCTCGAACGTCTCGGGCGCGTGGCCGTCGAGCGAGACGCGCACGAGCTCGGGGCGCACGCGCGACGAGGTCAGCACCGAGACTCCCGCGATCACGAGCGGCAGCAGGTCGAGCCAGCGCAGCGCGTCGAGCGGGGCCTCGAAGCCGAGCAGCGCGAGTGCGCCGCGCAGGGGCAGCAGCGCGAGCAGGTAGATCCCGGACAGGAACCCCGCCGCCAGGAACGTCTGCCCCGCGACCGAGACGAGCCAGCGAAACGGCGCGGCGCGCAGTCGCGCGTTCACCAGCGAGAGCAGGTGGATCCCCGCCGAGGCCATGCCCCAGATGAACAGACCGTCCAGCGCCAGCCGCGGCGCGGGCGCCAGGAGCTCGCGCAGCCGCGCATGCACGAGCAGCGCGCCGGGCAGCGAGAGGCACAGGATGACCAGCCCGAAGATCGCGTACGCGCGCGAACGGGTCCGCCAGGCGTGCGCGGGTACACCGACGAGGAACAAGACCGCGAGCCCGGCGAGCGCGACGTCCGGCGACAAGCGCGCGAGACTAGCGGGCGCGCCGGAATTCTCCCAAAATCCGCGTCCGGCCCGGAGGTCCCTCCCATGAAGCGAGACATCTTCAGCGACGAACACGAGCTCTTCCGCGAGCAGTTCAAGCGCTTCGCCAAGAACGAGATCGAGCCCAAGATCGCGAGCTGGAACGAGAAGGGCATGAGCGATCGCGAGAGCTGGCGGCGCATGGGCGAGGAGGGCTTCTTCGGCGGCGACGCGCCCGAGGAGTACGGCGGCGCGGGCGGAGACTTCCTGTACGACGCGATCGTGATGGAGGAGCTGTCCTACATCCGGGCGCATGCGCTGATGGCGTCGCTGCACGCCGACATCTGCATGCCGTACATCACCGAGTTCGGGACGAAGGCGCAGAAGGAGGCGTACCTGCCCGGCGCGATCCGCGGCGAGATCATCCTGGGCATCGCCATGACCGAGCCCGGGACCGGCTCCGATCTCGCGAACGTGCAGACCACCGCCATCCGCGACGGCGACTCCTACGTGCTGAACGGCTCGAAGACGTTCATCTCCAACGGCCAGATCGGCGACCTCTTCGTGGTGGTCGCGAAGACCGCGCCGGACTCGGACCCGCCGCACCGCGGCATCAGCCTGCTGCTGGTCGAGGCGAAGACCCCCGGCTTCATGCGCGGCCGCAAGCTCGACAAGCTCGGTCTGCGCGGCCAGGACACGAGCGAGCTGTTCTTCCAGGACTGTCGCGTTCCGGTGTCGAACCTGCTCGGCGGCCACGAGGGCCGCGGCTTCAAGCAGCTCATGCAGAAGCTGCAGCAGGAGCGGCTCTGCATCGCGGTCGCCTCGATCGCGTCGTGCCGCCGCGCGCTCGACGACACGATGGACTACGTGAAGCAGCGCCGCGCCTTCGGTCAGCCGATCGCGGGCTTCCAGAACACCCAGTTCAAGCTCGCGGAGCTCGCCACGGAGGTCGAGGTCGGCCAGGCCTTCACCGACAAGCTGCTCGCCGCGCACGTGCGGCACGAGAACATCGTGACGGAAGTCTCGATGGCGAAGTGGTGGACCACGGACCTGCAGAAGCGACTCACCTCGGAGTGCCTGCAGCTTCACGGCGGCTACGGCTTCATGCTCGAGTACCCGATCTCGACCGACTACGCCGACGCGGCCGTGCAGTCGATCTACGCCGGCACGAACGAGATCATGAAGCGCATCATCGCCCGCAATCTCGGACTCGATCTCACCTGAAGGAGAGGATTCGCATGCACCGATCGTTCCCGACCGCGCTCGCCGCGGCGTTGCTCCTGTTCACCACCATCACCCCGGCAAGCGCCGCGGAGGAGAAGCCCATGCCCGCATCCGACCCGGCGATCGCCGCAATCGACAAGCAGATCGCCGACGCGAAGATCGACAAGACGAACGCGCGCTGGAAGGAGCGGCTGCCGAAGCCCGCGAAGGCGAGCTTCACGGCCGGCAAGAAGTACATCTGGGTGCTCGACACGAACAAGGGACCGATCGAGGTCCGGCTGTTCGCCGACTCCGCGCCGATGCACGTCACGAGCACGATCTACCTGACCGACCTCGGCTTCTACGACGGCGTGGTCTTCCACCGCGTCATCCCCGGCTTCATGGCGCAGGGCGGAGATCCGACGGGAACCGGCCGCGGCGGCCCGGGCTATCAGTACGACGGCGAGTTCGGCGGCCCGAAGCACGACAAGCCCGGCATCCTCTCGATGGCGAACGCGGGGCCCGGCACCGACGGCAGCCAGTTCTTCCTCACCTTCGTGCCCACCGGCTACCTCGACGGCAAGCACACGGTGTTCGGCGAGGTCGTGAAGGGCATGGAAACGGTGAAGGCGCTCGAGGGCGCCGGCTCCGCCTCGGGTCAGACCAAGGAGAAGCTCGAGATCAAGAAGGCGACGATTCGAGTGGAGTAGCGCCGGCCGCCTGCCGCCGGACGTCGTCCGGGACCTCGCGCAGGTCCCAGACGATGCCGGCCAGGGCGAGCGCGCGCAGCACGTAGTAGGTGATGTCCACCTCCCACCAGAAGAACCCCTGGCGGGCGGACGTCATGTACCAGTGGTGGTTGTTGTGCCAGCCCTCGCCGAGGGTCAGCAGCGCCAACACCCAATTGTTTCGGCTGGTGTCGGCCGTGTCGTAGCGCCGGCTGCCCCAGCGGTGAGCGAGCGAGTTGATCGAGTAGGTCGTGTGCCAGAGCGCGACCGTCGACGCCACGAAGCCCCACATCACGCCCGAGAGGCCGCCGATCGCCGCGCACAGCGCCACGAGCAGAAGAGGCGGCACGAAG